>JGI24890J29729_1000772_pt1 | contig 17469 bp, 25 predicted proteins | sample FreactcultureFD7_FD_29729 | JGI IMG/M metagenome (IMG submission 29729)
TTATCAACACAAGTTATCAAATGGTTGGTTATTCGGTTCTAAAATCGTCAGTTCTCTTCTCTCTTCTCTCCTTCGCATCGTCCAGCTCACTCGTCTCTTCTTATAGGATAACTCGGATCATCAATATTACTTATTCCGTTCCCACTTGCCACTCCTCACAATCCTCTTCACCCTCTACCTCTCCCTCTCTCACATCTCTCGTCGAATCCTTCCACAAACTCGTACTTGTCGTTCCTACTTCATCTTGTCCTTCTCCCTCTGCATGCTCGCCGCACTACATGGTACAAGTCTAATCAAGATGTTGAGCATCTTGTATGCGAATTGGAGCATCGCTAGACTCGCATTCGAGGAAAAGCGAGGAAGGGTCAGGAGGGAATGGGTTCCATTCTTGACTTGGGGTTTCAACGTCGGAATGTTGTTTGCGAATTCAATCTATGGAGGATATGAGTTCGGATCAATCAGTTCAAGTTTGGCTTGGCTAGTACGTTCTCTCTCTCTCTTTCTCTTGTCGTCGGTTTTCCGCTCCTCGTCAACCTGACCCGCATCTCTCGCTCTCTTTCCGTGAATGATAGGACGACTACAAAGGTTTACTACCTCGCTGGCAAATCATGTGGAACATTTCAATGCTACGTATAATCTCATTCAACATGGAACTCTACTGGTCAACCCTTCCTCCCCCTCCTCCCTCATCTCCCAGTTCCGTACGTTCTCCACCCTCTCCCTCTCCTTCTCCTTCCACGTGCTTATTTTGAACTCTATTTAGGTCCCACTCACCTCTCGACCTCTACCCCGACCTCCACAAACCCCAACGATTTCGCCCGATCCAATCTTAAACAATTTCTCTTTCCCTTTATTCCTATCCTACGTTTTCTACCCACCTTTGTACCTCGCAGGTCCAATCTTATCCTACCCTTCCTACCTCTCCCAACTCACCCCTTCGTCAACCACAACTTCCTCTTCTGATGAAACTTCCTCGAAAGCGATCTTGAGGTATGGGTTGAGGTTTTTGATCAGTTTGGGAACGATGGAGGTTGTGTTACATAGTATGTATGTAGTGGCGATTAAAGATTCTCCTGGTGAATGGTGGAAAGGTTTGGGACCTATGCAAGTTAGTATGATTGGTTTTTGGAATTTAATCATCGTTTGGCTCAAAGTAACGTTTACTCTCCCTCCCTCTCTCTTCTCTTTCGAGTTGCAGCTAATACGTTGGAGTGGTGGGAATATAGTTATTGATACCATGGAGGTATTTCAGGTTGGTGAGTTTGATGGATGGGATCAATCCACCCGAGAACATGGTGAGGTGTATGGCGAATAATTATTCAACTCTTGGATTCTGGAGGAGTTGGCATAGATCTTACAACCTCTGGATCATAAGGTAGAAACCCTTCTCCTCTTTACTCCTCTCCACATCAATAGAACGAGCTGACGACAAGAGAGTTTGTAGGTATTTGTACGTTCCTTTGGGAGGTTCGAAACGACCAATCCTTTCAACTTTGGTCGTCTTCACGTTTGTCGCGTTGTGGCATGATCTTAGTATGAGGTTGTTGGCGTGGGGTTGGATCATCAGTCTGTTCGTACTACCCGAAATGCTTTGCACTACTTTAATTTCCTACAAAAAAGTAATCTCTCCTCTCTCTTCTCTCCCTCTCGAATGAACTCAAGCTGACGGGACTGATTGTGAGATAGTATGGTGAACAATGGTGGTATAGGCATCTCGCGGCGATTGGGGGAGTGTTCAATGTGTTATTGATGATGACTGCTAATTTGGTTGGATTCGTCGTCGGGATCGATGGTGCGAAAGGATTGTGGAAGAAAATGTTGGGTACCATAGATGGTGAGCCTCCTTCATGTTTTCTCTCTTTATCGTAGTGGAGTACGAGGGTCGGTGCTGATGTGAGAGAGGAAGGGGAGAATAGGAAGGGTTTTCATGGGTTTGGCGAGTGGTTGTTTGTTCGTCGCTGTTCAAGTCATGTTTGAATACCGGCAAGTTCAACGTCTCACTTACTCACCACTGTCATTTTCAAACGATCACTGATGAGAAAGAGCTGATTTGTAGGGAGGAAGAACGTCGAAAAGGAGTCAATCGTAGATGTTGATCATCTCAAGCTCTCACACTCTCACTCTTTGCATTTCTCTACGCATTTCTCGCATATAGTTGTATTGTACCATCTTGCTCGCATTCGGTCACTCGAGTCTCAGCAAACATCGATAACGTCGATAACTTGCCAGAAGAAAAAATGGAGAGATGATCTACTTTTCTTCTCCTCCTCCATCATCCTCTTCGATTCCTCTAACTTCCCACTCTCCACTGACGTCCCATCGACTTCCAGGAGCTTTCGCACTGACATACTTGACAAAGCCCAAGACCCCAGGATCCCTCAACACCAAATGCAATCGATTGAAAGTTGGTTCGAGACTCAACAAAGTCGAATCATCCTCCTCTTCCTCTTCCTCCTGCTCTTGTTCCTGTACATTCTCTTTCTCAGCTTCCTCCGATTTTGACTTTCCCCCTCCTCCTCCGCCATAAGTAGCTTCATCTCCCCCCTCATCTCCAACCAACCAAATATCCCACCCACCCGCTTCACCTCCCTCCCAAATCTCCCTATCCTCTTCCTTCTCCTGTTTCGGAGTCAAATTCAATCCGATATCGAGTTTAGCTTGAGGTCCTTCTTCTTCATTGCCGCTTTCCTCTCCTTCGTCCGCTGCGGGCTCACCTCGCGCGAGGGTGTAGTCGAGCCCAGGTCGGAATCTACGAATGATGGTCGTGTGCGCTACGGGGAGGAGGGAAGTGAGAGTAGCGATCAAAGAAGCGAATGCCGAGGACTGTAAGAGGGATTGAATCTCGTTGAGAAGAACCTCGAGGCGTTCTGCTGGAGTGGACGAGGTGGTAGAGAGGGAGAGGTAACGTTGCAAGTGAGGAGGTCCGACAACTTGCCAACCTTGTTCTTCTCCGGTTGTGTGAGCGGGAATCAGATTGACTTTTTGTCCATTGACCGTCACTCCTCTTCGACCCTGTTCAGTTTCGAGATCTTTCGCTTTGATGAGGGATTCGAGTTCGGATGCGATCGAGGGAGAGAGGAAGTCGGATAAGACGAGGTGGGAAGTTTCGACGAATTGAGATCGGAGGTGAGAGATGATTTTGGGAGAAGTGTAAGCTGAATTGAGGTATTTCGAGAGGTAGGCGAGATCGGAGGAGGAAGGAACGGTAGGTAAAGGGAGGGAAAGAGGTTCGGGATAAGGTGTAGGAGCAGAAAGTGTCGTAGCATACTAATTCATTCAACGTTGCGTCAGAGTCGATCACAGCAGGGTTGAGCGAGAACATACGAGTTGTTGCAGACTACTCTTGGGCATGAACCCTTCGCTTCCTTCGTAACCTTCTTCTCCCTCAACCGGTTTGTGGAACCAACCTGAGAGACTGACTCGAGCTCCAACTCCCCCCTTTTGACCATCTCCTACGACTGCAACTTCTTCGACAGAGTGGAAAGAGTGTCCAGGTTGGACTTCGAAGAATACGAATTGATTGAAAGAGGGCTAAACCAGTCAACGTTCGAATTAGCGAGAGAAGTTGGGAGTATCAGTTGAAACGAAGACTTACGGGAATAATGACAGTCGGTTTCGACGCGGGTATATTGGGACGATCAGGGTTCTCGTCATCTGCTTTGACGACTGGGTAAAGTTCGAGAGCTCCTCCCCACTATCCGACGACAGAGAGTCAGAAACTGTCAAGAAGCTGCGAGTAAAGCTGGCAACTCACCTCGGGTTTCCACGCAGGTTCATCGAGAGGTAGGTATAAGATGAATGAGATCCTCCTTGTACCGATTACGTCGTCGTGATTGAGCAAATAGCAACCTTGACTGTACTCTGCGCAACTCATATCGGTCTTGCTTCCACTCAACGGTCCACATCCAGTCACCTTCTGTAGAAACTTGCGAAAGGTTTCCGAGTAGAGGGCATCTCGAAGTTCGAGGAGTGTAGGGAGAAGTGCGAGTTCAGATTGAGGAAGTCCGGAGAGATTGGTCAAATCTCCCGTTTGATTGATCTGCGAGAATGATAAAGTCAGCTACAGATCTGAGGCGACTTCTGCGAATCGGACTAGCCCACCTTGTCTGTTTGAGAGAGAGGGAAAGGTTAATCAAGATCTAGTTTTTTGGATCAAGATGGAAAAGCGTACAGATATCAGTCTCCTTCTCTGTAAAGCTCAGTTGCTCTGTTATCTCTTGTCTGGCCTTTCTCAGGAAATCCTGATCGAATAGCTGGTTGATCACGGCATGTCGGTAAGGCTGAGATGAAGTATGACTTTTTTGTAGTTTCTCAAGGTTCTCTGCTTCGAGAAGAGTCGGGTGGAAAGGTAGAGGTGCTTCATTTGAAGTCTTCTGGCGCTTTGCTGCCGGTTCGGGTGGTGGCGAAGGCGACATATTTGTGGAAAAAGCTAAAAGTGGGAAGAAAGAGACCAGAGTTCCTTCGCAGAAACCATGCTTTCACTCTCAAACCTCGAGAGATAGGCCTCACGAAAGGAAGAGAACAACGAGAACAGCTTTTGATTGTGGAACATCCGAAAACTTTTGTAGACTACAGTACCCAAAAAACCACGAAGGAGAATAGATTTTTAGTAGAACGACTTGACTTGACACTCGAAGCTGTCGGCAGAGTCCTGGTCTCCTCCTGTGTAGACTCCAATCTTGGGGTACGGGCACAACTTGCGTTGAGAGGCGACACCGTTCGCTTTGTTCGCGCCTTTGTAAGTCGAAGTGATGATCTCGTCGGGAGCGCTGTTGCTTAACGTACTTTGATCAGTAACACTCAGATAGTACGGGCAGGGGCACGAGAGACTCACTTTCCATTCTCAACCCAATCGAGAAGTGCGAGAACCATGTCGTGCTTCTTGTCGAACTCGCTAGATTGTCCAGTTCCGTTTAAGGCTAGAGGCTTCTGACTCGCTTGACCGAAATTGTAATTGTATCCTTCACTGCAATGGAGCATACCCGGAACTTTGGCATGGAGAGAACCGAGTCAGCGCAAAAGAATGTCGGAAGAAAAGGAGAGCAGCATACCTTCGAACATTCGGTACGAGTCGTCGAGATCTTGAGGATAGCCGAGCGTCTTTCGTACGTGCTCATAGTACCATAGAGTTGAACCCGTGGGAATGAGAGTATCAGCCATACCGACGTAGGTGATGAGCTTGCCGTGCTTTAGGAAATCAGAGATATCGCCCTCGATAGCGTTTGTTTGGCCTATAATTTCGACAATCGAATGTCAGCGTCGATACAAGGTGAAGGAGGACTAGTAGATATGGGAAATAGATGGGAGGGAAAAGACGAAAACGGGAAAGGAAAGAGGTCAAAGAGAAAATCCGACATACCAGGATCAGTCGCATCTGCGATCTTGATCAGCTTTTCGAATTCGACTTGATCAGTTACGTTGAAGCTTCCTTGGGTCGTTTGATTCTGAACTTGGTAGTAGAAGAAGTCGGGACCTGTAAGATTTAAAGCGAGAGTATTAGCGAGTTATTCGACGAGGGAAAAAATCGGTGAAAGAAACAATCCTGGTCCGAAGGGAGAGCCGTTTACCGAGAACGCTTGCGAACCTTCGCTACCAGGCATGAATCCAGGGAATAGCCACTCCCCCGTAGTTACTGAGTGATAATCGGCCCAAATTTGGTACATGGTGTTGATTTTGTCGTAACTGAGACAGGTAGACTGGTTGGCGGTAGGTTGATCGCATGAGAGGATCGATAGTTCAGGACGGCAGACGAGAGGGTTGGTGATGACGTTGTCCTTGACTCCATCAAGCTCATCGCACTGCGCCAAAACTTCAGCTCCGATCGTGTCGTAATCACCTCTAGTCAAATACCCTGTCGAATTGAGCTTGTTGACGAAAGCGTTGATCCTGTACGTCTGAGCATTCAGGTGAGTCCAATACTGTGCAGCTGCGCCTGTGAGAAGGTCGATAAAAGGTGAAAACATCAATTTCCGAATTTTCTTTGGTGTGCAAGACCCGGAAAGCTGCTGACCTGCGATGACTCCGTCGAAGGAGTCAGGGAACCGTTGGATAGACTTGAGCCCTTGCTTGCCTCCGGAAGAGCATCCGTTCCAGATTGCCGTCTTGTGAGCTTTTCCGTAGTACGCCTGTCTCGACGAAGGGCGGATCAGCTCGGTGTCTCGTCAAAGAAGTTGAGTGACGCACTTTGATCAAGGCTTTGCTCGCCTGCTGCGTAAGTTCGACGGCTCGCCATCCAAAATCGATCTGGGTTTCGGGACTGCAAGAAACCGCTCAACGTTAGTACTTAAGCTTCTGGGTCTCGAGTGATACTACAGGAGTGACATACTTGTTGAGAGCAAAAGTTCCGTTGAAGACAGTGCCCGTGTGTCCTGAAGTTTCGCCGCGAAGCAGGATCTCAGTAAAGTTCTCGGGAGGTCAAAGCGAAAATTCATACCGGCATTGGTCGAGGAAACGGCAAATTTATACTTGGTGATTGGAACGCCCATATCGAGGAAATTGACACCACCGGCAACACTGAAAGTGAGGGTTGATGCGGGTGAGTGCGATCTCCAGAAAAAGGTAGGGAGGAACACGGGCAGGTAACAAGGGCAGATGACTCACCCTCCGTTTCCGACCATCATGAACCGCTCACTAGAGAGAGGAAGGAAGTAAGGGAGTCAGCTCAGGCGATCAGGGAAGCTTGGGAAGAAAAGGAGCAGCAGGAGAAGAGGACTCGCTTCCATTCATCGGCAGTAGGAAGCCAAAGCTCGAATTGAACCTGTGAAGAGACGCCCGTCAGCGATGGAACGAGATGCGAGAGATTCGAGAGTTGATCCAGGACTTACTTTTGACATGTTCGATGTGTGGATGAACGCACCAAATCGACAGAAGTCCGGGAGGTCTGGGACGGCGGTAGGATACGAAGGACTGCCGAACTCTCCCCAATCGGAAGCGGAGAAGTTTGTGCCAGCTGTTTTCGAAGCGAAGGAATGTCAATATCGAAAGACCGCGATACATCTCGGAACAAGACGATAAAGATTGAGATCGTTCGGGCTCACCAGGGTAGTTCTGTGCAGCGTAGACCTCTAAGTTGGGAAGCAACTCGGGTGCAGTCTTCCAAAGTTCTTGACAAGCTGAACCCCATCGGCGTTGTTTCGGTACGGCGGAAGCTTGAGCTGTGACGAGCGATGCAGCCAACGTCGCTGCGATTGCAGTCGAGAAGATCATTTGTTGAGGTGTCTTGAAGGTTGTCGATGTCTTGAGGAAAGTCGAGAGGTCCGGAAGAAGAAGCGAGAGCAGTGAAAAGGAATGAGAAGAAGGAAGGAAGAGGAGCCCCGCCGCGATAGAAGCTATTCTTGCGGTACCGGTCATATCGGTCTAGAGACGGGTAAAGAGTTGTCGGAAGAACAGAAATGCCGTCGAAAGAACCGGAAATTTCACAATTTGATGAATTTTGATCGTCTAGCCTTGCGTAGCCTTCCCTCGTGAGCATCAGTTGATCGACGCTAGCTTACGATTGTTAGCTGCGATGGGCAAATCGTTCATCCAGACGGTCTATTGATTCGAAGAAGTGGGGGGGAAATCAGCGACGAGGAGGAGAGGGCAATCTTTGAGGAATAACAGAGACTCCGAGACATACATTCGGAAGCACCTGAGAGGACCACGCTGTTGATAAGCAAGATCGATGGTTGTGAGGGAACGTAGAGTTTCGAGATTTTCTGAGATTCCACACACGCTTCACCACCGACCCCACAAATTCATCTATCATAGACTACCACGTAGAGATTTCAAGATCGCTCAAGATGAATGCGGTACCAGCGAGTGTACGCCAGAGTCTCTCCTCGCTCATCAGACGATTAAATGCTGCTCCATCTTTCAAACTGCTGCTTCATCATTCAGGGCGTTCAGCTACGGTCAGCTTAGCTTATGCATGATGGTTATCAGCTTGTGGAGGCTCGGACGAGCGGCGAGTCACTCGAAGGGGCTGGGGAGACGGGGGAGTACTCTCGAGTCTACTTAGAGATAAGTCGCCCATACTTCCCCATCTTCTGCTCTGGCGAGATAGCTCGCTTCTGTGAAGGTACTGATTTATGAGGAGTCTACGATGGTAACTCACTACTATCGGGATTCGTGGACAACTTGGTCGGAGTCTCCTGTTTTTCTGCCGTCTCTCACCTTTCCGCTCTCCTTCTCCCTTTCCTCGGCTCATTCTGCTCGTTCCGCTACAGATCTCGACTGATTCATCGGCATGGGACTAAAGCCTCGAGAGCGTTGATTGTGGGACCTCGCCCGCTACACCAAAGATATCTCAAAGCTTGCGCTGGCGAGACTCGCCACGGAACATGAGGAAGCTGGTCCACAGACACGATAGGCGGAGGACAGCCACTCCCCCGTAAGTACTGAATGGTAGTCAGCCCAGTTTTGGTACATGATGTTGATTTTGTCGTAACTGAGACAGGTAGACTGGTTGGCGGTAGGTTGATCGCATGAGAGGATCGATAGTTGAGGGCGGCAGACGAGAGGGTTGGTGATGACGTTGTCCTTGACTCCATCGAGCGGATCGCATTGCGCCGGAACTTCAGCTCCGATCGTGTCGTAATCACCTCTGGTCAAATACCCTGTCGAATTGAGCTTGTTGACAAAAGCGTTGATCCTGTACGTCTCAGTAATCAGGCCAGATCTACCACAAGTACTAGACATAAGCCTCTACTTTGTTACATCAGAAATTCGAGCTGATCCCACGGCTTGTGACAGGAGAGCTACGAAGGAACCTGGGACGTTCAATGAAAGAAAAGTCCCTCGTCAGGCCCTCAACTTGAAACCAATCGCCAAGTCCAGACGTTTCGAAAGTCGAATCGCTCATGTTCACGAGATCGCCACGGACGAGGCTGGGAAAGGAGAAGGAGGGAGGTACTTCCGAAGGTTAATCTTTGGGTTTCGTTCGTTCAGCTGTACCTGCCAAGTAGCGCATTCTCGACGATTCGACGAGTGTGTCGATTGACCGACGTTTCATACCGCTCAGACTCGTCATGCAGTCAGACTGTGAACTGTTCGAGTTTAGGTGAAGCGAGCTAATTTTCCATGAAAAAGTCGGAGGAGAGGGAACGATCTTGACTCGAGTTGAGAAAGTCCAACGCAATCACAAAGCTGCGAGTCGTCGACAAGTTTCGAAAGAAATGCGAATAATCGTGCAGTGAAAGAGGCCAGGACAGAAGTCACTCTTTCTCTCCTCATCCACAAGAATGTCTGCTGCCACTCAAACTACCACTTCGCCAGCGCAAGAGGTCGCCCGTATGTACAATCCCTTTTGAACCTCTCCTGTCGAGGAGAAGAAAGAGTTTCATCTCGACTGACTTTCTTTGATCTTCATCTCTTCGTCTCCACACTACACCTGATCTACTCTACGCTGTCCACAAACACCATGCAATAACGCCATATGCTCCTCGACCTTTTTCCACCTCGATTCATCCTCTCGTCCTTCCCCTCGCTCAACGGCACGACCTACCAACTTCAACTCGAATCTCCTCATCCTGATTCACTATTACAGTCCCCACTGCTACCCTTGACAAGTACAAGGCTGCCGCTACCGTCGTCTCTTCTGTTCTCCAGCAAATCATCTCAAAGGCTACTGATGGAAAGAACATCCTCGAACTTTGCGAGGAAGGTGATAAGCTCGTCGAGGAGGGTGTAAAGGGTCTTTACAACAAGGTGAAGGGTACCCCCAAAGGTGAGCAACTCCTTCTAACGTGAATGTCTTTACTCCTCCTTTCGCATATACTCATTTTTCGCTCCCTTTCCCCTCGTACAGGTATCGCTTTCCCTACCACCGTTTCCGTCAACAACGTCATTCAAAACTTCTCCCCTGTCCCAAGTGACAAGGAAGCTGCTGCTCAATCCCTTAAATCCGAAGACATCGTCAAGATTGTCGTTGGTGCCCACATCGATGGTTTCCCCGTCGTTTCTGGTGAGACGTGAGTAGCATTTCACACTGTCGACAAACACCAGAATGGGAATGCTTACGAGACTGCTTTCAAACAATGAATAGCATCGTTGTCGAATCCGAATCTGTTTCTGGTGTCAAGGCCGACCTCATCCAAGCTGCTTACCAAGCTGGAGAGATCGCTCTTCGTACCGTTAAGCCCGGAGTCCGAAACTGGGAAGTTACCGATGCCATCAAGTCGCTGTTCAAGGAGTACGAGGCTTCAGGAGTAAAGGGTGTCGAAGGTATCCTTTCCCACCAAGTACGTCTTTCCTTCTCTCGCTCGGTTGAAAGGTAGCTAATGTCGGGCATTTTCGCAGTTCACCCAAAACAACCTCGAAGCAAAGAAGGGTCTCGTTTCTACTCCTACTGCTTCCCAACGAAGTGATTCCGATAACGCTTACCTTTTCGAAGAGGGAGAAGTTTACGGTCTCAACATCAACGTTACCAACGGTGACAAGACTGTGAGCATTGATCTCCTTCACACTTGCCGCGATCGAGTGACTAACCCAAACGCTCGTTCTTTCAGCCCAAAACCTCCGACATTCAAAAGACCACCATCTTCTCCAAGACCCCTACTACCTACATGCTCAAGATGAAGACTTCCCGAGCAACCTTCTCTGAAATCTCCACCAAGGCTGGATCCTTCCCCTTCACCCTCCGAATTATGGAAGATGAGACTCGCGCACGAATGGGAGTCAAAGAGTGTGTCCAACATAACCTTGTCAAGGGTTACGAGCTTACGTGAGTTTGAACCCCTCTCTCTGCCCTGTCCCTTCACAAGAGTAAGAAACTGAAGGATCGAGTTGGATTTACTAGCACTTGCGACAAACCTACCGATCTCACCGCCAACATTTTCCTCACTTTCGCCGTTACCAAGACTGGAGCTACCCGAATCTCTCTTCCCCCTACCTACTACTCTGCCGAGAAGGTCAAGAGTGAAGTTCAACTTTCCGAGGAGACCAAGTCGACACTTGCGAAGAGTTTGAAGGCCAAGGTACAGAAGAAGAAGAAGAGTCCTGCTGCTGAGGAGAAGAAGTAAATAGGTTCGAGAGAAGGGAGGCTTACTTATGAGAGATGAGGACGATGAGAGGAGAGGGAGGAAGGAGGACGTAAAATAGCATACTCAACACCGTATAAAATAGCAGTGAAATTCTCTCTGTTTGTTTCGCAACTTCTTCTTCGTCGTTTGCATGACTCCCGGGTGATATCGAAGGAAACGAGAGGAAAGGGAAAGATAAGAACTTTTTCGGCGACTTTTCGAAATCATGAGGTTTTGCGAGATTCACCCTTTTCCTCTCTCCTTCCCTCTTTCTCTGCTTCTGTCACTCGCGCATCTCTCAGCGATAACAACACATCTACACTGGCATCCGCTCGATTAGATCAACTCGAATCTCACCTGAAATCGAATCCACCTCCTTCTCCAACAGTCACTACTACGACTCAATCAAATATGTCTACACAACAAGCAAAGATCACGGTACACTGGTTGGATCAATCGAGGGCTCAGCGAGTCCTGTGGTTATTGGAAGAGGTTAGTTTCATTTCTCTTGTTTCCTCCCTTCCTCGAAGCATAGCAGCTGACAATCGCTCGCACGGATAGCTTGAACTCCCTTATGAGCGTGAGTCTACCTTGTCCTACCTTCGGACAGTCTCGAACAGAGGAAAGAGCAGAACGGCTTTCGGCACTATTCTCGTTACCGATAGTACTGCTCGTGCGGACGAGAGCTGACGCAGAGATGGATGAGATGATACAGTAAAAACCTACAAGCGGGATCCGAAGACTATGTTGGCTCCGAAAGAGTTGTCGGATGTTCACCCACTCGGAAAGGTTAGTCTTGCTTCGCCTCTCACCCCCTCCTTTCGAGCGGAACCTGCGCGAATCGACAGCGTAGTGTTCAATGATATCAGAGTCGAGGAGACTCAGCAGAAGTATTGACATGTCTTCGTTTTTCGGAGGAACTCTAGTCTCCAGTCATCACTATCGATGAAGGCAACGGTTCTTCGCCTCTCGTAGTTGCTGAATCGGGAGCGATCTGTGAACTTCTCATCGAACGATACGGCATGAAGAAGTTGGGCTATGGACCCGAGGGAGACTTGAAGCAACGAGCTGATTACCTTTACTGGATGCATTGGGCTGAGGTACGTCCTTCTGTCTCTTGCATATCTCTCCTCTCTCGCAATGAGTTGATAAAGGATTGTCGAAGGAATACAGGGTACCGCGATGACTCCGTTGATGATCGCTATCGTCTTCGCACAAATCCCTAAACAAGCCCCATTCCTCGTTCGCCCTGTCGTAGCCGGTATCGCAGCCGGAGTCAACGCTCAATTCATTCGACCCCGTTTGAAGGCGAACTATGGATTTGTCGAAGAATGGTTGAAGGGAAAAGAGTTCTTCGTTGGAAATCATCTTTCAGGTGCTGATAGTGCGTTTCCTCCCTCCTTTCGTTCTCGAATGATCCTGGGCCGAAAAAGCGAATTGTATGTGCAGTCATGATGTCTTTCATTGCGGAATCTCTCGATGCTGCACCTCTCAACAACGCCGATTACCCAAACATCAACAGGTGGCATCGCTCGATTCAAGATCGACCGGCTTACCAGACTGCGGAAGGCAAGGGTGGTAGGAACGATCTGACCATGTTCATCAAGTAGTGAGGGAGGGGTCGATCGAAGAAGGGTTATGAATATGGTTTCGAAGTTTCTGTATGTATGAATTATCAAAGAAGTTCTCATGAGATCGCCTTGTATTCTTGCTCTCTTCCTCGAGGGAATTCATAGGTTCGAACCGTGATTCGGTCCTCGTCGAATAGCGAGTTAGAGCGTAGAGGGCCTTGCCTACGCTTAGAATTTGTTCAGAATCACTCATTGCGAAGAATCGTAGCCAGTCATTTCATCTGATTATTAGCATCCGAGAAGGTGTCTTCCATCATTGTCTACACCTCTGCAGGATCTGAGTCTGCGAAGACCCAGATGGGCTCGACAGGCGAGACCTCATACGAATGTGCGAAAATTGACAGTCTCTTCGTTTCCGACCTTTCACTCAACAATGGAAGGTATCGCTATCACTGATCATTCTGGGTATGTGCTCTCTACTCTTGCAATAGACTACAACCTAACGATGCTCCTACAGTCGTCGAATCCTTTCAACTCATTTCCCCTCTTCACTCCGAGCGAATCTCGCCATAGACGCTGCCATCGCATCTTCCAACCCAGTGATTTGGGTACCAGGCACATGGAATACTACAACAAAAGCTCATGCAGAATCGGAGAACGAAACAAGCGATGAGGAGGAAGAGGAACAACCTTGGAAAAGTGATGAACCGTCATCAACGCAAGCAAGATCAAACAGTAAAGATGGGTTAGCTGTATGTCAGGTCGTGAGAGGAACTGTTAGGTATATCGCACCAGTCAAAGCAGATAGTGAGTAGCTCTGACTTCCTCTTACTCTCCTCGCAAAGTTCGCTGAACCTCCTTCCTTCCAACCCACAGTCGATCCTTTGATCCCGTTGACGTTCTTGACCGAGCTACACGAGGTCTTACAGAACTATATAGCCGGTACAGTATCGGAAGCGAGTCTCAAGGTCCGTCCATCCCGCTCTCAAACTTCACCTCAATTGTAAAATGCTAAACCCTTGCTCTCAAATAGGACAACTTCGATGTCGTGCTTGCGTTACTACAAGAGATGCTTGCAAATGGACGACCGCAGCTCTCACAGGCGTCACAGCTGAGAGAGTTGGTTGATCCTCCTTCGGCACTTCTCGCAAAAGTCGCTCTCAACGCTGCAAATGTAGCTGGGTGAGTACCTCATCCTAACCGATTTCAGCTTGAGTCTCAGCTCATCGTAGATGGCTTGATATAGACTCGCTGTACCGATACAGTCGAACGCAAACGCTCTTCTCGTTTCTCCTCTCCCTTGGCGACGGCAAGGAATCAAGTACAACTCGAACGAGATTTGTAAGTCTTCCTCTCTATATCGCATCCACGATAAAGCTGACGTGAACTGGTTGACAGATCTCGATATGACCGAAACGCTTTCTTTCACTCTCGATCCGAATGGCAAACCTCTCAGCAGTTCAGTCTACGGCGATTTGAACTGCCGTTCTCGCCTCTCAGGGATGCCAGACTTGACTTTATCCTTCACGGATCCTACGGTACTTGATGAAGCGCCAGCGTTCCACTCGTGCGTGAGATATTCGAAATGGGCCAAAGACAAAATCGTCTCATTCGTGCCTCGTAGGTTCCTCTACTCGCTCCTCGCTTTCATCAACTTTTGCTTACGAATACTGCGTCGAATGGCACAGCCGACGGAGCTTTCCAACTTCTTTCGTTCCTTCACACTCCACCTCGAACCTCTCCCGCACTCTCTCTCGCCCTCCTCCCCTTCTCCTTGACTTCCTCAATAACCCTCGGATCTTCTGGCGGTTCATTCTCTCTCACTCTCACTTCGCGCGCTCCCCCTTCTCGACCCCTCACAAACCTCATCATCCGAATCCCGCTCGCCGCTGGTTCAAACGGTTTGACTGCGACTACGTCTGGAGGTGCTTACAAGAAGGACGATGAGGGGAGAAGTATAGGTGGAGGAGCGGGACGATGGGAAGTCGAGAATGATAGAAGGGAAGGAACAGGCGGAGGTCAGACTCTCGTTTGGAAGATCGATGAATTGGTTTCGACTGATCGACCTGCTCTCTTGACCGGTCAATACTATGCGTAAGTCCAATACCTCTTCGGTTTAGCGTTAGGTGGTACTGATAAGGATTCGGTAAATAGAGGAGACAAAGCGAGGAAACCTCCATTCTTCACGATGACTTTCGATTCACCTTCTTCGGGATTCTCTGGTTTACGCATCAACTCTCTCAAGGTTGGAGGAGAGATGTACAACGTGTACAAAGGAGTCAAGACAAAGGGAAAAGGAGAAATCGAAGTCAGGACTTGATACTCTCTCGTAATCCGAGTTCGAAATTGCAAAAGAAGTGCGATTTCATTTGATCATGATGAACCGTACATATCGTTCAAGAGACGATACAGTAGAGACGAAGGGTGTCCGCCACTAATACGAAGGAGCGAACGATTAGTATCGGGCTCTTGTAGACGAGAAAGGAAGGGAAGAAAACGCACAGATTCGAAATGTAAAGGTTGACCAACTCTGCCGAAACGACATCATAATAAGGGTTCAATACTTCCGTATCCTCTTCTTCTTCCGTCCCTCCATTCAAGCTCGGAATCTCTGTTGATTTGAGTACCATCTCTGGACTGCCCAAATCCCTCATTCCCCAATCTCCTTCTCCCAAGTATACCGGACTGAACTTGAACATTCCTCCTACTACTACCACTGGCACCCTCATTCGATTCGCTGCGAGACAGAGAGGGAGGGAACCGGAGATCGAGAGGAGAGCTCCATCGGCGAGGATTAGGTGTGGACCGAGGAGTACTTTCGAACAGCGAGGTAGGAGAGCAAAGATGTTGGAATCGGGAATGAGGATTGTAGGGATGTTGGCGGCTGATAAAGCTAATGCTGTCTCTCGACCTGAGAAACTGAAAATGAGCAAGAAGAATTAGTTTCTTTTACGAGCGGGATGAGTAAAGATGGAATGTACGAAGGAGCAGTTTCAGCTACGATGACGGTGAATTTGCGTTTCCGTGCTGCGTTCTTGAGGAATGCTTCAACAGTTTTCGAGTGTCCAATCGTGAGAATGAATTCACTAGTTTCGAGATGTTGGTTAGTTCACCTGCTGAGCGCAAAGCGGAACAAGTCTGCACTCACCCAGAGTGAATATGGTCTATTGACTGTTCTCCTACACTTCTATAAGTCATCTCCACCTCGTCCATCAACTCTTGAATCGCCTCGATGAAAACCGGTTTCAAATGGAAACTCCTCTTCGAGAACTCTTCTTCCCTGATCGCGGAAGTATCAATAGTTGGTCGCGAGAACGCTGTAGGCCGTTGCAAGATTTGAGAAGAAGAAGGGGATTGTTGTTTCGGGGAAGAAGGAGCAGAACTGGCGGGAGTCGACGCGAGGGATGTCGAAGCTCTTGGTGTCACTTGAGGCACTCCTTCTGGTGTTGGCTTGTGTCCGAGTAGATCGAACATGCTGCTGAGGGCTCCACTCTTTGCTTGATTGATCAGGTCTCGGTCGTGGTGAAAGAAAGGTTCGGTTGGAACTCCTGCTACAGCGGGAGTTTGAGGGACGAGAGGCGTAGAAGGGGAAGAGGAAGGGGAGTGGGCAGCGTCGAGGTGGTTGGAGAGTGCGGTAGCGTATTCTTCTCGCATGAGAACGCAGATTCGACGACACATGTTGGTTACGACGAGTTCTGTCAAGAATTGCGATCATTATCAGCTCAGCTCATCTCGTTCTCGCTCGTCTCGCCCAAGCCTCTAGACGTGTCTCTCAAGTTCTTCTCGACACAGCCAAGCGAACACACACTCTCGACGGAGAGTAAGGAGGAAAGGTTGACTCACCTTTCGGACCCGCATCCTGTAAAACTTTCCCAACTTCCTCTACGTGACCGATGAGCTGATCGAACGAGTTGAATTTGGCGCTTGCGACGACTTCCCTCAGCAATCGAATGACCTCGAGTGCGACTTGACGAGATCCAACAAGTTGTCTGATTTTAAGGAGAGAGAGCTGTCAGCAAGCGAATAAAGCGAGGCAAGAGAAGCCACCGTACCTTCTACGTAGCTTGACTGCCAGTGACTCTATCCTTCTGTGCACGTTGGGCTTACTGACTGATTCAGTTAACATTCCCTAAAGTTTAGATGAACAGCAACAACTCGTCAGTAAGCATGCAGAGTCGATCCAGACAGCGTGCAGAGCTTACCATAATAGCTCTTGTATACTCTCTAAGCGTTCAATGGCTAGATTCGGAAGATATGGAGGAGTCAAAGGTTTGGTTCCCGCGACTTTTCTGCTTGGCTTCCTACGCTTCACTCACGTGCTTTGTTCGACTATTGTAGACTCTTCGAACACTCAGACTACTAGCTGGAGCCTTCTGGTACCCGCGAACTTCTTCTTTCACGCTCAGATCGTCTCCGCTTCTTTCTCGATTCCTCCAGGATTCTATCGATTCTTTCCTTTACGAGCTTCACTACGAGGTCGAGGATGCGTTGTACATCTTGAACCGCGTTGCAGTCGGTAGGACGACCCACTTTGGGACCGCGGACTTCCTCGGAGCCCAAGTTTCTTATCTCTTCCTCCTATTTCTCTCCTCCCTCCTGCTTCATCTCGCTCAGAAGTCGATATGGTTCCGAGGAATAGGACCCGCGAAACCGCTTCAGGGAGGTCTGGCGGCCAAACGAGGTAAGCTACGTCCTGCATGTAGTGTACCTCGAGCTGACAAAGCGTTCCCTTCCTCTCGCTACGGAACAGTCGGTTCATGAACCGAGTGAAGGTCTTCAAGTCTCCCCCTCAAGTCGATCGTACACCTTTCGCTGCTGCTTTCGCGACGGAGATGCTCAATCAAAGCGTACGCTCTGCTCCGCTACTATGTCTATATCGACACCATAGACTAACTATG
>JGI24890J29729_1000773_pt1 | contig 17391 bp, 22 predicted proteins | sample FreactcultureFD7_FD_29729 | JGI IMG/M metagenome (IMG submission 29729)
TTTTTCTCAATCAATAACGGTATTTATTTTTCAGGCCACGATGGTGACATTACGGTTGGCTCTGGAAACGGTTACAAACATTACTTTGCTTGGGGTAGCTCTGGTCAGTCGGCTCACGTTATCAACGCTTCTGGAGCATTAGGGTTTTCCACTAATTTAGGAACTACGCCAGCGACAACAGGAACGACAGGTTACGGGACATCTGGTCAGGCTTTGGTAACTGCTGGTTCATCGGCAGCGCCAGCTTGGGGTGTTGTTGGTCTTAATGGTGGTGGCACAAACGCTAACTTAACCGCTGTTGCTGGTGGCATCGTCTATTCCGGCGCTTCTGCTTTGGCTATTTTGGCAGCAGGGACAACAGGCCAAGTGTTGACCTCTAACGGTTCAAGCGCACCTACTTGGTCAACGCCCACGGCTTACGCTACGGTTACAGACGATACAACCACTAACGCTACCCGATACCCTCTGTTTGCCTCTGCTACTAGCGGTAATCTGACAACGGAATACACCAGTTCCACTAAGTATCAATTTAACCCGTCCACGGGAACGCTCACGGCGACTGTTTTTAGCGGTTCTGGCGCATCTTTGACAAGTATCCCTAACTCTGCCCTTAACAACTCGTCAATCACGGTTGGTTCAACTGCTATCAGTTTAGGCGGCACAGCGACAACAATTGCGGGGTTGACTAGCGTTACATCTACTACTTTTGTAGGCGCTTTAACTGGTAATGCATCAAGTGCAACGACTGCAACAACGGCGACAAACGCAACGAACACAGCTATTACGGATAACACCACTTCTAATGCGACTTGGTATCCAACGATTGTTTCTAGCACTAGCGGTAATTTGCCTCAAACAACCAGTTCGACAAAATTACAGTTCAACCCCTCGACAGGCGCTTTGACTGTCAACAACATTATTTACATTGCACCTTAAAGGACTATCATGGGTCAATTAGTATTCCAAGCAAACAGCGGCGGTCAGACTAACTTAGTCGGGCAAAATACCGCATCAACGTTCAATTTGAACATCCCCTTAGCTAATGGCACGTTGGTTTCTACTGGCGACACGGCCACGGTTACCAGCGCGATGATTTCAGGCCCTGTTACTACGGCCAAGGGTGGCACAGGGCTAACGTCATTCACTTCTGGCGGTGCAGTTTATGCAACCTCAACTTCTGCATTAACGACTGGAACGCTACCAACCTCAGCAGGCGGCACAGGCTTAACTTCCTTCACAGCCAATCAAGTCTTCTATGCATCGTCTACAAGCGCGTTTGCTCAAAGCACAAATTTGCAATTTAGCGGCACTGACCTGACTGTTTACGGCATCACCGTAGGCCGTGGTGCAGGTGCTGTATCTACCAACACTGCGGTGGGTTCGAGTGCTTTGGCAACTAATTCAAGTGGCACTTTTAACACAGGCATTGGCTACTACGCATTGCAGGGTAATACCACAGGGTCTTCAAATACTGGGATTGGTTACGGCGCAGGCTATCAAACAACAACAGGCTCAAGCAATACCTCTGTTGGTCAATATGCTCTCCAAGCCAACACCACAGCATCAAACAACACCGCCATCGGTTATCAGGCGCTTTATACAAATTCCACAGGCTTTGAAAACACCGCGATTGGCGATCAAGCCATGTTCTCAAACACAACAGGCTATTACAACGTAGCGGTTGGTCGAGTAGCTGGGTATTCAAGCACAACTGGTATTTTGAATACCTATATTGGTCGCTATGCTGGTTACTCCATGACCACCGGCTCCAAGAACACCATTCTCGGCGGCTATTCTGGCAACCAAGGTGGCCTAGACATTCGCACAGCTTCAAATTATGTTGTCCTCTCTGATGGGGATGGGAATCCACGGGGTATTTTTGATAACAATGGAGTTGTTTATTTTGACACTGTTACATCTACAGCCACCGCTGGCGGTACGGTAATTTTAGGCCCGACAGCAACAGGAGGGCCAAAAGTTGTAACAGGCCATGCAACTGGAACTGCAAGTGGAAATGAATATGCAGTTTATAACTATGCAGGAACAACAATTGGTTCAATTTCACAATCAGGCACAACAGCAGTTCTGTACAACACCACCTCCGACCAGCGCCTAAAGGAAAACATTGTTGACGCTCCTGAGTTTGGTAGCGTCATTGATTCTCTGCAAGTGCGCAGCTTTGATTGGAAGACAGACAACACACATCAGCGTGCGGGTTTCATCGCTCAAGAACTTGTGACCGTGGCTCCTGAAGCAGTTCACCAGCCCGTCAATGAAGAAGAAATGATGGCTGTGGACTACTCCAAACTTGTGCCTATGCTGGTCAAAGAAATTCAATCTCTCCGTAAACGCCTTGCAGCCGCAGGCATAGCTTAACCCAAAGGAAATATCATGACCACTTTTACAACCCGCATCACTCAGATGTACACGCTCCAGCAGCCTAACCCGAACTACGTTGTAAACGTACTGTATGAAGTCACTGGCGTTGATGGCGCACACACCGCCTCCATTGGCGGCAATACGCAGTTCACAAGCCAGCAAGGGCCAGACTTTGTACCCTACGCAAACCTGACTGAAGCCACTGTGATTGGTTGGATTCCCGCAGAAGCCATTGCCAGCGCACAAGCCTGCGTGCAGGGCCAGATTGACTCCATGATTACGCCTCCTGTGAGCCCAGAGAACACACCATTGCCTTGGATTTCCTGATGCAATACGTCTGGAAAATTGAAGAATTGTCTGCCAATGATGGCTTGATTACTCATGCCAAATATCGTTGCACAGTCTTTGAAGATGACAAGTTTGTCGAGACTGAGGGAAATTGGTGGTTCAATGAGCCGTCAATGAAAATTCCTTTTGAGCAAGTTTCTGAGGAAATAGTTGCCCAATGGATTGAAAAAGAAGCTACCAAAGACGGGGTTAATGTTATAAAATCACGCCTTGAGGAACAATTGGCGCTTCTTGAGAAGTCGAAATCTGTTGTGCCTCCGTGGAAACCTCAAGTGTTTACGCCGGAGTTATAACAATGGTAATGCCGATTGACATCATATCTAGAGCGTTAAAAGATATTGGCGCTTTAGAAGCAGGGGAAACGCCTACCCCTGATGCCGCACAAGATGCGTTTGATATGTTGAACGATATGATCGATCAATGGTCAAATGAATCAATGATGGTTTACTATAAGAATGAGATAATTTTTCCAATCGTGCCAGGCCAAACGCAATACACCATTGGCCCTACTGGTGAGATCGGCGCTAACTTTACTGGCTACATTAGCGGCAATACCTTAACGGTTGCAAATACCAACGTTAACAACTTTGCTGGCACAGGCTCAATCAATAGCTCAACGTTGACCATTTTGTCGGTTTCTAGCGGTGCTTTGCAGGTTGGCAGCATCATCACAGGAAATTCAATTCCTAGCGGCACGTCTATCTTGTCGTTTGGCACTGGAACTGGCGGTGTTGGAACTTACACAATCAGCCAATCGCTTTTTATCAACCAAGAATCAATTACAGCTAACGCACCGATTATTACTAGCGGCGCAATCAGCAACGGGCAGTATTTAACTGCAAGTGCCGGTGTCAACATGGGTTTAACTCAAGGAACGCAGATTGTTGCGTTTAATACGGGCGCAGGCGGCAACATTAACGAAGCTGGCACGTATACCTTAAACAATTATGTTACTACGCCTAACCCATCGTTTACTGGCTCTATTAGCGGCACTACCCTTACTGTTAGTGCTATTGGCACTGGTTACCTTGGTACTGGCAGTATTATTTCTGGAAGTGGTGTTGCAGGTGGTACGACTATTACTGCAACGCTTGCTAGCTCTGGTGGCGTAGGAACTTACACGGTTTCGCAATCGCAAACAGTCTCTAGCACCACAATGTCTGGAACTGTTACGCCTTTCCCGATTCAAGCCTACTATCAACGCCCGTTGACTATTTCTAGTTGCTTTGTGCGTATCAACACAAATAGCAACGGGATTCCTGTTCAAAACGGCGGTTTGGATTATCCAGTGGCTGTGTTGTCATTGGAAGAATACGAAATGATTGGGCTAAAGACGCTGAATGGCCCTTGGCCTAAAGCTCTTTACTATCAACCGACTGAATTGCTTGGTAACGTATATGTGTGGCCTAACCCTTCTCAGGGTGAAATGCACATGTTCACCGACAACATTTTTAGCCGTTATTCAAGCATTAACGACACTATCCAGCTACCGCAAGGCTACACAAACGCTTTGCGCTGGAATTTGGCTTATTTCTTGATGCCCATGTACGGGAAAGCATCGCCTACTCAGATTGCGATGATTACCAAGAACGCCAACGATGCCAAAGCTACTGTTAAGCGCACAAATATGAAACCACCTCAAGTGGCACGATATGCGGATGCTTTGTTAGTTGGTCGTCAAAAGGATGCTGGTTGGATACTCAGCGGCGGCTTTTTTAAATAAGGACAAACAATGCCAGATTTTGGATTTGTTGGGCCGAGTTACGAAGCACCGTCAATTTATCAGGAAAGTCAAGAGTGCATTAACTGGCGTCCTGAGATTGACCCATTAAAACAGCCTGGCAATCGTGGCGTGGTGGCTTTATATCCAACGCCAGGGCTTACTACTTTAGCCAACTTAAACGCTGATTCTGTTCGTGGTATGCACACGATTTCCGGTGGGCAACAACTAATCGTTGTTTGCGGTGCTTACGTTTATTCGCTTACATCTGACTTAGTCCCGTCCGTCATCGGTATTTTGAACACCTCAACAGGACAGGTTCAAATTAGCGACAACGGCGTAAACGTCTACATTGTTGATGGTTCACGGCGGTATGTCTGGTATATTTCTAGCCCTGCGAACGCTATTTTTACAGGTTCGGTTAGCGGAACAACCTTAACTGTTACTAATGTATCGTCAGGGACTATTGCCATAAATCAATCGTTAACAGGCATTGGGGTTTTATCCAATACTGTTATAACTGCCCTTGGCACTGGTACTGGTAACACTGGCACATACACCATTAACCAATCGCAAACAATAGCGGCCGAAACATTAAATTCTTCTACTGTTGGTGCGGTAGTTACTGGTTCTATTTCAAGTAATACATTAACTGTTACATCCGTCACCAGCGGCACTTTGCACCTTGGTCAAACAATTTACGGTGCTGGCGTAACATCCAATGTTGTCATTACGGCGCTTGGAACTGGGACGGGCGGAACTGGAACATATACGGTTTCCGGCACTGCCTCTGTTGGCTCTGAAACGTTATACGCAATCCAATTTACTATTTTGCCCTCTACTGATGGGGCATTTACTGGCGGTTCATCGGTTGATATAACAGACAATTATTTTGTTTATAACAACCCAGGCACTCAGCAATGGGGCGCTTCTGACCTGTTATCGCCTATTTCTGCCTCTACTAGCTACGCTTTTAAGGATGGTAGCCCCGATAAGCTAGTGGCTTTGATTTGCGACCATCGAGAAGTTTATTTAATGGGTGAAGCATCGTCTGAAGTTTGGACGGATGTGGGCGCTGTTCCTTTTCCGTTTCAGCGTATCCCTGGCACATCTACTCAGCACGGTATCGTTGCTGCTCAGTCTTTGTATCGCTTGGGCGATTCCTTTGCTTATGTGTCTCGAAACAGCCGAGGCCAAGCACAAGTTATGCAGATGAAGGGTTATATCCCTACACGCATTTCCACCCATGCTGTTGAAAATACGCTTGTCAATGAATACATTTCAGACGCTATTGCCTTCACTTATCAGATTGAAGGCCATGAAGTTTATGTGGTGACGTTCCCTAGCATCGGCGACTACGGTTTAACATGGGCTTACGATCAAACGACCCAGATGTGGCACAAGTGGTTATATTGGAATGGCAATCAATACACACGCCACCGAGCCAATTGTTTAGCTTTGTTTCAAGGCATGGTCTTAGTCGGAGATTATGCTAATGGCAAGATTTACGAAATTGACCCGCAAAACTATACGGACGATTCCCAAACGATTCGCCGTTTGCGTAGAACGCCTCATTTAACAACCGATTTGCAACGTCAGTATTTTGATGAAATGCAAATACAGTTTCAGCCTGGCACTGGAACAACGGGATTTTTCACGCAGATTGGCAATACTTACTTTGGCAATACTTTAACTATCTCGCCAAATCAAATTTTTACAATTCCTGCCGGTTTGACTTATACGATTGGGCTGCAAGGCGCTGTTACAACAAACAGCACAACAACAAACCCACAGGCTATGTTGCGTTGGTCTAACGATGGCGGCTCAACTTGGTCAAAAGAGTATTGGGTATCTATTGGGCAGCTTGGCCGGTTTAAGAATCGTGCTATTTGGCGGCGACTTGGATGGGCACGAGATCGAGTGTATGAAGTTGTTTTTTCTGACCCAGTTAATAGCGTTATTGTCTCAGCTAACCTAAAATCTAGCGTGGGGGAAAACTAATGTCTAACGGTCTTTATTCTTCACAGCAACAGAATCCGTATCCGCAATCCCAATTTTTGGATGTGAATACGAAAAGACCGACTAGAAGTTGGCAGCAATTTTTTTTAAATTTGCTGAACTTTAGTAGCTCAACAACTGCAACGGCTGGCTCTGGTTCGTTGCCAAGTAACCCAGTTGGTTTTATGAACGTAACAGTAAATGGCAAGCCTTATAAAGTGCCGTATTACAACGTGTAGGAATTAAAAATGCCTTTGACACCACAAATTTCTGATCCTGCTCCTCAAACGGCTGCACAACAGCTTGGTTTTACAACCTACACCCCCGACCAGTTAACTAATTTATTAGACCAATATAACGCTAATGGCGGTGCAGGAAGCATGGGTAATTTAGGGGCGCAATTAGTTCCTGTTTACGATAATAGAACTAATCCAGCGGTTATGTTTGGAGGTGCAAAGCCATCAATCATTGGGTATCAAACTCCCGACCAAGATGTTCAATACGATGTAAACGGCAACGTAACAAGCGGAAATATCGGCGGCTATGAATACACTTTTGATAATAGTGGTAATGTAACCTCCAAAACAAAAGTCAGTAGCTCTCCTTTGGCTGCGCTAACTCCTATCCTTGGCATAGCTGCTGCAGCCATTTTAGCGCCTGAGTTATTGCCTGAAATTACTGGCATCGGTGGCGATGCTACTGAGGCTGCTTTAACGACTACTGGCGGTGAAGTTACGCCTGCTATGGCGACAACGTTAGCCGCTGATTCACAGGCAGCGCCAGCCGTAGAAGAAGGAATTGCACAAGCTACGCCGGTTGCAGATCAATCAGTAATTCAAAGCGCTAACCTTAGTGATTTGCCAGCACCTGCAACAACACCGGCAGCACCTGTAACAACGCCGGTGGCAGCGCCAGCGCAAACTACTTTAGCTGATGTTGCTAACACTGCCCCTGTTCAGCCTGCGGCCTCAAATACATCTTTGTATGATTTGGCTAACACGCAAGCCGCTACGCCAGTAACCGCTCCAGTTGCTGACACTTCTACTGCTTTAACAACGCCAACATCGGGCACGTCATTGGCCGACATGGGTGGCGCTCAGGGTGTTCAAGCTCCGGCTAATTTTGGCACGACTGCTTTTGCAGAACAAGCGCCTACTAGCTTGGCCGACATGGGCGGCGCTCAAGGCATTACAACGGGGTCAACAGCGGGTTTGGCTGGCATGGGGGGCGCTCAAGGTATTGTGGCTCCTACGTCAAGCATTTTGGGCGACACCAGTTCATTGATAAATGACCCAACAATTACAGGTGTCGGGTCTACAATTCCAACGGCTAATGTCTCCGGCGCAGGTATTACGCCAACCGGTTCAAATGTTTTGGGCGATCCTAACAGCCTTGTAAATGCAGGAACTGCGGGAACAGTTGGCGCTTCTACGGCTCCTGTTACAAGCGCAATTAGTCCCGCTGTTACTGATGCCGCAACAAATTCAGGAGGTCTATTGTCTAATTTGTCACCATTACAAATGGCTTCATTAGGTAGCGCATTAGCTGGGGGGGTTGGCGGGCTTATTAACAATCAGGCCATTAGTTCAGCACAAGCGCAACAACAGGCCGCAGCCGCACAAGCTCAAAACACATTAAGCGGCATTTATTCTGGCTTGAATCAGCAAATTGCACCATATCAACAAGCTGGACAATCCGGTTTGACTGGTTTGCAAAACAATCTTGGTTATTTCCAAAATCAGTTTAATAACCAAGACCTTAACTCGCAACTTGCACCTAACTATCAGTTTATGTTAGGTCAAGGCCAGATGGCTAACCAACGTGCTGCTAACGTGGGCGGCGGTGCTTTGTCTGGTAATACTTTGCAAGGTCTGAACCAATACACGCAAGATTATGCACAAAATGCGTATCAAAATGCGTTTAACAACTATCAAACACAGCGCACAGGTATCTATAACACGTTGGCCGGCATTGCTGGTTTAGGCACTTCTGCGAACCAACAAGCTGTTACCGCTGGCTCACAATATGGTAACCAAGCCACTAACTTGGCTACTGGTATTGCAGCAGCTAACGCTGGCGCTACTGTTGGTCAAGCGCAAAACACATCAAATACTTTGAGCAACTTGACTAATAACCTTACCTTGGCTTCTTTGTTAGGTCAGAAAGCGGGATAAAACATGGCTGATTTTTTTACAAATTACGCACAGCCTCAGCAACGCACTTCGTTGGCTGACATGGTTAACACTGCTCAGGGCATCCAGAGTTATCAACAAGCTCAACAATTGAATCCTTTGCAAGTTCAAGCTGCTCAAGCTAACTTGCAATCTGCTCAACAAGNNGCACAAAAGGGTGGNATTNAACTTCAACAGCTCCAACAAGCCAATCAAGAACGCTTAACAATTCAAGATATGTTGCAGAAAGACCCCAATCAGTTTATGACTGACGGTAAGTTTGATGGCAGCAAGATGATTCCTGTTTTTAGCAAATTAGCGCCTAACTATGGCCCTGAGTATGCTAATCGCTTGTTGGCTATGCAAGAAAACCATACCAAGTTAGAAAAGTCTTTGAATGAGTTGGACGATCAAGATTCTGCTAGATTAGCTCGATTTCAGTATTCACAAGCAACCAATGGGGTTAAAGACACTGGCGAATACATAAATAATCTTGATAATTTTAAAAGTGTTTATAAAAGCCCATCAATGGATAAAGCTATTGATGCTGAAAAAAAATTAGTTGAGAATATAAAAAGTCCGAATCAACTTCAGCAATATATTAAGACAACGGCTTTAAATCGTTTGCCTGTTGATGAACAAAAATCTCTTACCGCTGGTTCGGTGCAAGTTACTCCAAGCGGTCAGACTGTTACCACAATCCCTGGAACGTTCGGACAAACGCCAACTGCTACGGTTGGTATTGCTGGCGGCTTGCAACAAGCAGAAGAACCAACAGGCATTCAAGGTAGTCAAATGGGTTCAGCTTTTGACCATAACGCACCTACACCATTACCGCATCCTGTCCGTAAATCTAATCAACCCTATATTCCTGACCCTACAGAAGCAGAAGATACTTCTAAAGGCACAACTTTCCGTCAAAGTTTGATTAAAGCACAATCTAATCTTGTTACTGCTAAACGCAATAATCAAGAAACTTTGCAAACTGTTGATGAAATTCAAAAACAATTAGGGGATTGGTCAACTGGTTGGACTTCAAAAGTCGCACGTGAATATGGCAAGTTTGCTGGAACAGAATTGGGCCAAAAATATACACAATTATCTAAAGACATTGCTAATCAGCAATTGGCCGCAATGAATGATGCTCAATTGAAAACTGATGCAGGAAAACACTTAGCATCTTTGGCCTCTGGCGATGAAACTTATCCTCCAAGCGTTTTGCGTAACATTGTGCGCCGTAATGATGCTCAGTTGATGGGCACTGATATGCAAGCGACTGCGGCACAGAATTTTTACCGCAAATATGGCGACAACAACATGGCGGCTTTCCAACAAAATTGGAGCAAAAACGCTGATAGTCGATTGTTTGAGGCCAATAGCATTGTCAATAGTATTCAAGACCCTGCACAGCAAAAAGTTGAACTAGATAAAATTATTCCTAAAGACCCTGCACAACGTAAAATTTTCCTTGAGAAATGGCGTAATCTTAAAAAGTTGACCGCAACAGGGGAACTCTAATGGATGCTCTTGAGCAATACTTAATTGGCGGAACAACGCAATCGCCTATTACAGACGATTTGCTTGATCGTCTGAAAATGGTTGAAAGCAGCGGCAATCCTAAAGCGGTCAATAAAACTAGCGGCGCTTTGGGCGCTTATCAGTTCATGCCTGACACAGTTAATATGCTTTCCAAGCAGGGCGTTAAGTTTGACCCAATGGATGAAAAGCAATCCCGTGAAGCCGCTAGAACATACCTGACGCAGCTTTACAATCAAACCGGTAGCATTGACAAAGCGTTGGCTGCATACGGTGGTTTTAAGACTGCTGACCCTACAAAATATGTGCAATCGATTAAAGGCTCTGGAGACCCGTTAGAGGACTATTTAAGCTCTGGCGTTATTGCACCTGCATCTGCTATTGCTGCGCCTGCTACACCAACTGTTCAAAATGTCATGCAAAAGGCATTTCAAGAAAAACAAGAAATCCCGCAACGAATTGCTGGCGCTGCTGATACTTTGTTAAATGCAATTCCACAGGCAATCGGTGGCGGCACACAGTTTATTGAACGTGCGTTTGGTATTGAAGGCCCAAAAGAAGCTGAACAACGGGGACAAGAAATCACAGAGGCTTTGTCTAACCCAGTAGGTAGGCTAACTGGCATTACAGGCAAACAAGCCTATCAAAAACCGTTAGGCGGCGTTACTGATCCGTTAGTGCAACAATTAAACCATTACTTTAATGTAATGGGTATTACGCCAGAACAACTTGCCGAAAAAACTGGTAAACCTGTTGAGGATATTCGCAACATTGGTAATATGTTGCCGTTTATTGCGCCAGAAGTTGCCGGTGCATTAAAAACTGGCGCTAAAGCTGCTAGTGGTGCTATTAGCAAGGCTTTGCCTGAAATTGAGTATATAACTCCAACAGGGCAGTCTAAAACTGGATTTGGCGCTCAAAGCATCGGGGCGGCTCAATTGTCGCCTGAATCACAAGTTAAATCTGCATTGTCTCAAGCATCTGCAGAAACACAAGCGGCTTTGCGTAATGTTTCTCCAAGCGATGTTAATTTGGATGCTTTGAATCGTCACGTTGAGGCCGAATCATTGCCTGTTCCTATGAGGTTAACAGAAGGGCAAGCCTCTCAGGACGTGAACATTTTGTCAAACGAAATGAACACTAGGGGCAAAGACCCTGAATTAGCGCAACGTTATAACGAACAAAATGGTCAATTGATTGATAACATAAATGCAATTCGTGACAAAGTAGCGCCTGACGTTTATGCTACGCATCATATTGAAAATGCAGAAAACATTATCAATTCTTACAAAGATTTAGATAAAACTAGAAACACAGACATTAGCAACAAGTTCCAAGCATTGCGTGATGCTGCTGGTGGTGAGTTGCCTGTTGATGCAAAAACTTTGCTTGAAAACATTGATAAAAAGATGAAAAGCGAACTTTTGTCAACAGACGCTCAAAAGGTATCTCAATATCAAGAACTTAAAAAATTGGCAGAAAACGGCTCAATGTCGTTTGACAATTNTCTTAATATGCGCCGAAACATGAGCAAAATATCTGCATTGGATGCTGATGCTTCAGTTCGTACCGCCGCTAAGATGATGGTTCAAGAATTGGACAAATTACCTTTGTCTAACGAAACGGCTGCTTTAACACCATTAGCAAATGTTGCAAGAAGTGCGNCTNGTGAACGCTTTCAATTGCTTGAAAAAGACCCAGCTTATGAGGCCGCTGTTAATGATGTAGCGCCCGATAAATTTGTGAAAAAATATGTGATTGGTGCTAATAAACGTGATTTAGATGTAATGCTTCAACAGCTTGGAACTGATTCGGAAGCGGCTCAGCACGTTAAAGCGGCCACAATCAATTTCTTAAAAGAAAAAGCAGGGATTGTTAANGACAACGGCAATTTCTCGCAATCGGGTTATAACAAAGCATTGATGNAACTTGANCCTAAATTGCAGTATTTAGTTGGTGAAGCTACGCCGCAATTAAAAATTTTGGGTAATGTGGCCCGATANACGCAAGCGCAGCCTAGAGGCTCGTTTGTCAATAATTCAAATACTTTGGTTGGCGCATTGGCTCAGAACGTTAAATCGGCTATTGGTGGCGCTGTTGAACATGGTTTAAATTTAGCCGTTCCTTATGCTAGATTAGGCACAACTGTGATGCAAAAACGTGCAGAAAGCCTAGCGAGAAAAGCTACACAAGAATCTTTAAAGCCTGGCGCTGGAACACGTTTATCAGACATTGGTAAATTTAAGAAAGAAATCAAATGAGTTACTTACTTGCACCTATTGGCATTGCCCCATTTTTTACGAATAACGGCCAACCCTTAAATGGCGGCTATATTTATACTTACTTGGCTGGGTCTAGCACTCCTGCGGCCACTTATACGACCTCAACGGGTAACGTATCAAACACAAACCCGATTCAGCTTGGAACTAATGGGTTGCCGCCACAAGAAATTTGGTTAGTCTCTGGCACAAATTACAAGTTTGTAATTGCTGATAGCACCGGCGCTGTACTGCAAACTTACGATAACTTGTACGGTATACCGACAACGCTTAGTAGTACCAATCAAGTGCCTAGCGGTTGTATCTTAATTTGGTCTGGTTCTATTGCATCGATTCCTACTGGTTACTACTTATGCAATGGGCAGAATGGAACTCCTAACCTGCAAGATTCTTTTATTGTTGGCTCTGGAAATAGCTACGGCGTGGGTAACACTGGTGGCTTTACTTCTAGCGTTACAAGCGGGACGGGCACTAACTTGCCTCTTTACTATTCACTAGCTTTTATTCAAAAATCATGAGCGAAATTGACCTTGTTAAATACGGTCAACTTTGGCAAAAAGTAGAAGATTTGACACAAAAAGTAGATAAGCTAGAAGCTGGCATGGAACAATTGCTTGAATTGGCTAATAAGTCAAAAGGCGGCTTTTGGGTTGGTATGTCGATTGTTTCGGCGATTAGTTCTTTTATTGGTTATTTAACTCATAACTTTATCAATTGGAAATGATTGACCCAATAACAGCTTTAGCAGCAATTCAATCAGCCGTTAAGCTCGTCAAAAAGATGAGCCAAACGGTTGATGATGTCGGCTCGCTAGGGCCAGTATTGGGCAAATACTTTACGGCCAAGGAAACGGCTGTAAAGGCCGTTACTGAGGCTAAAAATTCTGGCAATGCTTCTAACATGGGCACAGCCATTCAAATTGAAATGGCGTTGGAGCAAGCCAAGCAGTTTGAATCAGAACTCCAAATGTTGTTCATGCAAGCTGGCAAAGTTGATGTTTGGAATAAGATTAAGTCTCGTGCTGGCGAAATGGACAAGGCAGACAAGTACGCTGCTCAAGCTGCGGAAGATCGAGCCAAGAAGCAAAAAGAAGAACAAGAAGAATTCATACTTGCTGCTCTTGTTGTTATTTTGTTAGTATTTTTGCTTGGCGGTGGCTACTATGTCGTGACTGACATTGTGGAAACGGCTAAAAAAGAACAGCACAGCAACTATAAAAGGAAGCATTAACATGGATTGGTTAGCTCAAATTGCCCCAACGATTGCCACTTGCTTGGGTGGCCCTCTTGGTGGCTTGGCTTATGAAGCCGTTTCTAAAGTCTTAGGCGTTAGTCAAGATGACGCACAGAAAATGCTGCAAAACGGCAAGCTAAACGCTGACCAGATTGCCGCTGTCCAGCAAGCAGAAATCCAACTCAAAGCGCAAGCTCAGTCGATGAACTTGGACTTTGAGAAACTGGCTGTGGAAGATCGCAAGTCTGCCCGTGATATGCAAGCGGCTACCAAGTCGTGGATACCCTCAATTCTCGCTATATCAATCACAGGCGGCTTTTTTGGCATCTTGGGTGGGTTAATGTATGGACAAATCCAACACGCACCCCAGATCGACATTATGTTGGGCAGCCTTGGTACAGCTTGGACGGGCATCATTGGGTTCTACTTTGGTAGCTCACATGAAAGCATGACCAAGACAGAGATGATTCATAACTCGACACCTACACCATGAACTGGCTTGAAATTGCTACTGAGGAAATTAAGCGTCACGAAGGATGCAAGCTAAACGCTTATCCCGACCCTGGCACTGGCGGCGTACCTTGGACGATTGGATATGGCGCAACTGGCCCTGAAATCCATTCTGAATCGGTATGGACGCAAGATCAAGCCGACAAGGATTTAGCCAATCGTTTAAACACGCTTGGAGACCGCATTGATTCGGTTGTTCATGTAGAAATCAACGACAATCAAAAAGCGGCACTGTGTTCGTTTGCTTACAACGTGGGCATGGGCAATCTAAAAAGCTCTACCTTGTTGCGTTTGTTGAATGAAGGCGATTACGCTGGTGCTGCGGAACAGTTCAATCAGTGGACTAAAGCCGCTGGCCGTGTGTTGCCAGGCTTGGTTACTCGGCGAGAAGAAGAATCTAAACTGTTTTTAGCGTAAGGAAAATATCATGAAATTTGAAATTAGCGGCAAGGGCAAAGAATCGCCAAAAGGTCACTATGTGGTTGAGAAAAGCCATCAACACCCATTAGAGCAAAAGGTTGAGCGGCTGGCTGAAAAGCTAAACAAGCACATGAGCCTACCAATGGAAAAAGCCCATCATCCTGGCACAGATCAAAGCAAAGCACCGCTACCTAATATGCGGAAGTATTGAGGCGCTGAATTGTCACGTTAAGGGCTTCTAGTTCGTTCATCTTCCGGATTAGCCAAGCCCTTTTCTGACCATGCCAACCCATCATTGGCCCTCGATGGCAATCAGGGCACAAAGAAATACAGGTATATTGCAGACCCTGTTTGATGTGGTGGGCTTCGCTTGGCCCTTCTAAGTCGCAAACTGAGCAAGGCAGTTCTTTAACCCTAGCTAGATATGCACGTTGATGCTTGTTTAGCTGGTTGTTCATGCAAGCTCCCATTCTCGCTCGGATCTGTTGGACTTTGATTTAACTGTTTTGCCAGTTAAACGAACAAGCCCCAACTTCAACATTTCTTTTAAGCGCCTAGCTACTTGATTTGGGTCAAGGGTAGAGCGGTCTGCAATTCCGTCCTTTCATTGTGGCCCACTAAGAATTAGCACCGCCAAGATTTGATCGTAGTGCTTTGCTTGAAAATCTACTTCATCAGCGGCTAATTTGCTAGTGATTGGGTCGTTTTTTCTGAACATAATCATCCTTTGTAGGTTTAGGGCAATCTTCGGGCACTTCTATAACGCACCATACAGCGGCCAATGGTGAACTTTTCAGCTTCACCCAGCGGTCTATATATGTGTCAAGCATAGCTTTAAGGGCATACGCTGTTGCTCTGTGTTGCAGGTTTAATTGCTTGGCTATTTCACTGACCATTAGCCCGTCTGGATGCTGTTTAAGTAAGTTTCTGATCGCTGAATGGTTTGATTTCCTCATTGAAGCCAATTCGATAAAGTTGTTGTTTTTGTTAAGTTTTTTCGTGTGCGGTAATTCTGCGCTCGTTTCGCTGGTGTTATCTTTGAGCGTTTAGTGTCTGGCTTGTTTCCAATCATGAAGATGGGCATACAGTCACGACCTAAACGATCTTTTTCCCAATCGGCGATATAAACGGCTTTGACCTTGTGCAATTCACGGGTGTACTCGTAAACAGTATGTTTATGCAATCCAGTTTCTTCAGCCAGCTCACAAGCTGTTCTAGTGCCTTCCAACAACATTTTTATCAAATGTGCGTAAGACATTGCGTTGACCTTAACCATTTTTTTCCTTGAGTTTGGCTTCTGTGTTTGAGATGGCTTGGCCTTTACTGTCTGAGTTGCTGTAAATCCAAATCAAATCATCGTTATCCAGCCCAACCCAAGGGCGCTGTGGTGGGGTGGTGTAAAGTGGCGCTCGACCCTCGCCAGCCGTCTTGTAAATCGTGCCGCAACCAACGGAATCAAAGTGTTCACGCACCTCATCAATCTTTACCCACCCTTCTACTGCGTTCCAGTATTCCAAAGGCTCCTGCTCTGGCTCTTTGCGCTGTGCTGACTGTTCCATCGGCAACCCTCCAGCTCTATGTGCTGTATCTTTTGGCGACCACTGCTCACTGCGGCGCATACGAAAAACGGCTTGCAAGTTGGGGTCGTCCACCCTGTCGCAGTCTTCGCGTTCAGTCTCTGACTTGTAACGAACCACACCGAACTCGGCCTCATGTACCAAGCCGCAGTCACAGCACTTCATCAGATAGCCCTTGGGGTTTGGGCATACCCATTCAGACCAGTCGTATGGCTGGTCAACGCTGTGCGTTATAAACTCAGAGTCACGCCACGCCACATCGTATTTCAGCGCATCGATGAAGTTCTCTGGGTATGGTTGTGCTCCACAGTCGCATTCTCCAGCAGGATAAGCAGGCGCGTTGTGAACGGCACAGTCGCTTGCGTGCAATGTCTTTTGGCAAGCCGGACATTGACAACCCATTGACTGAGCTGATAGTGCTTCTCGCAGGGCGGTAATGGCTTCACGCATATCGCAGTCAATCATGTCTGCACCCTCCAACGCCTTCAGCGCCAGTTCTAATGCTTCGTCTTTAGTCATTCTTGTCCCCTTGCTCTGATTGCTTCTATGCAATGGTCAATCCCTCGCATCACACGCTCATCCAATTGAATCATGCTGTGTTGTAAACACAATTCAACACAAGCATCACGCTCATGCTCTGCTACAAGTTTGGCAAAGCGCAATACCTCTGCATCAGTAAAACTAGATTCATCAAACGCTTTGTTTGCCATCTCAATGATTTCATCTTGTGTCATGTCTTACTCCTTAATTCCGTGGGCGGCTTCGATAACTCGGGTAGTCATTCTTTGTTCTTGCTCAAGCGGAACGGGGTCTGCCCATCGACCACATTTTTGGCATTGCCAGTTAATCCGACCTTGTAAATCTCGTTTGATGTGTCCTCCGCCATGCGTCCATGAGCACAAAACTTGTTTAAGCCAGTTCATGTCTTACTCCTTAATGCCGTGGGCGGCTTCGATGGCTCGGGCGAATCCCCAACGGGCAAAAAACTCGTTGCCTTGATTGTCGAACTTCTCATACTTGCGCCCTATCTCCCCAATTTGCTCATCCGACAACGGCTTGCGCTGTGGTGGGGTGGTGTTAATAAATTGTTCCAACTCAATCGCCAACTCCCAACAAGCGCCAGCACTCATTTCTGATGGAATTCGCATGTGCTGTCCGTAGTCAGATTTGCGTTTGAGGTAGTCAACCCATTCCATCATGTGTTTAACCGCCACAGGCTC
>JGI24890J29729_1000774_pt1 | contig 17362 bp, 21 predicted proteins | sample FreactcultureFD7_FD_29729 | JGI IMG/M metagenome (IMG submission 29729)
CAAAGAATTCCAAAACGGAATTCCAAAACGGAAAAAAGAATTCCAAAACGGAAAAAAGAATTCCAAAACGGAAAAAAGAATTCCAAAACGGAATTCCGAAACGGAAAAAGAATTCCAAAACGGAAAAAGAATTTCCAAATCGGAATTCCAAAACGGAAATCAATACAGAATACAAAAAGAATTTCTGAAAATCTTTTTTGTATCATTTTCGTATCGGCTTTTTTTCTGCAGATTTTCTCCAGATTTTCTCCAGATTTTCTCCAGATTTTCTCCAGATTTTCTCCAGATTTTTTCAGCGAAAAAAATGATTGGATTAAAAAAACAACACCCGGTATAGGTATACCATGGCCAAGCCGAAAGACGTTCTTTCTGAAACAAGCAAAAAGGAGTATGCTCGTATCATAAAGGCAATTGAAACAAATGGATTCAGAGACGACGATATAGAATCACTTGATGCATACTTTGAAAAACAGAAGTACAGTATCGCATCCAAACGAGTGAATATCAACGCGTGTATGAACAAACACAAATCGGATGTTGTTTATTACGAACAATTGAAGAAATGGATGCTGGAACTACGAGACGAACTGTACAAATCCAAAGAAGAGCAAAAAATTACAGAAAAAGAAGAAAAAAAACATATGGATTGGAATAAGATTCTTGAAATAGCCATTCCGGCAATCAACAATGAGAAATATAGTTTGGAAGATCGAATCTTGATCGCATTGTATACTCAACTTGATCCGGTTCGGAATGATTACACACATATACGATTATACGAAAAAGAACCGAAAATCAAAACTGGAACATATTTCATAATCAATGATGACGTTAAGGAAGTCGTCATCAATAATCATAAAACTGCGAAGAAGCATGGAGCGATACGTCAGCATCTTCCGGAACGATTGGCGGAAATGATTGTTATGTGGTTCAAAGATGAAACGGAAATGTTTCCAATTTCGGAAAACGCGATGAGTATCCGAATCAGAAGTTTGTTTAAGCGTATTTTCGGAAAACCCTTGACAATTTGCTCACTAAGGCATTCCAGAATTACATTCCAGTTTAAGAATGATACGAAACCCAAAGACGCAAAGCGTTTAGCGAATAATATGGGTCATACACCTGCTACTGCCCAAACATACCGTTTCGTTCCGTAATAAAAAGACAACCCAAGTAGAATGTCCGGCTACACAATCTTTAAAGCGACGCAATCCCCTTCTTCTGTTCCGCAAGTCGTAGGGAATGCATTACCTCCTGTGTCTAACTATTTGAACAAAGATACTCCCTATTGGCTTCATACGGCTAATAGTGGCGGTGGCGGTGGTGGTGCGTTAAACGGAACCATATTGAATATACAAAATGGCGACAATACAATTATTGCTTCTACAGACTTTACGCCAGGTAATTCTTATGGAACAAGTATTTTGGATACAGAAGGTGCAGGAGAACTTGTTAATGTTATTGAATGGATCCCGCAAGGTCCGAGACCCTACACACAATGGGACGCTCATTTTCCTGGTAATGTTTTTGCACCAAATCTGTTAAACACAATTACAAACTTTGTAACTCTTTCTTTCACTTATGGCGGTTCTACATATCCTACGAGCCCCGCGACTGGAAGGATTTTAACAGAAACATTTACGGTTCCTAAAAGCGGTGTGTATTTAATACAAACTGTTTTAAGTATGAATGTAAATCCTGAGTCTGTTGTTGTAGGTGCTTCCGATTATGCCGTAATCGGACTTATAACTCCTACTGGTGTGCCCGTAGTTGGTGCTTCTACAACTTTGAAACCGTGGAATATGCCCGGCGACATTACAGGTGCGGACTACGGCATACAAGGTTCCGTACAAGTAAATCTTGTTGCCTCTACAGCATATTGCCTTATGTTTTATGTTTTTAATCTTTCAGGTACGCTTTCTTTGGGTGGTGCCAGTGGCGGTGGCTCGTTAAAGATTACTCAACTGTGTTAAAATCTTCACCCATTAAAATGTCGTTTCTTCCTGAACCCAGAGGCGACCCGGTTATTTCGCCAAATGCTCTCCAGCCTGTGGCGAATTATACAAATAACAATACTTCCGTTTGGGCGTTAAACGGTGCTGGTGGTGGCGTATCTGGCGTATCGCAAATCGTAGCAGGAACAGGTATTTCTGTGCTTCCGATTGGCGGAACAGGTGTTGTTACAGTGTCTGCTTCAACTCCGATTGTTTCCGGTTTATCACAATATGTTGTAATGGATATGCCTACTGGTGCTAATTCCAGCGTTCGTTTATTGGATACATCAGACCCCGTAAAGTTTCCGCCAGGAACGGATTATTCTTTTACTTTGACCTCTACAATTCCTGGTGCTTCTCAAAGTGCTTGTGATACAACACAAGGACAATTCAGTGCTATTGGAATATTCAATGTTGGTATCAATAATCAATATACGGCTTTTCTAAGTGGCTCCGGTGTGAATACAGCAACTGCTACAACCACTAATCCTAAAGCCTTCTACTTGAATAATAATAATCCAATTACTGAACCTCCAGGTATATACATTTACTCATCTTCTACAAGTGATTTCAACGGCTGTACTTTGCTTTTTAGTTGGACTCCAATTACAAGAATATAAAAATCTGTGTCCTAATAAAATGTCTGTGCCCCCGAACCCATCTACAACGCCTATTGTCGTTCCAAATGCTCTTCCGGCTGTTGCGAACAATGTAAACCAGGATACTTCTGTATGGGCTTTGGCTGGACAAGGAGGAGGTGGCGTATCCGCAATTGTTGCCGGAACTAATATTACAATTGCTCCTACAAGTGGTGTAGGAGCAGTTACCATAAGTGCAAGTGGTGCAGCGAGTCCTTTTGTTTCAGGAATGATTATGCCGTTCAATGGCACTGTTGCTCCGGCTGGATGGGCTATTTGCGACGGAACGCAAGGCACTCCAGACTTACGTGGTCGTTTTATATTGGGTCAAAGTGCGTCGTATCCTTTTGGTGCGAGTGGTGGTGCAGCGACCCAGACTCTCGTAGTGAATAACCTTCCAGACCATATACACAGTGGAGTCGTTCAGGATACGGCTTCCGGCACTTCTACAGCAGGTCAGTCATTTGCTGCACTGGGAAATACAGGAGGCATTAGCAGTCCTGGCTACACTCCCAGTGTTCCCTTTGATATTCTTAACCCCCATTACAATCTTACGTTCATTATGTTTCTGTAAGTTTGTTTTCCATCAGTTCCGCTTCCATCTTTTTCAATTCTGGACAGTCCTTATTGTGTAAATACTCAATAAGGTCTTCTTTATGGTGGATGCGATCAATATGTGCGTGGTCTATCTTGGGACATTTGGATTCATGTACGACTCGCTTGATGTCCTTACAAGAATGCGTCTCCTCAAACATCTTTACGAGTCCTCTGACTCGATCAAGTGCTTCTGGACTTTTTTTTTTGATGGGGCTTTCTCAGCCTCTTTAGGTGCCGATGCCTTCTTGGGTTCCGGTGCCTTGTGTCCGGTTCCGGCTCGTTCCGCTTTCGCCATCTGAATCGCCTTCTGGAAAGCATCCGGCTCACCCTTCACCATCGCGTGGTGCTTCTGGACAAGTTTGTTCCATTCCGTCGGCTCTCGCTTGACCTTACGTCCGGGCTTCGCCGGAACTGGTTCGGAATGATGTACTTCCGCTTCTTCGTGGTGCTGAGGCTGTATGTTCTTCATAAACTGGGCTCGTTTACGAGTCGTTTCGGAATGTTCGGAAGGATGGGCTAATACTTCTTTCATAAACTGCTTAGGGGTCTCTCCGTGAGCCTTCGCTTGTTTCGTGAATGCTCCTTTCTTAAGGTGTTTCATGGCAAGTTGAATAAATTTATGCTCATCTGCGTCCATTGCTTTTATAAAATAGAAAGATATTTAAATTTTCAAAATGCAATTGAAGGCCTTTGACTTACGGGCGTTTCGGGAGTCGGGGTAAGCGGTTGCCTTTTCGTATCTGGTTCCAAGTCAATCTGGACTTCCGTTTTATTCCCACAGCATACAGAGCGACATTTGGAATGCTTTACAAATTTCCATATCATATAACCAATCACCATAACCATTGTTCCGATGCTGGACACATTTGTTAGAGTCGGAAAGTCCGACATTCTAATTAAGATAAATTTATTAACCGCTAACCGGCGTAAGAATTGTTGTTGTACAATTCGTATTATCTATCTTATTTGCTGTGCCTATCGTTGTTATTAGCGTACCTGTAGCATAATATACAATTGTTTTCGTACCGGCAGATGTTGAACCAGTTATACAATGCGTGGCTGCAACGCTATTCGATCTTACTGACATCGTTCCAGTAAGCACATATACGGAAGGACATCCTCTTGATATGAACATTGCCACTGTTCCATTTACGCCGAGAGTTGCCTGTGTTCCTGAAAAACATAACGTTGTCCCTACATTTACTCCATTCGTTGAAGTCGCAACTACGCCACTATTAGGAACATTATTAACCCATATCAATCCGTTTGTAAGTGCCGAATTGTTCAAAGATACATTTAACGGTTGTGTAATCGTACAGTATTGTAGTGTCATACCAGCATATCCGCTTACTTTGATAATTGAATTGGTAGAACCAGAAGGCGATTCGTATTCTGCTACACAATTGTTCATTGTTAGACCTACAGCCGTTGTTGAAGCACCGCTGATATCAATAAGCGGAGCAGAGTACGCGAATCCAGTATAGAAGCGTGTAGCATCCATAGTAATTAGCCAGTCGCAGTTAGAAGCGATTGCAGAAAGAAGAGATACACCCGTTGATGCTCCAATTACATAACAAGAAGTTAGAATAAGTTTGCCTTTACCCGTTCCGCTCGTAGAAAGCGTTATGGCTACGCCAGTCGTTGCTGTATAGTTCTGAATCTCTACGAATTGGAAACTTACAGTTCTATACGAGCGATTTGTGTTGGAAGATGTAATCGTCATATTGCCTCGTATGGTTGTATTGTATGTCTGATTCGTATCGCCAGAGCCTCGGAAGTTTATGTTCTTGTCGGCTATAGATAAGTCTTCTACATACAATCCAGGCATTATGTAAATCGTTTGTCCTACGTCTTGTGAGCCAACCGGACACATATCGATCGCTTTCTGAATCGTAAGGTACGGATTGTAAGACTGTCCATTACCAGTTGTATCTGAACCACCCTTTGCGACATAAAATACATTCTGTGATACCGCTACGGCAGGGATTACCGACGTAGTTGGAAAATAAGAAACGTTTTTTGTAGTACTGTTGTACAATAATGTATTTGTATATGATGCTAAAGGAATACCATTCAGCGTAAGCGAAGATAGATTCGCAATATGCAAAGAATTAAACGTCGTATCGGCAGTTATCGCCTGTGTAAACTCTGCCTGTCCATTCACTTGTAAGAGACCGTCGATCGCCGTAGTCAAAAGACCTTCACTATATGAAATCTGTCTTACATTTCCTACAGATGTACTTAGTTCATTTAGCCCGAGTGTTGTAGTGTATGCAACTTCGTGTGTAGTTAAATTATATCCCATTGTATAAAATCCAGTTTTACTTGGTGGCTGTCGTATCGGATTTATGTAACATGCGGTAGAACTATACGGAGATGGATTACTTACACCAGAAGCATTCAATACTATTGTATTTGGTGGTGTATCTTGTGCGTCTCCCAATGGTAAATCAACGCTTCCAATGTAAATTGAATTACTCCCTTGACTATTATATGCGGAAGCAGTTCCGATTGCGATTGCGTTTGCTCCCTGTGTATTTGCTCCAGCCAAATATCCAATTGCTATACCATTTTGTTGTTGATTTGATTCACCTGCTGAAAGACCTATCGCAACAGGAGAACGCCCTTGATTCACACTTCCTGCATTTTGTCCTATAGATATATTGCCTCTTCCAGCAACTGAATTACCTGTGTTTAATCCAATACATATACTGTCTCCATCTAAGTTAAAATAGGGAGTTGCTATTGTTGATGCTATAATACTGTTCGCGTTTATGGAACTAACATTCAATGAAGATATGGATGCGTTTTGTAGATTCAGATTGGAAAGATTTAGTGTGTTCGTTGTGATTGTATCCGCGTTCAGATTCGTAATTCCCTGTATGTTTACCGCTCCTTGTGTATTCGCGTAAGTTATTGTATTGTTGCCATCGTATGTTTCACTCAATGTATGCGTTATTGAAGAATTGTTTACAGGATTAGTAACCTTGGAACTGCGAGAATCGATCAACGATGGGAAAGTATTTGTTATATTGAATGTGTTAACAGTTTGATTTATGGTTTGTGTGGACGGCTGAAAGTTTTGTTCCAAATTGTAAATTAATGTACCTAATCCTGTTCCGGTTGTTCCGTCCGCCTTTATAGTCAGGGGAGTTAACACCTTCGTTGAATTGCCCGCATGAATTGTAATTCCTTCTGTACTGTCGGCGTTGATGCTAACTCCATTTCCAAGAATGTCTAATCTTCCAGAACCACCTCCGCCGTCATTATTTCCTTGTAATTCTTGAACGTCGCGGATTCGGAGACGGTCGGATGTGGATGTGTCTCGTGTAATAAGACTGTTATCAATCCGTATGGTTTCCAAAGATGTGTAGGCTACTGAGCCTATGTTTACGGGTCCCGTTGCAGCCATGCTACAGGCTCCGACGGCTTGTATTGTTACTGCTCCTGCAGCAGAAAGTCCTAATGCTCCGCCTGCTTGGATTAAGAGAACCAATCCGGTCGTTATAGAACCGGCTGCACCACCCGCTAAGGAGAAACCTGCTCCTGCAGCCAAACTCAATCCAGTTGCTACGTTGAATCCACCTCCGCCGTCAGACGCTATATTAATATCACCAGAACGAATAGTCATAGTGTTTGTGCTTCCACTCGGTGTATTGCCTAACGCACCTATGTCTATGCCTTGTCCTGATAGTTGTAAGCGACCATTCGCATTGTAAATCGGATTGTTGGCTTGTATTGTGCTTATGCTCGGATACAGAGACCAGTCCGCAATACTGCTTATCTGTGTCTGCTGTGCGATAGCGTTTCCATTGAAGAATAAGGTGTTGCCATCACCGCTAACAGTTAATACTCCATCATTTGTTGCATCAAAGGACGACACAAGGCGGACATCGTAGGTGTAGATACTATCTGTATTTATGGAACTTGTATTGACTGCCTCCCTGGCAAATACTGTAGTAGCATTTACATTAAAAGAGTCTATAATGCTGACTGTGGCTTGATATACTCCCAATTGGTAGCCTGTTCCATCAACGAACGTCAGAGACGATGTATTTTCTACCAAAGAACTAACAACTTGTGAATATACATTGTTAGCGTCTATAACGTCAGCAAGTACAAGAACTGAACTGATTCCTTCCGCTTGTATGTTTTTTGCTCCTACAATATCTTGATTTAACATACGGATTGAACTCACTGCTTCATACAATGCCCAGTCTTGTATGCTACTTAAGTTGGCGGTTGTAGCAACTGGAAGTCCATTTAGGAACAGTTGGTCGTTATCGGCTGTAAGAATCTGTCCATCAATATCAATAGTGTTTACGTTGATTGTGGAATTGTTCAAAGTGGAAATGGAAGCCACACCCGCAAAGAGCGAACTGACATACAGAGTTGAGAACGAATTAGCCGGATTTATTGTCTGATTTCCGGCACTCCAAAACGTAGTGTCTTTGTTGATATAGTTTGCTACGGGGGCGATGGCTTCGGACTGTGTAAAAACGGGGGTTAATGACATCCCTACCGTTTTTTCTTTTCCTAACGGTTTGTATGTTTCCCGTTTTGGAACCTTGGGCGTAGCGGAAGGATTCACAATGGATTGGCTTCCAGAAGGTATCGCTACCATAACGGGTGCGGGGGTTAACAGAGAAGCACCTGGTACTGTTGGAACTTCTAACAATCTATGTGTCGGTTCCTGTACTACCGTTGGCACTGCGGAAGGCTGAAGTGCTACTGACACTACGGTATCCGGTGCCTTCTTCTGATATGTAGGTATCGGAACGACTACGGGCACCGAAGATCCACTCGGTATGTTAAGACCTTGCCCTGGCGACTGCATCTATATCTAACTTGGTGCGACATATTGTTCCATGGATATTGTCGATCAATATGAAGTACTTGTCTGCGGTCATCTCTTTGTACGCCCTCATACAATCCATAACGGAATAACTACGTGGAAAGTATGTCCGTAGGTATGCTTCCACTACCTTCTTGATCGCCATATCCGAATTGAGATAGCCCAGGAACACAAAATTAATGTTGGAACGGCAAATTGCATTAAATATGGAAAGTTCCTGTCCGGTAATCATCGCAGAAATTCGGCTGTTCCGGAGAATCGTTAACAATTTCATCAACATTGGGTCATTCTTCTTTCCGACTACGTCGTCTACAATGTGTAGAAAACGGTAGCGATTATTACAGGCTTTGTTAATTTGGTACGTCTCGTTTATAATGTCGGGGCGATAGTCGGGCATGAAAACAGTCTTCTTTTTCAGTTCAGAATAGATGGCAGATTGAGGAGACCAGGTATGCACACATGTCATCACCTGTCCAAAGAATTCTTTATGTATATAGTTCTGTAATGTCGTTTTCCCACTACGCGTGGAACCGAGAAGAAGTATTGAGCATCCATAACGGGCATCAGGAAGCGGAAGACGGAACGGAACAGTTGGTATGACTTCGGGTTCTTTATCTTCAGACATAATCTCTTGCTTAATGTAGAGATATTATGGCGGGGAACGCTTTCTTAATGGACTTCCTAAAACGCTCCAATGAACGGAACCTTGTTCTTGGTCCCAGCAAAGAAGGCGAAGCAATGTCAGAAGTTCCGAAAGACCGTAAAGGTAAAGTTGTCAAAAAAGATAAAGAGGAAAAGGAAAAGCCGTGTGAGAATCCGGTTCATACGGCTATCCGAGACGATCGTTGGAACAGAGAAAAAATCATTGAATATCTTAAAACTCTTCTCTAATTGAACGATAGGAAGTTTCCATATGGTAGGCTCACACATCTTACAATCTCTTTGGCTTTCTTGTCTTCTGGCATTTTGTGGACGGTCTCGTTGATTCCTACAGTACTATTATGTTCTGCAGAAATCTTTTCAAGGTACAGTTCTTTACATTGCTTCAGTTTCGCTTCAAGCATATCCAACAACAGATTAATGTCTCTATACAACGATACTAAGGTACTCATTTAATATAGAAGGCTATTTTTATTCCGGGAAGGTTCTTCCTTTCCTATGCTTCAAACAATTTAATTCCAATTTCTTAATTCCATAGTGACTTTATGATATAGTGAGGGAAAGTGAGTGATTTTGAAAGGCTGGGGAAAGTATATAAAGTTGGGAAAGTTGTATAGAGCCAAGGTCTCCCCTGGCCAGTTCCACTCTCACTCCCTCATTCATGTTTTTTTTTAAAAAATGACAAACATCTCCTATGCTTCAAACAATCTAATTGCATTTGTCCTTATTGATTTCATTTTTGTATAGATTCTTAAATTTCATAGTATGATTATGATATAGTGAGGGAAAGTGAGTGATTTTGAAAGGACGGGGAAAGTATATAAAGTTGGGAAGGTTGTATAGAGCCAAGGCCTCCCCTGGCCAGTCCACCTCACCTGCCCTCACAATTTAAAACCCCCGGCCTTTATAGAAGTAGAAGATGTCCTGTACTATTTGCAAGAAAGAAATGCGAGTAGATAACTTGTATAGACATATGGTATCACATAAAGACATACTTGGAACATTCATGAAACCAATAGACATTACTAACAATATCAAAGACAAAAGACCATTCATAATACATCGTCATACCGAATCAACCGGTTTAATAAGGCGAATTATAGTATGTTTGAAGTGCAAGAAAGGCGACAGCGGATATCAACACTTCAATATAACAAATTGGATATTTAATCATACTAAGAAATGCAAGTGTGAATGGGAAAAGTACGAATCATACTTTAACGATGCTTTGGCACCGAACGAAGATCCAATCTGTGATATGGTCAGTGCTACAGAAGTGGACGACCTTAAGGCTAAGATAGCGACGCTGGAAGGCAACACGGAAAGCAAGAGAATAAAGGAATTGGAAGAAGAATTGTCAGAAACTAAGGACGACGCAAAGCACTATGAAGAAGATTCTATAGAAGCACAGAAGCAATCCACCAGATTGGACAATGAACTATACCGTCTACAAGAACGAATACTCTATCTCCCAGACCACATTTTGAATCTTGAATCCGTACAAGATATCATAAAAGACATAAGAACAGCCAGGGCAGAAAAGAAATCAGAGAAGAGAATTGTTAGAAGTGCCGAAACGCCCAGTCTGCCCAAGCCACCCCCTATGGCTCCAAAATTAACAGTACAAAATGTGGCCATCACGCCCGAGCCACGCAATGAAATCCATAATGAAAATGAATCTTATAAATCCGATACGCCCGATGTTGATTCAGTGTCTCTGTACATTTCACCCGTTGAATCGATCGTAGCACCCCCGACCAAAAAAACAATACGCAAACTTACAACAGTGAAACCGACTCTGCAGATTGATGAACCACCACGCAATCAAATAGAATATGATTGGGACGACAACGGTTCTACTGTCAGTTGTGAACCTATGGAAAATTGGGATATGGAAGATGAGAACGTAAGTAGATTGTTCTATACTCTTTCCGATATTTTGGAACAGGGGATGCCGTACAAAGTCGCGAAGAAGAATTATTTGGAACTATTGTTGGAACTCCGGCCATTACAAGAACAGATTGGAAGACCGTTCCGAGTCCTTCAGGCATATTTGAGAGATGAATATACCCTTAAGGAATTGGATAATTTTCTCACGCTCTACGAATAATTTTTCATTCGTATAGTAGAGAAGAATGTCTTACGCTGGCTACGGATTCAACAATATGTCCACTTCGGAGACCAAAGTGGTCAAACATCCGTCGTCGTCTTTGCTGGTTATAGATTCAGAAGACCGGAATGTTGCGTCATCGATCAACATTTCGGCATCAACACCTGTGGAATATCAGCCCTGGAACAATTTTATAATTCAAACACCAGACCGTCTTGCTATGGGTGCTATCAACCGTATTACGCCCAAGTCAATTCGGTTTCCTTGGTATATTCCAAATATTACGCTTATGAACAATAGTTTGGAAGTTCAATTTAACAACACGGGCAGTTTTTACGCGTACGTCGTTTCACCGGGTTTCTATTCTCCAGAGGCACTTGCAGCGGATTTAAATTCGCAACAAAGCACGATTGGACTGGAATGGAAATGGGACAATATCAATCAACAATTTTATATTGTTGTGAGTGGCAGTGCTGTTGGTGTTCCGATAAAGTTTTTTTGCACAAATCTTCAATTACATCCTGACAGCACTCCGCTAACAAATGAAGAGTTTGTATCCAATCCGTCTCTCGCCAAAACACTTGGATTTACATTGTATGGTCTATCTCAGTCATACACACAAGCGACAAGCGGTTCAAATATATATCCTACAGGCTACGCGGATTGTCTATACACTCGCTATGTTGATATAGTCAGCACTCGTCTCCTACAATATCGCAAGATGATCGATGGTGCTTCAAAAAATGCAAATAAAAAGGCACTCATTACACGCGTCTATTGTGCGAATGAGAACTCGCAGAACAGTTATGACCTTTCCGGTAATATAATTCCTATAGGAACACAGCCGTTTCTTATCCATCGTAAGATTATGGAAAAAGATATCCTTTGGAACTCAGAAGCCACCGTAGATTATCTGGATTTTCAGGTGCTTGATGAATACGGACATTTGGTTCAATTGCCATCTGCTACATATTTTTCACCAACTACTACCTATCCATCGTTCCAGATGACCTTAGTTCTTTCGGAGTAGATTTCAACTAACCATATTGAATATCGTATATTGAAATATTTACAAACCTGCCTTCTTCAAAACATACTCAAAGTCCTTTTTGTACAATTTGTCAGTATCTCCGTACAAATCGCCACGACGGACAGCAAACCGATACACACTGGATAATGTTTGGTTTATTTTACGATCGGAATCTGAATCTGGATTTGTAATAAAGACTTTTTCAAATATTGCCTGTGCCTTTGCACGAGATTCCGAAACGCCATCCTTCATTACTTTCTCCAAGACGCTTTTCAATACTTCTTTTGCTTCCGGATGTATCACCATAAGTTCCAATGCTTCTTTTGCCTTTTCTACAAAATACGATTCTGCATTCTTCGGATATTCCAATTTTGGTAGCCCTTTTGCCTTCTTAGGCTTCTCTTCCTTCTTAGGCTTCTCTTCCTTCTTAGGTTCCTCGTCTTTTCGTACGCCAGGCTTCATACCTTTCGTCGCTTCTCGTAATTGTTCTATGGACTTTTCACGGCGTTCTACATTACGAGCCTCTACCGCTTCGGGCTTCGTCCTATCCATTAAGGCTCTCACTTCGTTATATTCAGGAGTTCCTTTCTTTGGAATACACCACATCCCTTTACCGGAATTCCACTGTTTCAATGCTTCTATCCATTTCATGATTGTCTCTTGAACAATCATGAGATAAATATTTTGTCCGCTGAAGGATTCTTTCAAAACACATAGTCTACGCCTCCCGCGTTGAACACCATTGCAGCCAAGAAGTTGTAAGAAACCGAGACCACCCACGCATCACCCGCCGGTGCTCCCGCAACACCAGGGAGCGTCAGTACTAAGTTCATGACACTGTTAGCCACGTTAAGGCCTCCTACGATTTCGTTCTCGCCACGGAGGACTTCCGAACCCTGGCCGAGAGGGATGTTGAGCCAGGGGGCGTTGACCTGGAGGGCATCCGTATTCGTATTCGTCGTCGCATCCGGAGCACAGACCGTCGTCGCAAACGCTGCAGGAGTCTTACGATCGATGAGCGACCAAATCTGTTGCGAACCCTTGACCGAGTCGTAGTAGACCGTACCGCTGATGAGAAGGCGGACATCCGTAGGGGCGACCCAGTTGTAGCCATTACCGCTGTTCAGATCCGATTGGCGGACGCACCAGATATCCATGGATTTGAGTTGGCCGGAGCGGAGACCCGTAAGATTGAGTTGAGCCGACGTTGGCGACGAACCCGAGATGGGGACATTGGCACGGAACGTCGTCTGTTGGAAGTACCGGAGAGGGAAAGCCAACGCCTTCTGTACCATGTTTTCACGGCGGGTAAGGAGATTGCCCGTATTGCTCATGTGCGTCTGGCGGAAGTTGCAGTTCGCGTACGAGAGAGACGACGGGTAGGGGCTGGGGCCGACCACGTTAGGGTTCACGAAGAAGACTTGATCCATCGTCGCAAGTTGGATCTGGACAGTGATCGGTTGTGTGAGCAAGTCCGTAGGGAACGGAAGCGTCTTCTCCTGAGCCGAGATTGTGTTCCAGGGGAGTTTCAGGTAGCAGTACGCCGTCAGTTTGCTCTGGTCGCTGAAGTCGCCTGCAGCGACGCACGACTGGCCACCGAGGTACGCAATCTGGTCTTTCTTAACACTGTCCTCCGCATCGGAAAGTGCAGCCAAGAATAACTGGTCGCCCGTAAAGGTGTACTGCGATCCGGACGCTGGGCGTACCTGGATTTCACGGATAAGGCGGTAGCCCCAGCCCTGGGCGAGGCCAAGACCCGTATACGCTGCACCGGACGTACCCGTCGGGTTGAACTGGAAGGTCAGCACAATATCACCGACACCCTCGGAAGGGTTGAAGATGAGGATGCTCGCCGAACCAGCATTGAGCGAAGGGAACGACAGATTGAAACGATTCTCAACGTACGACGGGAAGCACGACTTCTCAGTGTTCTCATGCCCAGGATAGTACTTATCAACGCAAACGCCTGGGGCAACGGCTTGGACAATGGCTTCGGAAACCTCTTGGAGCATTCCCATGGACATGTTGTTTCTACATTAGCCAATGATTTAATTTTTATCTTGTTCATTTGTAGAGATGCAATCCGGACAGATGATGATGATGCACATGAAGCAACCAGAGATGCTCCACAGTGCAGCCAAGCCCCAAGTCAACACGGTAGAAAACCAAGACATTATCAAATCCGCGATGGTTACTCCGGAAGTTCGCCAGATTACGCACGAGAACAACATTCTCCGTACGGGTCTTCCACTCCGGCATGATGATCGCCCTGAATTAATCCCAGCCCACGCGAAGATTAACGAAAAGGCCAACGGTCCCATTCCGAAAACGGCTATGCCCATCGGCCATATGCGATTCGCCGGGGCTAAGAAGGCGTAGGTTCAACGATTCCGGAACCATTGATTACAATGTCAGAAGTCCAGGGAATCTTTTTCGGACGTTGGCTGTAGTAGATGATTGTATATCGATCGCCAGTAAAGTCTTCTGTTTCATGAGCGAACTTCGCTCCATTAAACATAAGAGGTTTGTCATGAATGTCGTAGGCCGTATAGGTTTCCGAATCGCGTCCACCATCATAGACTCTGAGTTTCCCTCCTTCGTAGTTTCCGATTCCTACAATAACAGAATCTCCTACATTGAATGAATCCACATGCTTCTTTGCTTTGACTCCATGATTAAGAGTTATGGAAGTAATATCCATTCCGGGTGGACAGACATGATTTCCAAATTGGAAAATGGCTAAATTAATTTCTTTCCATTTTTGACTACAAGCGGAAGTTGTGTATCCTATACGACGGCTCCGGACAAGTCCAAAATTACAAGTACGTCCAATGCCTCCAATTATGTTTTCCCGTTCTGCTACGATAATGTTTCCGGAAATATCTACACGATTCTTAATGATTTTGGGAATCTTAACTTTGGATAAAAGATCGAGCAACGCCTGTTTATCTCTTTCATAAACGGATTGTTCCGAAAACTTGATGCATTTAATTTCCATTCTGTCAATATGTTAGATATGAATTGGCTCCGACAAGTTGGAAAAAAGATAACTTCGGATGTCCATTTTTATTACATGCCGAACCGGATAGTCGCCGTCATTCCGAAAACAGCGTTAGAATTCAATACCGTCCTGTTGAACAAAACGGAAGATAAAGTAAATATTTATTTAGAATTCCAATTTAAGGATGGCTTGGAAATTAGAAAAGATTGTACAATCTCCGAAACTGGAAAAGAAACTCCGTGCGATATTCAAAGATTCCGAAACTGGTAAGCAGAAACATACTGATTTTGGTGCATCCGGAATGGATGATTACATTCATACTGGCGACAAGGAAGCCCGTGAGAGGTACAGGATTCGTCATAAAAAAGACCTGCTTACACAAGACCCTACACGAGCCGGATACCTTTCTTATTACATATTATGGAACAAAGAGACTATGTCAGCGTCTATACGAGATTATAAGAGTCGTTTCAATATGTAGAGATACCCCAGTAATCATAAACAGGTTCAGGAAATGTTATGATTATTGGCTCATACACAGGAATACTGACATTATGCGACTTAATAAATTCATCAAACGTTAAATGAACACCGTCTGGAAAACTACCAAACTTATCTTTATAAGCCTTAAACACTTTGCCGGCAACACCTCTTTTGATGCCTTGCGAAATAGCATATCTGTATAATGTTTTGGAAACATAAGAGTTAAACAAAGCCTTGTTCCTTGAAGCGGTAGCGTTTCTGCAAGTACCCTTAGGCATATTGGAAAGAAAGTTAAAAAGAAAGTTAAAAAGAAAGTTATAAAGGATTGAAACACGACAAACCGTATATCAATTTTTGTGATATCAATTTTTTCCGAATTCAATATGTAGCGAACCAAAATAATGTATGGCTTATATAGGTGAATGGAGTTCGTTATTGCCATACCATCTTACAAACGAGCAAAGACACTACGCGATAAAACATTGGCTCTTCTGAAAAAGAATAATGTCCCGGCTTCCATAATACATATATTCGTTGCCACAGCAGAGGAAAAGGAAGAGTATGAATCCGTACTATCTCCCGCAGATTATAATACGATTATTGTCGGCGTTCCGGGAATGGGCAATATCCGAAACTTCATAACTTCTTACTTCCCTTTAGGCCAAAAGATAATGAATATTGATGATGACATTTCCGATTTCAAAGAACTTGTAGATGATAAGTTGGTAGAAACGGATATGATGTCTGCTTTCAAGGCTGGGTTTACAGAATTGGAAAATAAGAAATTACGCCTTTTTGGATATTATCCTGTAGCCAATGCATTTTTTATGAAACGTAAGATACGTCATGATTTGCGGTACATAGTTGGTGCGATGTGGGGTATCATTAATCCTGGATTGGATGTTCTGACAATCACTTTGGACGACAAGGAAGACTATGAGCGTTCTATATTAATGTACATGGCGGATAATGGCGTTGTCCGATTTGAGTATTACTGTCCGATTACGAAGTACTATAAAGAACCCGGGGGAATGCAAAACGGAGGCAGGACAACAGAACGTATCGATCGTTCTGCTCGTAATCTCGTTGAGCGGTTTCCGCGATTGGCTTCTTTGAATATGGCTAAAAAATCTGGTAAAACGGAAGTACGATTAAAAGCAAAGAAAGTTTAATCAATCATGATGTGCTAATGGCGATACCTGAATATTCAATTCAGAACAAGTGTCAAATCCAAAATGCATTAGGTAATCTTTTGGGAAATAATCTTTCAATTTCGCAACGAGTGCTTTATTCATATCACCAATCCAGTTATCTTCTGGATTACGAAGAAGATACACCGCGACAATATCTAATACGCTAAACCATAACCAAATAGATGTTTCACTATCGCAAACTGCATTATCGTCAATATTTCTATGTACATCTTTTATGATGCTCTTAATGTATTCACGTTCGTTTCTTAGCGTTGCCATATTGTCCTACTATTGTCCGGCGATTTTTTCTCGCAATCATTTTTTTTCGCTAATCTTCTCTTCCTCTTCATCGTCGCATACTTCAGATTCAGAGATATGTTGAATTACACTAATAAGAACGTCGTCCCAATCAATACTATGCATTATACAGTTCAATAAAAGTTTATCCATCAAACAATTGCGGAATATATTTTCAAAATAATCAGCAATTGTTTCTGTTGTAGCGAAGTCTGATTTATTTTCCTTCTTTTCTTGTTCGTCGTAAAAATCATATCGCTCGGTAATAACAGTAATTGCGTATGTAGTCAAATCCATTGTTATAAGAAAACGGAAATTAAGAATTGGAAAAGAAATTAAGAATTGGAAACTGAAGAATGGCAAACTATGATTTTTGTGATATCAATTTTTGCCGAAAACGTCAGAGAAAATCTGGAGAAAATCTGGAGAAAATCTGGAGAAAATCTGGAGAAAATCTGCAGAAAAAAAGCCGATACGAAAATGATACAAAAAAGATTTTCAGAA
>JGI24890J29729_1000775_pt1 | contig 17343 bp, 14 predicted proteins | sample FreactcultureFD7_FD_29729 | JGI IMG/M metagenome (IMG submission 29729)
CTAGTCCCCGTTGGGCCTGTTGGCCCGGCGCTTCCGGCGCTTCCCGCCGTACCAGTTGGGCCTGTAGGCCCCGCGACAGTAGAAGCTGCGCCTGTGGGGCCGGTAGGGCCCGCAACAGTTGAGGCGGCTCCAGTGGGCCCTGTAGGGCCTGCCACTGTAGACGCAGCCCCTGTTGGCCCCGTAGGGCCAGCAACAGATGAGGCTGCCCCTGTTGGTCCAGTAGCCCCCGTGGCCCCCACGGTGCCTTGCAATCCTGTAGGCCCAGTTGGACCGGCCACAGTTGATGCCGCACCTGTCGGTCCGGTTGGCCCTGCCGGGCCTGTAGGACCACTGACGCCGTTGATAAGTGCGAGGAATAGGGGCGTGTTATTAGGAAAGTTTGTTGTTCCAACTCCGCCAGAAGCATTCAAGGTTATCGGATAAATCCAGTACGCATTTGCTGCGCCGGGATTAACGTGCGTCGGAGTGCTCGAAATTGTCCACGTCTGATAGTCATCGCTGTTGAATTGGCTCTGAATGATGATCTGTTCGCCAGCAGTGAGGAGGGCGAGAAAAATATCAACATCAATCCCGTCATCCGTCAAATGGCTGACGTTAAGGTTTGTAGCACTCGCTTGTGTAGCGTTGTTCCAAAGAAGAAATCCGTTGCCCGGATAACCGCTAGTTGCGCCCGTATTTGCCTTGTAAAGAAATAGGCTGGATGAAGTTCCCTTCGCCCCAGTGGGGCCTGTCGGACCGGCAACAGTTGAGTTGGCTCCAGTTGGGCCGGTGGGCCCGGTTGGCCCGGCAACAGTTGAACTTGCGCCGGTTGGCCCTGTGGGGCCTGTTGCGCCGCTGGGCCCGGTAGGGCCAGCAACAGTTGAGGCGGGCCCTGTCGATCCAGTGGGGCCAGTTGCCCCCGTTGGACCAGCAACAGTTGAGGCAGCACCCGTAGGCCCAGTACTGCCCGTGGGGCCCGGAATGCCCTGCACCCCCGCTGGCCCAACTGCACCCGTAGGACCTGTGACACTAGGCCCGGTGCTGCCCGTAGGGCCGATGCTGCCGTTTACGCCCGTGGGGCCTGTCGGCCCCGCCACCCCGGTCGGGCCGACGGTTCCCTGCGGGCCTGTGGGGCCAGCAACCGTGGAGGCGGCTCCCGTTGGGCCTATAACCCCGGTGGGGCCGGTCGGGCCAGTGCTTCCAGTCGGGCCGGTTACGTTGGAGGCCGCGCCAGTGGGGCCAGTGTTGCCGGTGCTTCCGGTCGGCCCCGTGGGGCCGGTTGGCCCAACAATGCCCTGCGGGCCAGTCGGGCCGGGGGTCAGTCCAGAAACCGCAGCAGTGGTAGTGCGACGAGATACGCCAGCCTGCACGATCTCAAGCTGCTCCGTGCCGTTTAACGACGTGGCAGCAGGCAAATTTGGGATCTGAGCATTCGACATTAGGGCTGACCCTCAACAGGCGCAGAAGATAGCACATTTCTTGGCGGCTGGATAATGGCCGTGAATGTCTCACGGCCCATTGTCATTCGTCCGAATTATTAGAAATCAACAGCGTCCTGCCCGAGTGCGAGAGCTGCATCTGCTGACGCCGAACAGTTTCATCGTCGGCACGCTTCACTACCTCATTCCTGAAACTTTCAGTCGCCGCCGCGCCGCTGCGGGCTTGCTTGGCCACCTCAATTTGAAGCATGGGCATGGAGGTGATGGCGCACATCCACTCATCAACTTCCTTGCCAGTCTGCGGGTGCGTGCCACGCAGTTGGGTGAACCACGCGCACTGGAGCTGCACACAGTCCTTTTTGATCAGCGGACAAAAAGTTCCTTGCTTCATTTGCATGGGTTAGTTCTTTGTGCAGATGATGACGTCAGCATATTGCAGGCTCGGAATGGTATGCGTATGGGTTTCATTTCCGCCGGTATTGTCAACCGTTATTCCGGTTGTGGCATAGTTCGTATAATTTAAAGAAACTGGTCCAGATCCGGTTCCCTGCAAGCCACCAGTTGTAGAGTCGCCGCCAGCGATTATGCTGTGATTATGGCCGGGGTCAGTCAGCGTATGCGCGTGGGCTGGAAGCTGGCCAACGGAAAGGGCGGTGCCCCCTACGCTATAGCTGCCGCTAAAGTAGGAGCTAAAGTTAATGGATCCGCCAGTTCCGCCGCCAGACCCGCTGACAACCCGAAGGACGCGATCACCAACTGCGCCAGATTGTGTCCACCCAGTCGGCGCAGCAGATTGAAAAAACAACATGCTGGTGCCAGATGGGATAACTGTCTGTGCAGCAGTAGTTTGGACAGAGTTATCTGGAAACCGGAAGCCGCCCGTGTTGCTGTAGATTTGACCAGACACCTCCAACTTTTGCGTTGGGCTGCCGGAGCCAATGATAACATTCCCGCTGGAGTCCATAAACAGCTTGGTGACTGTCGCCGCAGCGTTTTGAAAGGAAAAAGAAGACCCACGGAGATACAGAGTGGTGGTATCTGCAGCTATATTTTGAGTAGCCCCGGCCCCAATAACTAGCGTTCCGCCCAAAACCACATTTGATCCATCAAACGTAAAATTTGAACTCGCCCCGAGATAGCCGCCAGAATTATATTGGACTTGCCCATTAGACCCGGCCGCAGCCGGGATACTGTCCGTGAGCCGGATGTTTGTCCCATCAGAATATATGCTGACCCGGTTCCCCTGCGGGATCTGGACAGAAGTGCCGCCACCAACATTTGAGATGATGATTGCGAAGGATCCAGAGGTGTTGTTGTAAACACTCCAAACACCACCCACTCCAGAAGGGATACGATAGGTTACGTTTGCGGTCAGCGTGGCCGTGCCGCTGATGGATGTGCCGATGACGAGAATGGGCGGCTGGCACTCGGCGACAGTCAGATCAACAGTGCCGGAAACGCCCGTGGGGTTCTTCACCTGTGTCCCGCCCAGCGAACGGTCGATGATGTCCCAGTCCGTGTTGACGGGACCCGACCACCCCGTGGCATTCGTGGCGTAGTCGTTATAGGCGGGCTTCTCAATGTTCTTGTTGGTCGTATAGGTGCTGGTCATCGGGGAACCCTCAGATGTGTTGGTTGGCGACTTCCAAGGCGCGGGCGACGGTGCTGTCGTCCTCGTCCAGAAGGCCCTCGGTGCTTTGCGTGACGCGCTTCTTGGCCGCCTTCGATAATGCCATGAGGTTCACGGCTCCGCCAGTGGCGCGGTCAATACGGCCTCCGGTGTTGCGGTTGATGTCGGCATTGTCACCAGTCAACCCAAGGCTATCAGAAACAGGTTTCCATATGCCGCGAGTCAATGCCGCAGCAGTTTCTCCCGTTGCCTTGGCATTTACCGTGGCTAGATTTCTTGTCGCAGCCTTCAAGAACGCAAGAGATCCTTGAATGGCGCCTTCCTTGGCAAGGCCGAGCGTGCTGCCGATTGGTGATGTTGGCATGGCATTTAGATACGCTTTGCTCCAATCCGCTATGGCCGATGATGTTGAAGGATTAGATATCTGCTCCGCCAATTTTCTGCCGCCAAAAAGGGTGGCAAGAATTTCTATTGGTTGTTTGGCTGCCTCCTTGAGCGTTTCTGCGCCAATGATGGCATGGCCAGATCCGCTGGCATTCCCATATTTCATGTAATTTCCAAACTGACGCGACACGTCAGAAAGTGTCTCAAGGTTGTCGCGCGTCTTTGTGCCTTCCGGCCCAAATAAGGCTTCCTTACCAGCATCTGAAAGTTTGTTGTATCCATTTGGACCAAGAAATCTTGTGGGAGAAAAATTGCCATCAGCGTCCCGGCCCATCTGTGCAATGGCGCCAGATGCCGCTTTTTGCCACTCAGCTGGGGGAATGATCGCTTTTGCCTGCTTCAAAAGATCCATGTTGGCAGAACCGGGGGATTTACTTGCAGCAGCAACAATATTCCCGAAGACATTTTCATTTGAAGCCCCCGCTCCCGGGCCACCCAAAAGAGAGACGAGAGACTCACGTTTGTCCGCGATCCCCTTGGCAAGGTCATTGGCCGTTTGATGAGCGGCAACACCTTTGTCATTTCCAGCATTCTTAGCGGCAGCATTTAGATCTTGCGTAAGTGCACCATAAATTTGTTTGAGATCAGCTCCGCTAATGTCTGCCGGAAGAACACTAGGATTATCTAATTTTTCGCCAATAAATGTGCGAAGGTTTTTCAACCCATTATAGTTTAGGCCACCGGGGCGTTGAACAGCACCGAGGACAAGACCTATTGCACCATTTTTTCCCGGACGTGCCGATTCTTGACCCCGTGCAGCAAGTTCAGAAACCATGTTTGCAGTGTTATCTAGTGGGGTCGTGATACTGGGGTCCATCAACTTGGACACTTTATTGTACGCCGTATCTACGTCTGCCTTTGATGTTTTAGTCACCCAATTTTTAATGCTATCGGAGAAAATCTTCCCAGCATATTCTGGGTCAACGCCGCCAAGATTATCGGCGGCAGTTCCCATCTGCTGAATTGTCTTCCTTGCGGCTTGCTCAATAGGCATTCCGGCAATTGGAAGTGTCTTCAGGATGTTTGCCCCTGACTGCATAGCGATATTTGGAGATGCCATGTAGCGCGGGACGTCGATGCCTATGTCACGGGCTTCCTTGATAATTCTTTCAACTTCAGCTTGATTTGGATTAGTGAAGTTTTTAAGAACGCCGCCAAGAACGCCGCCAGCAACACTCCCTTCAGCAGCTCCCTTCAGCTTTTGCGCGGGCGTCTCACCCTCACTGGCGCCGGAAATTCCACCAATGACAGCGCTGCTTGTTATGCCGGGCTTGATGGCATTTAACACCGGATTAATTCCGCTGCCGATCACGTTGCCAATGCCATAAGTGACGGGATGCGCCTCCTGAGCCGCGATGTTCGCTTTTTTCTCGGATTCAGTTATCCCTTTGGCTTGTTCTGGCACCTTGGAAAGATCAGGCGGCGAGCCAAGACCAAATGCCCATGCCGGGCTTGGATTGGCAAATTGCTGATATAGTTGTCCACCAGCAAGCTCTGGCTCATATCCAAGAGTAAGGCCCTGCGCGGCGCCGCGAAGCATTGCCCGGCCTTGCTCGCCCTGACTTTTGAACTCCTGAACCTTTTTCTGGCTTTCGGGAGTTAACTGACCCATGAACTCTTCGTCAGTCATGAGCCTTTTCGGGGATGTCTCCGCTTGTGCAGAAACAGGCTGCTCCACCGGAACAGCGGGAGCCTGATTTGTCGTGGTGGGTTTCCCCATGAACTCTTCATCTGAAAGGATCATTTCCCGTCATCCCAGCCGTTGCCAGTCCACCGAGCGCGCTTGCCGTTAACTTCGTAAACTTGCCCAACTGATCTTTTTTCGGGATCTTGCGGGATGTTTTTTGGAACATACCAAGGATGTTCAAGTTCGTATTTCAACAATTCTTTTTGAACGTTTGTCTTTGCTGGGTCCATGTCGGCAACATGCTGATATCTTCCAATCAGCAACTTTGACTGAGGAATAATTGTGTTGTCCACAATGTCCCTGAAGGCTTCAGCGGGGATGCCGAGGCCGGGCACGCTCTTCAGGAACTGCATGAACTGAGTTTGATGAAAGGCATTATTAGCCCCAAGCGTCTGGCGCCCAATCTCTGTCGCCATGGCAACTGTCTGCTTCTCAAGTTCCGCAGCCTTGTCGGCATTGGTGAACTTGTTAATCAGGTCAGGATCAACGCCAAGTTCTTTGGCGATACCGGCAATTTTGGCGATTTGAGGCCCGAGGGGGCCAGTGCTTACGATAGACTTGCCGGTCCTTGGGTCAAACATGGTGTCGAGCATTTGCTGCGACTGCTGGATAAGCGTCGAAGAAAGTTGCGCGCCAGCGGCTGCGGTTTCTCTGGCAGCGTATTGAGCCTTAACATTGGCCTCTGCGCCGACTTCTTCGCCCTTACCACTTGCCCGAGCCGCAGTGATTGATGGTTCAACTTTTGCAGCTTCTACAGCCCGTGTTTCTTGAGCCTTGGCCTCAGCAATGGGGGTTGCGGTTTCTTTTAGCTTGGCAATCTCAGAGATAAGCGCCTGCCTTGCAGCGGCAGGGGCCATCTGCAACTCGGCCTGCTTTTGCGTAATCAGTTCGGCCCGCTTGATGTCGAGCTGGGTGGCTGCGTCAATTGCAGTTTTTGCCGCAGCCCTATCGTCATCACGTTGTTTGCGGACGCGGTCAGCCTGCGCCTGAAGCCCAGTTGCACGATCAATTAATGGTTTGGCAGCTTCTGGGCCGCGTTCGTTAGTTGCTCTAGTGGCTTGAGCAGTAAGAGCGTCAGCCTGAGCTTGCAGGCCAGCGATCTCTTGGTCGGCCTTTGCAACGCGCGGCAGCAACACCCTCGGGTTCTGAGAGGGGTCAGAACCTCTCCAAAGATCATCATTGGCCAATGCGGCCTGCTGGATCTGCAAGGCACTTGGCGGAGCCTTGAGTGGATCAGTGCTGTCGAAGAGAGCCTGCGCGGGCGATGCAGGCGGCACAACAGTAGGGGCAGTCGCCTGCGGGGCAGGAACGGCAGGAACAACGGCAGGAACAACGGGAGTGACGGGAGCGGCCGGAGCCGCAATTGCTGGCGCAGCAGCTTGTGGCGCTCCAGCAGTTTGCGGAGCAGCACGAGGCACAGGGCGCTCTTGCGGAGTCGCAATGATGTCCTTGGCAGTGCCAAGTGTGCTGGTGTCAGCCTCGGTTGTTGGCGCAGGCCCAATCGGCCTAGCGGCAGACTTGCCGGTGATGAAGGCCTGCTGGCGGCGCTGATATTCGTTCTGCGGAATCATTTCGCCGGTCTGCGTGTCTTCCCACATCCATTTATCGCCGACCAACGTGGGGCCTCTGAACAGGCCCTTCGCCAGATCGTAACGCTGCTTCATGATGTCAGCTTGCTGCTTCTCAAGGCCCGTATAGGCACTCGTCCCACCCACCAGCCCCGAGCCAATGGCCCCGGCCAGCGTCTTGTTGGGGGATGCCAGCATGGCGCCGAGGCCAGCAATCGCGGGCACCCAGAAGTTCTCGGACGACAACGTGTCCTTGGCGCCCTCGGGAATAAGGCCGCCAACGTCAGGCATTGAGAAGGATGGCCGTGAGGCAGCAGCAACGCCGGGCTCACGCGCGCGTGGGGCGGGCGCAGCTTCAGACGGCGCTGACTTCAGCGTCCTCGGGACGACCGTGAGGTTCTCGCGGTCGCCGCGTGTGGATGGCGCCAGTTCCTCTGTGGGCATTGCGTCAAAGTTCGGATCAGATGCGGTATCTGCCGGGAGAATTTGGCTCGTCCCAGTTTCAAAGCCACCGTCCTCGAAATGATGACGACGCGGGACTGCACCACCGTTCTTGAGGAAGAACAGGAGGGGCGCGAGATCCGCTACGCCTTCGGCCGCAGCCATTGCGACAGGCGCTGCAACGGTTTCAGCGCCAGCAAGGCCAGCGGTGAGCGCCTCGGGTACGGCAGCAGTAACCGCCTCGGGGACGACGGGAGCAACAGCCTCGGGAACAACTCCACTGGCAACGCCGGGAGCAACAGCCTCGGGAACAACTCCACTGGCAACGCCGGGAATTGCCTCAGTGCTTGTGGCGCTCATAGCAGTGGGAGACGCCTCACCAAGGCCCAGCTTTCCAGCCGCCCAGTTTGCGCCTTTGTAAGCTTTTTCACCCATACCGGCGGCCTGAGCCAGTTCGCCAAGGCCACCAGATTGCTGGGGTTTGGACGACGGGGCAGGCGTTCCCTTGTCGCCGGGGATACGGAGGCTCGTATCCTGCTGCTCAATGATCGGGCCGAGGATGTCGTTGCCGCCAAGGTTGCCGTAGGGGTTGACGTAGCCGTCGCCCTTGAAGGGGTGGCGCCCACCGGCAACACCGCCACGGGCAAGATCTGCAATGGGTTCAACACTTGGGTCTGTGTTGAGATCAATGAGGGTATCCTTATTATTTCCACCGGGGGTAAAATCATTGCTATAACCAGAAGTAGATGGCTTTTTTGCCCAGTCATAGATTTTCCCGCCAGATAAGGCGAGGCTTGCCATCTGATTGGCCTCAGCGATAGGGTTGGGCTCCGGTTTGCGCTGCGGAGCCTGCATCTGTTGGCCTTGCAGAATCCCGTGCTGCCCAGCGGGCTGCAACTTAATAAGATCTTGCTGGCCTTGTTGGGGGCTGTAATATGCAAGCGCCGGGCTCATGTATCCACCGTCGGCATAGCCACCAGCCAACCCGCCCCGAGCAAAGTTGCCGGGCTGGCTGACGAGGCCGCCCTGAGAGCTGGCGGCGGAGTACGGAGTGCCGGAGGGGGCATTCTTACTCAACCAGTCCTGAAGGGTCCCAATGCGGTTCTGAAGATAGTCGGGACCGGACCCAAGTTGATTGGCGTTGGGGCCGGGGTTTGCCAGAGTGCTCTGCAAGGATGCTATCTCCGCCTGCTTCGCTTCAGGAACTCCCAACGAAAAGCCCGTCGCCTTCGGCGCACGCATAGCGGCCACGTCGGCGGCGTTGGCGCCAGCCTCGATGCGCTGCGGCCCAGTGATCATCTGCGGCAGGGTCGGTACAGCCCCGAGCCCCTTGCCGGAGTTCTCCTGAAGCATCTGGCTGGGTGCGCCCATCGAGTAGGCGTCACCCGCAGCACCGCCGTCAGCCTTGTGAACCGCGTCCTCGGTGGCCTTCTTGTAGTTGACGGTCTTGTAGCCACCCGCCAAGCCCACAGCCTCGGGGTGGTGCTTCTCAACGTCCTGCGCCAAGAGGCCGATCTGGGTGTTCTTGTCGCCCTTGTAGTTGTAGCGGTAGATGGGCTGCCCGTCGTTCGTCTCGCCGACCTTCTGGATGTTCTCCTTCAGGCGCTCGTCTGAGAAGAACCCGCCACCGCCCGTGGTGGTGGAGGTGCCGTTGGTGGCATTACCCGACAGCGCGCCCGTGCCCTCGGCGATGTTCGCCAAAAACTGCGCTTGCTGGTAGGGGAAGCCCTGCTGTTGCTGGAACTGATTGTAGAGTGCCTGCAAGCCCGCCTGCTGCGTCTGCTGCTGGGTCTGGCCCGCAGCCAATTGCGCCTGCGCACCAGCGAGGCCAGCCTGCTGGGCATTCGTGCCAAGGCCAGCCAAGGCCGCAGAAGTTTGGGCGCCCATGCCGTAGCCCTGCTGGGCCAAGGCCGCCTGCTGCTGGGCAGCCCCTATGTTTTGTTGGTAGCCCTGTTGGCCAAGTGCACCGTACTGTTGCGCGACGCCCATGCCCTGCTGATAGCCCTGCTGACCAAGGTTGCCAAGTTGCTGGGCATAATTCTGAATGGCCGCGCGATTTGCCTGAGCCGCGCCAAGGCCGACGCCCTGCTGTTGTTGAGCGGCAGCAAGGGCCTGCTGATAGTTCTGTTGATACAGGGGCGCAATAGCTTGCGCCTGAGCAAGGGATTGTTGCCCCATCAACTGACCACGCTGAAGGCCCGCACGCTCTCCGCCAAAAGCCCCGCCACGAATGGCTTCGGCCTGTTGCTGAGAAAGCTGCTGGCCCTGCTGCTGGTTCATCGCAGCCTGTGTCGCGTTGACGACATTTTGCGTGAAGGGGTTCATGTACTGGTTTATATTTAATTGAGACGGATCAATGGCTTGTGCGCCAGAAAGGCCTGCGGCAGTAGCCGCGCCAAGGTATTGCTGGCCTTGATTCTGCGCTTGCCCAACATTCTGGGTGGCCGCTCCAAGGTATTGCTGGCCTTGGTTTTGGGCCTGTCCAACATTCTGGTAGGCGGCATTTATGCCCGGCTGCGCGCCAGCTTGCGCCTGCATGAGTTGGTTAGTTGCGGCGCCATAGTATGGTTGGGCAGCACCGGCCATGATGTTGGTGTTCTGAATGCCCGCCTGCTGCGTGGCATTTAAGGGCGCGACAAAGGCGTTAGGGTCATTGCTGTAGGCCTGATATGGCTGCTCCGCGACGGTCTCGGCGCGAGCGTTGACGGCATTATACCGCGCCAGAACTTCCGGCGGGATCTGCGTCACATTGTTGGTTGTGGTTGTCGAGCCGCCCTTACCGCCGCCAAAATACTCGTCGATGAAGCCGTGGGGAGGCTGCCTAAAAACAAAGATATTGCTCATGTGGCAGTGCTCCGGCTTTTCATAGCGTTATTCAGCAGCCTGTTTCCAAGTGCCAGTGCGGGTTCCGTAAAGGAAATAAGCCCCAGATGGTGGCCCGAAAATACGTTCGTACATGCGGACTTTGCCTGCCGTTCTCTGGCTGGACATGACACCAATGGTGAGCGGTATCCCAAGTTCATCCGAAACCTGCTTGCTAAATTCGCACAACTTGCGAGCCCGGCCGCCCTTTGCCGCCCTGAAATCAGGGTGAATGAAGACCGCGCGCTCTTCTAGTATCTCGTCATCACTATACCACACGTGGCAAATTCTCAAAAGGATCGCCCCCTGCGGCTTCTCGCCGGGGATACCCACGAAGCCCACGATGCCATTCTCACGGCTCAGGGCGGGCCAGATCTCGCGCAGCAGGCGCTCATGGTTGGGCTTCACGAAGCTGTTCTCGTAGCAGCCCTCTATGGCCAGCTCCATCATGACGTCTACGTCTTCAAGCGTACCGACCCATACTTTCAGTTCGTCAGACATTGAGATCCCCCTCAATCCTTCTTCGGACCCGGCAACTTCTGGAGTGTTTTGATCAGATCTGCGCGCGTCTCAGTGATCCACTTGTCGAGGGAGCGGTGCCCCGCGTCAAGGTCTCCGCCCCCAGCCCAGATCACTTCGTCGGGCGAAAGAACATATTCTCCACCGGCTGCAACGATAGGAACCGGTTCTCCAACGCCACCACCGGCTGCATAGGCGCCATAAGGGGCGCCCTTGAACATCATTTTGACGGCGCGGTAGCCCGCCATGGTGTTGCCCTCACCCAGCGAGGACACGATGTCGGCGGGGATGACGTAGGAGCCCGAGGGAACGTGCATGGGCAGGTGGTCAGTGCGACCGGCCACGGGGCTGTGGATGGGGCCAAGGTGTACGCCATTGGCGGGCTTGGAGTAGGGCTGACCCTTGGACGGTGGCCCCATGGGCGTTCCGCCGTGCGCCTTGGCGTGGCGGGCGGTGTTGAGGGCGGCAGCTATGGCCTGATCCTTGGGGTGGCCAGCTTTGATCATCTCACCAATGTTGGTGCTGATCGTCTTTTGCGAGGAACCTTTGGCGAGTGGCATGTCTTACCCCGGAGAATAGGTGACGTTGACGGACTGGCCGGTGCCCGGCGTGACCACCAAGCCCGTTGAAAACACTTGCCCAACTTTTACAACGCCGACCGTGGCAGGAATTACACAAAGCGCATTGGACGCGGCAACTGTGGAGACCGCGTTTGTGTTGCTGATTGTTCCGGCGGAAGAACCAGCGACGACGACGGAAAAGCTCACGAGGTATCCGGGGCCGTTGAAAATGAGCGTTGCAGCCGTGACCGTAACAGATGTCTGCGTACCAAGCCCGCGCGCCGTGGCCTGCGCAAGATTGTTGATCGCGACGACACCGTTCTTCTGGGTAGTGAGGATGTCTGTGAGGCTCGCAGTCATCAGAATTTCCCATCAATCTGTGTGCGGTAGCGCATGTTTCCAATTCGCCAGAAGGACCCAATGTCAGTACTCTCGACCTTGACCGCGATCAGCCTGCCACGGAAACGAGGCGTGATGAAGGTCGTGGATTGCGTCAACTGGAATGGGCCATAGGAAAGAGGCGTTTGCCCGGCGTAATCAGTTGTGTAGAAGGTAAGCTGAATCGTGGCGTTCTGCACACCTGCATAATAGCCCCACTTCATGTCTGGCCAGACTTGATCGACGAACATTTTCACGTCCGCTTCATTCACCGCGAAGTAACCCGTCTCAAAGAATGAGTCGAGGGCAATTGGCTCATTGGAGGCGGTTACGCCATCAGTCGATGTCTCGTGCTGGATGATGAAGTTGCCGGCGCCGCCGGGCAGCGCGCCAGCGCCAATCGGCGGACCAAAGACACTTTCATTGATCCAAGCCGTGCGTGAAAGCGTGCCATAGTCCCACTGGTTGAGGACAATGTTGTATTTCACATAAGCGTTAATTTCGCCGCCATTGCTCTTAGTTGGGTAATACCAAGCAATTTCGCCAAAACGAGAGTTTGGCGCCACGCGGATCTTGTTGAGGTTATTAGTGTCCAAATCTTGGAAAATTACGTCCCAAATGGGGCAGGCGACAGGCTCAACGCCGCCACCGGACAGGCGATAAAACTGACTTTGGCCCATCCAGTAAACGACGCCGCCAATTGACGCCGCAGCTTTGCGACCGATTAGGCCGCAGCCCGTGCCAACTTCATTGAACTGGTAGACGTAGGGTTGACCGACGTACTGCATTGCCCAGCAGCCAAGGTCAGTCCAGATCAGACCTTGCTGTGGGCCTTGGATACACTGTATGATCTTGGAGCCTTTGGGGATGCGGAACGATCCGGCCTGATTGGTGATCTGAGCAGTCCACACGTCGTAATTCTCAACTTCAGACCACCTGATCAGAAGCGGATCTTGGATGCCATTGAACGTCGATCCCCACGCAATAACTTGACGCTGCGGCATGGCGACAAAAATGCCGTCATTGGCCTGCGGGGCATTCGGGATGACAGTGGCGACGGGGTTATTATTGGACGGAGACCACTGATAAATCGCGCCCCCGAGTGGGCAGGCGAGGAGCGTTTCACCCCAGTTGTCGAGGGTCCAGTCAGTCGTCGTGATTGGCGTGCCGGTGGCGGCGGTCGGGACGACGCCGGATCCATAGCCACCAGCCCCATATCCGCCAACGCCATACCCCGAGTTAGCTGCAAGGGGTCCGATACCGTTGTAATAGACGTATTCCGCTTTCCCATTATTTTCATTGTAGGCGCTGACAAAGATTGTGCCGGAGACAGTCTGCGCAGCCGTCGTCGCGTTGGCATATGAGACTGAGCCAGCAGATGACGCTGTGACAGTGTAAGTGCCATTATAACCGCTGGGAGTGACACCAGCGACTACAATCGTGCTGCCCACGGGGATCTTGTACGACGGGGCATAGGTCAGCGTGGCCGTTCCGGCAGCGCCAGTTGCGGACAACGTAGGCGTAGACGAAGCAGCATTGGAGGCGCTGATTACGAATACGTCATTTGGGGTCGATGGCGACAGTGACGTAACTGTGTAAGAGCCAAAGAGGACAATGCCGCCAACGGAAGCAGATACTAGAACGGGAAACGTGTCGCCGACTTGCAGGCCGTGGCCAACGAGGGTAACGGTAACGCCCGCACTGCCGGAAGTGAAGGCAAAGGCGGGAACTGCCCCGCCGCCCGTAACGTTCGATGTTGGATATATTGGCGTTCCATAGGCGTCCACTGCCCGAATTTGGAATTGGCTTGAACTAACGGGGATGACCGGGTAAAGGCCAAATAAAATCAACCCGCCAACACTTATTTGGGTGCGAATGTCCACGGCATCATAAGCGTCAAGGCTGCTCCCCGCCGCAGTAATGGTGACAATGGAACTAGGCGTGGGCGTGGCTACCGTCGTCACAGACACCGCCACATCGGCAGTTGTCTTCTGCGGAGTAATGTTATTGTAGCCGCGATTAGTGCCCGTGCCGCTAATAACACCAAGAGAGGCCTCTGCCCCCACAGCCAACCGATTGCCGCCATTCAGGTCTTCCCACGCCAAGAGGCAACGGACAACCGAATTGATGGCGCTTGTAAAGAACTGCGTCCACCCGCCAAGCTTCTGGACAAGCCCGAGGCCCTGACGGTCGGGGATGAAACGGATCAAGTTTGAATAGGAAATCGCCGCCTCATTGAGGGCGGGAGTCCTGTTCTGATCAACGCCGGGGATGAGCTTGAGCGAGTTATGGGGCATGTCTTACCCCCGCGACGGGGTGGCGACTGTGGCGGGGCTCTGCGAGGACCAGCCTGACGACTCAAAGGTTTTGCGCGCTTCCTCGACGAGTGCGCTCTTGAGCAAGGCCTGATACTGGCTCTCATAAGTGATTGCCATCTGCGGATCGTCGTTTGCACGCCCAAAGTTACGCTGGTAGGCGCTGATGTAGATCATTGAGGCCATGATGAAGACGTCTGGCAGGTAAAGGCTGATGAATGTCGTCGTATTTGACGCAGACAAGCTATTTGGCCGGTAAGTTCCAATGACTTCAACCGGGTAGGCCTGATCCGGGACGGGGCCGACGAAAAAGAGCGTCTCGTTAAAGGGCACGAAATACTGGGGCTGGCCGCGATTGGCCGTCAAGGATGACCCGTATACAGCATCGAGGAACTCCTTCGTCGTCGGCAGGAGCGGCGTCCTAACGCAGGCGTCGGGGTTTGTGGTTGTCGCAGCATTTCCGTTGGCGTCAGTCAAAAGGTTGATTTGGTCACTGACAACGAATGTACCCTCGGCGGGGTCCATATTTGCCGACAAGTTGATATTGAAAGACAAGTTTCTGTTGCCGGGCGTCAAAACAAAGCTGGCGCCGTGCAGGGACGTGGAAGTGAACATGAAATTGATGTCACGGTACATCCGATTTTCGGCATAAGTGATCATCTGCGGGAGAATCGTAACGTAAGCGGCATCTGTCTCCGCCACGACAGCCATCGTGGCGATTTGGGTGACGTACTGCGAATATGTGAGGCCTGTGGTCATGACTAACCCCGTGATCCGCCCTTTATACCATTCCCATGCCGATTACGCCATGTCCTCGGCTTTGGACTGAACCCGAGCCACCCTGCCCGCCCATCCCTTGCCGTATACGCTAAATTTTGACAGACGCTTGAGAAAATCTAGGCGCATCTCGCAAATAGCTTCGACAGTCTGTTTTGGGTCGCAGGCCAAGATAGCCTCAAGAGATTTCGGCCCAATTACCCCATCCTGAACAACCCCAGCAATTTGCTGGAGATACCGGGCCGCCCGGCTGACCCCGCTATTCACGGCCAAGTCAAAAGCGGCATAGTCTACCCCGGGCGGGAGCTGGTCACCTTTGAGCTTGTCCCAATACTGCAATTTGTAGAATGTTTGAACGGCATCTGGCGTCAACTTACGCATTTCAGTTTCGGTAACATCACGGTTTAGGAAAACTTCCCATGCGCGTTGGGTTACTCCCATATTCGTGCGACCGCCGGGATCTCGGGGGTCGTTTACATAGCCTCCCTCTTCGCCGAGGACGAGGTGAAAGGACTTCTCAAAATTTTCCTTCACCGCGCCACGCCCTTGAGCTTTTCCAATGTGCGAAGGCCGCCCATGCCAAGCAAGGCAAAGACAAGCTGCCAAAGGGTGTCGTCAAGCTTTGGGGGAACAGGTGGGTGGAAGCCTGCGCAAAGGGCGATCCAGACAAGAATAGGTGCGGCCACAAACTGATAAGCCAAGGCCAAGCCGCACGTCCAACCAATAAATGGGCGCCAGCCGCTCACGAATACGTTATTATTGGCGGCTTCAACAGCGTTAACGTCTGTCTGGGCCTTGTCCCACGCCTGAAGACTGTCGCGCAGGGCGCTTTCAGCTTTCGCCCGAGCCTCTGGGTCGGGTACAAATTTGTCGAGTACTTTCAAGCCAGCCGCGATGGCGTCATCAATTCCAAAGCTCATTTGTCGGCCTTTCCTTCAAGTTTATCGTAAATGCGTTGGAACATGTGTTCGATATGGTCCATGCGCTTGTCCATATCGAATTTATTAACGTAAGTTTTTGGAAGATCAACCTCAAGCTCGTGTAGGTCTTCACGTAAATTGTTGACTGCATCCCAGATCACTCTGGCAAACCAACCGCCGGTGCCGATTGCGGCCATTCCGACCATGTTGACCAAAAATTGATTGTCGATCATGTGGCAATCTCTTCGGTTTCACCAAGATAGTAGTTTAGGTTAACCCGAAGCCGGGCATCGTCTGGCGCCAATTCTACCGCAAATTGGCCTTGTTGAACAGCTATGCCCTTTAACCCAAGGTTCCAAGCGGCCACGGCTGCAAGATCGTGGGGTTGGTATCCCCACACTTCGGGGTCGCAGGTGTAAACAGCCTCGCGATTGGTGATGCGCAGCGCCCGCATGGCGTAGGCAAAGCATTCTTCCCACCGGCGCTGGCGGTAGCAAAGAAGCGACAGCTCGCACCAAGGTTCTCGGGTGTTTGGGGCCTCAGACGCGGCCATTTGAAACGCTTTCTCGGCAGCTTCGACATTGAAGAGTTCGTTATAACTCCGCCCCATGACGCGGTAGGCGTAGCAACGCTCGTTCTCCCAAGTAGCGCGGGGCAGCGCCAGATATGACTTGCAGGCGTCAACGCTTTCTTGCCAGCGGCCATGAAAGCTAAGTTCGCGGGCGTAGTAGAAGGCATTGCGCGGGCACTCTGGGTCTTCTTTTACGGAAAGCTCCAGAAGATCCATGTACTGGCCACGGCTTTTTGTCGGGTCTGGCTTGTGGACAGCAATGAGGAAGTCGGTCTGAGCCCATACTTCTGTGATGCGTCCGTCAGGTACAGGATATTCGTGGCAGGGGTGGTGCCAATGGTATCCGTGTCTGGCGTGGATTTTCTCGTAATAAAAGGCAATACCACAGCCCCAGTCAAACATGTAGCGGAGGCGGGTTGTTCCTTTGATCCAAACACGCTCAATCTCCTCACGCCAGCCGGGTTGCAAAACCTCGTCGATGTCTAGGCTGATGCATATGTCCATATCGCGAGGAACAAGGGCAAGAGCAGCATTGCGAGCATGATCAAACCGCCAAGGACTGATGCAAATGTGATTAACAACCGCTCCATATTTTTTTGCCTCTTCTGGCAACCCGTCGTCTGACCCAGTGTCTGCGATCATGATTAGGTCGGCATCTTTAGCTGATTCGCAGAAACGCTGCACAAAGTGCGCCTCGTTTTTGCTTATCGCATAGACGCATATTTTCAACTTCGTTTCCATAGCGACCCCCTCGCTGTTGAAATTTAATTACACAGCCCATGGCAATGCAGGAGATATTATAGGCGGGTTCACTTGATTGTCGATGTTGGTGGCAAGCCCAGTTTCGATGCTGGCAACCTGTTCAGGTCCCATGGAATCCTGTACCCAACCAACAACCTGATCCTGCGTCAAATCGGCATAGGGCGTGTAGGGCGAGCCAGCTACGTAAGTCACACCGGCCGTACCGTAGCTGGTGGCATTGTACGTTCCGTTCGTTGCATTGACGCGCCAGTGAACGGTAAAAACCACATCCGTTTGTCCTTTGGATTGTGGATAGCAATCCATTTGTTCGATGACCCAAGTGTTGACGATGCTCATTGCGCGTTCTCCAGTTTAGCAAGGCGAGCCTCAAGCGCGTCGTTCTTGGCGGAGAGTTCTTGGATGGCTTTGACAAAAATGGGTATAAGGTCAGCGCGAACAGACTTGTACGCCTCTTCGCCCTCTGGTGCAGGGTCAAGCCATTCATCAATCAA
>JGI24890J29729_1000776_pt1 | contig 17343 bp, 18 predicted proteins | sample FreactcultureFD7_FD_29729 | JGI IMG/M metagenome (IMG submission 29729)
CACTCAACCTCATCCACAGATCAAGTTTACGTTCAAAGGCCAGAATCCAAGTACTACTCAATCCTCTAGCTCCTCGGTGAAATCAGTTCCTCCCGCGCAGCAGTCAAACTCGGGTTCAAGTACGCTCAACAACGCAGATCTTTCCAAACCAAATCGCACCACTTCCTCACTATCCCCTGCTCCAATTCGACCAGTTCAAGGCCAAGAGAGCAAGGAGGATATAGTTATGGAAGAATCACTGGCTGATGAGGTGGATAGAAAGGTTGGAAAGAATGGAACCGGCTCAAGCCAAGTTGGGAATGCGAACGGTTCTAATGGTTCAGCTGGAGAAGGAGAAAGGAAAGGTAGTGAGGAGGATATGCTAGCTCGCCCCCGATCGAAAACCGAAGACATGCTTCCTCCAACTTCCGACTCTGCCAACCCCGATTCCGCTGCTTTCTCTCCCATGATCACCTCTGAAAACCCTTCTCGCGCCCAATCCCCCACTCCTCGCGAATCTACTCCCGCTCTCTCCGAAGCTCCCTCCGATACCCCTTCCGTCGACTCGAATTTCGCTGGACCTCCTCCAGAAGCCTCAGCTCACGAGTTGGCCCACCCTCTCTCCGCCTACCAGTTCGCAAACACTACTCTCGTACCCGTCGCCTCTACCTCGACCAACCCATTCCAATTCGTCAGCTGGCCACCTCAACCTCTCGAAGATTCTTGGCAAAGAACTCGACTCCCCGACGACGATGAAGCTTATCTCGAACACGATTCAGAAGCTGGCTACCGTGCTACTCCCGAAGAGATCGAAGCGAGTAAGGCTAGAGAAGAAGCGAGACAGGCCAAGATTAAAGCGAAACTTTCAGCACAAGTCAAGGGAAAGGGCAAAGCGAAGGAACCAGTTTCAAGACCAGCACCAAAGGCAAGAGCGATGGAGCGAGTCACGAGTACAGATTCTGCACTACCACCGAAACGACCTCGTCCTCAAAAGACTCCTTTGCAACAAGAANTTCAACCGGAACCCGAGATCAATCGTCCTCGCCCGATTGTTTCAAAGACAAGGTTCAACCGAGAACTCGCTATGGGTAAGTCACTCGTACTCCGCTCTCTTAGATGCGCGCGCTGACCTAGTGTCGATTGACACAGCTTTACTCCCCGACGACGTTCAAACCGCTACCCCCGCCGGTATCCTCCCTCATCCCGAATTCATCGACTTGTTCGCTCTACCTCCTCATTACATCACAGAGGAAGGTATACCTCCTCCGAAAGCTTCTGCCCCTCTCCCTTCTCGCGGTCAACGAGCCAGTGTGTCTAAACCTCAATCTCCCGCTGTTCCCGCCGATACCTCTCGACCTCCTACTGCCACTGCCACTCCGACACCAGCCGATAGCAACACTGTAGCGACGGAAGAGAAGATGGAAGTGGCGGGAATGAAGCGAGCGAGAGAAACTACGGATGAAGGAACGGGAGGACCGAGTAAGAAGGCGAAGGAGAAGGAGCAACAGGAGACAGAGTCAGTTGCTGGAGATGAAGGGGGCCGTAAGCTCAGTCCGCTCTGTGCTAGCTCTAGATGATGACTAATCGTTCCATTTCTACAGTTCCTTCCGAAGCCCAATCCCTACGAGACCGTGTTGCCGAGTTTGTCGTACAGTCGACGACCTGTCTCTCGAAGAAGATCGATGGCCAAGTTCGTTGCTTCCAATGTATAGCTCGCGCTATCGGTCATGGATGTTGCTTCCTCGGAGTACGATCTTTCGGTGTCGACAACAAAGGAGTTATCATCACCAAGCCGATCTTCCTCAATACGAAACTTCAAGACGACGTTCCTCGCTTCACGAAACAACTCATCGCTCCCATCAACGAACAGTACAATCAACTCATGCGTACTTGGCTCGCTCCTCAACTTCTTCCGATCATCGAACGAGAACGCAAACACGCCGAAACTCGAACAACGAAACGGGTTCGTCTCGATCTCAACGTTCACTCTATGTGTGACACCTGCAACTCGACAATCTTGGGAAGCGAGTGGATGTGTGATACCTGTGGACGTGTCGCTTGTCGAACTTGTCACGAAGCTTTGATCAACCTCGAGAAGCAGGAGAAAGCGGGGAAAGGTGTCATGGCGACGGCGGTGGAGAGTCAACGGAGGAAGAAGTGCATTGCGAAGAAGCGAGGGGAGAGAGGAATCGCTGGAGAAGGACACTCCGCAGATCAATTCATTCCGATGACGAGACTTGACAAGAAGGATCTCGCTCAACTTCAAGCCGACCTCTACAAATGGAAAATCACTCACGCTATCGTTCCCTCGGATGGATCCGCCCAGAAGTTCCTCGACGAAAGCTATCTCACACCCTCTCCTCTCCCCGATTACGACCCACACTGTCATCCGGTTCACCAAATTCCTGCCAAAGACATGAATGCTGCCGTCTTCCTCGAACTTTGGCTTTCTTCCCACCCAGTACTCGTCACCGATGTCAAACTTGCGGGACTCGCAAAGTGGACGCCTTCCTACATCGCCAATCGTTACCCTTCGATCGAAATCCAACTCCAAAACAACAAAGGTACCGAGGTTCTTTCTGCCAAGGTTCCTTACTTCTTCGGACAATTCAACGAGGATGGAGGTCCTCAGCGTGACGAAACGGTCAAGCAGACTTTCAGAACCAAGGTGAGCACAATCGGTCGCCTTTTGACGAGTTTTCTCACTTTTCTAACGATTTCTTCATTTCCTCGTCTCAGGACTTCCCTACAGCAAGGCAATTCAAGCGAGAGTTCTTGGAACTCGCTGCCGAGGTATGTCGGCTTGTCATAGATCCAATTTACTATCGATATTGAACTCTTCCGAATCTGAACAGTTCTACCGCATTCTTCCCATTCGAGATCTCATACACCCTGATGGACCTCTCAATTTCCTCGCTCACACTCCGGTCAACGCTCTTCAACCTGATGTCGGTCCTCGTGGAACCAACAGTTGGGCCGTCGACGCTGCGACAGGTACAACTTTGTTACGAAGTTCGTATTTCCACCTTGCTTCTCTTGCTACCGTTCCTTCTCGCTGATGAACGCTTGTACCTGCAGCTGATATCACCGATATCGCAAGCTTGATGTACTGGGGTCACCACGACGAAGCTACGGGTCGAGAGTTGCGAATCAGATGGGATGTCTATCGCTCTGAAGACATCCAAGGAGTGAGTTCTGATCTCCTCAATCTCGGTGACTCGTCTCCTACTGACCTTTCTACTGTTGCTTCGATAGCTTCGCGACTACTGTTGGGAAATCCTCACCAAGAAAATGCCGAAAGGAATTTCCGCTGGTCGATTCCGCGAGACTCACGACGATCCTCTACTCAACCCTTGCATCTACCTCAATCAACGTCAAAGAGAGCACCTCGCAATTACGAAGAAGATTTACTCTCACGCCGTCTATCAATATCCTGGTCAACTAGTCCTCATTCCCGCTGGATGTCCTTACCAAGTCAGTAGTTGGTCGGATCATCTCAGCCTCACAACTCAATTCCTTGCTGGTCCTCGTTTACCACAAGCTATCTCGCGTGCGTACAGCTCGCTCCTCCCCGGTCTCGCCTCGTATGCTGATCGATCATTTTTGCATTCAGTCAACGACGCTTGCCGTCACGAAACAAAGGAACGCACTCTTTGGAGGACTGACAACATTCAACTCGAACGTCAACTCCTCTACGCCTGGGTTAGCTCTTTCTGCCTAGCATTCTCTATCAACTGCGCTGACTCGCTACTTTCTACTATAGTACTCTTGTCAAAACGCCGATAAAAGGTACAAACCCACGCCGCTCAATTGGCGACCTCGCGACAACCAAACTGCATCGGATATGGCTCGCGCAGCTGTGAAGGACCCAAAAATCCGAGGCGAAGCAACCAAAGCGTTCAACAAACTTCCTGGAGACCCCGCGAGAGAGAAAGAGAAAGAGAAAGAGAAAGAGGAGAAAGGGTCAGAGAAGGAGAAGGAGACGGAGACGGAGAAGAAGTGATGATCTCCTTGGTGAGCTATTTGCTTCTCTGTTCACCGTCGTTCAACGACTGATGCGACTTTGGTTGTCTCAGTACCTCGTTCCTCCTCTTCGCTTTCGTTCCCTTTCAGACCTCTTCTCGCTTGATCGTTTATAACTGCAGTGTGTTTTGCTCTCTCTTGAGGATTTGTTGTAGTCTGCTTTTCTCCCTCTCCGTCCCGCCAGTAAAGTGCAATTGCTTTCTAAAGTTGACAACAGAACAGTACACAAAAAGCTGCAGAGATCAGAACTCGTCCTCATCGCTCTCATCGTCGCCTGTTGACGACGATATTGTCAGCAAGTCGTCAGCACGAAGAGAAGTGAGCAAGCAAGACTTGCGGAATGGTCGCGACTCTCGTTCGTATCGCCTCGCCAACTCTGGTGAGATCCATGATTGGTCTCCGTCTTCTTTCGACAACGAGTAACCTATCAGGATGAGAAACTGTGAGTTAGGGAACTAAGGGGATCAGCAGCGAGCACAGGAAAGCTAACCTTGACCTCCCCAAAGCGAGAGTGCGACGGGCAGGAAGACGAGACCATGAAGAGCGCCAGATATGATGAGTGACAGCCACATGCGGAAGTAGTAGACTTCGAGCAGCTTCGATCGAGTGAATCCGAGTGTAATGATTCCGATGATTTTGCTATTGTTAAAAACCAAGTCAGCCACCTGCTCACACTCCCTGTGGAATAGATGATCGACTCACGTGCAGAAGATACCGGAGAGTACTGAGGGACCGACGTTGACGAGAGCTGCGAAAGCTCTTTCGTCGCGACTGCTCAATCCGCCGTGTACGCCCATAAAACTGCGCGCGAGATGCGAACAGAATTCGACCGCGATACCGGCCTAAGAGAGTTTCGAGTCAGGTCACGAACATTTTAACCGAGAAAGTGATCGACTCACAGCGATAACGAGATTTACGAGCGACAACGGATTGAGCGAGACGTGCCAAATCCCCATGATACCCAAAACTGAGGTGACAGAGAGGAACACGGTGAGAACGACGACTGCTGAAGTTCTCATCGATCCCAAAATGAAAGCTGCAACGGCGAAGATTGCGAGGAGCGTGATTGCGAGAACGTATCGAGTAGTTGACCACATTGACGAGTAGGATGCGAAGAAGACGTAGAAGAGCGAGTAAGGGAAGACTTGAGCGCCCGTTCTCCTCTCGAGATCCGATGCGATCCTCTTTGCCGCTTCGAAAGCTTCGATAAAGTCGCTTTGCTGCTTGAGCGGCGAGTGATAGGTTCTTATGTGCGAGTATTCGACGTTTTCTTGCTTCTTGTCAAGCGACAGGGCTGCAGAGTAACTGCTTCGACCACCGAGAGGACAAGACTCGTCCGTCGGAGAGATCAACCATTGATTGAGGAAGCGCATGAATTCTTCTCCTTGAGGGAGACCTTCGACTGTGGCAGACAGGGGAAACTCAGTTTCACAAGATCGAGTCAATATAGAATGGCACTTACGAGTGGTACTCCAAGCAGGTTCTCGATCTTCAAAGCAAGGCTTGCACAACACTGAGGGGTCGTTCGGCCCACAGAACTCTGATGGGCTTCGTTTTTTGACTCTGCAACAATCTTCGAGAAGAGGGTTCATCCTGCGGGTGTGAGATGTGTCAACGCAACCGAGTGGGACACAAAGAAGCGAAAAATAACGAACCATTGAACGAAGTCGTCGATCCAAACGGCGCTGTTGACGACGGATGTCAGCAAAAGAGGGAGACCGCTTGAACCGATTGTAAGTACGTACGGAGGTTCTGCGAGAAATGAGCTATCGGTTCGTTTCCTCTCTGCCTCCAAAACGTTCGCAACCGAATACTCCTCGCAGGCGGAGAACCTTCCACAGACTTTCTCTACATTGATAGTCTGAGTAATGTTGAGATCGGGTTCATGTCGAATGACGAAGTAAACGGGCGGTCCGATCTCGAGGTAGAGATCAAGGCTGTTGAAGTAGTTGACAAGGTAGGAGGAAGAAGGGAGAGCCAGTCGTTGATCTAAAGCAAGTAGCGCACTGTCAGCTGCAATACGTTTCTCGTCTCGAGGGAGGGAGAAGCAGGAGACTTTACCTAATCCAAGGTCGATGTGACGAGCTCCGATCCAGCTCAAAACGAACAATCCTCCGAAGAGAGCGATCACGAAGTACCTGACTGACGTTCGGAGAAGATTGGGAGCGTAGATAGTGCGGAAGAAGCGATGCAGAGGAGCCTCTTCCGAGTCGACCGTAGCGGGAGAGCGGACGGGTGAAGGTAGAGTGATGAAAGGGAAGCTACAGGTCATGAGAAGAAGTCTCGTCAGTCGATTGCCTTGCGGTCCATTTGAATCAGAAACTGACCAGTCAAGACGATTGGCCTGTTGCGAATGCTCGAAATCAGCTTGGGGGCTCTGAATAATGGAGAAAGGGGTAGACTCACCTCAATCCGTCGTTGATCAAGCGACATTGCAGCGACAAACACGGTCACTTGAAGTAGAGCGTTGATGAGCGTAGCTACTGCTGCGTAGAGTGCGAAGTTCCGGACTGCAGGCATGCCGACGAGGGCGCCGAGAGCGAAAGCGACGGTCTCGCAAGTCGCGCTCAACATGATACTCGGTCCCATTCGACTTAAGACTCTTGCCATTCGCTCCTCGACGCTGTGACCCTCGTCTCCCACATCCTCCTCTCCCGACAAAGCGCTACCACCTTGGCTTCTCAGCGAGCGAGCGTTTTGTGAATCGAGTTCATGGGTGAGGATGAAAACGTTGTCAACTCCGATGGCGAGCACGAGGAATGGTAAGACCTCGGCAATGATGAGAGTGACCCGGACTCGGAGGAAAGAGAGGAAAGCGACAGAAGTCGAAATCGAGAGGAGGACGAGGAGAATGCCGACGAGACCTGAAGAACGCGCAATCAGCTTCAAAGAAACAGATCGAGAGGAGGCGACTTACCAAGCCCGACTTTAGAGTCTACGAGAACCTTCTTCCTCAACGCCGCTCCGATACTCGTCTCTGGCACTATTCCTCCATCATCCTCGACCCTGATTCTCGATCCCATTGCTCCTGAATCGTCTCCCAGTTTAATCGCTCCTTGTCCCCTGACTTTGGCCACTCCCTTCTTCACTCCTTTCTTGAAAGCCCTTCCCAATAACCTCAAAACGCTCATCCCGCTTCCTCCGAGTCCAATCGCGACGTAGATGAACATGAGGAGGTAAGATAGAACGACAATGCCGACATCTGTATTCGTCGCAGCATTCAACTCCTCCTCCAAACTCCTCCCAGTACTCCAATCGATTCTCAATCCTCTCTGATTCGCTTCTCCACCTCGCTTCGAGATCTCCCTGAGGTACTTCTCTACCGCCTCTTCCCATTCCTCTGCTCTTGCGATCTCTCCCTTGTCGAGCGAGTTCCTCACGACATAAGTAACGACGACTGCCCTCGCTTGACTCGCTTTCCCTTTCCCTTCGCCTTCTATCGGAATCTTTCCAAATACGAAGTTTGACTCGATCGGCTGTCCGAACGTTGGTAGACAAGAAGCAGGTGACTCGGCACACGAATCAAGTCGGTTCTGCCAGTTTCGTTCGGTGATGCCTGAATCTTCGAGGGAGTGTTGGAAGTAAGCGAGGGGAGATTGAACGATACAATCTTCTAGATTCGTGGTCTCTGGGGAAGTCGAGGAAGGGGCGAAACAGACTTGAGGGAGAGAGATGTTAGATTTGGGTGAAGTGAGAGTGCGAATGTGATTTTCAACGGAGAGGATGAAGGAGAGTGATTCAAAAGTGAGGACGGGAGAGTCGATGGGGTTCCACGCTTGAGCTTTGTAGGCGTCCTCGTTGTTGTCGTCGATAGCTGATCGAGATGAGGGAGGGGCGACCGAAAAGAAGAGTTGCTCAGTTCGATAGAATGGTCCAAAGTTTTCCTCGAATACTTGTTTCTGTTTAGCGACTGGCGATCCACTCGGTACCCATAACCTGACAGGATCCTTCTCGACCTCGAACCTCTTCCATCCAGCGTTTATGATTCCGCAGATTGTCAATCCAAGGAAGATGGTGATGATAGGTCGTTTCGCACAGAAGTAACCGAGAGAGTGGAATGACTTGGACAGGAAGGTGTTTAAAGGATAGGTTCGAGGTTGAGCTGGAATGGTGGGTGTCGAGGAAGAGAAAGAAGGTTCGAAAGAAAGCGACTGTCGATGATTCGACGAAGAGTTGAGGGTCGAAGGGGTTGATCCATTCGCTCGATGTCCATTGGCATTCTTTCGAGATCGTGAAGATGTTCCAGAAGACGGAGATCCTCCTCCTGAATCGCCTGTATCGAATCCGTTTGATCCTCCTCCAGTCGACGAGCGATTCCTTGAACGTCCAGCACGCATAGCTGCGCTACTCGACAGAGGTACGGGCGTCTCATCATATTCTTGATCTTCTGCCAATGGGTCTCCTCCGATATCCGGACTCGGCGGGATAGCTAGGTCTCCTCCTCCTGACACTAATTCCGAATTGACGATCTTCTGCCTCACCTTCGAGCTGTTCCACGCATCGCCAATGATCGACAATCTATTCCTCAATCGATTCCAAGGTCCACCTTCCTCCTCCTGACTTCTGCCAAATCTCGTTTCATCCTCTTCCTCATCCAACTGAATATCAGGCAATTTAATTCCTCCATTTCCCCATCTGCTCCTAGCTTCTCGACTGACTAGTAGAACGATCGAAACGGCCAATACGACTGCGTAGAGGATGATGAGAATGAAAGGGAAACAATCCATTTTGCCAACTCTGCATCTCGATTCTTGTTTCTCCCTCGGTGATTTGACGGGCGGTAATTCGGCACAGGTGTCGGGACAATCTGGACAGGCGCATCGAATGTTGGGATCGGGGGAAGCGCAAGAATGAGCCGAGATTTCGAGAGGGATTGGAGGAGGGATTGAGGCGTTCGAGGGAGGGGAAGAAGGGGAAGGGAAATCGATTTGGAACGGTGATCCGAGAGCTCGTTCAGTTCCCATATAGCGAAGAAACGAGAGGTAATCGGTTGCTCCACCTCCTATCAGATCCATAGCGTATCCATTCGTCGCTCCAAACTTGACTCCCTTGCAACTATCGAAGAACCCTTTTCCGTATTCCTCGGATACGGCGAACTCGACGCTCTTGACTGCTTCTCGATCTTTTCCGTCTTTCTTGAGAGTCTGAGTCGAGGTGACGGTGAGGAATTGGGATTGTGAAGGCGAACAGGTGAATTGACAGTAGAATTGTCGAAAGTTGAGACGACAAGCGGGACCTAACAAGCAGCCATTAGAGCATACAGTCAGCGTCGTACTCGTGCTGTAGAGTTCAGAGCGAGAAGGCTGGACTCACAGGAAGAGATGAGAGGATCGGCTTGCGAGAGTGAAGCAGAAAGTGTCTCGAGTTGACCCAAAGTACAGCAAGTCTCGGTGGGAAAGTCATCACCACATATTGATCTCAGTGTGGACAAGTAAGCTGGATCATCTTCGTGCTATCAAAGGGGAAAGGAAAGGGGGAGAAGGTCAGAGGTGGGGGAACTTTCGATCTCTACCACAAGATCTCGGAGAAGACTGCTTACAGATTCAGCGAGTCCATTATAAGGGCATGGGATCTCGCCACCAAAGATTGACTTCTTCCCGCATGAATCTCTGATCGCGCAATGATGAGGCCCGCGAGTGAATTTTGACGATAGAGAAAGACTTGCATTTGAAGTTTGAGCAGTTGTAGATGTCGTGAGAGCTGATAGGAGTAGGGCAAAGGCTACCAACTTGCACTTTGAGGGTTGTAGCATTTGATGGGAAGCGAGAAAGATGAAACAGCGAGACTTGCTCTTGCTCTCCGACCACTTACTCGAATCGACCGAAACAACTTCTACAGTATCAAGAAGACTTTGTACCATCGACCAGATTACCCGATACCGCTTTTCTGGAACCCGCTCTCTCCGACATAGCCTTCCCCTCTTTTTTGCTCTCAACCCGATCTCTCGCTCTCGACATGGACAACTACACTCTAGCTACGAGGGCGATACACTCAGACCACAGACTAGCAGGTCCCGAAGTGTCGGCAAACATTTCGTACGTTCACACTCCCTCTCTTTCAAACCATTCATTCGAAAATATGTCTTGACTCTTTCCCCTCTTCGTCGTACTTGTCCAGTTGTTCAACGACGTTCCGTCATCCTGATCCAGAAGATGTAGCAGCGAAGCCTGAAGGGTTCTATGATACTGCTTGGCAAGCTAACGAACCTAGTCGTGATATCTACTCTCGGTAGGTTCCTCTTCGCCTCTCCGTCGCTGCGAACCCAACTAACGTGTGCCCGCTGTAGCGAGGGTCAGCCGACTTTGACACGAGCAGAGAAAGTGCTAGAGTCAGTCATTGGTCATCCCACGATCTGCTTTCCATCGGGAATCAACGCATTCTTCGCACTCCTCCTTCACGTCAACCCGGATGTCATCGCAATCGGAACTAAAGATGGACCGGGATGTTCGTTCAACGTTCTCTCTTACCTTTCTCCTTCGGATCGAACGAGCGCTGATGGTAGCGGGGAACCGAAACGAGAACAGATCATGGATGTCACGGAGCGGTCGATGTTTACTTGAGAACGAAAAAGTTGGACAAGAAGACGAGCAAGATTTACCTCGACGACGACTATCCGACAGATGGAAAGAAAGTCTTGTGTTGGCTCGAAACTCCGCTCAATCCGACCGGAGAGAGTTACTCGATCGAGTACTACGCGAAGAAGATTCATGCGATTCCTGGAGGAGTACTCGGGATTGACTCGACTTTTGCTCCACCTCCCTTACAAGACCCATTCAGATGGGGTGCAGATATCGTGATGCATAGTGGGACGAAGTATTTCGGTGGTCACAGTGATTTATTGATGGGAACGCTATCGGTCAAGACGACCGAGGAATGGCTGCAGCTTTGGAGTGATCGAACTTATACAGGAGGCGTAAGTCCATAACGCCTCTGGCATCCTCGAAATATTGATCAGATCCGACGAATCTGATCGAATTGTTTTCCAGGTCCCGGGTTCCCTTGACGCCTGGCTGTTACTTCGCAGTCTTCGAACGCTCAACATTCGAATCCAGCGTCAAGCGAAGACTGCTACAGCTCTAGCTTCTTGGCTCAACTCTCTCACCTCCGCAAACTATGCGAACTCGAACGAGGAAGAAGGAAACGGCACAAAAGGGATCATTCACAAGGTGTTCCACACGTCGCTTCAAGCGAACGCAGACGAGTTGTTGAGTGAGGATGGAACGAAACAAATGACGTGTGGCCCACCTTGTTTCAGTGTCTTGTTGGAGAAGGAAGTTTACGCCGAATATCTGCCATCGAGACTCAAACTGTTCTTCGTGAGTTCGAGGTTGCTCACCACTTTGTCCACTTGCGCACTTCTGATGTGGGATCGGAATTTCTGCACTCACAGAACGCGACCTCTTTGGGAGGTGTCGAATCGTTGATTGAGCAAAGGAAAGTATCGGACCCAAGTTGCGATCCTCGACTCGGTAAGCTTTCCCTTCATGTACTCGTGACCCTTACTCACATACCTTGATGCGTCCGCGTAGTCCGTATCTCGGTCGGTCTCGAAGATTTGGAGGATCTCAAAGCTGATTTCCGACAAGCCTTCAAGAAAGTCGTAGAGGTGGGTCTTGCTTTCTGCTTATCGCTCGATTATGCTATCGCAATCTCTAGCCATGACCACTGAGTCTGATCTCGTGTTCGTAGATCGATCAATCGTCGCAGTCAAAATCAACTTGAAAACGATACTTTGTAGTAATACAGCAACAATGTGACCAACAGAGCCTATATCTATCTCTCATCTAGTACATTTGGTTTCCTCCTCTCGATCAAGTCCAGTCGCGTCGCCAGTCGCACTCGACGTCTATCGAAGAAATGAGGAGCAAGAGGTGGAAACGCTAGCTAGACCTAAACGCTCGTTCCGTTCATCAACTGCCGCGTCTAAACAGCTCTATCCATCGCTTTCTTGTGCTGACCCCAGCCAAGGAAGCCCATCTTGAGTGACCCGCCACGATCATCCGATTGACTCATTTCGCTATCCGTTCAAACCTCCACATGTCGACCTCACTATTCAACACTCGCTCCAAGTCAGCAAGTATCTACAGAGGGAAGGGCAGATAGCACTCACATGTCAACCGATTTCTGTTTGTGATGAGCCATAGTTTTCGGTAAATCGTACTATCGAGATGTCACGACATCAGCGAAAGTCGACGTCAGATCATGCTAGGGATAGAACTTACCCGCATCTGAGCAATCACGGTACCCTTGAAACCTAACGACTTTGCTTTGCGTTCCAGGAACTCCCGAGTGCTCGACTTGTTCAAAGAGTAAACGGCCGTCTTCGCTAGCTGTAAGGGGATGATTCTTGTGAGTCCTGTGGTGAGATAGACTAAGAAGGATCAAGCGACTCACCTGACATCCAACTTCGAGAAACGTAGCATCGATTCCTTTATTCCAAGTTCCGAAAGGAGGACTGTCGCAAAACGAGATTAGCTAGTTCTCCAATCAAACTCCTCGGGAGCGGACTCACTTCATGACGACAGTATCCGGTCTCTCTACGCTACTCGGATCAAAGATCGGTACACCTTCCAACGAGGGTATTGCACCTTTCGAACCGATTTCCGCCCGAATCAACTCTATATGTTCCTCCATTTCCACTTCTTCTACATTCTCCTTTGCCAATTCCAGCGCATCGTCGTCCATATCGACACTCGTCACTGACCTAGACAGACAAGGAGAATCAGTCTGAGGTTCTGCGAAAAAAGGGAAGAATGAGATAAGTTGAGAGACTTACTCGGCTCCCATCATGATACAAGCGATACTGAGCACTGCACAACCGCATCCGAGGTCCAAAACGGTCTTCTCATCGATATCGTCGAATTGGGTAGCCGCAGTGAAGATCATCCTCGAGGCCAAATGAGGACTAGTCACGTACTGCTCTAACTCACGCTTGGGCTCGGCTGTAGAGAGAAAGCATGAGCTACAGTGTTGTATTGAGACAGGGAAGAAGTACTCACTGAATCCTTTGAGAGGTTGTAACTCTGTTTCGAGATGAGGAAATGTTGATCAATACAAAGGTTTGTAGAAGCGAGTGGGGCATACCTGACTCTAGTTCCTTCAGCTTCATTTCGATGTTGGAACTAGCGTTGGAGAAGAATTGAACGAGGGTGAAGAGTGAAAGTCGAAAGAACGAATTCGCTCATACAGTTTCGCACAGTCGTTGAACAGATTCTCTCGGATGGGTGTTCAAGTCAACAAACGAGAGATCAGAGAACGTCTATGTGCGGAAGATTGCAAAAAAGACCCCGGGGGCACAGCCAGAAACAGAAACAAACTAAAAAAAGAGAGAGGGGGTACGAAACGAAAGGGAAAGAGTTACTGCAAAGAGAAGAGAGGGTGTACGAAGAACGAGCATATCCGAGAGGGGCAACATGAGACCCTTTTTTTGAATTATAGAGAGACAGAAGATGGGAGGAGAGTTTCTCTATTTCTTGAGAGGAGCCTTGTCCTCCAACCATTCCTTGACGACATCGGCGAATGAAACCATGCAGACCGTTTGCCAGATTCCGAGTCCGATACGAGGAGTGACACCACGGTACAATCCCTTAACTCCGTTCTCCTTGTAGATGTAGGCGAGAGTGTTTCCGATTGTGGGTTTGAGGGGTCGATCAGCGGATCCAACGGATTTAGCCATTGATTGCATCTGTAATGTCGAATTACCGCTAGATCAGCTCCGAAGAGAGAAGTTGATAGTAGCGACAATCGAAACATACCTCTACACGAACGACTTCGATCGGTTGATTCCAGCATCCGAGAGCACCACCGAGAGCAGAAGCAGCGACTCGATCCATAGTTGAGAGTCGTTCTCCAACGGGGATACCACGAGCGTTACGGATAGATCCTTCAGCGAGACGAGCGAAACCCATGCTATTCACAATTTCGCCAGTTTTAGCGAAAATGTTGGAAAGTTGGGAAAGCAGAACTTTCAGCGCTTACCGAGATCCCCAGTTGGTCATTTGACGAAGAGCGACAGCGTTGACACCCTGTGAGCAAACGATAGTACTCAAGCTGTCAATGATTGCGGAGTGCTCGAATCTCAATCGATACTCACCTTGTTGATTCCTCGAATACCTCCCTTTCGGTACATGTCCATGAAGAGTTTGAAGCTGAGTTCATCATCAATCAGATCAGTTAAAGTATGCAGAATTGACTGAGACAAGTTGGAGAGAACTCACGTCGAAGGAGGTTCAACCCCACCAACTGCCATTTTACTCCTCGTGATCTCTGCCGTCTTCATACAAGTACAGAATCCAACCGTAGCATACGCCTGAGCTACACCACCTCCCATTCCACCGAGTAATCCAGCTGAAGCAGATCCCAACCCTGCGTTCATGGCAGCACCTTCGATTTCCGCCGCTGCGAACAATAGAACCGCTCCTTTCGTTGATGCTTCAATCCACGCCCAGGGGATCAATCCTTGATAGACTACAAACTCCGATGAAAGAAAGAATGCGTGTGAGTTTCGAGGAAAATCTTTGCGCGAAGAGGAAGGGAAGGAAAGGGGAACTCACAACCGAGAACTCCACCACGACCCCAAACTTTCTTGAGTGCTTGACCCATCGTATCACCCCTCTGACTAGCCATTTGAGTTTTAACCACTTCCAAAGGTTGTCCTAACGTAGTAACCTATAGAATTTCAAACCCCCGTTTCGAATTCGATCAATATTCGCCGGACACAACTTTTCTTCGGAAGAACGAGGGGAGTAGGTGAAAGGGAAAGTTTGGGCATACTTCAAACATGTTCATGATACCTCCCAAAGCGATATTTGACCATTTGATTTGCTTCTTTTGACCTGGAATCGCAGGTTCACTCGAAATAGCCATTATTCGATGTTCTAGGTAGATGACGCGAATGGAGGAAGCAAATGAGAATTCAGTGTTGTTCGGTATCTCTTGGGTAGATCAGGATAAGGGAGCCGAGAGAGACCAGGGAAACAAGAGGTAATTTTTGGGAGGACGAAGCGGGGGTTGGGATTGACGAGAAAGGTCTCTTGTGAGATAGGGAGGCATTTGATAGACTCACAGTGTGTATAGAAGGTAGTCTAAGGGGTCTGAGAAGTGTCTAGTGAGGCCTAGTGACTTGAACGGAATAGATTGGGGAAGATGAGATTGATGAAATCTGTGAGGCACCATCGTTGTTCAGTCAGTGAGCATGACTGAGCACTAGATAGACACTCACGAGAACTGAAGAATCCAAGAAGAAGCGAGAGTTTGAAGAGAGGGTGAGGAAAAGGAAGAGAAGACACGACTTCGAATCTCAACTTTTCGAGACTTGAATGAATGCACGCGATGGGGTAGAAAAAGTCTATTCGGCAACGATGCGATTCGCTCAATCCGATGTTTACCGTAAAACTACTCTCGAACGACGCAATGGTTGACTCTTCTGACACTCCGAAAGCAGAAGCTCGGGAAAGAGGGAAAAATGAAAAATTGGTTGCGAAACGACTATTTCCATTGACGAAAGCGTTCCCTTTCACTCGCCAAGTAGTCTATCCCCATACAGTATATCTACACTATCCTTCGCAATTGACAGTGGCTCGTTCAGGTCTGATTCGCGCCTCTTGTCCTAGTGGTATGGTGTGTTCGCTCGATTGGGCGATGTCGTCCTTGAAGCGCTCAATCGGACTATGGAGACCACACGTCTACAGCGATATCAGAAGATACTGTGGCTGTGCGAAGAAGAGTGAGTATCAGTCCACAAGCTAAGTCAGGTTCTGATGAAAGACCCAAAAACGCACCTTGATAGCTTGTCGCTTGTTCAGTTGACTCGTGCCGAGCTTCTGTTCTCCGACAGGATGCAATCCTCTCTGTACCTCATCCTTGACCATAGCTCCTCACGTCAATTTGACCTCCTCACTCCCCCTCTCTTCATCCAATTTCTCCCTCATGAAATCCCTTAAATCAACTGTCCCTCCCGCTAGTAATCCCATTCCCAACCCAAGCATCAATCTTCTCTTTGCTGTGTACTTTGATAGGCGGTCTGTGCAGGTATCCCCACCAGTCATCAGTTTCCTCGGGGAGTAGATCGGATGCTGAAGTTTCAACGCACAGAAACTTCCTGCGACCCCCGCCAATCCCACTCCGGCTGTCCCTCCTGCGATCCACCTGACCTTGCTTTCATCGTCACCTTTGCCACTATGCATTAACCCAGTCTTGATCCCCCTCTCGACCGCATCTTGAAGGAACACAAACATTCCTGTCCAACTTGCCAACCTTGCTCCTGTGATTAACCCACCTTTCAACGCCGAGAACAATACTCTGTAATTCTTTGTCTTTTGATAAAAGTACCATCTACTCATGCAATAGAGTGAGGAAGGGAGGGAGGAAGGGAGGAAGGAGAGAAAAGGTTCAAGTCAGCTGGTGAGAGTCAGAGAGAGTGGAGTGAACCAAAGTTGAGGGTTACCCTTGTACGGTAGTAGGTAACCTATGAGCGTTCTCTGCTAGGAATTGCTTTGATGCCAATTTTGAAGATGAAACTATTCCAGAAGTGAAGCCAAACGCAAACGCTGCTGATGGAATGAGGACTGTGTCTTGTCTGATCCAAGGTTTGTCCATTGTGATTGAAGTAGAGCGAGTGGAAGGAAGGCAAAGAAGCGATCTCAAGAATTTGGAGAGCGAGATTTACGATTCTTTACCATCCACTCGCTTACCCTGGATTATAGCGATCTTGAGCTAGAGTAGAACCGTAAGTAAATCCCTTTCACTCTCTGATGTCCCGATGTTCACCTTTGCACTGTGTCGATTTGTAGAGGGAATCTTTAATTTTCACTCTACCTCATCACTCGCTTCATCATCCTATAAACTCGCTCTGATTCACATAGTACGCACTATACAACTCTGATCACCACTCAATCAACTAATTTGTACCGATTTAAACAGTTGACAACGATTTTACTCTCTCCTCTCGCTCTTTCTCTCTCTTCCCTCGTCCCGGCAATTCCGTCTACTATAGACGATGCCCCGACCTCCTATACCTCTACAATCATGCTGTCATCACCCACCTCGACCGCGGCCAGCCCATTCTCCTCTCCCTGGTTCATCCGCCTCTCATTCACTAGTCCCGAAACTTCCTCACTCTCAACCCTTCACTACTTCCTGCTCTTCATCCGCCAATCCTTCGACGAATCACAGCATCAACTCAACCTCCTCCGCCTCCTCCTCCAGTACTTGATTTCTTGTATCCCGGCTTCGGATTCTTTTCAAGATCTTTACCTCCTCAAGTTTCTTCCACCTCCTCCTCCTCCGCTCCCTCGCAATCCACTTCCCCCTCTATCTCAGGTCCACCTCCCTCCGTACCTC
>JGI24890J29729_1000778_pt1 | contig 17319 bp, 17 predicted proteins | sample FreactcultureFD7_FD_29729 | JGI IMG/M metagenome (IMG submission 29729)
GTCCGAGCGAAAAAGATATCAATGCTTATATAGAATTAATCAACGAAGTAAAAAGCAATATTCAAGGTGTTCATCTTTATGGCTTAGCAAGACCTTCTTTACAACCTCAAGCTAAAAACTTAGGTCGTATTGATGAAGAAGTTCTTCAAGATATTGCAAAAGAATTACGTAGTCTCAATATTACAACTACTGTCAGCTATTAATGTGATTTCGGTTTAATACCTGTTTGTGCGTTATTGCGAGCTTGAGTCGCAGGTGCCATAGAATCTCTTCTCTCACTCATTGTTTTATTGATTTCAATTCCTTTTTGATAATAATTATCAATCACTGCATCGGGTCTCGTTACAGCTAAATAATAAGTAACGAATGAAGCGATCACAACTAGAAATGGTCCGCCTAAAATAAGCCACACATATCCATTTTTCCACCAAATTGTATTTTTTTGATTATCCATTTTTTATCCTTAATTTCTCGGCACAATAAATGTCGACTTTTCTTTGACGATCTCATGCGTTTCTTCTGACTCTATTCTAAACATAATTTTATGAGAGCCTGATTTTTCAATGCCATCTGGAATTTGAACTCTTACAGGCACCCATCGTGATTCAGTAGCTTTAATAGCAATTGTTTTGTTTGGCTCTAAATTATCCGAATCAACAACAATGTTATTAAGGCCTTCTACATAAATTTTATAATGCTGGCCCTCTTCAAGGGCATTCATAATATTTAATCGATATACATTTTCAAGCATGCCGCCATCTGCCAATCTCGCCATGACGCCGCGATCTCTTACTACATCAATTCTAAAAGAATTTCTAAACGTAAGACTCCATAAAACGCTACCAATAATAATAGTCAAAACGAGACCATATATAAGTACGCGCACTCTAAAAATGCGCTTTATCATTTCTTGTTTAGACCATCGATTAATTAAGGCATTTTCTGTTGTAAATTTTATAAGTCCTTGTGCGTAGCCCACTTTATCCATGACTGAATCGCACGCATCGGCACAAGCACCACAACTAATACATTCATATTGAAGTCCTTCACGAATATCAATCCCTGTCGGACATACCTGCACACAAATATGACAATCAATACAATCGCCAAGTGCTTGATGATCAGCATGTGATGATCTACCTCCTCGAGGCTCACCGCGTTCTTTGTCGTAACTAACAATCAATGTGTCTTTATCAAACATTGCGCTTTGAAATCTTGCGTATGGACACATGTATTTACATACTTGTTCACGCATAAAACCAGCATTGCCATATGTTGCAAAAGTATAAAAACACAACCAAAAAGTTTCCCATGGCCCTGTTGAGAGGTACTTCACTTCAATAAAGAGATCTCTGATGGGCGTGAAATAACCTACAAAAGTAAATCCAGTCCAGAATGCAAAAAGTAACCATACGAAATGTTTGCTCGAACGAATACCAAATTTTTTAGGTGTCCATGGCATATCATCTAATTTCTTTCTTGCCATGTGATTGCCTTCGATCTTCGATTCAATCCACATAAAGATTTCTGTGTAGACGGTTTGGGGGCACGTAAACCCGCACCATAATCTCCCTGCTACTGCGGTGAAAAGAAATAAAGATAATGCTGAGATAATTAGAATTGCAGTGAGGTAAATGAGATCTTGCGGATATAAAACTAATCCATAAATATAAAAACGCTTGCCGTCTAAATCAAACAGAAGTGCTTGGCGACCGCCCCATTGTATCCAAGGCATCCCATAAAAATAAATTTGTGTAAGCCACACCATGAGCCAGCGAAGTTTTGAGAAATAACCTTCGACACCTCTTGGTTGAATTTTTCCTTGTGACTTATAAAGTGAAATGACCTCTTCTTTTGGAAGAGGTCGATTCGATTCAAATGAACTCATTAGAGTGCTGCTAAGAAATTAATGATTTGACATGCCCCAAACATAACTTGCAAGTACATGAATTTGTTCTGGCGTAAATTTAGCTTGCCATGATGGCATTTGATTTGTTTTGCCTTCATGAATACGTTTAATGATATTTGCTTCGCCTGCACCATGTAACCAAATATTGTCTGTTAAATTAGGTGCGCCTACAAGTTGATTACCTTTACCATCAGCTCCATGACATGCAGCGCAAATTGTTGTGAATTTTGTTTTTCCTAATTCAGCACGTTTTGTATCATGCTGGCTATTAGATAAACTTAAAACATAATTTGCTACATTTTTAATCTCTTCCTCATTGCCAACAGCAGCAGCCATTGGAGGCATTACACCCATACGGCCATTAGTAATCGTTTCTTTAATTTTTTCAGGTGATCCACCATAAAGCCAATCGTGATCTGTTAAGTTTGGAAACCCTCTTGTACCTCTCGCATCTGAACCATGGCATTGTGCGCAGTTATTTAAAAATAAGCGCTGACCAATACCTTTAGCATCTTCATTCTTTGATAGATCTTCAATTGACATCGCTGCATATTTTGCATAAATCGGTTCAAGCGCTTTATTAGCTTCGGCTATTTCTTTGTCATATTGTTTATTTTTAGTCCAGCCAAGCTGACCGTCATAGCGACCGAGTCCTGGATATAAAGATAAATAAACCAATCCGAATACAATCGTGATTACAAATAAACGTACCCACCATAAAGGTAAAGGATTATTCATCTCTTTAAGATCTTCATCCCATACATGGCCACTCGTGCCATCTTTGCTTTTTGTTGCTTTAGTTTTGCTTGTTTTCCATAACAATAATGCACAACCTAAAATACCGCCGAGTGATATAACAACAATCAATGTGGGCCAAAAGTCATTTATAAAATCATTCATTTTCTTTTACCTTTTTTAGCAATTATTTTTTTATGTCTTACAGGTTTTGCATCTTCAACAAATGGCAAGTTTGCAGCCTCTTTAAAATCTCGACTATTACGCTTAGCCCAAGTCCAAATAAGAATCGTTACAAATAGAATAAAACTTCCTACTGTAGCGATTGTTCTTAATTCATTAATATCCATGAATATCCTTATTTAAGATTCGTGCCGAGCACTTGTAAATAATTGATCAACGCATCAAGTTCTGTTTTACCTTTTACTGCATCAGAAGCGCCTTTAATATCTTCGTCGCTATAAGGTACGCCTACAATTCTTAATGCTTTCATTCTTTGTGCCACAACTGTTGAATCCACTTCTGTTTTTTCAAGCCATGGATAAGCTGGCATAATAGATTCAGGCACCACATCTCTTGGATTATTTAAATGTACACGATGCCATTCGTCACTGTAGCGTCCACCTACGCGAGCTAAATCAGGGCCTGTTCGTTTACTTCCCCATTGGAACGGATGATCATATACAGATTCACCCGCTACTGAATAATGTCCGTAACGAAGTGTTTCAGCACGAAATGGGCGAATCATTTGTGAGTGGCAGTTATAACAACCTTCACGAATATAAACGTCTCGACCCATAAGTTGCACTGCTGTGTATGGCTGTAAACCTTTAATGGGTTCAGTCGTCGACTTTTGATAAAAAAGTGGAATGATTTCTACAATACCGCCAAACGCCACTGTAACTAAAATCAAAATAATCATGAGGAAACTATTTGTTTCAATCGTCTCGTGACTAAATCCTGAATTTTCTTTATTTAATTTTTTATTTTCTTTTGCCATTTGTTTTTCCCTTAATGTGCTTTAACAGCAGGAATTAAAATATCTGTTGGCTTGCCATTAGTCGCTGTCTTGATGACATTCCATAACATCACCAACATACCGCCTAGATACAAAAGCCCACCTATTAAACGAATGATGTAATAAGGATGTTTTGCTTTTACTGATTCAATGAATGAATAAGCTAATGTGCCATCTGGATTAATCGCTCTCCACATGAGACCTTCCATCACGCCTGAAATCCAAAGCGCTGTGATATAGAGCACAATCCCTACAGTGGCCATCCAGAAATGAAGCTCAATCGCTTTCATGCTATACATTTGTTTTTGACCAAATAATCGAGGCACTAAGAAATAAAGGGTGCCCATAGACACTAAGCCGACCCAACCAAGTGCACCTGAATGCACATGGCCTACAGTCCAGTCCGTATAGTGAGATAAGGCATTCACTGTTTTAATTGACATCATCGGACCTTCAAAAGTACTCATGCCGTAAAAAGATAAAGATACGATTAAGAATCTTAGAATTGGATCGGTACGTAATTTATGCCAAGCGCCTGAAAGCGTCATGATGCCGTTGATCATGCCACCCCAGCTTGGTGCAAATAAAATAAGTGAGAACACCATGCCTAATGAAGATACCCAATCAGGTAATGCTGTGTAATGAAGGTGATGAGGGCCTGCCCACATATAAGTAAAAATAAGTGCCCAAAAGTGAACGATCGATAAACTATATGAATACACAGGACGCTCGGCTTGTTTCGGGACAAAGTAATACATCATGCCCAAGAAGCCGGCTGTTAAGAAAAAGCCTACTGCATTATGGCCATACCACCATTGCACCATGGCATCTTGAACGCCCGCATAAGCTGAATAAGATTTCATAAAGCCTGCAGGAATTTCGGCACTATTTACAATATGAAGTAATGCCACAGTGATAATGAATGCGCCATAGAACCAATTTGCAACGTAAATATGTTTAATTTTTCTTTTTGCAATCGTGCCAAAAAATACGATGGCATAAGATACCCAAACAATAGCGATCAAAATATCAATCGGCCATTCAAGTTCTGCATACTCTTTACCAGATGTGTAACCTAAAGGAAGAGAAATAGCCGCTGCTAAGATGACGGCTTGCCAGCCCCAGAAAGTAAAAGAAGCCAATTTGCCAGCAAACAAACGGGTTTGACAGGTTCTTTGTACGACATAATAAGAAGAAGCAAAAAGAGCCGATCCACCAAAAGCAAAAATTACCGCATTGGTATGAAGCGGACGAAGGCGACCAAATGAAGTCCAAGGAAGCCCTAAGTTAAGTTCTGGCCATACAAGTTGTGCTGCAATCACGACACCCACCAGCATGCCCACAACACCCCAAACCACTGCCATGATTGAAAATTGTCTTATGACACCATCATCATAAATCGTGGATAAATTTGCTTTCGCGTTCATATCTTCCCCTAAAACGAATACTTACTTAAAAAATCTGATTTTGTGCCTAATAGCACATTGATTCATACATGAAGTTTCTCAAACTTTGGAGAATGGGGATTTGACTTAGATCAATCGTCGTGCAAAATACGTTCGCCTTCTTTTTCGGTATCTTCAAACTGTCCGCTATGAACTGCCCACCAAAGACCTACAAGGATAACAAGTACTAAGATGACGGAAAAAGGCACTAATAAATAAAGAATATCCATAATTTTAAGTATAAGTCTTTTAGTTCAAGTTAAAAGGCTAATCGTGCTGCATTCAAAATGACAAAAAGCGAGCTCAATGCCATACCTAATCCAGCTAGCCATGCCGGTAAAAATCCCATCACAGCTAAAGGAATACAAATCAAGTTATATAAAGCTGCCCAAACTAGATTTTGCTTAATAATTTTCATCGTGCGTTTAGCCTCTTCTATCAATTGAGGAATAAGACGAAGCTCACCTTTTAAAATAATAAAGTCTGATTGTGCTTGAGATAGGGGTGCGCCTTGGCCAAGTGCAATGGAGGCATGCGCAAAAGCTAATACAGGCCCATCATTTAATCCATCACCCACCATAAGTACTTTCGAATGTTGTGATTGAAGCAATTGAATATGTCTTAATTTATCTTCGGGCGAACATTGGCCTTTGATGTTTTGTATAGATAATTGATCAGCCACTTTTTTAACGGATGACAATTTATCTCCTGATAATATTTCAATATTTAAATGATGTTGTTTAAGTTTCTCAATCGATTGAAGCGCATCTTCTTTAATCGACTCTGTCATCATGAAACTTGCCACCCAATCATCGTCATGCATTAAATGCACTTGTAATTGCTCTTCTTTTAAATGATCAAACTCATTACCCTTTAAATCACAAAAAGTAAGCGACCCCAATTTAAAATATCCTAAAGATGTTTTGGCCAATAATCCGCCGCCACTGACTTCTTCGATTTTTTCAATTTTTAATGATGTATCAATCTCACCGGCATTCATAAAAGCTTTAGAGACAGGATGGAGAGAGGAAGTAGATAATGACGACGCAATGACTAAAGCTTCTTTCTCAGTGATTTTTTTATTGGTAAATATTTTTTCAATAAAAATTTGATCATTGGTTAATGTACCTGTCTTATCAAATACTACTGTATTAATTTGCGTTAAAGCTTCAAGTGCTTGCATTTTTTGCACCAAAATACCTTGTCTTGCTAAAAAGCCTGACATGCTTAACATCGCTGCAGGTGTTGCAAGAGATAGCGCACATGGGCACGTCACAATTAATACAGCAACTGCTGCAACAATAGCCTTCGCATGATCAAACTGCCAAAAATAAATGCCTACGCTTAAGGCTAATAAAATAACAATCCATAAAAAATGTTTAGCAATGCGATCCGCCATTAAAGCTAAACGTGGTTTATCTGTAGATGCTTTTTCCATCAAATGCACAATTTTGGCATAGCGCGTTTCTTGTCCTACAAGTTCAACTTGCACATGAACAGGATTGGTTAAATTAAAGCTGCCCGCAATAATTTTTGCGTGAATAGATTTTCTAATAGCGGCAGACTCTCCTGTTAATAATGCTTCATCAGCATTTGTGGAACCCATTACAATTTGTCCATCTGCAGGAAAAGCTTCTCCAGGTTTCACTTCAACTGTATCGCCAACTTGAAGAAGATTGGCAGGTATTTTTTCAATGCTGCCATCAGGATTCACTCGATTGACCATACGAGGCATTCGCCTCATCAATACATCAAGAGCACCTGCTGTTTTATCACGCATTTTTAATTCAATCCATCGCCCTGTTAAAAGAAAAAATACAAACATAGTGAGTGAATCAAAATAAACTTCTTTACCAAGTAAACCATTAGGATCAAAAGTTGCTGCAGTACTTACAACAAACATAATCAAAATACCGAGCGATACCGGCATATCCATGCTGATTTGTTTTGTTTTTAAATCATTAAGCGCGCTTTTGAAAAAAGGTCCGCATGAAAATAACATCACGGGCAATGTGATGACCCAACTTGCCCACTCCATTAGCCCTTTCATGTTGCTTGTCATTTCGCCAGGAATAGCCATATAAGTGGGCACCGAGAACATCATGACTTGCATCATGCAAAATCCGGCAACCAAGAGTCGCCATAAAGCTTGTCGTTGGGTTTTTTTACGCGCATCCTGATGCAATAAATCGCTGGCTGGAAAGGCTTGATATCCCGCTTTATAAATGCCGCTCGCCCAGAGAGATGGCTTAATGAGATTAGATTGCCAAATAATTTTAGCGTGTCCTGATGTTGCATTGACGGAAACTTCGACAACACCTGGTAAAGGCTTTAATGTATTTTCTACTTTAAAAGCACATGCAGCACAATGCATTCCTTCAATCACTATATGTGATTCCCATCGTGTATCGTCTTTGTTTATACTCTGGCTAAATTGAGACCATTCTTTTACGTTGTCTAAAGCTTTCCAATCGTTAGCCTCTAGAGATAAAGGACTTTTTTGCGAAACATTCTGAATAGGAATACTTTTAATCGGGATACTCATTTTTTAATTATAGAGTTGTTTTATTTTTAACGTATCAATCAATTCGTAATTTATGGATAGAAATCCATTATCATTGATCTATCTCAAATCAATCGCATACAAAGAAAATCATGACGCCTGATGCACTCGAAGATTTAATTGAAGCTGGCACACCATGGATGATTGGTGGACTTGTGTTGTTTATGTTTTTTATTGTGTATGGCATCGCTAAAGAAAGTAAGGCAGGCAAAGAAGGGACACTTTGGCTTTTAGCTGTCCTTTGCATGGGTGTTGTAGGTTATATCGCTAAAGTCATTCTAGAGTTTGTATTAAAACAAAAGCTATAGTCATGTTTAATTTTAAATTTCCAAAATTGATAAAGAAATTAGGGCCTGGTCTCATCACCGGTGCTGCAGATGATGATCCAAGCGGTATTGCCACTTATTCTCAAGCAGGTGCGCAATATGGTTTTGGTTTGTTATGGACCATGTTTTTTACTTATCCTTTAATGGTGGGTATTCAATTAGTCAGTGCGCGTATCGGCCTTGTCACAGGTCGAGGATTAGCTGAAAACATGCGTCTTTTTTATCCCAAATATGTCACTTGGCCTTTAGTCATTCTTTTACTTGCAGCTAACACCATTAATATTGCAGCTGATCTCGCAGCTATGGCAGATGCGGTCAAGCTTGTTGTAGGCGGACCAAGACACCTTTATGCAGTGGGATTTGGTATGAGCTGCTTACTTTTACAAATTTTTATTCCTTACGAACGTTATGTTCGCGTTTTAAAATGGCTCACACTTTCTTTATTTGCTTATGTAGGGACTGTCTTCGCATCTCATGTGGAATGGAATACGGTGATTAAGGCGACCGTTTTTCCAGAAACTATTTTTACAAGCCAGTATGTACTTTTAATCGTGGGCGTTTTTGGAACAACCATCAGCCCTTATCTTTTCTTTTGGCAGGCTGGTCAAGAAGTGGAAGAAGTGCGTGTTAAACATAACACCAATTATTTAAATCATCATCCTCAACATTTAGGTAAACACTTAAAACGCATTCGTATCGATACTGTTGTCGGTATGGGTTTTTCTAACTTAATTGCTTTTTTTATTATGTTAACGACTGCGGCTACTTTATTTAAAGCAGGCCTTCATGATATTCAAACATCAGCCGAAGCCGCTGAAGCATTAAGACCAATCGCTGGAGAATTTACATTTATTTTATTCGCTGCAGGCATTGTAGGTACAGGGCTCTTAGCTGTTCCTGTTCTAGCAGGTTCTGCAGCATATGCAGTCGCAGAATTACTAAAAAAACCAGCAAGCTTAGGTTTAAGTTTTCATGCAGCTAAAGATTTTTATGCAATGATTGCGATTGCGACATTGCTTGGTGTTGTTTTAGATTTTAGTGGTATTGATCCGATTAAAGCATTGCTATGGAGTGCTGTTATTAATGGTATCGTCGCAGTCCCTTTAATGGTTGCGCTTATGCATATGGCATCTCGCCCTAAAGTAATGCGATCATTTACGATTGGAAATCAGGTGAAATATTTAGGATGGGCGGCCACTTTAGTCATGGCCATTGCTGCAAGCACTTTAGGCTTTATGACATTTTTTAAATAAGGAAAACATCATGATTGAATGGACCTTTATTGTCAAAACAACGATTGCGCTTATTGCAATTGTAGATCCTATTGGATGCTTACCACTTTTTCTGAGTCTGACAGGGCAACATAAAAAGATTAACAAAAAAAATGTCGTCAAGATGACAGCAATTACTGTTTTTATTATTCTCGTGACCTCGCTTTTCTTGGGTGACAAAATTCTAAATATGTTCGGTATCACTATGCCAAGCTTCCAAATTTGTGGCGGAATTCTTCTATTAATTATGGCAATCTCTATGATGTTAGGTAAACATCAAATTATTGAATCAGGGCAAAATGGAAAATCAGACAAGGAATTAATTGCATTTGTGCCTTTAAGTATTCCTCTCTTAGCGGGACCGGGCGCCATGAGTAATATGATTATTGCAGCGCATCAGGCGCCTAATTTTATTAATCAAAGCTTTCTTATCTTGCCCTGTTTAGCAGTGTCTCTTTTAATTTGGCTTACGTTAAGTTTTGCAGAAAATATTTCTAAAGTGATTGGCGCGATTGGCACAAAAATTATTACGCGCGTTATGGGATTGCTTTTAGGATCTATGGCCATTGAATTTATTACTCGAGGCGTATTAGATATTATTGCGTAATGTTTTATGAAGCAAATTCGAAAACTTAAATTACGCTCTCAAACACATTACGCACTTTTCCGTGCTGACCTACCTTTTAAACCTAAAATTGAAAAAGACAAAACAAAGTTCAAAAGGCAGCCTAAACATAAAGCTAAATTCGATTAATTATTTTTTCTTTTTATCTTTTTTTCGTCCGCATGACATCCAACACACCATCTTGCCATCTTGAAAACTATAACGACCAATAATAAATAAAACAGTCGCTAAAAATACTTGCTGAAATATGAAAATGGGTACATTGAAAGTTGTTACGCCATCATAAACACAATGATATTGAAATGCTGCTGTGGGAACGTAAGAAAAAGACAAAGCAAAAATTAATAAAGCCAATACGTTATAAGTACATTGTTTCATGTTGAAGTCCTTAATATTTAAATAGCTCGGTAATGTTTAAATTGCAAAACTAATATATAGTATTTTTAACTAGAATAAAATCTAAAGAGATATGTATGTCAAACGATCATCATTCACATCACTCCGAAACACATTTCACTTCGACTGAAGTCGTCAGAGATATTGTCATCGGCATGTCAGATGGACTCACTGTTCCATTCGCTTTGGCTGCAGGTTTATCAGCAGCTGTTGATTCTTCAGCGATCATTGTGACTGCTGGATTAGCGGAAGTTGCTGCGGGTGCTATTGCAATGGGCCTTGGTGGATATCTTGCTGGTAAAACAGATATTGAACATTACGACTCTGAGTTGAAACGTGAAGCTTATGAAATCAAACATTTACGCGAACGTGAAATTTCAGAAGTCGAAGAAATACTTTCTGAATACGGACTAAAAGGAAGTGCACTTAAAACGGTTGTTAAATCGATTACTTCTAATCGTGAGCGCTGGCTCAAATTTATGATGAAATTTGAATTAAATTTAGAAAGACCTGATCCTAAAAGGGCTTTTATCAGCGCCTCAACTATTTCATTAGCTTACATTATTGGTGGGCTTATTCCTTTAGCGCCTTATATATTCATCTCTGATATTGGACCAGCTCTACAAATGTCTGTCATTGCAACAAGTATTGCATTAATTTTATTTGGTTGGATCAAAGGTCGTTTTACAGGTGTAAATCAAGGACGCTCAGCGATGCAAACGCTTATCATTGGTGCTTTGGCATCTTCAGCGGCTTTTGGTTTAGCTCACTTATTTTCATAAAAATTTCATATATTTAAATCACCGAAGTCCGTCTTAATCCGCTGATTTGATTGTAAAATGAGTCCTTAAAAGAAACATTTGTTTCGGTGACTTATTTCTAAGATTGGGGCTTTACTTGCAACAGCATTTTTTGTCATCTCGATTTATTTTACTTCTTAGCTTTCTCTTACTTTCTTTAAGTGGTTGTCACAAGCCACAAGATCAAGGTACTGGCATGCCACCTAATTTTGTTTTGCCTGTGACTATGCTTGAAGCAACACCTACGAGTATTCCTATTACAGCTGAAGCTGTAGGCCAAACAGAAGGTGCTAAAGAAGTTGAAATTAGGCCTCGCGTTGGCGGTATCTTATTAAAACGAAAATACAATGAAGGGTCTGCAGTGAAAGCAGGCCAGACATTATTCGTAATTGATCCTGAGCCATACAAAATAGCTTTGAATCAAGCACGCGCTCAATATAATCAAAGTCTTGCGCGAGCTGAACAAGCAAAGCGTGAAAAAAAACGTTTAGAAAGTTTAATCGACTCTCAATCAATTAGTCAGCGTGAATTTGATAATGCAACATCCGATGAGTCTATTAGCGTTGCAGCTCTTGCTCAAAATCGAGCAAATTTACGACAAGCAGAACTTAATCTTTCTTATACCAATGTCACAGCGCCTGTAGATGGCATCTCGGGTCGTTTTCAATTTTCTGAAGGCGCACTCGTTGCTGCAAACACAAGCTTACTCACCACATTAGCTCAAGTAAATCCTATTTGGGTACGTTTTAGTTTTTCAGATAATGAACTCAAGCAATTAGGTGGCGCATTAAATGAAAAAAATGTTCAAGAAGTTTCAATTGTGCTTTCCGATGGCAATGAATATGCAAAAAAAGGCAAAATAAATTTTGCGGCAAGTGAAATCAATCCATCACTTGGCACACAAGAATTGAGAGCAACATTTGAAAATAATGAACGCCAAATTTTGCCAGGTCAATTCGTTCGTGTGCGTGTGACCACTGGTAAAAAAGATGGTGTATTTGTATTGCCTCAATTAGCTGTGCTTAATTCCGATCAAGGTAAGTTTGTCTTTGTCGTGAATGAAAAAAATCAAGCCACGCCACGCCCTGTGATGACTGGCGAATGGAAGGGTAAAGATTGGGTTATTTTAGGCGGACTTCAAGCAGGCGATAAAGTCATTATCGACAATCTTATTAAAGTGCGTCCTGGCATGCCTGTCACTAACATGCCTAACTTCAAAAAATAATGAGTAAATTTTTTATTACGCGGCCCATTTTTGCTGCGGTAATCTCAATCATTATTGTCTTAGCGGGTATTGCAGCTGCCTTTAAATTATCCATTGCCCAATATCCACAAATTGCTCCCCCTACAGTCATTATCACAGCAAGCTATCCTGGTGCGAGCGCAGAAACACTTTCTAAAACAGTGGCAGGGCCTATTGAGGAACAATTAAGTGGGGTTGAAGGCCTTCTTTATTTTAATTCAAGTACAGATTCTAGCGGCACACTTAACATTACTGCGACTTTTGAAATTGGTACAAACATTGATCAAGCCACATTCAATGTAAGTAATCGTGTCAACATTGCATCTCCTCGCTTACCTGAAACAGTTAGACGCACAGGTGTCGTTGTACAGAAAAAATCAAACGACATTCTTTTAGTTGTGATGCTCACATCAAAAGACAAACAATTTGATCCGCTTTACTTAAGTAATTATGCAACACTAAATGTGTTAGATGAAATTAAACGAGTAAAAGGTGTCGGTGATGCCAATATATTTGGTGCTCGCGATTACTCAATGCGTATTTGGCTTAAACCAGATCGTATGGCGCAACTAGGTGTCACCACTTCAGATATTGCAGCTGCCATTCAAAGTCAAAATGCACAATATGCTGCGGGTAAAATTGGGCAAGAACCTTCCGTCACTGATCAACAACTTGTATATACGGTAAATGCAAAAGGTCGATTACTAGATCCTAATCAATTTGGAAATATTATCGTGAGAGCTGGGGGGGCCAACGGCATTCTCTATCTAAAAGATATTGCGCGAGTAGAATTGGGTGCGCAAACCTACGATATCAATACAACATTAAATGGCAAACCTGGTGTGGGTATTCCTATTTTCCTTCAAACAGGTGCTAATGCTCTTGATACAGCCAAAGGTATTAAAGAAAAAATGGCTGAACTTAAAGAGCGCTTTCCTAAAGGTATGGATTTTGAAATTCCTTATGACACAAGTAACTTCGTAAAAGCATCTATGAAGGAAGTATTTAAAACGCTTGGCGAAGCGATGCTTCTTGTAGTAATTGTTGTATTTCTATTTTTACAAAATTGGCGTGCTACTTTAATTCCTATTATCGCTGTACCAATATCGCTTATAGGTACCTTTGCAGGTTTATATCTTTTTGGTTTCTCCATAAATACACTGACACTTTTTGCTATGGTCTTATCTATTGGTATTGTCGTTGATGATGCAATTGTTGTTCTAGAAAATATTGAGCGTTTAATGTCGGAAGAAAAACTGTCTCCGATTAAAGCCGCCATTAAGTCTATGGAACAAGTGGCTGCTGCAGTAGTTGCGATTGTATTGGTGTTGTGTGCTGTATTTGTACCGGTGGCATTTATGGGTGGTATTGCAGGAGAGCTCTATCGCCAATTTGCAGTAACTGTAGCTATTGCAGTCGTCATATCTGGCATTGTAGCCCTTACACTCACGCCAGCATTATGTGCAATTATTTTAAATCCAAATAATATTCATTCTAAATTTTTTGATCGCTTTAATAACGGATTTCATCGTTTAACTCATTTTTATATCAAGGTTGTAAATAGCACACTTCACCATCGACTTATAGGTGGTATTGTTTTTGTAGGCATTGTCATTGCCTCAGTTTTTCTTTTTAAATTTACGCCTACGAGCTTTATACCTTCTGAAGATCAAGGCTATGTCATTACTGCAGTCATGCTTCCTGATGGCGCTACTATTAGTCGTACTTCCAAAACAACGGAAGCTGTTCGTTCTGCCATTGCTACAGATCCTGCTAGCACTTTCCAATTTGCAGTAAATGGTTATGACCTTATTGGTGGTGGCAATAAATCAAATTCAGCCACTATGTTCGTAAGATTGAAAGATTGGTCGGAGCGAAAAAGTTCTGCGGGTGACATTGTAAAAAAACTTTTCGGTATCGGCATGATGCAGCCTGATGGTCTTGCGATTGCATTTAATCCACCATCTATTCGTGGATTAGGTAGCTCTGGCAGTATGGAAGTTTATATTCAAAGTCGCAGCGATACAGACCCATTACATTTATTTGCTGCAGTTAATTTATTTATAGATGCCCTTAAAAAAGAACCGCGTCTTGCAGGCATTAATACATTTTTTAGGCCTACAGTCCCGCAACTCTTTATTGAAGTAGATGAAGCTAAAGCGATGAGCTTAGGTATCCCTATCTCAAGTATTTATGACACTTTACAAAGTACTATGGGCTCACTTTATGTAAATGACTTTAATAAATCAGGCAGAACTTATCGTGTCCAACTTCAAGCAGAAGCGCCTTATCGAATGAAACCTGATGATCTAGGTAAAGTTTACGTACGCTCAAATACAGGCGCTATGGTTCCTCTGTCAGCAGTAAGCACAGTGAATAGTATTGTCGGCGCCGAACAACTCGAACGTTTCAACGGACTTCTCTCAGCCAAAGTATTGGCGGGTGGTGCGCCTGGCGTAAGTTCTGGTGATGCAATTAAGCTCGTAGAAAAAATTGCTAAAGAAAGTTTACCTGAGGGCTATCAAATGGCTTGGACAGGACAAGCTTATCAAGAAAAACGTACGGGCTCTGCAGCGCTCTTTGCATTCGGTTTCGCCATTATTATGGTGTTTCTGATTTTAGCTGCACAATTTGAAACATGGGCGTTACCACTTGCAGTGATTATGGCTGTGCCATTTGCACTAACTGGCGCTCTTATTGCTGTGATGGTCCGCGGCATGCCAAATGATATTTATTTTCAGATTGGTTTAATTACTTTAATTGGTCTCGCTGCTAAAAATGCAATTTTAATTGTAGAATTCGCAAGTCAAAAAATGGAAGAGGGCATGCCCATCATGGAAGCTGCTATTGAAGCTGCTCGACTTCGATTTAGGCCGATTGTCATGACATCTATGGCATTCGTTTTTGGTATTGTGCCTCTCGTCGTCGCAACAGGAGCTGGAGCCGCCGCACGCCAATCAATGGGCACTGGTGTATTTGGCGGTATGATTTTAGCAACCTTTATTGCGACTATTTTTATTCCACTCTTCTTTGTATGGCTTAGTGGTCATCATATTCGTCATCATGGTCATATTGATGAGGAAAAAAAATAAAATGATGAAACGTTTTGTATCCTTTTTTATTCTTTTAAATCTTATTAGTTGTACATTAATTGGTCCTGACTACAAGCGTCCAGAAATCAATTTACCTAATGCTTATCATCAAGAGCCCGACAAAGAAAATGTTGTCACAGATTTAAATAATTGGTGGAAGCTCTATCAAGATCCGGTACTTAATGAATTAATGGATAAAGCATTAATAAAAAATACGGATATCAATGCCGCCATTGCTCGCTTAGAGGAATCGGATGCATATTTAAAAGAAGTGGGTGCAGCACTTTTACCTGAAGTAGATTTAACTTCTCAAGCAAGTCGAACAAAATCAACAACGACTGGAGCTATAGCCAACCCAAAACCCATTCGAAAAGACTATCTTGTTCGCTTAGGCACTTCTTTTGAGCTTGATTTCTGGGGAAAATTAAGAAGAGCAAAAGAGTCTGCGCGTGCTGAGTATCTTGCTTCTCAATTTTCAAAAGATACGGTCGTACTAACCCTTCAAAGTCTTCTCGCAAGCAATTACTTATTATTACGAAGTATTGATTCGCAAATAGCGGCCTTAAAAGCTAATGTCAAATATCGTGAACAAAATTTAACACTTACTAAGAAGCGTTTAGAAAGCGGCCTTGTATCAGCGCTCGATGTTCATCAAGCCGAAGCTGCATTTAATAATTTATCAGCCCAATTAAGCGATCTTATTCGTCAACGTGAAATTATATTTAACCAATTGAGTGTTCTTTCCGGGGACATGAATTTAGTGATTCCCGATGTTGCTATTGACGCACTTATTACACCGCCAACACCGCCCTCTGGACTTCCTTCCTCTCTCTTAGAATCTCGTCCTGATGTAAGAGAAGCGGAACAAATGATGATTGCTGCGAATGCAAATATTGGTGTAGCTAAAGCCGCACTCTTTCCAACTATTTCTCTCACCGCCAATTTTGGAGCACAAAGTGCAGCTTTAAATAATTTAAATAAATCAGGTTCAGATATTTGGGGCGGTGGCTTAGGGCTGTCATTGCCTATTTTTGATTCAGGTCGTGTGCGCTCTAAAATAGATCAAGCCACAGCTAAACAAAAAGAAGCGCTTAGCTACTATGAATCTTCTATACAAAATGCTTTTAAAGAAGTAAATAATGCACTCGTTTCTTTAAAAGAATATACCGAACAAGAAAACGATTTGAAGCTTACGCAAGATGCAGCCAAAAAAGCTATGGATATTGCATCTAATCGTTATAAAGCTGGTTATTCAAGTTACTTGGAATATCTTGATGCACAACGCGTTTACAATGATGCTTCAATTGCATATATTCAAAAAAGACAATTAAGATTGATGGCAAGTGTTGAATTATTTAAATCATTGGGTGGTGGTTGGCAAACTCAGGTTCAATAGTCTATGAACTTTTTTCATTATGAAGTGCCCCCTACTGCGGGCTTACCTCTTCATCTCAGCGATTTTTTTCCAAGCGCCCATTCTCTAGAAGAAAAATTATCTCAATTTATTGGAACTCATAATGTACAGATTGAGTGTTCAGCAACTTCAGCGCTTGTGGTTGCACTTACTTCGCTTAAAAATTTAAGTCCTAAGAAAAAAGTTATCATCAGCGCCTACACATGTCCTTGGGTGCCTATCGCCATCATTCATTGCGGACTGATGCCTGTTGTATGTGATTCGAATAAAGAACATTTTGATTTTAATTTAAAAAAACTCGAATCTATTTTAAATGACGATATCTTAGCGATTATTCCGACACATTTAGCTGGGAAAATTGCTGATGTTAAAAAAATACTTCCTCTTGCAAAAAAATATGGTGCCTTTGTTATTGAAGATGGCGCACAAGCACTTGGCGCTAGAACAAAAAAACAATCCGTTGGTTTATTGGGTGATATAGG
>JGI24890J29729_1000779_pt1 | contig 17304 bp, 5 predicted proteins | sample FreactcultureFD7_FD_29729 | JGI IMG/M metagenome (IMG submission 29729)
AAAAACTTCATGAAACAGTGCCCGGCAATAATACCTTTTTGCAATCGGTCGACATGCGCTACAGCATACAGGGCTGGCTTACCTCCATTAACAATGCCCAGCTTACCAGCGATGGCGTAGTCAACGATGAGTCCAATGATTACTTCGGTATGGAATTTTTGTATGCATCGGTGGATAATAACCTGGGAACAACGGCTTATTTCAATGGTAATGTATCAGCTGTTAAATGGAAAGGTGCTGGCACGGCGACAGGCGCCGACAACCAGCACAGCTACAAATACATGTACGATAAAACGAATCGTTTAACTTCGGCTACGTCGCAGATATATACCAGTAGCGCCAATGCCTGGACAAAAGAAACCGGTGCATTGAATGAAAGTATGACGTATGATTTGAACGGTAATATCCAAACCTTGCGACGCCACCAACGCAAGAACCTTTCACTGTACACCTATAGAACGGAGACAATCGACAGCCTGATCTATGCTTACAATCCATCGCTGGGTGATCAGTTGCGGCAGGTTACAGATGCCACATCCAAAGCAACGGGCTTCGACAACGGCGCCAGTGGTACAAGCACCGATTATACGTATGATGTAAACGGAAACCTATTATCAGATCTGAACAAAGGCATCAGCAACATTGTATACAACTACCTGAACAAACCCACCACAATTGTGTTTACCGATGGCCGTCATGTGGATTATGTTTACGATGCCGTCGGTACCAAGCTTACCATGAAGGCCTATGCTGCCGGAGGCACTTTACAAACAACCACAGACTATGTGGGAGGATTTGTTTACACCAACAATACATTAAGCTTCTTCAGTTCACCGGAAGGAAGAGTCGTCAATAACAGCGGCACGCTGGAATATCAATACTCCATCGCCGATCATCAAGGAAATACGCGAGTGGTGTTCAGCGCTGTTAATCCGACAACATCCCCCACCCTAGCAACCTTTGAAGATGCCGTTGCCGACGGCCAGGTATTTAAGAATGTGAATACGAGCACCATGTACTGGGTATCGAAATCAGGGGCTAACAATACCAGCGGAGGCCAGTACGTCATGCGCATGAACAGCACCTACCCGGCAGGCCCTGCCAAATCATTAAAAGTTTTTCCTGGCGATGCCGTTGATCTTGAAGTGTGGTCATACTATGAAGGCAGCAGCGGTTTTGGAAGCACGAATGAATCGGTCAGCAACTTAATTACCACCGTTGCCTACGCTTTTGGCGGAATATCCGGAGGAACGGGTGAGAGCGGAGCAATTTACACCGGGGTAAACTCGGCCTACACAGCCTTCGGCTCACCGGTCAACCAGGGAGACGGCGCGCCGACAGCGCATCTGAATTATATCCTGTTTGATAAAGATTACAATTTACTGGACATGGGCTGGCAGGCCGTACCGGCAACGGCCAACATGGCCAAACAGAAAATAAGTTTCAGTACCCTGAACATAAAAGAAGCAGGCTACATGTATGTGTATCTGAGCTACGAAGGAGCGGGTACGAACTGGGTTTACTTCGATGATCTGAAGATCACCCATACCAAAACGAATGTTGTTCAATACAACGAATATTATCCGTTCGGGCTACAAGCCAACAGCAGTTGGACACGCGATAACACCACCAACAATTTTTTATACAACGAAGCGAGCGAAATAAATACCACTACGAACTGGTATGACCTGCCGTTCAGAAATTATGATCCGGCGTTGGGAAGATTCATGCAGGTAGATCCGATGGCGAGTAAATACGCCTCTCTGAGCCCATATCACTATAGTTACAATAATCCTGTGATGCTCAATGATCCGAGCGGGGCCGATAGTGAAACATCTGAGGAGTTTTTTGCCCGTATGAAAGCAGAAGATAATCAGGCTCTTCAGGATGACATAGATCAATGGATGTCAAAGATGGGAGGAAGCGCTGGAGATGCAAATGCTAGGCAATTGGCTGCAACTTATGCAGGATCTTACGCTGCTCAAGCGTCACGTGCTAGAGATAAGGACAATAGTTATAGTGTTGATCCATCTCAATATGCCAGCTTTTTAACAGCTGCTCAAAATGGATCAGTTGTAAACGAAGACGGCGTACTAGGGTTTTGGCGGGACTTTACCCTTGAAAGAATATTTTGTCCATTGAAATATCAAGCGGGGGGAGGTGAACAGCAAGGAGAGTCTACTGATGATTTAAGAGATGTTACTAAAGAGTTTTACTCTCAATTAGCTCGTACGGAAGTGTTTTATTACAATGCAAAAAAGATGATGGATGAGAAGGATGCTTCATTCGAAGAACGATTATACTACTTTAAGGAGACCATAGGCCATGGAAAATTGTTTGATATTAAGCAGCCAGGAATGGGATTTCACCACACCGAAATCGGTCTCAAATCGAAATTTAATGGCAATGAATATGACTGGGATGATTATGGTAATATCAACTTTGGCCTTGCAGCTAAGACTTTTGGCATTAGTTTAAACTGGGCAAAATTTGGAGCTGGAATGCAACAGGTATTTGGAGATGGTGATGGTTCTATTGACTGGAGTAATTTTGATGGTTTTTTTGATGAGTATAATGATACAAAGATGATAAAAATGGGTTACGACATGAAACTACCATGGCAAAAATGAGGTCGATACTTTTTATCGCTACCTTACTAATAGTTGGAGTATTCCTTCTTTCAAAGCAGGAGATCGATCTTCCACGGAATCATTTGGTATTTGAAAATGACATTAACAATGTGGCTGACTCGATAAAAAGAATGGAAAACTTAATGAATAAATTTCCTGATTCCAAAACAGGGATTGTTAATTATTTCGTTGATTACAGTGGTTATTTGTATTTAAACAGTGAGAAAACATCACCCCTAAAAGGGGCAATTGATAATCCGAAAGTAAGAAATGATAAGGTTTTTGTAGATTTCAGTGAAAAGGAAATTGATGAGTTTTTTTATCTCATGGCTTATCTGTGGAGAAATTATATTACTACTTGTAGTAGGGAGCCAAGTATTAATCACTTTATTTTTTCTTATAGAGTTAAGGAGAATGAAACAAGTGAAAATGGCAGATTTGTAATTATGGTTCATCAACAACGTGACACTACATCAACAAACTTCAAAAGGTTTTTTAAAGTCATTGATAATAAAGAGGGTCTTGCATTAATACGGTCGAAATGAATAATAAAAGTCCCATAACTCCCGCCGTTGTTGGTGTTTGCGCGTAAGAAAGTGTGAGAGGCTCACCAACAACCTATAGTGAAAGTGGGGATAGAAATTCAGCTCCCATCCCGCGCGGAAGTGATGATTTGTCGATGCTAAATTATGAGCGAGAATAGTAAAAAGAAATTTGACCCTCATCCCATACGGATAATTATCTTAATTATCTTTGCATTCCTATTAAAATAAATATTTCAACTTAACCCTCTCATTCCTCCATGAATTCCACCAATCAGCATACTTTTTTATAAATGATTTCAATTCAGAATAATTCCGAATCGATTACATATCATGTAAAACTTTCTATCAAAAACTCTCTAAATTTCATGAAACAAATTCTAACCATTTTACTAACCCTGCTTTGCCTGTCCGGCTGGGCGCAAGTTACCTTTGACAAAGGCTACATCATAGACAACGACGGCAAGAAGACTGAGTGCCTGATCGAAAATAAAGAATGGGCGTACAACCCCGCTACCATCCAGTATAAACTTTCGGAAAACGATCAGCCCGTTCAGGCTTCTGTGGGCGACGTGAAGGAATTCGAAATCTATAGCTATTCAAAATTTATAAGCGCTCTGGTTGAGATCGATACGTCCAACAGCGCTGTGTTAAGTCAGTTCAGCACGTCCAGAAATCCTGAATGGACGAAGCGGACACTCTTTTTGAAAGTCGTTGTGGAAGGCAAAGCCAACCTGTATCATTATCAAACTTCAAAGTTGAGCAAGTTCTTTTTCACATCACCCTCCAATGCTTCGATCAGGCAGCTGGTGTTCAAAGAGTATTTTAAATCACCCTCGGTAGTGGGTGAGAATATTATGTTCAGGCAACAGCTCAGCAACGAAGTGAATTGTGGTACTTTTTCGAAAGTATATTTTGAGCGGATCGTATACAAGATGTCGGACCTCAAGCGGCATTTCATGAAATACAACATCTGCATGGGCGACGTGGCGGTTGCTCCAAAACCGGAAAATCAGAATGCTTCTGGCTTAACGAGGGATGCACTAATACTTAAAGTTACCCCCGGTGTCAATTACACTTCACTGAACATTGAAAACGATGCAAGTGTATCACAGAATGTTACGTTCGACGGTAAAGTAGCATTCAGAGTCGGACTGGAGATAGAATATATTTTTCCGTTCAATAAAAATAAATGGAGTGTGTTTGCCGAACCTACGTATCAAGCTTACAGTTCAACTAAAATTTATAACACTACCTCCAAAGCCACGGTTACCTATAATGCTGTTGAACTGCCGATCGGCGTGCGTCACTATTTTTTCCTGAAAGGTGATTCCAAAATTTTTCTGAATGCTTTCATCTTACCGGGATTCGTCCAGAAACTTTCCGGTTCAACCGTCGCGTATGGTTCTACCGTAACGACACCGACGTCCGACTACAACATAAAGCCAGCTACGTCTGCCGGTATAGGCGGTGGCTATGGCAAGGGACCGTTGAGCCTGGAACTGAGGTATTATACGGCAGTTAATCTGCTTTCCGGTTATGTGTCGTTAAATACTTCCTACCAACGGGTTGCGTTTATCGTTGGATACCGGTTCCTGACGATCAGAAAAAAAGGTTAGCTGAGGATTTTTTTTAATGGAAAAACAACCGGCTGCTTCAAATCTTCGGGGATTGGAAGAACGCCGCTGGAGTGAATTCTGTTTAAAAAAATTACACCCTCCTTATCTTTTCGTAAGACTAGTTCAACACCAACTTGGTCATGGCCATTTTATTGTGGTTGCTTGCTTTCAATATGTAGACGCCTGCCTTTAGGATGTCCTTTATGTTCAGTGTTATCTCATCCTGAAGAATTTGTATTTGGTAGACTGACTTGCCGGCAGCATCGTAGAAGATAATGCTGGCAGGCTTTCCAAATTCTTTAACGTTAATAGTAATGTTTCCGGAAGAGGGGATGGGATAGACGTGAAGTTCATGGCTAACCTCAGGTGTAACGCCCGCTATTACGCCCGTAAAGGTGTACATATCAAAGAGCATCTCGTCACCGAAAATAACATTGGGAGAGTTTTTGAAGTCAATGAAACTCTGTTTGGCCATTGACCCGGTGCTCGAATACGGTACGTACGGAATGGACCAGGATGCATTGATCCAGGTAAGCATCCACGCTATTTTTTTGGCTTTGCCGGCAGGATCATTTAAGATCGCAGGCAGCAGTGTGTTTTTCCAGTATAAGCTTGCATTATCGCTGTTGTCGGTGCTGCCTGTTTCCGAAAGCACGGCCACCTTTCCATGCGCTTGAACGTAATCGACCAGCATACCGAGTTGTGATTGCAGGCTTGAAGCGCTGATCTGATAATAGTCAAGTCCCAGCACGTCAACATAATCATCGCCCGGATAGCGGCTCAGGTCAAAGGGTGTGTTGGGCGTCCATAAAAACAGTACGTGCTTCGTTCTCATTTTAACATAGTTTACCGTAAGCGCATACAGTAATTTAAAGTTGGCCGCAGAAATGGCGGAGGTACCCCACCAAAACCAATTTCCGTTCATTTCGTGCCACGGTCTAAATACAATGGGAATCGTATCGCCATTGACAATAAAATCTTCATTCATAATCTTGATAACTTTGTCGAGCTCACGAAGATACCATTGCCCGTCGCTGCTGCTGGAATCTGTTGCAATGTTGGTGGCGAGATTGGCAGGCGATCCGGTAAAACTGTAGGATGTCGTTCCCCGCGCGCTGATATGCCAGTCCATGGTAATGACATAGCCTTGTTGAAAGGCGTATTTAACAGCTTCTGTGTGATAGCTTCTTTCCGTGGCGCCTTTCTCCAGGTAATAATGAAAATCGGATCCAAGCACGGCTGGATGCGATCCCGTAATAGCCTTGGCATCAGAATAGGTTTTGTCACCTTGAGCGCTTCCGGAGTTGAACCGGTAACTGTTGAAGAACTCCTGCCCGAACAGGAAGTTGCCGGTGTTCTGCATTTTTTTAAGATTGCTATAGAGCGTTTTTGTCTTGGCTGTGACGTTGGGGTTTACCTGCGCCCAAGCAATGTTACTGCCACTACCGAACGCCGTCAGGAGCGCTATTGAGAATAGTAATCTCCGCGTGTATAAAACTTCTTTCATGGAAATAAATTTAAGATTGTACGTAGTGTCATCCCTTCAAAACAACATCCTTAATTAATTGTGTACATCAGGATATGATGGAAGTAAATATAGATAGAAGAGAAAAAATTTCGGCGTTAATTTTTATAAGTGGGGATTGTTAACGAAAAGCGTTGACTTGATGAAGCTCGAAACCATGTTGTCAACCGGTGCTAATATTACTCCGGTTTTAAATAAATTTCTGACATCCTTTTCTTCCGTTATTCTGGAATAATCTGTTTTTGCTGTTGGAAAATACATGAAAAAATTTTCCACATCCTGGAGAATTTACGTTCCATCAAAATATTATACATCCCGGGATTTAGCTCCCAAAAGAATAAATAGGTGCCCCAAAATGGGATCTAGATGCATTAGTTCCCCTCTGAAATGGTCAAAATCGCCATATTTTATTCACTTTATTAAAGGGGATCGCTTATTGTATACGTGAGTAAAATTCAAGGTAAAGGAATATTCACCGAAAACGATTACTTTTACCTTATTTATAAGGTGGTAATACTAAGGTACAACAGGCAAATTACTTACTTCAAAGCCCACGGTAAACAGTACAACCACTTAGATGTCAAATCAGGCTTAACCATGAAAATAGTACATCTCTAAATCACTTTCAGACAGGGCCCCCTCTCCCTAACATTTTCAATTTTTAATAGTCGCTGTGTTCAGTTGAATTTTTATGCAGCCAGAATGAGTGTGTAGGATAAAAACAAAATGTATAAAATAAATACCCCTATGAACAACGCATGTCTTCCAAAAGGAAAATTTTTTCAAGGCATAGTTTTTCTTTTTACGGTTGTCGTCTGCAATCTTCTTGGTACTCAGGTCTATGCGCAAAGTAAGCTCTATAGCCGCGGAACCGGGAATTGGAATTCAAATACAAACTGGTCTACAACCTCGCACGCGGGTGCTTCCTGCAGTTGTACGCCGGGTGATCTGCTGCATGCCGGTTATACAATTGAAATTGGAAATAATCATACCATAACGTATCAATCAACAACAACAGGTGTTACCATTCCCGCCCTTGTCATCAATGATGATGGCAACGGGGGAACGTTAGTATTTGGGAACGGCGGTACTGCTACAACGCTTACTATTTCCGGTGACCTCACCATCAACTCCAACGGAACGTTGCGTTCCGGCGCAACAGGCGCAACATCACATACGATCAGTGTCGGGGGTGACCTGAATGACAATGGTACCTTGGACCTTACGCTTTCTTCTGCGGCGAATCAAACGCTTACGTTTAATACCCCGCTATTGGGAACCAACTCGATCCAGGGCGCTGCAACAACGATCAATCTGTATAACATGAATGTTAGCGGTTCTGGCACACTCTTGTTCGGAGACAATACCGCTACCTCAAGAACACTTAGCATTGCGAACGATCTTACCATCGGAAGACCATTCCAGTCGGGAGCCACCGGAACCGTGCAACAAACGATCCAGCTGGCGGGTAGTCTTATTAACAATAGTTCGGTGGACTTCACGGCAAATTCGGCGACCAATCATGCATTGACATTTAATGGTGCCGCTGCTGAAAATATAAGGGGTAGCGGTTCGACGATCACTGTTTACAATATGAACGTGACCGGTACAGGAGCCTTGAGCTTTGGCGATAACGCGGCTGTTGCCCGTACACTGAACATCAGTAACGATTTAACAATAGGAGCATCTTCTACGCTTCAATCCGGCGCAACCGCTGGTAACAATCATAAGATCGCAGCGTTCGGAAATATCATCAACGACGGTACCTTCAATCTTACGGCAAACACTGCCACCAGTCAGTCTCTTGTTTTTAGCGGAGGTACAACCAGTACGGTAAGCGGAGCAGGTACATTTGCTTTCCGAAATGTGACGATGAGCACAACAAGCTCCAGCAACGTAAGTCTTACCAGCAGCATTTCAATAAGTAATACGCTTAGCTTTACCTCCAACGGACTTCTTACGCTGGATGCCAATAGTAATATTACGCTTGGCTCGGCGGCTACGATCACCGGTTTTAACAATTCACGCTATATTCAGGTATCCGGCGGAACAGGCGCCAACAGTAACCTGATCAAAACAAGCAGTGGTGCTACGGCTTCGTGGCAGATAACCTATCCGATAGGAACTTCGAACGGCGGTTATTCTCCGTTGGTTTTGCCGACTGTAGGAGGAACAGCGCCTACGTCGGGAAGCACAATTTCTGTGACCGCTATTTTCAACGCGAGCATTCAAGGCCAGCTGAGAAGAACGTTCAGGATAGTGGTTGCCGGAAATGCGGTGGCCACAACATTCAGCGGTCCACAATTCAATTATAATACAACGGTCGATGTTTCGGGAGGTGATGCATTGTCTAACTACAGTACGCTCTGGTATCTGAGCAAAGGCGTTGGTACGTGGACAAGTATTGCCGGAGCCGCTCCGGGCGCAGGAACATTTACCGTTACAACACCGGGCCATAACCTGGTAACCGGAACGTATTATTATACAATCGGCGCTTCCGATGCATACCCCAATACCTGGTACTCTTATCAGACCGGTGTATGGAGCGACTGGCAGAACTGGACACTCGATCCTTCTGGAACTACGCTCGTTAACGGACTTAATTTACCGCCGCAACCGGGAGATGAAATAGTTATTCTAAACGGTATCACGATCACCAATGACTTTGCCGGTCAGGTAGCATCGAGTACAACGATCCAAAGCGGTGCTACGCTGGATATGGTGGCCACTGCAGGAAACACGCTTGGCACAGTGAGTGGCGCAGGTCTTTTACGTTTGCAAGGAGTGAATCTTCCTTCCGGGACATATACTTCTTTTGTCGCTGTAACGGGTGGTACTATTGAGTATTACAACACCGGTGGTACACTTCCATCACAAGCAGTTTATAATAAACTTATTCTTTCAAACAGTAGCACAACGTCTGACGCAACCTTTATTACAGCAAACAACCTGACCATAAATGGTACGCTTAATATTAGTCAGACCGGAACAGGACATACCGTTACGTGGCAGATTAATGATAACACAAGCACGAACCGTACCATTACAGTTGCGGGAGACCTTACCGTTTCGAGTGGTGGTAAGATTACGGCCGGTACAGGTAATGCGGGAGTTACAATACAACACAGCCTGACGTTAAGTGGAAATTTCACGAACAATGGCGTGGTCCAATTCTTCGATCCAACAGACGTAACATATTCCAATGCACGATATAATTACAATTTCACATCGGATCCGTTGCCGCTTGGAACATTAGCCGGAACCAGTGTATACTTGGCGGTATTGAGAGGAAATGCTATTAACGTTACTTTCAGCGGTGCAACGGATAATACAGTGTCGTGCAATGGCCAAACAGATTTTTACAGGTTGATCGTGAATAAGGGTACAGGTCAACAGGCTCTGTTAACCTTGAATTCCACCGCCATCAGTAACATGCGTTTGTTCGGACCTGCTAATCTGAATGGCTTGACACCAGGTCCTTCTAACAATGCCTTGTCGATTCAAAATGGAACGCTGCAGTTAACCGGTACGTTAACAATACCGTTGTTATGCGCCAACGGAGCGGGTGCTCTCGGCAACGATTATACAATCATTCCACAAAGTGGAGGATTGTGGATCAATGGTGCTGCGGTGAAAGTTGTTGTAGCAAACTCTGATACGAATAATGACGACCAACGTCTTCTTTGCAACGGCTTGCTCAGGGTTACCGCTGGTTCACTCATTTCCGGTTACGGACGAGGACTTGGTTCCGGCACCGGTGGAACACTGATGGTGGAAGGTGGGTCAGTAGCAACCTGGCAATACCGTCCGCTGTTGGGTAGTACCAACGTCAGTTATATTCAGACCGGTGGAACGGTAAATATCGGAACGACAGGATATAACAGTACGGCAGCAACAAACGGGATAACAGACGGTACTACGGCAAGCTATGCCCGTTTCTCCATTCCTTCATCGACTTCAACCTTTCAGATGTCTGGCGGTACGCTTAATATTGGAACACCTTCGCAGAATTCAACAGGAGCGGAAGGAATCGATATTCAGTCGTCTTCCGGAAACTTTAGTGTAACCGGAGGAACGATCAATGCTTATATTCCCAATAGCGGCACCTTTGATTTTGGTATCAACTCAACATCATCATTTTATAATTTAAATATTTATCGTGAAGGAACATCGGTTGCCAGGACCGCTACCATTGCACAGGGCACTGTTATTCTTAATAACCTTACACTGGTAACCGGAAATGCTCCAACCTTGAACTGCGGTGGCCAGGATCTTACCGTGGGCGGCAATTTTGACATCCAGACCGGCGCGATTTTGTTGACCGGAGCGAATACAATTACATTAAATGGTTCTGCGGCACAGTCGTGGAACAACAACGGTACAATTAATAAGACCACAGCAACGGCGAATCCGGCGCTGATGGGTAACATCATCGTAAACAAAAGTGCAGGAACAGTAACATTGAATGGTACGGGCTCCTTCCCGGGTAGCAGCGCCATCACCACTGGATCGATGACAGGCCTTACACTTACTTCCGGTACGTTAGCAGACAATGGAAAGACACTTACCGTTACATCGACATTAAGCAATAGTGCGACCCATTCAGGATCGGGTTCCATCGTAGCAAACGGACCTACTGCTATCGGAGGAAGCAATGGTACATTTGGTAATCTTACCATTAGTACCAACGGTGCAGTTTCGACCAGCGGCGATCAAAGCGTAACCGGTAATGTGCGATTAACTGCAGCGAACTCAACATTAAATATTCAATCGAATGGTCTTACTGTCTTAGGAGGTATTTATGACGCAGCAACCGGAACTACAACAGCAGGCTTCTCCACCACGAAGAGAATCCAGACTGCAGGGTTACGGAATGATAGTGGATTAACACGTCAGGCTGTTTCGGGAACGGATCTTCTTTTCCCTTTCGGTGTGACGAGCCCCACAGCCTATACACCTGCATCAATCAATGTAACAGCCACCACGGCAGGCAAAGTTACGATGCGTCCGGTTACAGGCGTTCATCCAACGGCAACTCCAACCGCTCAGGGTTTACAATACTACTGGCGTGTAACCAGTTCCGGCTTTGTAGGCGTATCAACCGTGGTTCATAAATCCTATACGTTCAGCAGCGCATCGCTTCTCCAGGGAACACTGACTGCGTATAAGCCTGCGCGCTATGATGCCGCTACTTTTACATGGACGCTTGGTACAACGTACAATGCAACAAGCAGTACGGTTATCTTCCCATCGACAGGTAACTTCAGTTTTGGAACAAACATCGACGGAGAATACACAGCCGGAAATATAACGGCAGGAGTTATTGCAGTATTTTACAGCCGGCAAACCGGGAACTGGAATGACAATAATACATGGAGTGTTACGCCTTGTTCCGGTACAGGAGTTTGTGGTACCGCTGTTACATCAGGATTATTTCCGAGTTCCACCTCTGCTGTTGTGATCGGAAACCTGAACAACAGTCATACGGTAACGATCGATGCCGATAGCAGAACGTGTGGAACGCTTTATATCGAGAACACATCAAAACTGGACTGTGGTACGCACATAAGCCTTAACTTCGGTATCAACACTTCACAAACTGTAAATGGTAGAGGTACATTACGAATTGCTGCTGTAACGGCAGGCGTCGGCGTATTTCCGGGTGGTGACTTTACCAATTTTATTGGCCCAACGGGTGGAACGATAGAATGGTATGGAGCCAGTAAGACTTTACCTACAACCGGCCCCTCTGGTTTAGTGCTGGATAATTATTATAATCTTATCCTTAATCCAACCAGTGGACAAACCATTACGTTGCCTCCATCCAATCTTACGATTTATAATACCCTTACGCAGAATGGAGCGGGCACTGTATCAACCGATAAAACGGCTCTTACTACTCGTACAATCACGCTGAATGGTAATTTTGATATTACCGCCGGAACGTTTAGTGTCGTAACGAATACTGCGCCGAATGCCAACACAGCGTTATCCGGTTTTGTGCTATCGGGAGACCTTTCCATTGCTTCCGGTGCGAGCTTTGCAGTGTCGGGCGGTACGGCTACCCATGCCTTCACAACCAGCGGTAATATTACTAATAATGGTGTGCTTGATTTTAAAAATGGCAGCGTCATGAACGCGACCTTTACCGGAACAGCCAATACGAGCCTGGGCGGAACTACGGCAACGGTAACCGATCTGAATAATGTTATTGTCAATAAAGGTACATCGCAAACGCCTACACTTACGGTTAGCGTAAATGCGATCACGACAATAACAACAGCGGGAGCGGTATGGTTAACCCTTACGAACGGAACTATTAATTTTAATAATTCCGCGACCTATGTTATAAGTTCGGCAACCTCAGCTTATTCTATCCCATCCACTGCAAAACTTAAAACCCAGGCAGGTATTGTTAGCATCGTGAGCGCTGCGAACGATAATGCAGACGTATTGCTCGGGGGAGCAATTGAAGTGGCGGGTGGCACGGTTAACATCGGTTCGGGAGGAAATAACAACAACGATATCGAATATGCTTCGGCAGGAAGCCCCACCATCATTGTGTCGGGTGGCATCTTTAATGTTACCGGTGCGGTAAGAAGGCCGACACTGACTTTGTCGGGAGCGTTGGTGTACAATCAAAGTGGCGGTACGGCTACGATCAGCGGCCGTAATTGTGCCGGTTCGCCGGAGAATACGCGAGGTATTTTTGAAATTGAAAACAATGCAGGAAGCAACTTTACGTTCACGGGCGGTACGCTGAACGTTCAGCGTTCTACGAGCGGATCGTCTTTTGCGGATCTTTACATCAATCCGGAGACAAGCTCGGTGTCGGCTTCCAGTATCCTTAACTTCGGTATGAATACGAACACTGCTGTAAGTTCAACCTTAAGCATCAACATTGTGCCAGCCGTCGGTAATTTCAATTTACTGGGAACTACGACAGCTCAAACCTTTAACATGCTTTCCAGCGCACTTACTACGCTGGGTACTTTGAGCATTGCCTCGAACAGCACATTAAACACCAACGCATTGGATGTGAACATTGGCGGTGACCTGAGTAGTCTGGGCACCTATAATGGAACAATTTTAACCGGTAACACAACAACCTTCAACGGATCGGGCGCTCAAAGCGGAACGCTTACCGGAGGAAGTACTACTTTTCAGAATATAACAATCGACAAACCTTCCGGAACAGCAACGTTGAGTGGAACTACTTCAATTAATAATCTGAATATCCTGAACGGAATACTTTCTGTTTCTGGAACGCTGAATATAAATGGTGACATTACCAATAACAGCACCCAGATCGGCGCCGGTACAATTAATTTTTTAGGTACTGGTACAACAACAGCGCATACTATCAATAGCACGGTTGGATCGTTTACGAATCTGAGCTTAGGTGGTACGGCTTCTACCAAGAAGATCACCTTGAACGGTAATCTTACCATAGACGGCGTACTCGATTTTACTACCTCAGGTACCAGCCGTTACTTTTTTATCGGATCAAATCAATTAACATTTTCTCAGACCGGAACTGTCAGCAACGATACTACCGCTAGATTCATCCGTACAAACGGTGTATCGAGCGATCTGGGTGTTGTGAAAAACTGGAAAACAGGTTCTTCTTTAACATTTAAGTACGCTGTTGGAACGCGTACAAACTATACACCGGTTAAGTATTCGCTCAACGTTAACAATGCCGGTGACATTACAGTCATTCCGGTAGATGACCAACACCCGACGGCTAATGCCACCGGTCAGCAGATCTTGAATTATTACTGGATTGTGAAACGCAGCAGTTCGTTGGCGTTAAGTAATAATACCGGAAGACAACACTATCAGTTTCCAACAAGTTTGATCGGCGGTTCCGGCGGTACGGCAATAGCAGCTCACCTGGATGCTATCAATCTGATCGGTTGGACAGCTTCGCCTGGTAATGGTGGAGCGGTAAATGCCAATTCACCAACATCCGGAAATACGACTTTGCTGTTCACAAGTTTGTTGAATACAAATTTTCCGACAGCCGGTGGTGAGTTTCACTATACGGAAGGAACAACCAATACATTACCAAACCCTGTTACACCTGTATACAGCCGTTTCGCGGATGCGGATGGAGTTTCAAATCCAACCAGTGTCAGCAATTTGTCAACCGGTGGTAACTGGAACCTGGCAACAAACTGGACGTTGTCTGCCACGGGTAACGGCACGGCGGTAAGTACTGTACCGGCCGGAAGGCCTATCGTTATTCTGCCCGGTGCCCGGATGAATATGAACATCAGCGGCTTGAGCGCTTTCACTTCACAGATCAATGGTCTGATGGTTATTACAAGCACTGCTGGTCATAACCTCGGATCGATCAGCGGTACCGGTACGTTAAGAACCAGTGTCAGCACACTTCCCGCAGGTAACTATACTACGTTCGTATCGTCTGCGGGTGGTACAATAGAATATGCTGCTCCGATTACCATGAACAGCAGGGCATCGTATAATAATTTAAGTATAACAGCAACCGGAAGTGTTGCCATGACCAATACCGATCTTACGTTGAACGGAAGTTTGACGATTGCTTCAACAGCAACGCTGGATAACAGTTCATTCGATCGAACTATCAGCATCGCGAAGGATTGGACGAATAACGGAACGTTCACTGCTGGAACGGGTACGGTCATCTTTGATGGTACTACCACGCAGAATATAAACGGCTCAACAGACTTCTATAATCTTACGACGTTGAAGTCCGGCAACCTGACACTGGCAGGAACAGCCGCCACAACGGTAAATAATACCTTGACGCTAACAACCGGGTATGTTATTGCGTCTTCTGCAAATCCGCTGATCATGGGTACTTCTGCCACGATTTCCGGTGGTAGTGTTACGAGCTTTGTAGACGGGCCTGTTAAAAGAACCATCGGTTCGGGAAGCACATTCACGTATCCGTTGGGAAGTACGAGCAATTTTCAATACAGGCCAGCGACAATCTTTGGCACAAGCGCATCAGACGTTTGGACGTTAAAATACGTTGGTCATGATCCTTCATCAGATTCATACAGCCATAAGACGATGAACATCTCCAATCTGGGCAAGGTCAGCATGTTTGAGTATTGGGATATCTCCAGAGCTTCTTCTACGTCTGCCAGCGTAACGCTGTCATACAACACCGGAAGTTATATACCGTCTGTTGTCGGTACGGTGGCCAATCTTCGCATTGCTCACTGGGATGGCACGCAATGGGATCTGCCAACCGGTGGTGGTGCATTCTCACAGTCGGGTACAACTACTTCAGGAACCGTTACGATAACAAATGTTACATCCTTTAGCCCGTTCACGTTGGGTTCGCTCGACACAACTTCGCCGCTTCCTGTAAAATGGTTGTCATTCACAGCCGAGCGCAACGGCGCAAGTGTTTTGCTGAACTGGAAAACTGCCATGGAGTTGAATAATGATCACTTTGAAATAGAACGGTCAGACGATGGCTTAACCTTCAATCCGATCGGATCGAAACTTGCCGTTGGCAATAGCAATACTCCACAGAGCTATCAATTTACCGATAAGGAGGTTTCTAAAACAACTCAGTATTACTACAGGGTCAAACAAGTGGATGTTGATGGTGCGGTTGATTATAGCACAGTAGTCGTGGTGAATGCAATAGCGGAAAAGAGTATCGTTAAAAATAATTGGATCGGACTTCCCAATCCGCTGAATGATTCGCAGAATTTTCAGATCGTGTTGAATGAAACTTCCGCTGCAAATAACAACGCCCCTGTTCATCTACAGGTTATAACTTCCGGAGGTATTGTTCTCTTTCAAGGTGAGGATGTCTTGGATAAACTGAACACCCAAATAGAAAACCTGTTTCATACGGTATCGACTGGAATTTATATTATTCAGATCTCCGATGGCACAAATCAGCAATTATTCCGGGTAGCCAGATATTAAGATCAGACAACACGTAGCGTGCAATAGACCCTGGTCATTGCACGCTACATTTTTAGCTGTATCCACGTCACAATTTGTTCATAACATTGGATAACCGACGACGGGTAGATAACGATACAGAATAAAAGCCCGAACAAAGATCCATACAGATGGGCATCATGGTTGATATTGTCTTTTGATCGCTTTCCCTGATAATACGAAAAGGCTATGTACAGAATGCCGAATATAATGCCCGGCATGCACAAGGCGATATAAATACAAATGGATTGCAAGGGCTCGAAGATGATGAAAGCAAAAATCACAGCCGCAACACCGCCGGAAGCCCCCAATGAATTATAACGAGGCTCATCCTTGTATTTGAAGTATGTTGGAAGATCGGAAACGATAATCGCCAGAAGGTATAAGGCTATAAAATATACACCTCCCAGGGCGCCAAAAATAGAGGTGAACACCATCTCTATCCCAGACCCGAAAAAATAAAACGAGAACATATTGAAGAGAAGATGCGTGTGATCTTTGTGAATGAAACCGGATGTAATAAAACGGTAATATTGATTCTTATTTTTTATTTGATAAGGATTCATCATCCAGTTCTGAAGTAAGTTTTGATTGCCAAGCGCATACAGGCTGATCAAAACAGTTAGTCCGATAATGGCGTACGTGATCATCACAGTTCAGTGTGGATTTAATTTATGTACAATAATACATCAAAATTAGGGTGAAGTGTTTTTTTTGCCAGGCGTAGAGGATCCGGACAATGATCGTAACTTTGGTCTCGATAACCTGATAATATTACCCGATGAAGGATTTTAAAAAGTATTATGCCATACCGGCTACACCTGAAGAGATATTCCTGGCATTGACGAATCCTTCAACCCTGCAACTCTGGACCGGCGAACCGGCGGAAATGTCGACCGTAGCGGGCGGGGAGTTCTCTTTGTGGGATGGCAGTATTGTGGGCATAAACCTCGCGTTTGAAACCAATAAAAAAATTGTTCAGCAGTGGTTTTTTGGAGACCAGCCTGAAGAATCCATTGTCACCATCATCC
>JGI24890J29729_1000780_pt1 | contig 17304 bp, 18 predicted proteins | sample FreactcultureFD7_FD_29729 | JGI IMG/M metagenome (IMG submission 29729)
GTATCGTGGTAACGCCCGGCACCGGCATGACCATCGCCGTCAGCTATTCGTGAGGATGACATGCCCCTAAAGCACGGCCATAGCCAGAAGACGATCAGCGGTAACATCACGGAAATGGTTCACGCGGGGCACCCGCAGAATCAAGCCATCGCGGCAGCGTTGGATATTGCCCGGAAGACAAAGGCAAACGGCGGCGGCCTTTACGCCAACATCCACGCCAAGCAGGAGCGGATTGCCCACGGTTCGCATGAGCACATGCGTAAACCCGGCAGCCTGGGGGCGCCAACGGCTGATGCTTTTAAGCAGTCAGCGCGGACGGCAAAAGCGTTTGGCGGGGAGTTGACCACCACGACCACGCAGACCGGCATGGGCATGGGCAGCAAGGTCCATGCTGGCCCTATCCGCAGCCCCGTGGCTGGTCGCACTGATCACTTGCCTATGCACGTCGCGTCGCAGTCGTATGTAATCCCCGCCGACATTATCAGCGCCATGGGCGAGGGTAACACTGAGGCTGGATTTAAGCAGATGCGGCGCATTTTCTCCGGCGTGCCGTATGGCGTCAGCAACATGTATGGGCAGGCGCCCAATGCGTTCTACGGGCAGTCGAACGGCATGTATGGCGGCGCGCTGGCGCACTTGGCAACGGGCGGTGTTGATTCGCGTCAGGTTCCTGTTGTCGTGGCCGGCGGGGAGTATGTGGTCAAACCGGCCGAAGTTGCGTGGATTGGCGATGGCGATATAGACTTGGGCCACCGCATTCTTGACTCCTGGGTTTTAAAGATGCGGGCAAAAACTATCCACACGTTGAAAAATCTGGCGCCCCCCAAAAAGGATTGATTGTGACCGAAAAACTTATTTTCCGTATTGGAACCCCCGCAGACATCGACCCCGTTATGGAAATGGCAAAAGAGGCTTGCGACGAACAGGCTATCTTCCCTTCTTCCATTGAGAAAATCCGCGAAGTCAACGTTCCCGCCTTGCGTTGTGAGAAGGGTATTGTTGGCGTTCTTTGCACCAAAGAAGGGGAAATCGTGGGTGCAACTGTGCTTCGCGTGGTAGAAGTCTGGTATTCTGAGCAACAAATATTGGAAGAAGCGTTTATTTTCATCAAACCGGAATACCGAACAGCCAAAGGCGGCTGGGCTCGGAAGATGTGCGAATTTTCTAAAAGGATGTCTGAGGACTTGGGGATTCCTTTGATTGCGGGTATAGTAAACAACATTCGCACTGAAGCCAAAATCAGGCTATATGAACGGCAGTTTGGCGCACCAAATGGCGTTTTCTTCTACTACAACGCCAAAGCAGGGGTAGATCAACGTCATGTCTAATGTGACCACTACGACGACTACCGGCTTTGCGCCGCAGATGCAGGAATACGGGCTGGCTGCCGCCGGGAATGTTATGAATTTGGGGCAGCAGGCATACCAGCCTTACAGCAACAGCATTAACGCATTTTCGGCCCCCGTATCTGGTTTGCAAGTTTCTGGCCAGCAGACCATCAACAACGCCGCCAATTTATCGCAACCCTATTACGCCAATGCCACATCATTTTTGGGCAATTATACAAACGCCGCAACCGGGGCGCTGGGGCAGTCTTACAACACTATTAACAACGCCCAAAACACCGGGGCGGCCTATAATCAGGCCGGTATGACTGGGTATCAGGGCGCCGTTCAAACGGGCAAGGCTTACAATCAGGCCGCAACGGCGGGCTACGCAGGGGCGCCTGCGGCGGCCTCTGGCTACAACAACATGGCCGGCCAGGGCTACGTTGGGGCCTACAACACTGCCGCTCCCTATACGCAGACTGCAACGGCGGGTTACGCCGCCGCCCCCGGCACTTCGGCGCCGTATAATGCGGCGGCAGGCCAGAGCTACCTTGGGGCCGCGCAGGCTGCGGCGCCGCTCAATCAGGCCGCTACGGCGGGTTATGCCAATGCCCCCGGCGCATCTGCCTCGCAAAATGCGGCGGCTCAAGCTGGTTATACGGGTGCTGCTAGCGCCGCCAATCCTTACAACCAAACCGCAAGTCAAGGTTACGCCGCCGCGCCCGGCTTGTCTCAGGCGCAGAACGCGGCAGCGCAAACGGCTTACGCCAATGCTCCGGGTTCTGTTTCCCAGTATAATCAATCGGCCCTTCAGGGTTACGGCAACTCTCTGACGGCGGCGGATCCGTTTAATCAAGCCGCCGTATCCGGCTATGCTGCCGCTCCCGGTTCCTCGGCTGCACAAAACCAAGCGGCTCAGGCGGGCTATACGGGTGCTGCCAGTGCCGCCAATCCTTACAATCAGACTGCCGGCCAGGGTTACGCTGCGGCTCCTGGTATGTCGGCGCAGCAAAACGCGGCAGCGCAAGCGGCTTATGCCAACGCTCCGGGTTCCGTTTCCCAGTATAATCAATCAGCCCTTCAGGGTTACGGCAACTCTCTGACGGCGGCAGCACCTCTTAATCAAGCCGCCATCCAAGGTTATACCGGCGCCACAAGTGCAGCCGATCCTTACAACTTGGCTGCTGCCCAAGGTTATGCTTCGGCGCCGGGTGTTGCTACGCCCTACAACCAAATGGCAACGAGCGCGATCAAAAACGCCGTAGGTGCGGGGTCTGGTTACAACCAGAACGCCATGGCGAATTATACGGGCGGTCTTGCGGCTTCGATGCCGTATACGTTGGGTGGCGCCCAGGCAGTAAATGCCGCGCCAATTGATGCCGCAGCTATTAACCAATACCTCTCGCCGTTTTTGAACGACGTTTACAAAACAACGCTGGCAGGGCAAAGCGTTCAAAATGCTCAACAATCCTCCGCGCTTCAAGGCACAGCCGCCCAGGCGGGCGCGTTCGGCGGTGATCGTGCTGGCATTGCTCAAGCCAATATGGCGTATCAGCAGAACCTCGCAAACTCGCAAACCAACGCAAACTTGTTGAACACCGGTTTCACCAATGCGTTGGCGGCGGCGCAAAACCAGCAGAATGTAAACCTCGGCGCGCAGCAAGCAAACCGGGCGGCGCAAGCTTCGACCGGGCAGAACATCTACAACCAGATGAGCACCACTGGCCAGAACATTGCCGGCCTTGGTCAGCAGGTTTACGGGCAGAACCTTGGCGCCAGCACTGCGCTTAGTGGCTTGGGCAACCAGATGTTTGGGCAGCAGACTGCCGCCGCGCAAGGTGTGGGCAACATCGGCCAGCAAATTTATGGTCAAAAGATTGGCGCCGCCCAGGGCTTGGGTAACATGGGGCAACAGATCAGCAATCAGCAGATCAATGCGGCGCAAGGCATCGGCAACATCGGCCAGCAAGCGTTTGGTCAGCAAACTGCGGCAGCGGCCGGGCAACTTGCGGCGGGCAACCAGAACTACAATCAAGCTATGGGAGCAGCGGCTGGCCAAGCAAATGTTGGTCAGCAAATCTACAACCAGAACGCTCAAACGGCAGCCGGACAGCTTGCGGTCGGCAACCAGAATTATAACCAAGCCATGGGTGCCGCCCAGGGGCTCGGCAACATGGGCCAGCAGATCAGCAATCAGAATATCAATGCGGCGCAAGGTATTGGAAACATTGGCCAACAGCAGTTTGGTCAACAGATTGCGGGGGCTGCGGGGCAGCTTGCGGCGGGGAACCAAGGCTATAACCAAGCCATGGGTGCGGCGGCGGGGCAGGCCAATGTCGGGAATCAAGTTTACAACCAGAACGCCCAAACGGCAGCCGGTCAACTTGCCGTAGGCAATCAGTATTACAACCAAGCCATGGGCGCAGCCCAGGGGCTCGGCAACATGGCCCAACAGACCTATGGCCAGGGTGCGACGACTGCGGCTGGCTTGCTTGGTGTGGGCAACCAGAACTACGCCCAGACAATGGGCGCCGCCCAAGGCATCGGCGCCATGGGCAACCAAACCTTTACCCAAGGCAACCAGACTGCCAATAGTTTGGCTGGGTTGGGCAACCAGACATTCAATCAGCAGATTGCTTCCGCGCAAGGCTTGGGCGGTTTGGGCAATCAGGCTTACAACCAAGAAGCCCAGGCCGCCCAGGCGGCTTTGGCAACTGGGCAGAATGCGTTTACCCAAGGCAGCCAAGCTGCCCAGCAACAGGCGGCCATTGGCAACAGCCTCAATAATATGGCCGTGAGCGACGCCACTACACTGGGTTCTTTGGGCGGCGCGGCCCAAACAAGCGCGCTTCAGGGCGGGCAGGCGCAAATAGCCGCAGGCACTCTTGACCAAGCACAGTTGCAGAAAGGCATCGACGCGCTAGTAGCGCAGCAGATGCGGCAACAAGCGTTCGATTATAGCCAAGCGTCGTGGGTCACAAACAACCTCGCCACCATTGCGGGCGGTTTGACCGGCCAGACAACAACGCAAACTTCTCCGGGTGGAGCTTTCAATGCCCGTGGCGGCGCGATTAAACCCCACGCCCGCGCTTCTGGCGGCCTTATTCCTAACGCTGCGAGCGAAGGCGGCACGGTCTCGATGGGGCGCGCAGGCCAGGGTTTTGCCGATGGCGGAATGCCCGACCCTTACATGACGAACATGTACAACATCTTGGGCAGCATCTACCCTAATCAGAACCCGGCGCAGCCCGCTGGCGCCCTTGCGTCTTCCGCACCGTCTGGCGGTTTTGCGCCCGTGCCTAATGGCCTCCCGGCGCTTTACAACGGCGCCCAATATGCCGGCAATCCGTTTGCGGCGTTGCTTAACACGGCAAGTCAGATAAACCCGGCCAACTACGCGCCGGCAAAAACGGCGGCGACGCCCGTGGCAACCGGATATCCTAGCAGCGTTTACGACCCTACCGCCCTCCTGGCGCCTAAAGCAACAAGAACCCCTTGGTGGAAACCTCCCGAGGCGGCGAAGCCTGCGGCGGCGACGGATGCAACTGCGGCGACGGGGGCTGGGCTCGTGCCAGGTGGTTCTGAAGCCAGCATGAACGGCACCGGAATAGGCGGCGGCGATCTTGCGGGCGCGTTGGGGCTGGTGAATGGTGATGCATTGAAAGGGGCGGGAACGGCGTTCAAAGGGTTGTTTGACGAGTCTAAAACCGGGCTTTTGGACTTGCTCGGGCTTAGCAGCAATGCTCCCAGCGTATTGTCTCAACAAAATCCGCATGCGCTTGATCCCGCACAAAAAGCGCAAATAGCAAAAGATGAGGAAGATGCGGCAGCCGCCGCCGCAATAGCGGCAGCAAACCCTACTCCCACAGTAAGTATGGCCCCCACAATCGCCGTTAGCCAAGAAGATTTGTCTGCTCCCGGCCCCGCTGCCCCCGGTCCTAGTTCCCCTGATCGTTTCAACGATCTTCTTGCCAACATATTGGGTAATATCGGCAAAGACGACGGTAGCCCCGGCCCTAGCCGTGATGCTTCGACTGAAGTGGAAAACAGTTCTGGTGGCGGTGGCGGTGGCGGTGGCGGTGGTGGCGGTGGCGATGGCGGTGGTGGCGGTGGTGGTGGCGGTAGTGGTGAGGGCGGCGGCGAGCATGAAGGCGGCTCCAACGCCTACCGTGGCGGCTTGATCCGCCCGCATCGCCGTGAAGGCGGGCCGGTGAGGAAGCATTACGCCACCAGCGGCGGGGTTGGCATTGCGGATTCGTTGTATAGCAGCGACCCCAACTCTTATGGATACATCTTCGGCCAAGGCACCAGCCCGGCAAGCCTTGACCAAAATAGCTATGGCTCTCCCGCCATGAACGCCCGCATGGGGGAAAGGCAGCAATCGGCTTTGCAGCAGCTTGCTAGTTTGGGGAGCACGCTTGGAGGCTTGAAAAGCGGGGTTGGCGTTATTGGCGATCTTTTAGGCGGAATTGCAAGCATCGCAGGCTTTGAACAAGGCGGCCGCGTTGGCCGCGCTGGCGGCGGGCTTGTGGGGCGGCATGGGTATGAAGATGGCGGCGGCACTGGTTTGAGTTGGCGCGATGGCGAAGACCAGACGGCTTATCCGACGACTAATGATGTTATAATCCAACCGGCTCCGGGAGATTTTTCATCTTGGAGCGCCCGCCAACGCGCGGCACATCCCGAGCGGTTGCCAGCAAACATTAGTTTTGTTCCCAACCGTTCTGTGGGCATGTCGCCCAACGAAGTTGGTGGTATTGTTCCGCCGGAAAGGCCGCCACTTGCGAGCGTTCCGGCCAACACAACAAGATTCGGCAGACTGCCCGGTGCGTCTTTTGGATACCCGGTTGGGGAAACGCAATACGGGTTTTATTCGACTGAAGGAAAACATGCGTTAGCCGAAAAGGCAAATGAAGCCAAATTGGTTAACGAACAAATGTTGGGCGGCAGCGCAGGCGGCGGAAACCTATTCCAGCCGGGTTCTGTGGTCCCTTCCGTTACCGAACCGCAAGCGCCAACCGGTGGCCTGATGCCAACCGCCCCCATTGATCGAGGCGAAAACGCTTACGCCCGCGACAACAATGCGGCGCCGTCAATCGCCGCACAACCGGCGCCCCCCAGCCCGGGCGGAGTTTTGCCGCCCCATATTGCCAAAATCATTGAGCAAAACACGGGTGTAAACGCACCTGTTGGAAGCGGCTTGAACGTGCCGCCCGGTTTGCTTGGCGGCAACGGCGGCGCAAACAGTGCACCAAATGCAAGCAGCGCGGTCGGAGCGGGTAGCACTGGAAACGCTGCTGCGCCTTTTGTACAAAGCAATCCGCCGAAAGGTTTGGTTCCTGCCCAAGAACCTTCTTGGTGGTCTCAGATTGCAAACGTCATATCCCCCGATACTTCCTCCGAGGCCCCCAAGGGCAGTTGGATCGACCGCAACAAGGGCTGGCTCGATCTCCTATCCCTGTTTGGCGGCGGCTTGGCTGGTATGACCGGCAAACGCAGCGCAATGGGTTTGGTTGCCGGCGCCATTTCGGGTGCTGGCGCTGCCAGCCAAGCGGTGCAGAAGGGCATTGCGGATCGTGCTAAGACGGCGGCAGAAGCAACCAATATTCCGTATAAGGCAGAAACTGAACGCATGCAGGCGCAGACAAGCATGCAAGAAGCAGCTTTGAAAGCGCATGATTACGTCAACAAGCGGTTCCAGGCCATCATGGACGATCCAAACAACCCCGCTGCCATTACGGGATATTACGATTTGGACCGGGGTGGCGTGCGGGTTGGACCCGAAGTCGTGGCTAATATCCACGCGCAAGCCAACAGCGCCGCAACGCACGGCCAAAATAACGGACCTATTTCCACTGTTTTTGATAGAACCGTTGGCGGTATAAATGCACTTGGGAATGCTTCAACAAACGGGTCTGCCGCAACCAACAAAATTGATTTTTCTAAAATGCCGGGCACTTCGCCGGAAGACATTGACCAAGCAACACGCATGGTTCTAGCAGAGGCCGGGGGGCAAGGCCCTGATGGAATGCGTGGTGTCGCGCATGTCATTGCCAATCGGTCGGCTTTGACCGGCAAGCCGCTGTCGGATGTCGTCAGCCAGCCAGGGCAATTTGAACCTTGGGCAACAAAACAAAATGTTTTGAAAAATTACGACCCGAACAGCGCAGAATACAAACAAGCCAGGGATATTGTCCAAGGCGTGTTAACTCGCCCGGAACTTGATATTACGCAAGGATCAACGCATTTCCTTGCGCCGGGCATCATGAAAGAACGGGGAGCACCCCTCCCCACTTGGGCTCAAACTAACCAACCCACGGTTACCATCGGCGGGCACGCTTATTCTCGCGGTCCTGTGAATGGGCAGTTGAACGCATCAGCCGCTCCCGGCCAGACGGATACGGGGACTGGTTCGAAACAGACGGAAGTTCAACCGCAGCATCCGAGAGAATCTGAACAGTTTTTGTCCCAGTATTCTGCTGCCTTGCAAAAAGCGGCGGCTTTGCCTGAACCACAACGCAGTGTGTTTTTGGCAAAAGCAGAAGCTTTCAAGTTGCAATACACAAGTGCCGTTGAACTTGAACGGCATGTTGATACTAAAAATTTTGAAATGCACAATGATTTGCTTGAACGAACTGGGACATCTGCCGCGATGGCAAACACCTTGAAGCAGCAGTCTGCTGCTTTTCTTGATGCTTTAAAAAAACAAAGCACAGGACCATTGGCTCCTCAACTTCAAGAAATATCTGGAACACTCAACCAATTGCTTCCTGGGGGGCTGGGGAAGGACATTTCCGAAGCCGTTTCTGGGTATGATCCAGACAAAGGCGCAACCATAACAAAACTAAACAATGCAATGACAGCAACTTTGTCTCAACTTGAAGGGGGCAATGGTCGCCAGCTTTTGAAACAATGGCAATCTGCATCTCAATCCACTCCAAGCATCGTCACGCCACACGGCGCCTCTGAATTTCTTTTGAAAAACGTAATTCAGCCGCAAGCCGACCATGATATTAAGCGTTACGAAATGATTAAAGACATGACTCCTGGTCGTGACTACAACAAAGCGCGCACGGTGGTCCAAAACTATGATGCCTCTGATCCGTGGTACAAAACCAACGAACAACGCCGCGCTGACGAAGCTGCATCGGGATTTTCACAAGCCAATCCTGGCGAAAAGCTTCTAAAACTCCCCAACGACAATTCTGGGCGGCGTTTTGTTGTGCGTGATGGAAAAGCGGTGGAGGTGAAACCGTAATGCAAACCGCAGAGATTGATCCCAATCATTTGGTTTCAGTGGAAACACCGGATGCCCTTGAATCAAACGGGGTAATTGACCCTTCTAAATTGATTCCGGCATCACGCAAAGAAACCCCGCAATATGGTGAAGCCCCGTGGGGCGAGGTCTTAACGGCTGCCGCCAAGAACGCGCCTTCCAGTTTTGGAAACGTTATTGGAGACCTTTATCATGCTGTGACCAATCCAAGCGAAACCTTGGGCGCGGTTAAGCAGATCGGCACTGGCTTGTATTCTAAAGCTGAAGGGGCACTGGGTTCCAAACAAGACCCCGAAGAAAAGGCTAAAACGGAACAATTGGTAAATGCTATTGGGGAGCATTATGCCCAAACCTACGGCTCTGCGCCCGGCTTCAAACAAACCCTTGCCACAGACCCGTTTAGCATCGGTATGGACGCCAGCGCCTTTGTTCCTGTTGCAGGAGCCGGCTTGCGCGCCGCAGGACTTACCAGCAAAGCAACCAGCCTTGCTGGCCGTGCGGCGTTGGGCGCTGCAAAAACGGCTACAACGTTAATGGATCCTATACAGACCGCCCTCGCCGTCGCTAAAGCCCCGCTCAAAGTTGCGGATTGGGGGGTTTCGCAAAGTCAGGCTGCGCTTTCGGGCGTTAAGCGCCCCATGCTTTCAACCATCCGTGAATTAGGCGCAACGGGTGACGCCGAACAGCGTTTGGCTTTTTCTAAGTTTGCCAAAGGTCAGGGTGATCATGCAGAAATTGCACAAGCTGGATTAAATGCTGTTGATGAAATAAAGCAGGGCGAGAGTGCGGCGTATTTGCAAAATCGAGATGCATGGGCTCGTTCACAAACACAACTTCCTATGGACCAAATTGTTCAAATAGATGCCAGAGGCAATATTATCGGCGGGGCGCTTCATGACTTAAATCAATTCGTCAACTCCACGGGAACGCAAACGCGATTTGCCGGTGCCCGCAAAATGGTTTCAGATATCAACGATCAAGTTTTGGAAACTTTACATAACCCGGATCCAGCAGCCCGGACCATGCTTGACTTGGACAATTTGAAACAATCCATTGGCGACGTATACCAAGAAACAAAAGGGACTCGTTTTTCAGGAAAAGTGGGGGATGTCTACGACTCGATCAAAGAAACCATCGCCGCTCATGATCCCACTTACGCCGCAGCCATGGAGCGTTGGCAACAGTGGCGGGCTTTGGCGCTTAATTATCAGAAAGCTTTGAGCCTTAACGACCGTGCAGGCGCCGCCGCAATTGTGGCTAAAATGGCCAAAGCCAATGTGCAACCGGGCATTAAAAAAACGCTTCTCCAACAACTTTCCGAAACCAACGCGGGCAAAAACATCCCCGCCATGCTGGCGGGAGATGCGGTCAATCCCTGGTTTGCTTCCGGCATGCGCGGATATTTGGAATACCCTGGCGCGGCGTATGCGCTTGCGGTTCATCCCGGAACGTGGCCCGGCGTTGCAGCAGGCGCGATTGCGTCATCACCGCGATTGTCGGGGAACATTCAATACGGCTTGGGCATGGGGAAGAGGGTAGCGGCGCCTTTCGAGCCCGCTGTAAGCGCAATCACAGGTCGGCCTGTCAGAACGGGTCTGTATGACATAGAGCAGGGTCTTCAAGAACATACCGGCGGCCGCATAGACCGCAAAACCGGCGGCAAGGTCTCCGACAGCGCCAAGCACGAGCGCCTCCTGGGCCGCCTGATGGCCTTGACCGAGAAGGCCAAGCGGACGGAGGAGGCATCCACAAAGCCGCTCCTGAACGCTCCTGATGAGGCTATTGTCCACGCCCTCCACGTCGCCAACGCTGCCATCTAGGGAATGCACCCATGACCACCAATAAAGACCTTCAGACCCCCGCCAATGGCAGCAACGTCGGCACTTGGGACGTGCCGGTCAACTCCAACTTCACCGCCATCGACACGGCTTTCGGCGGCAAAGCGACGATCTCGACAACGGGCGGCACGACGGTCTTGACGTCGGCGCAGTATCAGCCCCTGTTCCTCGTCATCACCGGCACGCTGGTGTCAAACGCCATCATTCAGTTCCCTTCGGGCATTGGCGGCCAGTGGGTTGTTCTGAATAGCACCACGGGCGCCTTTACTGTCACGTTCTCTTCTGCCGGTGGCGGCGCAAGTTACGCCCTGGCGCAGAACATCCGAACCGTTCTGGTGTGCGACGGCGGCACCTTTGGCGTTACGTTGTCAAGCAACCTTGCCGCCACGGCGGCGCCTGGGGGCAGCACCACCCAGGTCCAATATAACAACGCCGGCAGCCTCGCGGGCAGCGCCAATTTCACTTTTGATGGCACCAACATTGCCGTGTCAGGCGCGGTAGCGTCTGGTTCTTTGACGCCCACGGCTGCATTGGCCGCCAACTACGGCGGCACAGGCCAGACAGTTTTGACTGCCAACAACGTCATCCTGGGCAACGGCACCAGCGCCGTGCAATTCGTGGCGCCGGGCACGACGGGCAATGTGCTGACGTCAAACGGCACGACTTGGGCCAGCAGCGCGGCGGCGACGGGCAACGTGACGGCAGTTGGCACGCCCACCAATGGACAGCTTGCCCAATGGACCGGCGCCACATCGGTGCAAGGGATTACGGCAGGGACGGGCGTTGTCACTGCCCTGGGTTCCGCCGTGACTGGCTCGGGCGGCATTGTGTTGGCTACCGGCCCCACAATTGCGTCCCCCCGTATTGGGACCATCGTCAACACTGGCACGCTTACCCTTCCGACATCCACCGACACTCTTGTCGGCAAGGCCACGACGGACACGTTGACCAACAAACGCATTACGCCGCGTGTGAATGCCAGCACGGCCAATACGGCCACGCCCACGCTGAACACTGACAACTACGATATGATGGTGATCACGGGGCAGACGGTTGCCATCACGTCGTTTACAACCAACCTTACCGGGACGCCCACCAATGGGCAGAAATTGTGGATTTCAATCACTGCAACGGGCACCGTTTCAATCACCTGGGGCGCACAGTTTGAATCTTCCACAGTGACGCTTCCCACGTCTGCCGTTGCAACAACACGGCTTGATGTTGGATTTGTTTGGAACGTCGCAAGCAGCGCGTGGCGTTGCGTGGGCGTGGCATAAAGGAGCCTCTCATGATTGCCGCTGTGGTTCAGCTTTCCAATCTTGTTGTTTTGAACATCATCATGGCTGATGCAGGCGTTGACCCGGCGCCTATTGGGTGCGAACTCATTGACATCACCAATGGTCCAGCATGCAATATTGGATGGGTTTACGACCCTGCAAATGGCACATTTTCCAGTTCCGAGGTTTAATCATGGCAACCACTTCAATCGCAATTGTATCGGGAACCACATACACAATACCCGCAAACTTTGGCACACCTTGGACAATTGAAACCATAGGCGGCGGTGCTGGTGGTGGTGGTGGTGGTGGCGCAGGCGGTGGAGGGGGGGGGTCTTATGCGGCCTCAACAGACGTGGATGGGTTTTTCACATTAACCGCAAGCCAGAGCGTTTACATTTCCATCGGCGCTGGCGGGACGTTCTCTGGTAATGGCGGGTCAACATGGTTTAACCCGACAGCAAATACTGCCCCGACGTCAACATCCACCGGGGTTTTTGCCGCTGGTGCCTCAACTGCCAGCGGGATAACGGGCGGCGCTGGAGGGCAATCATCCGTCAGTTTTGGATCCACTAAATTTTCTGGCGGCACTGGCGGTAATTGTCCCGGTTTGATCGGTAATGGTGGGGGTGGTGGAGCGGGTGGCCCTGGGGGAGTAGGAGGTAATGGCGGCAATGGCGGGGGTAGCCAGGGTGGCGGTGGTGGCGGCGCCGGATTTACCACTTCAGCGGGAGGCAACGGCACTTCAGGTACTTCAGGCGCCGGTGGGACTGGAGGTTCATCCGGTTCACAATCTGGTGCCGGCTCTGACACAAATGGCACTTCTGGTGCTGGCGGGGGTGGTGGCTTTAATACCGGAAACGGCGGAAATGGCGGATCTGGACAATATATTTTAGGGAATGGCATTCACGTTGGTCCAGGCGGCGGCTCTGGGGGCGCTGGCCCAAATGTTCCTGGCACAGGAACAGCATTGGGTGGACAAGCCGGTGGCGGCGGCGGGGGTTCCAATAAAGGTAGCGCCGGAATTATCGTCCTCACTTATACGCCAACATTCAACGTTACCAACTTGCTTATGATGTTCCCATAACCCAGCACCCTACCGCCCTTTGGGCGGCTGCCTTCCCATCGTGATGTTGGCCTGGGCGCGGATATCGTGATTCGCCCAGGTCCAGCATTCGGCGTTGTCGTCCTGAAAGCAAACCCAAAATAGGTTATGCTCCGGCCCGTAGTCTAGGATGACATGGGCCAATGCGGGCCCGTGGGGCGTCATCACAGGCAGCGGCGGGTTAAGCTGTAGCATCATGGCGTCCTGTTGCCCCTGGCCGTCACGGGCCGGTTGGCGAGATTGTTGGCAGACATCACTTTGATCTTTCCGATAAATCGGTGGTTGATGGCCGTTTCACCCACGCTGTAATAGATGCCGTTGCCGGCGGCGTCGTTGTCCCGGTAAAACTCCTCAACCAGAACAAAGTCCTTTTCCTGAAGTTCTTTCAGAAGGTCGGACAGGCTTGCAACGGGGTGCTCACCAATAATCTGGTGGATTTGGTTGCCGTTCTTTGTTGGCATGTTCATGGTTATCAAGAATTTCACGGTAAACCCAATTCGATGTTAATGAAAAGCTGGTTCCATAACCTATTCTCGCATTGGGTTATCGTCAATCGTCTTTGCTTTACACAACCCGCCAGACGCGAACGCCAATTGGCATGCCGTCTTCGTCACGATAGACGCGGGACGAAAACAGAATGCCGCGCTCCCGCTTCAAAATATGGAAGAGTTTTTTGGGCATTGCCTTGGCGCCTTCCATGTAGACGCTTTCGTTGATTTGCAAACGCTCCAGGCCCCATTTTGCGTGGGGAACGCGGGGTGTTTTGGCACCTGACACGTTTGGAATTGGGATATGCCGTTCGATTTTGAGGAACGGAAGCAATTTGTTTGAAGGGCGAGGGGATTTGTATGGTGTCATTTCGTGGGTTCCTTAAACGGATCGGCGGCGGCGGCGATCATGGCGGCGTAGATCGTGCCATAGAGATCGTCATCAGGGCCGTGTTTGCGTTTCGTGGCGGCATATTGCATCCCCTCCGTCGCCTCCACCGGCACCACCCGCAGCCCGCGCTCGGAGAGGAACGCGAGGAGGGCGGTGAGGGAGGCGCGAGTGTCGTATTCCACGTCTCCGGGTATGACGCATGTTGCTCCGATAGTGCGCGGGTAGCGCGATTTCATCACAGCCCGCGCCATCACCTCGACGGCTTCGGTGAATAGGGTCATGGTTCAACTCCAAACCTCAGTTTCACAGCGGCGGGCGCGTCATGCAGCACCGATTTCCCGCCCTCTGACACATGCTCATGCAGCCACGAATATTCCTCGCCGCGCATGCCGTTGATGTCGTTCAGGTGCCGTTCGTATTCGAGGCAGTCCAGATGACGGCGGAACGTGCCGAAGTCGCCATCGTATTTCGTTGCAACGTATTCGTGCTGCGTTCCCGCCTCGATTATTTTGTTGCAACTCTCGCAACGTCGGATCGTGCGGGACTTGCAGATAGTCGATCGGTAAAACTCACTCACACCCGCACCCTCCCGCTCGCGCTGAACGCCACGCCACCGGGGGCGAGCGACAGGCGGGCGTTGTCGTAGCGGTAGGTCGATACGCTGCCATCCTGGGCGATCGTCCAGCGGTATATCGTGACCGGCTCCTTCGTCTGGCTGAAAAACGAGGCGTCCAGCAGGCCGAACAGGTCTTTGCCGTCGGGGGTGTCGCGGTCAGTGCGGAAAGAGCCGGCCCAACCGGAGTGCGTCGTGGTCTCGCCTTCGGACGTGTGCATCGTGCTTTGGGTGTCCCATTCGCGCCAATCACGCACACGGGTCAGGTCGATCCGCCCGAACGGGCCGGTGATGACNAGTTGGCAGTCGGTCATGGCTTAATACCCCGACGCTGTGAGCGCATCGAGCGCGGCCTTGACCGGCCCGATCTGCGCCATGAGTTCCGCCGCATTCGCGGCCATGCCGGACACCTCAAATTTGATCCGCTGGCGCTTGCCGTGCTTGTCACCGAGGTAGCAGCACGGAGACACCTCGAAGCAATACCCGAACGTCGTCGTGTGATTCGACCAATTATCAGAGAACGACGAGCCAAATCCAAACTCCACGCGATGCGGTTTGATCGCGCGGCGGATGGTGTTCTGTGCCAGCCGGATTGAGGCCGCACAGTCGTCAATCCGTTCCTTGCGTAGCTTGTCCTCGGCGTCCTTCGCGGCGTAGGTCAGATTTTGGGCGCGGCGCTCAGGGATGAGCGAATACGCGGCGATGTAGGCGAGTGCGTTGTCGAGTTTGGCGCTCATGGCGCATCACCTTTCGTGGGTTCCTTGGTGAACGGGGCGAGGGCGGCGCGGAGTTGGTATGCCTGATCGTCGTGTTCGTTCTGCATCCATTCGTCGCAGCGCGGTTGTTTCGACGCGGCCTTGTGCTGCCGTTGGTGCCAGTCGCGGGCCTCTTCCGCCGCCTCAACCAGCCGCGCCAGGTCGTCGGGGGNGGGGATGGGGGAGAGGTAGCGCCAACCCAACTCAGCAGCCGCCTGTGCCGTCATGGACGTGTGATCGCCGAACCACCATTCCATGTCAGGCCCCCGCCACTTCCCCGCATCAGGCTCGCCGTGGGGGTCGATCAGGATATGCAGGCCCACCACGCACCTCAGATGCTCGGGCGGCTCGCAGCGCACCATTTTACCGGGGTCGGGAATATGGTCGCTCATTTCTTCTTCCCTTCGATCAGCGCGGACGTTCGATCCGTGGTTGTTGCCGTCATCTGGATCGTGACCGGCCTCGACGCACAGGACACGCGCCACCTCCTCCCGCGTCACCACGGGCGCGCGGCGGTTCCAGGCGGTTTCCGCCTCCGTCTCGGTCAAATACCAGCCCATAGAATAGTCGCAGTGTAGGCACGTTGGAGCGCTCTCCAAGGTTCCCATCGTCGTCATGCGCTTGCGGAAATAGGGGCTCCAAGAGTCATGGCGGCACCCACGCGGACACTCCCGCAGCCCGCTCATGGCAGCATCTTCCAAATTGTCAGCCAGACCGTTACCAACACGCCTGCGGCGAACACAGCTAGGGCCGCGACACGTTGCTTCACTTCCGGGCGGGCAGACGCAGCCCATGGGGCCACGGATTGGGCCGAGCATCGGCGTGCGGCATGTGCATGGTTGGCGGCTGCATGTCTGGCTCGGATACAGGCCGCAGGGGAAAAGTGTTTCGGTCATTTCTTCTTCCCTGGTAAAGCATCCGGTGGCATATCCTGCGAGCCATGGGGAAGCGCCGCAATCGACGCTTATGCCGTTAACACCGGCGCCGACCACGCCAGCGCCGACCATGCCGATGACCAGGGCCAGACCGGCGCTCATGGGGTGGNCCTCGCGCGGATGGCAATGCAGTTTCCGGATTCCTCGTCATTGATGCCGCCCAAATCTCCGCAGATCGGGCACGGCTCATCCGGAGCGATGTTACAATCCACGATGTCGAATGGGCATGTCTGGTTTTTCGCGCGTTCATCCGCGAGAGCCTTCGCCACCGCCTCGGCAATCAGGCGGTCAACGTGGGGCTGGATGGCGGCGAGGATCAGCGTCTCAGCCTCCGGGCCATCTGTGTTTGAATACCAGCGGTTGAACGCGATTGTGGCATCCCACACAATCTGCGGATCATCACTCAATCGGGTCATGGGGTGTCTCCTGTGGGGATGGCGCGGATTAGGTGCTCAATCGCGGCACGTTTGACGCCCATCCGGTTAGCCTCGGATGCGATGAATGCCGCCTTCTCCCGCATTGCCTCCGCAGCGTGGCGGGCGGCGGTTTCGAGGGCGTTGGCCGTAGTGCCGCACGGGCAATCAGGCCAGCCGCACTCAATATCCAGGACGGGGCTGCGCCGTTCTTTGCACCCGGCCCGCACGGCGGCGGTGATGATGTCGCTCATTTCCCCACCTTCCGCGCCGCTTCGAGTGCAGCGATGGCGCGGTCCATGCGTGCAACCGAGTTGAGGTCTTGTCTCACAAACGCGAGCCACGCCTCCCGCAACTCCTCCACCGGATCAGGCGGCGTGCGGGCGGCGCGGAGGGCGTTGACGGCGCCCAGAAGCATGATGTAGCCGTTCCCTTCAGGCTCGGCCCACTGTATTGCCGCCTCCACAACCGCCCGCTCCAACGTCGTGATCGCGTCGGGCGCGGGGAGGGGGTGGAGGGCAGACAGCCACACATTCGCAGGCAACTCGTTGGGAACGCGCAAATCAACAGAACGGCTCGAAACCTGCCGATCTACAATCACCATCGCCCGATCACCGGGTTTCCAGTCATGCGTCATTGGTTGTCTCCTTCACAATTAGACCACGAATTTTTGCCACGCGCTCAATGTGGTCGAGAATAACCATTGTTTCCTCGCCTAATGCCGTGCCGCCGCATGTTTTAATCCAATGCTTGCGCGCTTCGGTAATAGACAAACTGCGGCGCCCTGCGCGAATTTGCAGAACGCTATCCTTGATCCACCCAACGAAACTATATCCGTCGCTACGTTGGCCTCCATCAACCAGATTGGCGCCGTCCAGATTGGCG
>JGI24890J29729_1000781_pt1 | contig 17300 bp, 20 predicted proteins | sample FreactcultureFD7_FD_29729 | JGI IMG/M metagenome (IMG submission 29729)
AGCAGAGCCTCGCGCCTCTCGACCAGCTCGCGCGCCTTCTGGTTCAGCTTCGCGATCTCCGCGGTGAGTTGAGCCTTCTTCTCAGTGTAGGAAGCCATCGTGTTTGAGTCTGCAAGACTCATGCTCTTGAGGACCCTGGCCCGGGCAGGACACGAATTTTAGCTACCGGCCCAACCCCCTTTGAGGCTGAATTTAGACTTCAAAATATCGTAATCAGTTTCTAGACAGATTCCACAAAGTGTTCTGTAACCTCGGCTCCAGATGGGATTATATTTTTCGCGTTTACAAATTAAACAAGGGCTCGGTTGTTTCCAAGCATTATGACGATCTCTAAAATACGGTTTCATACTCGGGACATTATTTATCCAATCTTCTTTCAGAGCTTTGCATCTGATACACTCTTTGTTATTCCTTACACAGGTGAAGACAATTTGATCCTCTTCAAAACATTCTCGGGCATCAAATTCAAACCAGGGTTCTGGACGAACCGTCGTGGTTCTGTGAGTATTTTTAATTTCAAAAATAATTCTAGATTTTTCAGAATTAATAACAGCGACATCAGCGACGTATTTTCCATGAGGATCGCGATATTCAAGAACAACCGAGTCTCCGTCTTTATAAACCATTTCCACTTCGACACCACCACCGCAACGTGGGTTATTACAATTCTGATAAATTGAAAATGGTAATTTATTTTTTAAAATTTCAGAAAGTCTATATTTCGCATCTTTATGAATCTGGCTTTCGTTCGGGTGTTCGTAATATGTGCATTCACGTTTCGACCAATGTGCGAAATGGGGACGGCGGATAGATCCCTTTCGCAATATAACGCGGTCACCACAATCTACACATCTATATAATATATCTTTGGATGCGAGACTTGGTCGACAATATTCACCAACGTCATCCAGCGCACCAAGTTCCATTAAATATTATAAGTATAATATACTTTAATTAGTATGAAAGAGTGCCCATTCAAAGACATTATTGGACGCCCAGGTGAAGGCGTTCACTCCATCAGATTTTTAGGAATTTCTGTGGTCGATACAGCAGTCGTGGTCGCATTTGTGTGGGCTCTTGCAAAGCACATGAAATGGGAATTCTGGAAAGTTTTAGTAATTACACTTATTATTGGAGAAATTGTTCACTGGTATTTCTGTGTGGATTCGGCCGTCATCAAAAAAATAAAGGAACTCATATTAAATGCACCCTCGACACATTGTGCTCAGACGGAAGTGGCCTGAAAGATATTTCACGGGACTTTCCAGGTCCATGAAATTCATGCGCGAAAAGGAACTTCTCCAGCGACGGACGACTCCCTATTTTAAATTAAAATTGAAACGATCCGACCAGGGTGCGACCCGAAAAAAGTCCAAGTGGACCCAGCTCTTCCACCAGACCTGGCCGGGACTAAAATTTAACAAGACCGCTATTGCTCGCAAAACCGGGATAAGTCTATCGACACTGAATACGGTCTATAACAGGGGACTCAAGGCGTGGAAGACGGGCGGGAGCCGTCCGGGCGCAACGGCACCCCAGTGGGCCACGGCCCGGCTCTACAAATTCGTTTTAATTTCTAAAAAGAAAGCCCCGAAGGCTTGGTATATTACACGGTTCGATCCGGACAATAATCTAAGGGGCCCTAACCGTAAGCGATAACTCCCTTGGTTGTGTATATCCCTCCCTGCAGCCATCCAAAGCCGTCCTTTTCAAGGCAAAAAACACTGAAACCCGCGCGTGAAAGTTCACATTCGTTTGGGTAATTTCTATCGCCGCTATCGAGCGTCAGAACTGCGACCGCCAGACACTCTGCCTCTTGAATCAGCTTATGCCGATCTTCAAGATATCCCCAGTTGAGAACCTGCTCGTCACTCTCGATCTCGATCTCAGGGCAAGCCTCGATATCTTCAAGAACCTTGATGAGTTCACTGATCGACATTTTTTGTCTCTTGTGTCAGTCTTTATTCTTGACTTTCACAGGACACAATTTTTTTGTAGGTCTAGAATAAATGAACTATTTGAATGATATAGATTTTGAGGCAAGACTCAACTGGGTTCTTTCCAGTCCGAATAACGCCACAAACAGAAATCAGGCGCACCAAACAGTGGCTATGTGGGAGGCTATACTGCGCAATCCAGGCTTCCGTTTCAACAAGTCGTCACCGAATTTCAGACGGATCCAGAACAAGGTTACGGCAATTATGCGGACAAAAATCGTGCCGACACCTCGGCGGAAAAATTAGTTACATTATATTAAATGATGATTCGTGCATGTGCCCAGCCTCAGTCGACTCCCTTCCAGCTCCCAAAGCGCCTTGCGCGCGCTCGCCGCGTCGCCGAGTCCAAGCGGATGGACACTTTCCGCGAGATTCACGAGGCCCTCAAGAAGACGGCCAAGGAGGAAACCGAGATGATCAAAGGCTTCCTCAAGCTCAAAGAGGAGGAGGAGGTCGAAGTTGAGATCGTGGAGTAAACCCTCTGTAATAATTCTTTTCCCAATTTGTCATTAACCGAAACTGACCGTTCGTTCGATTCTTCATGACGGGCCGATAGTTATTGGACGTCCGGAGGCCGTGAAAAGGGGTCGCTATGACGTTCTGACTTGTATTTTTGGTCCGGCCGATCGGTTTCACATATGGGGCCGGCCGGGTTGTCGTGTAGCCGCCGTTCGGACGTTTATATACGGTGTTGCCGTTCACAGTCTTGAGCCCTCCAAAAAATCCTTTTACGATCTGAATACCGTTCACAGTCTTGAGACCAGTGTTTCTTTTCAAGACTGGCCGGGCCGAATTTGTGAAATTTATATTTGAAGGTTTCACAGAAAAACGCATAAATTTTCCATTGTGATTCTTTGCATTGAATAAAGTGAAATATCCTCCAAAGTAACCCTGTTTATATACAGGTTTTCCAGCACGGTCCGCTCCTTGACGGACGGTCCCGACCCTATATCTATTCAGGTTGGCTTGTGCGGTAATGTAATTATTTCTCATAGGTAATATAAGAAAATAAAATATTCTCAATTATTAGTTAAAATGTGGTCACCTCGTGTGGTTCGACCCCTGGAGATCGGTCTCGGTCTCAGGTTCATTCCACCGAAGGATCGTGGAAAATGGCTCAGGACCGCTCTTGATGGTTCAGGACCTGTCGGAATTAAACTTGGTCAATTTATTTCCAACAGATCAGACATATTCGGTAAGGAACTTTCGGAGGATCTCGCCCCCTTGAGAGACAAAGTGACCCCAATAGACTTTTCGAATTTTGAATCAAAAATACCGAAGGGCGTCACAAACGTCGACCCGATACCCATCGCGTGTGCTTCGGTCGCACAGGTCCACCGGGCCCGGCTCAAGGACCGGTCGATCGTCCTCAAGTTCAAGAGGCCCGGAATAGAAACTCAAATACGCGAAGATTTAAAGATTATAAAAGATGGTCTTAAGATTCTTCAGCTCATTCCTAATTTTGAAACAGAATTCGTAAACCAATGGTTCAATGAATTTGAGAGAAGCCTCATGTCCGAGATTGATTTTCGGACCGAACTATTGAATATAGGAACCTTTCGGGAAGTTTACCGAGACCGTAAAGATGTCATAGTCCCGAGACCCTACTCAAAGTTTTCTAACAATGATGTGATAGCCATGGACTATGTGCCGAGTAATAGAATCCGAGACCCCTTCAAGGCTGACCGGTTAATTAATATGTTTCTAGAACAGTTACTTTATGAGGGAGTAATTCACGGAGATCTTCATACGGGTAATGTAGGTGTGACCGATAATGGGACCCTAGTGATTTATGATTTTGGAAACGTAATTAGAATTACACCCGAGTATAAGACGGCCATAAGAGATTTTGTGTATGGTGTTCAGACTAAAAACGTCGACGAGGTCTTGGATAATATGTTCCAAATGGGTATGATTATCAGAGACCGTGAGGTTACACGCATTTTTATAGAACAATTTTTCAAATATTTAGAGACCCTTGAACTTTCATCCTTCAGTGTATCTTCACCCGAGATGCAGGAAAAGGCGAGCAAGGTTCCGGTCGAACTTGATGCGACGACCCTAACTATACTTCGGTCCTATACCCTTCTCGAAGGTCTTGCCAAAGAAATTGAACCAAATTTTTCTTACCAGAAGATAATTTCAAAAAATATAGAGACTCTATTTTTGGATTTAGATTATATATTATACAGAATTTCCCGGGATTCTGGAAATTGACAACAAAAGGGCCAACTCGTGAATCGAGGTAACCTGAGGGCACCACAAGTTGTTCTCTTTTATTTGATCATAAAAATAGATCGGACGCCAGTTTGGCATATTTCGGACCGCCCCGAGATTTTTGAGAGAATCATCAACGAAATAATAACTTTTGCACGTATCGAATTCTTTGTAAAAATTCACATTAGGTTTGAAATATGCAGTGGCCGGATTTCCACCCGGACATCGGACGGACAATTTGTCGCTGATCGCCAGGGCCGTTCGGTGGACCCATGGAAAAGGCGCATTAGAAAATAGCGTCACATTCCATCCACTCAAAATCAAGTCGTTAATAATTTCGGCATCGCCCTGAAATCCTGGAGTTTCTAGAACCTCGGCCAAATGAGTCATTAGACTTTTGTCATATACGCGCGTGTTGAAATCATTCACGTCTATGCCAAACTGCTTATGAAGTCCCACGCCCGTGTGACCGTGGGCCAGAAGAAGATATTTGTTCAAAAGGGCAGGATCTTTGCATTCGGGCAACTTATTTTTCACATATCGAATCGAGTTGTGTTTCACGTGACTCATAAGGAGCCGGTCCTTCACGACGACCCCGTCCACATCGAGCAATAAACAAGGTAAACTCATGCTATTTATAGTGACGCATTATTTCTCTAACCAGAAAATATCGCGCGGAATATTCATTTTCCAACAGTAATAAAAGCAATCAAAATTGCATTTACTATCATAATCCTCTGGGACTTCACCATCGACCAATTTTATAAATTGAATTCTCTTTCGCGGAATAATAATCTGAATTGGGTCCGTGAGGTTCGCAAAGAGTTTCCGGACGTATTGTGTAAAGAGTTTTGGGGCCGGCATAATGATAATGAAAGGCTTGCCGAGTTGAACGAGTCGTTCGAGAACCTGTGGGATCATAGTGAATGGTGGATTCGATATAACGACATCTCCTCTATTATTCTCAAAAAAATCCTCATCTTGATGGATGACGGTCAGTCCGAGCTCGCGAAGAATCTGACCCGAGCGTCCGTCCCCATAGAAGGGTTCCCATATGACTTTATCCTTCGGGATAAACTGAAGGACGGCTTCCCAAGCTGATTTAGGCGTCATATAGTCATCGTGCTTCTGGAAAGTTTTCGTTTGGAAGCCGGCCATTTATAATTTAAAGGTTGCAGACCTTTAAATGACACAATGGCACTCAATGTCACGCGCCTCATCCCTTCTGCGATTCTTCCCACACGCTCCACACCTGGATCTGCCGGTCTTGATCTCTTCAGCACTGACAACTACGTCATTATGCCAGGCCGTCGTGTGGTCGTCTCGACCGGAATCTCTGTCGGCCTGCCTCCAGGAACCTATGGTCGCATTGCACCTCGCTCTGGACTGGCCGTAAAGCACGGGCTGGACACCCTGGCCGGAGTGGTCGACCCTGATTATACCGGTGAGATCAAGGTTGTCCTTCAGAACCTGGATTCGGTTCAGCCATTCATTATTCGGCCCGGATACCGGATCGCTCAACTCATCCTCGAAAAGTTCGAGACGGTCGAGACAGTCGAGGTGCCGGACCTGCCGGCGACCGAGCGCGGCGCGGAGGGTTTCGGTTCGACCGGAGCTTAAAACTTTCAAGCATTAATTAATTAAATGAATTTTCAAGCCGTAGCTTGGGACGGCCAAGATCACGATGATCAATTCACTATTCGAATTTTTGGACGTTCGAGCGATGGCAGGTCCGTTTCTCTAGGAACTAAATTCAACCCATATTTCTACATTAAAACAAATGCGGACATTGCTCCGTTCATAAAAAGCACATTCTGGAAAGGCCTCACAAAGGTCGAGGTCATTCGGGCGAAAGACCTATGGGGTTTCCAAAATGGAGAGCTTTCTCGATTCATACGAATCGAATTCAAGACGCACCGGGCGATGCGAAATTGCGTCTATTCTATAGAAAATCGTAAATTTTCAGAATTTTCGGGCTCCAAAGTCTATGAGGCGAATATCGATCCGGTCCTGCGTTTTATGCACGTGACCGGAATTTCATCGACCGGCTGGATCGATCCAGGCCTTTGCGAGCCGGATGTCGGTTCCTCGTGCGAGGTGAACCTCTGGGCGCCGAGCTGGCGCCTGATCAAGCCCTTGGCCCGAGATGATATCGCGCCCCTAAAAATTATGTCCTTTGACATAGAGTGTTATTCGAGCACCGGGGCTTTTCCGGACCCTAAGAATCCTCGAGATGTCGTCTTCCAGATTGGAATGACCACGAGGCACTTTGGGTCTGAAGAAATCGCACGCAAGTGTCTGTGTCTGAAGCAGACCGACGCACCCGATTGCGAGAGTTTCGACACCGAGCGCGCGCTCCTCGAGGCGTTTCAGAAGCATCTGGTCTCGACCGATCCAGATATCATCACAGGTTGGAACATCTTTGGATTCGATCTTGAGTATCTGATTGTCAGGGCCACGATTCACTGTGGGCTCAATCCAGTCTGGGGCCGAGTCAAGGGAGAGATTGCAGAGCTCGTGGAGAAGAATCTGAGCTCGAGCGCTCTTGGAAATAATCAGCTCAAGATGGTTCCTATGAAGGGCCGGTATGTCTTTGATCTTTTCCAGGATGTGAAGCGCGAGCACAAGCTCGAGTCCTATAGTCTGAATAACGTTTCGAAGCATTTTTTGAAGGATCAGAAAAATGATATGCCCGTCAAGGAGATTTTTAGCCGCTTTGCCGAGGGTGACCCCAAGCGCCTCGGAGAGGTTGCCGAATACTGTATTCAGGACACGGTCCTTCCTCACAAATTAATGGATAAATTGTGTCAGATTCAGAACCAGATCGAGATGGCCAAGGCGTGTTGGGTCCCTCTGGCCTTTCTGAGTGAGCGCGGCCAGCAGATTAAGGTTTTCAGTCAGATGGCCAAAAAGGCCCAAGAGCTCAATTTCATTATTCCGACAATCAGGGTTCCGAAGGGAGGGGTCGAGAGTGATTACCAGGGTGCGACGGTTCTGGAGGCGCAGACGGGCGCCTACTACGGTCCCATCACAGCGCTCGATTTCGCGAGCCTCTACCCGAGCATTATGTGCGCTCACAACCTATGCTACTCGACTCTCGTGATGGACCCCAAATACGACAATTTGCCCGGAGTGACCTATGAGCAGTTTGGGCCACACCGGTTTGCGCAAGCGCCCGCGGCCCCGTCCCTCTTGCCCGTAATTCTGACGGACCTGAAGGCTTTCAGGAAAAAGGCCAAGAAGCTGATGGCTCAGACCGAGGGAACACCTATGGAGGCTATTTACAATGGTCAGCAGTTGGCCTACAAAATTAGTATGAATAGTATCTATGGATTCACGGGCGCTTCAAAGGGTATGCTCCCGCTGGTCGCGATTGCCTCGACCGTGACTATGCAGGGCCGGAACATGATCGAACAGACGAAGAATTATGTCGAGGAGAACTTCCCGGGCGCAAAGGTTCGATATGGGGACTCGGTGATGCCAGGAACTCCTGTTTTGGTGCGAAACGCAAGTGGTCAGGTGTATATCAAGACAATAGAATCACTTGGTGAATCGTGGGAGGAGTATCCAGGATTTCTAAAAGATGGAACATCCAAAGAAATGTCAAATCTTGAATCATTTGAATCATGGACTCACTCCGGCTGGAGACCTATCCGCCGTGTTATCCGTCATAAATGTTCCAAAAAGATTTACCGAGTTCTTACACATACTGGAGTTGTCGATGTCACGGAAGATCACTCGTTGCTTAGTCCTAGCATAGAACTTCTGAAGCCAAAAGATTTGAATATTGGCCAAAAACTCTTTCATTCATTTCCTCTAGAGTTAACAGTTCACAAAGAAATATCTCACGAGGAGGCATTTATTCTTGGAATGTTTGTTGGTGATGGCTCTTGCGGTATTTACGACTGCCCTTCTGGTCGAAAGGCCACATGGGCCATAAACAACAAAGATATCGATCTTCTCAATAAATGTAAAGAGTATTGTGAAAAGATTCACCCAAGTTATGATTTTGTTATAATGAACACACTTGATAGTTCAGGTGTGTATAAACTTTCACCTAGGCTGGGTTCTGTAATCGAGTTGGCTTCAAACTACCGAAATATTTGTTATGATGGCAAAGCAAAGAAAGTCCCTATTAGAGCATTTGGAAATCCCCAGGCGTTTCTTGAGGGTCTGTGGGCGTCAGATGGATGTCGCCGAGATAATGAAATCGGGGGATGTCACCGGATAGATACAAAGAATCAAGTAAGCGCTCAATGGTATTTTCTATTGCTAAAAACTCTAGGATTCAATGTATCCATAAACACGAGAACCGACAAAACTGATGTTTTTCGACTAACGTGGTCAGAATCATCATTCAGAAAGGATCCGTTTGCCATCAAAAAAATAGATATTCTTCACGAGTCGTGGGATGGTTATGTATATGACATCGAGACGGATGCCGGAACGTTTCAGGCCGGTGTAGGTCAAATGATAGTGAAGAATACAGACTCTGTAATGGTCGAATTTGATGTCCAGGGTCGCAAAGGTCAAGAGGCACTCGATTACAGTTGGGCCAAAGGTTCGCTCGCGGCCGAGCAGTGCACGAAGCTTTTCAAGGCCCCGAACGATCTCGAGCTCGAGAAAGTTTACTGTCCCTATTTCCTCTATAGCAAAAAGCGTTACGCGGCCAAGATGTATGAGGGCAAGACTCACGACGACGGAACAGTCTCGTGCGTTTTCAAGAAGATTGATGTCAAGGGACTGCAGGTCGTAAGGCGTGACAGCTGTCCATTTGTTCGAGAGACGCTCAAGACGCTCCTCGAGATGGTTCTGGAGTCGAACGACCCGCGGCCTGTCATCGAGACGGCTCGCGGGGCGGCCCGGACCCTGATGGGCGGGAAGGTTCCTATCGAGAAACTCTTGATGAGCAAGCAGCTCGGGGCCGACTACAAGGTTCCTATGGCCCACGTGGCTGTCCGGGACAAGATCAGGAAGCGCGCGCCCGGGTCAGAGCCTCAGCAAGGTGATCGAGTCCCGTTCGTCATTGTCAAGGGCAATGGAAAGATGTTCGAGAAGGCCGAGGACCCCGAGTTTGTCAAGGCAAATGGGGTCCTGATTGATTATCACTATTACTTTACGAATCAATTCAAGAAGCCCGTCCAGGACCTTTTGGAACCTTTGGTCAATGCGGACACAATCTTCAACAAGAAATTCCTCAAGAGCGTCTCGGACTCACCGGAGGTCGAGGCACTCAAGGCGGCCGACCGAAAGATCGCGACTTCAGCGGAAGCTCAAGCTCGAAAGGCTTTCCTGGCAAAGTTTGGTGGGGCCTTAAAAATTACCAACCCTTCTTAGGTATGGAGAAACAACTCATCGAAATTATCGAAGAGGACTTTGCTCGGCGCAAGGCCATGTGGACGAATCAGATACTCGAGCGAGTCGCTAAAACTTACGACTTGCCGCTCGAGCGCCTCATCAAGGATTTTGGCTCTGAAGGGGGCCACTTTTGTTCAGGAATGCTCAAAAGCAAGAAAAGATGCCTGAAAACTCCACAGGAGAATGGATACTGTAAATTTCACCAGACCCAGGTTCCCCAGGTATCGAAGCCGGTCGAACGGGTCGAGGCACCTTGGTGAGCTTAGAGAATTGCGGTTTTTATAAACAAATGTCAAAGACAGAATTGCTATTAACGAGCCTTTCTAAATTCTATGACGTGCCCGAAAATCGAGAGAAGCTCCATGATATCCTCGGGCGAGGAAAGGGACCTTCTCTGCGAAAGCTTGAGTGGTTCGTGACGAATTATTCAAAGAATAATCAGACGACGTTTACCGCTCCGAATGGAAAGTTTTTTACGGTCCACGTAGCCTACAAGTCGAGCTTGGACGGCTATTCGAAGAAGCTGTTCGATCCCTTTTGTCGAACAGAGCGTATAGACTTTCAGGGACTCAAAACGACGTGCGGCCAGCTCAATTTCATTCGATGGGTCTTGAGCAATGGTATAATTGACGCCCTCAAAGAAGTGGAACCCTCGCGAATCCCCCTTCGAACGTGAGGAGCGTCACACAATAATAGAAGATGTATAAATTGTAATCTGAATAAATTTGCTTTTTATATTGCTGTAATAGATTAAGTGTAAGCAGAGTCATATTTGATTTTAATTTTGCAAAATTCATAAAGCCCCCTTCATTATACTCCTTTGGTTTCAATCCAAAGGAGTATGTATATATACCGTTCGACGGAATAGACAACCCGTGTTCTATAGGCTGTTTAAATGAGTAATATAAAGAACCTTTAAACGTGCTGCAGATATCTGTATTGTTCAGAGTCAATTTGGCAGTGTCGACAACATCAACATAGTTGAGGGTCCCAGAAGGAAATACTAGATTGTTGGTCGGATATGTATACTGGGTCGAATAGCCGTATCTATATCTATTCATATATTGACGGGGATCTGTATCGTTTTCGAAATTTTTATCCCTAAAAAACCATGCAATCATTTCTACAGGATAATTCACTGTCATCGGAACTGATATATTTGAATTATTAAATGTAGTCACTGAATCTTTGATTATTTTATTTACAATGAAATTTTGAGGGACCGTTTGATAGTAGAGTCGTTCTTCATTTTCTAGTAAAATTTCCTCGGTGACTAATTGTATTGACTGAAAATCGAGGTCAGGGTCCGAGCCCGGGGCGGACCACCACGTGTTTTTGTTAAATGTGAATCGGATGTATAATTTCTGATTCAACATTGCGCACAGAGGAAGGTAAGGTCTCTGCATTTTCTTGGTCTTTCGACGGCAGAAGAAGAATTCAAGTGGAATTATGAGGTTGTTGGAATCGACCGCCTTGTAGAGAGCAGCGATCTCATCCGCATTCAGGAACAGCTGATCCCGAATGAAATACCAGTCATCATAAAGAGTCTCTATGACGGTCTCGTTCGCCATGAGCTCCACCTTGCTCATCAAGGCCCGGCCCACATGTGGTGTATACCTCCCGACAGGTAATTTTATTATTAAATACATATTCGAGAGGAGGTGGCCCATCTCGGTTGGCTTGAGTTCGACAGTGACCGTCTGTCCCTGATAGGTTGGATTGGGTGGTGGGAAGGCGTTGATCCTCTGAAAAATTGCAAAGTTTGTGTGCCTCTTGAATTCAGAATTAAAATTAGAATTCGCGGGATTGTCACTGAGTAGATATGTTTCTTGAGGACCGGTCGCCAAGAGCGAAAGTATCGAACCCGAGCTAAAGCCTCTCCCGCGGGACTCTGTATACGGGTTGACTTTGAACAAATCGTCGAGCCTCGTGCGCTCATTGAGTTCCCGGAGGTAAGGCGTGTCGCCCGTCACTATATTTGGATTTATATCAATCATGTGTGCCTTTAAAAATGTTCCGACTCCTGCTTTCTGTCTGAGGAGCACGGTGGGGTAGCCCCTCACAGTCACCGGATCCTTGCTCTCAGGGACCTGGCCGGAACCCACGGGCCTTAGCGTGCTGTCGGGCGAGAGCGCCAAGGCTCCCGAAAATGTCGGGAGGCCCAGCATCACATACCCGGTCGTTTCAGGTTTCACTGTGAAGTTAAATGTGACAACATTGTTCGCCGAGGTATACGTTCCAAAAACAGGCGTCAGATCGTCTTTATCGGGAGGATTTATGATTGCTTGTTTTATGGTCCCGGAAGGTTGGATCGCCTGATCAGTATCCGTCTGAAAGGTGAAGGCCCACTTGTAGGTTTCCGAGGGCTGTCGTGAAACCCCCGTAATCTGAACACGTCCTTGAATTCCTATGAAAAACGCCCCGCGCCAACCATAACCAACAGGCTGGCTTGGCGTGTCAGAGGTCACGTAGAAGGTGGCCTCTTGGGGTCCCGTAATGTTATAAAATCCATCGACAAACATGTGTCCTACTATAAACTGGCTAGATTATTCTTCCACATTTGAATCACACTCGTCTTCTTCAGAGTGTCGCGCTCACCGGCCCGCGTCTGGCAGAGAGCCTCGAGCCGGGCCACCTCCTCTCGGGTATACTGATACGTCTTGATATCTAGCAATTTTGACCAAATATCCTCGGCATACTTCTCACGCCTGAGCTGAGTGTGGATGTCACCCAGTGGGATATTGAAGACCACAATCTTCGTGTGGATCGCCACGTCACGGATGAATCGGGCCTTCTCTGACAGCCACTGAATCTCCGTGTCGAGCTGCTTGATCAGCCACGCCTTTCGCTTCTTATAGAGCCCGAGCCGAATGTCTATGTAGTCGACCAGAATTTCTTCGGGTGAATTATACTTTTTGACCGCTCCATTTGGACCGATCAAGTGCATGTTCGAGGTGTTGATCGTCTTGGTCAGGCCCAGGTTCTTGATGGGATCCTTGAGAGCCTCGGTTCCCCAGATCCTGAAGTCCGGAGTTGTTTCGGTCGAATGGTTCTCAAACTTCTGGACGATGCCCTTTTCCAGGAGGTCATCAAGGTGCTCCTTGAAGTCCTGGATCCATTTTCCAGGTGGCAGCTCAGTCACGTGAATCTGGGCACCTTCTCGAACGGCCACACCCTCCATAAGCCACGTGTGCTCCTTTGTCCTCGTCATCTTGCCCTTGAAGCCCTTATAGTGAGGGGCCATCGGGGCCATCGCCACACCACTCAAGGCACAATCAATATTGTGCTTAATGACATCGACATCAAATGGAGGAACGAAGCAGCTGAAGCCGGTCCCGATACCCTCGGCTCCATTCACCAGGATCATAGGAATAATGGGTCCGTAAAATTCGGGCTCAACCGTCTGACCGTCGTCCAAAATGTATTTTAGAACAGAATTGTCGGCCGGATCAAAAATCTTGCGAGTTAATGGACCGAGGCGCGTGAAGATATAACGGGCGCTCGCAGAATCCTTCCCACCGGCCAGGCGCGTCCCGAACTGGCCAGAGGGCTCGAGCAGGTTCAGGTTGTTCGAACCTATGAAATTTTGGGCCAAGTTTACGATAGTTCCCTGCAGACTCGCCTCACCGTGGTGATAGGCTGTCTGCTCCGCGACATAGCCCGCGAGCTGCGCAACCTTCATATCACTCGAAAGGTTCTTCTTGAGGCACGCGTAGATCACCTTGCGCTGACTCGGCTTCAGACCGTCCGCGACGTGAGGAATCGACCTCTTGATATCTTCGGCACTAAAGTTGGCCATATCACGATGGATGAAATCCGAGACACCCAGGGTCTTCACGGACCCGTAAGGAATTCCTGGAGACGGATTGGCCATGTGCTCAGTCAGCCACGTCTTTCGATCATCCGCAAGAGACTTGGAAAAGGCCAAGTGCATCGACTCATTCGTTTTTGGATCAGAATTGAATGCGACCGTGAGCTTTTCAATTTGCTTGAAATATTCTTTGGCCTCTGCACTGGTCGAAGTTCCGAGACCCTTGTAGTATTTGACCGGACCGCTCGCGGTCTGTGCCGCCCGGAACTCCTCCTCCGTGAAGAACCAGACCTTTCCAGCCTTGATAACCGGAGTGACCATAGAAACCACAAAACCCATCTCGATAAGCTTTGGCCAATAGACGTGAAACATATTAAGGACCAGACCCTTGATGTGGCTCCCATCCAGATCCGCATCGGTCATAATCATCAAGCGGCCGTATCGGAGGTCCTTCAGTGACTTATACACCTTTCCGTGTTGAAGTCCCAGAATCTTTTTGAGATTACTAAACTCTTCGTTATCGGTCACCTGTTTGACGGTGGCGTCTCGAACGTTCCGAGGCTTTCCTCTGAGAGGAAAGACGCCGTAGGCATTTCGGCCGACAACGCTCAGGCCTGCGATCGCCAGGGTCTTGGCCGAGTCCCCCTCGGTGATGATCAGGGTGCACTCGTGACTGCGGTGGGTCCCGGCCCAGTTGGCGTCATCCAATTTAGGGATGCCCGTGATCCGAGACTTTTTGGAACCATCCGTCTTCTTCAGCTCCTTGTCGACCAGAGAGTTTCCTTTGGACAAAAGATCTTCAAGAACTCCTGAAGAAAAAATATCCTTAATGAATTTTGGTTTAAAATCGAAAGTATCTGAAATTTTTGAAGTGCATTCAGTCTTGGTCTGGCTACTGAAGGTTGGGTTGACTATCTGGGCCCGGACGAAAATGAAGAGGGAGGCTTTGATTTGTGGGGTCTTCACGGTGACCCTCTTGTCCTTGGCGATCTCTTCACAGATCTGTTTGGTCACGCGGTCAATGTGGGTTCCACCCTTGGTCGTTGCGATTCCGTTGACGAAGCTGACCTGCTGAAACCCTCCAGATGTGCTGTGACCGACCACTATGTCGAACGTGTCCGTGTGCATACGGGCCAGAGGGACGTCCCCAAGGTGCTGCTTTGCAAAGTCCTCGAGGGACCCAATCTTGATTTCTTGTTCATTGAATGTGACCCGGGTTTTGGTGCACCACAGAGCCGCGTCCCAGGTTCGCTTCTCAACAATTCTGAAAAAATCAGGGGTCTGACCCCCGAACCTTTTCCAGTCCGGAAGAAATTTGATTGTCACATAGGGTTTGGAAGTTGTGGCGGTCAGAGTTGCCGGGTCAACCTGGCTCATATTTTTGGACCAATTTTGTTCATAAATTTTTCGACCATCACAAATTTTAATTGAAAATTCCTTGGAGAAGACGTTGGCCAACTTGGCCCCGTAACCGTTCCGGCCTCCCGTGACCCGCTGCTCATCATCATTATAGTTCGAACTGGTCAAAAGATGACCGAAGATGAGCTCGGGAATCCAGATTTTCTCAGTCTCATGCATCTTGAGAGGGATGAAAACTCCTGAATTTGTGACTGAAATTGATCCGTTCGAAAGTGTCCGGACCTCGATCGAAGTGACCTTTTTTGGTCCGAGTGAATATTGATCGATCGCATTGACCAATATTTCATCGAAAATTTTCACCAGTCCAGGAGAAACCTGAAGAGAAGCAGACTCAAAGTTGTCTGCCGTTCCTCGGACCCAATAGTGACCGGTCTCGATACCGAGCGAACCGACATAAGTGTCGGGTCTTTTGAGAATATGTTCGACATGTGAAAGACGTTCATACTGTTGCATCGTTTAGTAACCAAAGCCCCTACCCTTTACGTAGAATACAAATTGAAATCAAAACTGCTATGATGCTCCAGATGACGATGTGATCTAGCTTGTCCATTGCCTGAATTTTTTCGGGCTCCAACTTGTCGAACTCTTCTTTGTAGCCCGGGGGCTTAAAGGGCAGCCAGATGTAGCGACCAAAAGGAACAATGGTCGGCTTCAGCTTGTCCTGGCAGTTATAGGAATAATCATACCACGCGAGAGCTATATAGGGAGACCATATGAGGAAGGCCAATACCCAGAGATTCTTGTGGGGTGCGAACCAATAGCCCGCCGCAAGAATCATTGTAAAAATAATGCATTTCAGGTTGAGAGCAAAAGGGTGTCCCGGAAACAAACCACCGGCCATCTCTTACAATTTAAGTATAAAAAAAATAAGTCCAAACAAGAGAACCGCAAAGAACACAATCATATTAAAATTAATTTTGGTTCCAAATAGAGCATCGAACGCCGCCTCGGGTGTAATTGTTGGCTTGCCTATTTTGGCATTCACTATGTTGTGAACCAGGACCGACCACTCGAAAAGGACTATGGGATCATCTGACTCGGGCAAAGGGTTCTCGGCCAGAACCTTTTCGAAGTGAAATCGACAGGCCCCACACGGGAGAACAAGTGGATACGAGTTGACAAAGTTCCTGAGGGCTTCGGGGTCCCTGGAACCTAGACAGGCTGTATGAAGCGCTCCCCAAAAATACGGCCCGAAAACTTCCGGACTAATATTCATTCCTAATTTAGGAATATATTTGTTTTTGCTGCATTTGAAAACTTTCCAATATGCGCCTATACATCTTCCCCCTCTCTGCAAATAGGACACCGGGAGGAGAATATACGCGCTCTCTCCAAATTCTCTGAGCCGCTACGATCTTGTCCTCATCACGGGTCACTGAACCATCGGGTCTCAGGTAACAAGCCTCACCGAGGGCGTTTAAACGCCTCCTCTTTTCGAGACCCCTTGCGAAATCATCCTTGAATTCTTCCTCTATGATGACGCCATTAATCCGAGGAAATGGGTAAGGCATCTTTCTCTTCTTAACGACCGTTCTTTTATTTTCTAATCAACTTAGTAGGAATGATTACGTCAGGTCCACGCAAGTCGGTGCTTAAAGGAAAGCGTAGCCAGATTTACAATCTGGTAAAGAATAATATTGGTGCTGGATGGTTCTGGAATATGATAAGAAATAAGCGCCGCGGCAATAATTATGCTCTTCATAATGCATCTGGTAATCTTGCCGGGTTTGCTGTTATGGGCAAGAACCTTCCGCATCTCGGAGGGTCGACCTACATCTTCTTGATCGGCGCAAGACCAGGACACGGCTACGGGTCACAGCTCCTCGCTCGAATTATTCAAGATGCGAAAAACCGAGGGCTTAACTATATATTTCTGGAACCCACTGAAGAACGCGTGAAAATTTGGTATAGACGATTCGGGTTCACGAATGTTTCGAATGATCTCATGGTCCTGAATCTCAATCCTTAAACAAACTCAGGGTGGCCCGCCATCTGGAACGATGCTCCTGTGTGAAATACGTCAGCATCAGACTCTAGATGACTTGGACCCCATATAGTATGATATTTGGATTCAGGTCCAAATGTCCACCTGTCATCTTCCGGATCGTATATCATATCAGTTTTCACTTCCCAATAGTAATCATCGTAGCCTGAAATTTCAAAATATACAAGAGTTTTTGTCTCTGTGTGATACTTGAAGACCTCTGCATAGTAAACAAATGCTTCATGGACAGGGTGCCAATTGCGATGCAAAGTGGGTCTGAAGGGTGGTAAAACCATTGGTGGAAGTTTTCTGGGTTTAAAACCAAGCGCCCTCCTCGAGTCTATGTCAGCGAATGACGCTATAAGCTCGAGGAGGTCGTAGGGCAACTCGGACCAGATTTTTGGGTCTAGGGACTCCATGTGTTCTTAGTTATTTAGGACTCCGTGGCTTTACATACATTCTAGCCACTCGACGCCTCCCATCTTCCCAAAGACCCTGTCGGGGTGAAAGACGG
>JGI24890J29729_1000782_pt1 | contig 17286 bp, 33 predicted proteins | sample FreactcultureFD7_FD_29729 | JGI IMG/M metagenome (IMG submission 29729)
CCGGCCGCCCTGCCCTTTTACGAACCCCCCTACAGCCCCTCGAGCGTGTGAATATAAGGTTTTTTTGCCACGCGACTACACACCGCTACACCTGTAGGGGGTTTAGAAACGACGTATCACCTGGTCAGATACTAAACGTCGTAAAGTTCGGGGGGAATACGCACCCCATTCGTACAAAACCCCGGCCTACCTCGCGATAGTCCGGGGGATCGTACGACAGTAAAGACTGATTTATTAGTTGTTGTCGGCCTCGACGTTACTTGTTGCCGCCGGCCAGGTCAAACTAGCTTTACCATTTTCGTCGTAACTAATGCGGTATGGCTTGTTGATCCAGTGAAACCCCATAGCTAATAATTCCTCGGTACGCCCGGCAATAGTCCGTTTAGCCGCGTCGAGTAACCCGGTACGCATTAGGGTTGTTGTCGAACCATTTGGGCCGGCCTCGATCACGTCATATCTAATTTCTAAATGGCGACTATCGACAATACGTAACTCGTACGTGTGCCAACGCTGTTCTGGTTGCGTTGCGAACCGCCTAGACATAATTACCATTTCCGTTTTGCCCCTATTCCTTGGTTAAATGATCTTCTAAGCGACTAACCCGCCGCCCTAAGTCCTCTAAGGTCGAATTAAGCGACCCCAACATACCGCCAATCTTAAATAGACCCGCTGAAACTGCTACCCCGCCACCGGTAATTAAAAAAGTGGTTACGGCGTTCGACACGGTTACGCCTTTACAGCTGTGTCGATTTCGGTAACAGCCTTTTCGACTGATACAGCTGCCGACGCCGCGGTAGTCGCGGTGGGTTGGTTAATAAAGTGATCGACGGACAACAACACGCCCGCCACCGCCGTAATGGCGACACGTACCGATTGGGGTAAGTGAATAGCGTTAGTCACGCCCTCGACAATTCCGACGTACGCCACGGCTTTACGAATAATGTTTTCGACGGTTTGTAGTTTCATGGTTCTACCTTTAGTTAACGGCCGGGTTGGTCGGCCAGGTGTTAAGTACCGTCGACGTGTCGCAAAACTTAGCGGCACCCGGGTACATAGGTGTTCCGTCGGCCCATTGGGTGGCGACAACGTTAGGGAATTGGGTACAAACATGGCTAACCCCTGTGTAGTCGGCAACCCAAAAGTACGGCAACGGTTGCTTGGCCGCATTAAACGCGGCAATAATCGTAGGGATTAACGCCCGACTCGCGTAAACAATAGGGTGCCGACCCAAGCTACGCATATGGGCCGACCAGGAAACCGCAACCTGGGGGGTCGCGTCGCCCTTTTCGACGTCGATAACGTCGGCAACGTCAGTACCAAACACGTCGATACTGACTACGTGGGCTTTAGGGAACTTGGCTTTAAGGTTGTGGTACGTCGGCCAATAACCGTTTACATACCCGGCGACCATACTGGCGTTGGTCGGTATGTTGTTGATGTTTACGCTGTCGAACATTATGGTCATGTGTGTAAGCCTAGATTATAAAGACCAAAAAAAACAACACCGTTAAAAGGGTCACTACCATTGTCGACCAAAAATAGCCGCTTTCTAGATCACCTAACCAATGTCCTAACACGTGGCCCAACAAGGTACCTGCCCCAAACCACACGACAAAAACAGCTAGTACCTGTAGAACCATGGCACTTGTGGCGGTCATTGTGCGAGCTGCTTTAATTGGGCGTCGACTTTGGCCATGCGACGTAGGTGGCGTTCTCTCGTCTGTCGCATTTTCTTACGCGTACGTTCCGACACGCCGCCCCAAATACCGTGATCCTCGTTATTTTGTAACGCAAATTCTAAACAGATACGTTGTACCGGGCAACCCTTGCAAATTTTCTTTGCCTCGACGACGCCTACAGCGTTCTCGGGAAAAAAGGTACTAAACCCCATGCCCTTACAGTTGTAGGTTGCCACGGCCCGCCAGGCGGGGTTTAGAAAAAAAGACACGTCGCCCATAGGTATTAACCAATTTTCTACTGTTTCCGTTTTCATTTCTGCTTATCTTTCTGTTTGTTTTTTACTACCACCAACATAGTCGGGGATAGTGACGCGTAGCGGTTCTCTAGGGTCACGGCCTACAATGATCCAACTGTAACGTTCTAGACCTTTTACGGCACCGCGAATTTCTGCCTTGGGTCGACCTAGAATTTCTGCCAGGCGGTTTACTACGTCGGTGTCGCGGGTGTAACTGACCGCCACCCACGTAGCTTGTTTTCCGGCCATGGGCGTTACCCATGTCGGTTGCTGATAACTCGAGACAAAAGATACGCCTAGGTCGCGGGCCGCGATCAACATACGGTCGACCTCGGTACGTAAATTAAATTGCCGGGGGTCGGTCAATATCATTAACTCGTCGGCGTACACAGTCCAACCGCCCATTTCGTACGCCTCGCGAATTGCCGCCCCAATTGTCTGAATTAGTTTTTTTGTTTCGGCCTCGGTGCGAGATTTTGCGCCGACCACGTAGCGACTAGGTAAACCCTCGTTGTCGTTGTGTTCCACGGTGCGAGTCATTGACTTAGCACCGGGCCACGAATTAAGTCGGGGAAAACCCAAACTATCTAACGTGCTGTCGCCGCCCTTAGCGTCTAATGCCAATACGTATTTCCGCAGCTGTAACAACCCCGACGCAAACGTAGTTTTACCCGCACCGGTCGGGGCTATCAAACTGACGTGTTCGCCCGGTTGCCAGGCGTCACGAAACCACGGTAAAAATTCCGTCGACCAGTCTAGGGCCTCTATATCAACTGAATTGGGCATTGGTGTCTACGTCTCCGGTAACGGTCATATCGTCAACAGTAATGTCGGATTGCGCCGGAACCCAACCGTCGAACANCTGACCAATAACAATGTCGACCGGATCGACACCCTCGGGAATTTCCATACCCTCGGGCAAATAATCACGAATAGCCTGGTTAACTTTTTCCTCGCGGGCCTGGGCTTTTTTCATGGCCGGCAATAGCGTCGGCAAAGATCCACGAATAGCCGATTTAAGTGCCGGTATAAGTATCTCTGCTCGGGCGGGGTTTCGCTGAATGGCAATAATAATTGCGGGCGGCCCCATAATTGCGCCTACCACGTCGAGCCGGCCGCGAGCTTTAACCGCGGGTTGTAGAAACTTACGGTCAATGGCTGTACCGGCTACGGCTTGATCTAACAATTCACCGGCGGCGGGGGCCTGCCACGCCATATATCTACCTAGCGGTACATACCCGGCGCGTTGGGCGACCCCACCTACGGCACCCCAAATATCTTCTATCGTGCCAGACGTCGAGCTACGGCGACCAGTTACCTTAGGTGACTTTTCCCGGGTGGGTTGGGTAAACGTCGTTTGTGGTTTCGTCTTACGCTTAAAAAACCCGCCACCAAATTTAGAACCGGGCGACACGTCACTAACCGGTTCGCCAACCGGGGCAGTGGTAGACGAACCGGGGCGACGTTCGCCCGGCGACGTAAATGTTACCGTCTGGTCATCACTCGGTTGATCATCACCAACACCCGCATAATCGTCGTAATCGTCGCCCGCCAAAACCGTAGTTCTAGTTTCTGTAGGGCTGTCGATATTTCCGACCGTAGAAAATTCCGCCAACGTTCCATTTCTAGCCGCCTCGTTAATTTCCGCGTTTCTGTAACACGTGTGGCATAGTCCTAAACCGACGTGCTTACTTTTTGTTTGACCGCAACTACGGCACCCGTTGGGGTACTTGCGGTTACTCCACTGATCGCCAAACGCCATGGTTATCGCTTACCGTATTTAACAACAGCAAACGTAATACCCACGCCCAACGCAATACCCAACGCCACGCCCACGGCCGCGGCCTTTTTTTGGTCTTTTTGGCACTCGTCGCAATTTTCCATTTTTAGTTTTCTCCCCATAGGAAACCACGCAAAGACTTTTTGTTAGCTTGGCGTGGTTCGGTTTCCTCTACTTTTTTGACTGGTGCCGCCTTTTTTACAGCTGCCGCCTTTTTTACCGGTGCGGGCTTTTTGGAACCCAACGCCAACATAGCCTCGCGTACCTTTTTTTCGGCAATACGTTCTATTTCGGCGGCACTAAGGTTTACCGTTTCTACAACGTCGTCGGCCTCGTCAACCTCGGTGTCGTCATTATCTGACGTCATGGGGTTAAAACCCGCCAACGCGTTTCTAACGGCCTCGGTAACGGTGTCTAGTAATTCCTCGCGGGTAACAAAGTCGTCGGTTTCGACTTCTACGTTTTCCGTTTCGTTTTCTTCTGTTTCTTTGGTCATAGTGCCAGTGTACCAACAATTTCTACATGATACCGTTACACCCATGGAAACTACCGACCGCGGCCCGCGTTGGCTAATTCGTGGCTTATACGCTACCGCTATTGCCATAAACGTTTGGTACCTGGGTGAGATGATCCGGGAAACCGACGAGGGGCAACTATTTTTAGACCGGTTAAAGGCTCGTGGTGTAGCTGCTACTCGCGTGTTACACGGCCGGTTATTTTTTCGCGACCATGCCGACGATACAATTCGTCAGGCCGAAAACATTATTAAAGGGGCATAAGTGGGTTCTATAGATCGAGACCGAATTTTACGACGCGTCGAAAAACAAACGTTGTTGACCGGCGACGAAACACAATGGGAAATTAGCCCTAACCGCGGTGATCCTCGTTGGCGGGTCGACGCTCGTTGGATCGAATTTGAATGTGGTTGTCGAGCTGAACGGTGCGCCAAACTTTATGACTACTACCCATGGGAACCGGTCATTTTTTACGGCCTACCTGAACAAGCTGTTTACGAGGGTGTCTGTGATTTTCACGCGCCTAGCATGAATAAGAGAATTGGCACCGGACACAAATACAAAGATTTTGCTAGTTGGCGTATGCTTAGGCGAAACGTACTAATGGGGAAATAATGACCGACTTACCATTTTACAAAGAAACTGCCGAACCTTTTGTACCGCAGGGCGACCCCAATAGTTCGCCACGCGTCGAACAAATTAGTAAGGCCCTCGACAAACTGACCGCGGCCAACGTCGCGTTGTGGAACCGCCTACAGCGAAACACCCCCGTTGTGTATCGATTAGCGGGATCGGTGGTGTACTCGACTTCAGCCGCCCTGGACATTATTAACTTTGGTAGCCCCGACCGCGGCACCTTTTGGGAAATTCAGAATTTCGCCATTGGCGGTACCGATATCAACGTAACCGCCGCCGGTACGTTTGGTTTGTACGTCAGTGGTTACAACGGTACTGGAGTGTCGCCAGGTATGGCGGCATTGGTTGACGGTGCTAACAGCACCGCCGGCGGTACCGCAGCTATGCCGTTTACCCAAACTTACGGTTCACGTCAGATTGTCGTTAACGACGCTGAACAGCTGTTCGTCATTATTTACAACGGCACCAACAACCAACAATACGTTGCCAACGTATCGGCCACCGTATGGAACGTCGCGGCCGGTAGCGGTATCGACATCAACGCAATTTAATAGAAAAGGTAAAAACATGACTGACCAGACTTTTAGCGTGGCCGACAATCAGGTAAAGGTTACGGCCGACGAAATTGCCGCCGGCGAAATTACGTGTAGCTGTGGGGTTATCAACGAGGCCACCGCGACCGTATGCCATTTGTGTGGTGCCGAATTCGTGACCGCAACGGCTAACTAAACATTGGTTTGACTTTACTAACCGTTGGTGTATACTGACCACGCGGGGCAACACTGCCCCGCTGTAACGGAAGGTTGCCACCATGGCGAGTAATGAAATTGTCCACGCGACTACTGACGTCGAGTTGACCACGACAACGGTGTTGGAATTGCTGACGAGTCCGACCACGAATTGGTCGAAACTGTCGTTTCGCATTTCTAACCCCGACGAGACTGCCGCAAAGATCGCACAGCGCGAATTGTCTGCTAGCTCGATTGACGAATTGTTGGGCGGCGGCGAAACCATTAGTGGTAAGGATTACATTGGAAAGCCGTTTTGCGTCAACGCGGTTGACTGGCAAGCGAGCGACATTGTGGGCGAGGGTTTGCCCTTCTATGCGGTAATTCACGCGGCCGACATTAACGGCGAAACGTTGACCATTACCACCGGTGCGCGTACCGTGGTTCGTAAGTTGGCGATCATGGCCGGCAACGGTTGGTTGCCCGCATGGGTCAAGATTGTTAAGGGGCCAAAGACCGACGCCGGTTACGAGCCTCTCGACTTGGCAAAGGCTGACGCACCCGAAAAGCCGTTTTAACCATGCCACGCAACCCGCAAACCGTCGCCCGTCAAAAGCTTGACGCGGCCCTAGCTAATTACAGCCGGGCCACGCGGGCGACGTCAATCTCTAGGGCGACCTTAAAGGCCGCCATGATTGACGCGGTAAACGCGGGCGTCACTCGTTACGAGGTGGCCGACATTACGGGTTTTTCACAAGCCTACGTTGGCCAAATCGACGGTATGCCAAAGGGCAAAAACGCCCGTCGACCCGACAGTGACGTAGCGTAACCCATGGCCAAAAGGTCAGTCGAACAATGGAACCGGCTAAGCGACGCACAGCGAAAAAGGTATGTTGCCGCCGGTAGAACGGGAAAACTGACCGGATCGCCCAACCTGACCCCCGCACAAGTTCGCCGCTACTACCTCAATGGTGGCGACTTGGGCGGGGGCCGTGGGCGTCACCCGGGTAAAGGTTCCGCACCCGTGCGAGCCACCAACGCGTCGAGTATCGGAAATGCGACAAGTGACCAGGTAAAGCAGCTACGTAACTGGCGTAAAAACCGCGCCCCGAAATGGTTGCCTAAAAGTCAGTCGGTTATGGGTGACGATACGGCGGCCATATTGTCGCAAATTGGTCTACAGCCTAAAAATTGGGGCCAGGTAACAATTACCGCCAACGAGAATGGCACATACACCATGACCGTCACTAGCAAGCGATCCAACCGTGTGGCAAAAGTTTTACTACCGGATCGCGACAGCGTTTTAGAGGTGCGAAACCTGTTTAACGCTAATTCGCGTCGTGAACTGGTCGACAAAAAAGAGGCGGCCCGGCTAGAAAAGTATTGGGCCAAAGCTGACCAGTCCCCTTGGGAAATTGGTTTTGATATTCGCTACGTGTCGCCGGTGAGTAGAGTTACGGCCACCCCGGTACCGACCGGGCGGGCATTTACAAAATAGAGATAGGAAAAACGGAAAATGGAATTAACAACCGAACAAATTAAGGAAATTCAGACCGTACGCGTATGGGCGTTAGACGCAGGTATAGCTGAGATTAACGCCCTACAAAATTTGGTAGAGGCCCGAACCGTCGAGAGGCTAAATACTCTCATTGGCGAGGCCGACCTACGTAATCGCCAGGCTAACGCCGCGTGGCAAAAGTATTTAGACACCGTGGTAAGCGTTACCGGGTTCGACTACCGCACCCACGTTGTCGACACCCCGGCCGACGAGCTAAGCGAAATAGAGGTAATTCGACGTGGCGAGGGTGGCCGGTAATGAATCGTTATATTCGGTCAACGTCGCCCCGCGGGATTGTCTGGCGTTGGGTAGAGGGTATGCGGTTTTATTTTCCCGACGAGCCATACACCGAATACGTAGTTAACGCGGTACAAAACGTACGCGATCAGGTATACGTGTGGTACGACGCGGGTATGACCGGCTACCGGGTTAACACGGCCCTTATTAGACCGGTTCGACCCCGCCATGAGAATTGACCCGCTAAAAGTATCTAAGGCCAATGAAATTGCTCTACTGTTTCCGGGCCACCGTTTACTAACCGTACAAACCCAATGGGGTACACAACGGTTTACTGGTAAACGTGACGTCGACAACGCCCTACTTAAATTGTCGGGTTTTACGTGTTACGTAATGAGTGGGTTACAAACGCTTAAAAACGCCAACGGTGCGACCAATTGGGTATTAGATACGTGGCATGGCCGCGACGTCAAAATGACCCACGTACCTAGCGGCACNGTGGTCACGTCGCTACGTCACACCCTTGACGCCTCGACTGATCCGTGGGCCGACTTAAACCTAACNATGAACTGGTTACGCGGCTACGGGGTAAAACCCGCGTCGGTTAGTTCTATGGCGTGGCAGCTGTTTCGGGCAAGNTTGGCCCGCCCGGTAACTATTGGGTTCGACCCTGAAATTGGCCGCCGGGCGTTATTTGGTGGTCGACAAGAGAGTACGCGCCCCGACAAGTACCTAAAAGCTAAGTCTGTAGATATCCGCGCCGCATATCCAACCGCCATGGCGTCAAAACCTATGGCCTTATCTTTACGTCAGGTACACCCGTCGACGTATCTAAACCCCATGGAAGCGGGCCTAGCCCACGCTAAAGTTTTTGTACCCCATGATCTACCGCACCCTCCGCTACCGGTACGCATAGACGAAACCGCTATTCAGTTTCAGTACGGCCATATAGAAGGTGTGTGGTCGTGGTGCGAGCTGAATGCCGCCCAACAATTGGGGTGCGACGTAGAGGTAATTAACGCTTGGGGGCCAAAGCGAACGGCCGACTTATTTGGTACCTGGTGGGACATGGCCCAAACCGGTCGAGACTTACCCGGGGCCGCGGGCAATTTGGCCAAAGCGGTTGCTAACTCTACGTGGGGTCAATTTGCCATGACCCCCGGCGAGCGTAACGAAGTGGCTTGGTGCGACGATCGTGGGGACTTACCTTTTATTACCCCGGTGGCGTCGCGTCGTATGCCTCAGGAATGGACTATTCACGTGGCCGCCGAAATAACTAGCCGGGTGCGGGTACAGCTGCTAACCGAAGGGTTGTATGGAATTAACGCGCCGACGTTCCACGTCGACACTGACGGAATAATTATTAGCGAGGATCGCGAGCTACCCCAAAACGCCGGCACCGGGTTTGGTCAATGGTCGGTTAANGATCATATGGATATNATCGACTTACGCGCCCCGCAGCTGTACCGCTANACGAAACCCGACGCCCCGACGGTGTGGCATTATGTCGCCAGTGGACTAACTCCCGACCAGGCGGTTCGTATGTTCGACAAAAAAACTAATAGTACCCGAATTAGTTTTTTGGGAACTGGCGACGTGACGTTACCGCCCGGATCGGCCCACGATGAAGAGACCATTAGCCGGTTGCTAGAGGAAATGCGAGCGTTGGCGGTATGACCTTGGCCGGTAAAAGTCATGTCGACCCCTGTCGGCGGTGTCGCGACTTAGTGTTACGCGAAAACTTGGTACCCGCCAAAAAGGTGATTATTAGAGGCCAAACCCCCAAAACCAATGCCCGCGGGTATTACTGTCGACCCTGTGTAAAAATTCTGAAATAAATACTTGACTACGGTTTAGTTCGGTAGTAGAAATAGATACGTGGCACGAGCCACACAAACGGAAAAGAGAAAAAAAATGGTACGTCACGAAGGCGTTATTAAGTTGGCCGACACGGAAACACCCGCGGGGGTACAGTTNCCGCTTACCGGTATCGACCCCTTGGTTAATTTGTCGCAATACCTAAACGTTGCGTTGGCACAAGCTAACGAAAAGTCGAACGGCCCGACGGACTTTTTTAGTGCCGGGTTGATTGCCGGACTGAACTACGCACAAGCTATGGTTGCCATGTACCGCCAAATGTCGCAAATCGAGAAGGCAGCGCAAGCATGAATTTGTTTTATACGTCGTTGTTTATGGTGGCCACGTACACGATTGGCCGCATGGCCGGCATCATGTCCGAAACCGAAAAGCGGTACAAGCTCGATCGCGAAATTGACGCCCTACGTCGCGATATTCGTAAGCTACAAAATATCGACAAGTTTGGTTACGGCGGGAAATGATAAGGTGGGGCCGTTGCCCTGCCGTTTTCTTCCGTTTTCGGTAGACCAACCACAAACACCCCGGTTCCATTGGTGCCGGGGTGTTTGTTTTTGGGGTGACGTGTTTTTTGGTTGATCAGGTATTAGAGTTCGTTTTACCGGGGCAACGGTCACTACCAGGAGATTAAACAATATGCCTACTAAGCGTATTTTTGACTTAGCCCTGCTGACCGCCCTGTTGGTTACACCTGCTACCGGTTTGGTTCGCATGGCCTCGCGTCGTTGGGCGCGTGAAAATGGCGGAGTTTTGGGTAGCGTTGGTGCGAGCCTGGCGGTGGCGATCTAATGGCACAGTCCTACACCATGTCGGCACAAGAGGCCGGCCGCCCGCAGCCACAGACAACTGTGGAAGCTGCTAACGGTGGCCCCTTTATTCGCCACTCGCAGCCCGGCCGCGCCCCGCAGTANTCGGTTTCGGGTACCGCGCTNGGTAACGTCATCACCCAACCCCTTGTTGCCCGCCCGGGTTACTTTCGTAACTTCCGCATTAACCAGACTTTGGTTACTGGTGGAACCATTACGTCAGGTACCGTGGCCGCTGACGCCCCGTACAACGTCAATAGCCTTATTCAGCTGAAAGACGCGTTTGGTACGCCCCTTTTGGTCGGTGGTGGTTACGAAATTGGTTATCTGACCAACTTGCTTGGTGGTTCCGCGGGACTGCTGAACGGTACTAACACCCCTGCCAACCTGCCGTCGTACTCTGCCCTTAGTGCTACCACTGGTGCCGGTTCGTTCTCGATCCAGTTGCCTTTGGAATTCGCTAAGGCGTACGGTGTTTTGTCGGGTGCTAACGCGTCACTTTTGCCGACGCTACAGCTGAACCTAAACAGCGGTACCGGTATTTTCGGTAGCGGTTCGTCAGGTTCGTACCCGACCGTTAGTACCACGGTGTCGAGCGACTTTTACTGGTTGCCCGAAGGCGTGAACATCGAACCGCCGGGCCTCGGTACGACGCGTCAGTGGCAAGTTGTTCAGGCGAACCCCAACATTGGTGCGTCGTCTAACGCCCGTGTTCAGTTCCCCCGTCTTGGTGGATACCTCGACACGATTGCCATGATTGTTCGCGACAACACTGGTGCTCGTACTGACGGTTTCTGGCCTGGTGGTTCGGGTACCGCATTGTCGAGCAACAACAACCGTTTTCAGTTGTACGTTGACGGTGTGCCGTACCTCGACACGACGGTTAACGAACTGATCGACGACATGGCAATTCAGTACGGTTTTAACAGCAACCTCGGCATTACTCGCCCGACTGGTGTTATGGCCGTTAGCCGTAAGACGTCGCTAAACCAGGTCAACCTTGGTTTGCTCGACACTTCCGAAGCGGTTTTGTCGACGAACCCGGCGACCCTGATCGAAGCCAACTTTGCCCCGGCCGGTGCCGGGTCGAACAGCCCCGCCACTATGTCGGTGTTGGTTGGTCAGATCGTCGCGACTGGTGCCATTATTCAGGGCCTGCCCGAAGCGTAGGTTTAGATAATGTCTATCGTCACTCGGGTTGGGGGGTTCGGTGCGGTTGGTTCCGCACCGGCCCCTCAATACGGCAGTGCCGCTAGCTATGCCAGTGGCGTTAACGCGTCGAGCGCGGCCTTTGGGTCGGGTTTCACTACCCCGACCCTTACCGACGGTCAGGTTCTTATGAACCACCCGACCGGTAAGGCCACGTTTATTGGTATCGCCGCGATCGTTGCCCTTGTCGTAATTCGTTATTCACTCCCGAACTAGTAGAAAGTAGGACACCATGACCCGCAGCCCCATTTTTTGGTTTGTCGCCGGTGCCGGTTCCCTCTGGGCTTATCACCGTTTCGTGAAGCCCATGCCCTCGGCTAAGTAGTCATGTTTACGTTAGGTCTGTCGTTAACGTTCGTCGGTTACTCGGTGACGTATTACGGCCTAACGCAAATAAAGGGCGGCAACTGGGGTTTCCTCGACTTGGTATTACCTACCAGGTGGACACCCGACGTAGCCGCCACCGCCCGCGACGGTGCCGGGGGTAAATAATGGCCAGTCCGTTATTACCCCCGGCAATCGTGGAAACCGCATTAGTTATTTATCGCGACGTTAAGGCCGGTAACGCACCGTCTAACCCGGTACCGTACTTACCGCGGCCCAACCAATTGTTAGCCGTGGTAATTATCTATGGAACCCTAGGTTCGTTGCCCGATCGTTTTGCTAGACCGGCGCAGCTGCTCGGGTGGGGNTTTGTTATTGCGACCGCCCTTAATGTCTTTAACCCTGCTACAGTCGGTAACAAGGTACAAAACGCACCGTTACCCACGGTGAAANAGTAAAGAGGTCTAAATATGTCTGGGATTATTAGCCTGGCAACGTTGATTATTGGCGGTGTGATTATTGCCGATATTTTGACGCACCCACAAGGTACCGCCGCCGCGTCAACCGGAATTAGCAACATCTGGGGTTCGTCACTGAATGCCCTTTTGGGTAAGGCTAAGTAGTTTTATGCGGCACACGATCCGAACCCTACAGGTACCGGTTAACTACGGTACGGGCGCGTTTAGCGTTTTGCCGGCTCGGTCGTCAACCGCTAGCTACAACGGTGGGAACGTGGTTATCGGCGCACCTGGCACCGTACCCGTACCGTCGCCGCGACCCGCGGCCCTTGACGACGGTCAGTTGGGCGGCCCGTTTAACCAACCGTCGAGCGTCGGCCCGAATTGGTTTTTGCCCTCAATCTATGTGGCCCGTATTACCCGGGCCATGTTCCATTTGACCGGTGGACTTTACAGCGACAATTACAGCCCCGCACCCGCGGCCAACGTTACGCGTATCCCCGCACAGTGGCAAAAGCGTACGCGTGTGGGCGGTCGCACCGTGACCACAGCCAACCGACCTTTTACCCAATGGCCGACTTATGGCCGTAATGGAAACGTGTAACCATGGCCGCACCTACCGCAAAACTAGAACCGACAAGCAAAGTTTCCCCCAACGCCGCTAAGGCCGCTACCCCGTCACAAGGTAGCGGGTTTAGTTTTGGTAATTTGCTGAACTACGCAAACCCGGTGTACGACGCTGAACAAGCGTTAAAGCTTGGTGAAACGGCCGTTGGTGCCGGTGTAAAAGAAGCCGAAGGAGCAATTCAGGTAGCCCAAAAGGCCGGTTTACAACGCGATCTAGAGGCCGCCGCCCTGGCACCGTTTGACCCCGCCGCGTCGGCACAGCTGTTAATGGGTGATCGCACTAAGTCGACAAAGGCCGCCACCGCCGCCCGCAAACCGCCGCGGGCCGGTAGTGCCAAAAACGGCCAGGCCACTACCGAAGCGACACCGGACACGGTGAACGTAACAAGTAACGCCCGAACCCCTGAAGGTGTCGTTGGTCAAACTGAACTGGCAAACCTAAACCGGTCTATTTCGAGCCTACAAGCGTCGGTAGCTGCCACTGGTGCGGAATTGTCGTCAATTAAACAATCTCAAGTAAACACCAACACGGCCCTTAATGGTGTCTACAGTCAAATTGGCCAATCGGCCGCCGGTGCGTCAGGTGCCGCCGGTGCGGTAGCTGCCAACGCAGCTAACACTGGTGCCGGAAATGCCCCGGGCAAAATCTCCAGTTTTCTGACCTCGACTACCGGCCGTATTGTTGTGGTAGTTGCGGTTGCCGGTGGTATCTTTTATTACGTTCGCCAAAAGGGCGGCATTAGCAAGTTGGTTAAGTAATGCGACTGATCGACCGTATTTTTTCTAAGTCGGGTTTCGCCCACGGTATCGCGTGGCACACCCCCGATCAACATAATTTTCGTGAACGGGCACAAGGCCGGTGGGCGGCCGACGTGACGTTGGGGGCCAACGCGCCGGCCTGCCACGTGGCAGTTCGCCCTAGCGGTTGTGTCGACGTTACCGTGGTCGAACCCCACGACAACCATTGGATCGACTTAGGCGGCCGTGGCGGCATTGACTTTAGTGTTGGTAGAATTTAACAATGGCTATTCCAGTTGGCACCCATATTTTTAAGCACAATCAAAACACGTACGCACCGTCGACCGTCATGGCCCGCGGTGAAGCTGTTTGGTTTGCCCCGGCGGGTATCACGTACCACGCCCCGCCCCGCGCCCGCGGTATCTACTCCCCTGGTCGTAGTGACGTAACCATGATGTACGCAAAGACCCCCGCCGCTAATACGTCGAACCCGCGACTTTTTGGTAAGCGTTTGGTTCAGACAAAGTTGTATAGGACTATTTTTAACTAATGGATAGAAACCTAGAACGAGTTACGACGATTATTTTGCTTATTGGCGAGGCGTCTGGCGTGTTTGCGGGTTTTTGCCCGTCATGGTTTACCGTTGCTAGTCCGTTTTTCCACGAGCAAGAAGCTAAAAGCGGCAACGTAAAGCGTATTCGAGCCGGCGAGGTTGCCGCCACTGGCATTGTAATCGCGACCGGGTGGGCCGTTTCTAAGGCCATGAATGACGTGGTGCCGTTTTGGGCGTCGGTTGCTATCTGTGGTGTGTTTGTTGCCGGGTATGAATATCAAATTGCTAACCCCTCGACTAACGAGGGTGAAGGCGTCGCGGGCGTCTGGCAACGAATTACTAAAGGTTAATTATGGCGTCGGCCACGTCTAGGGCAACGACGTCATCGTTTCCCGCATGGGAATACGCATTTCTAAAGCTAATCGGCGCACCCCAAAACGAAGCACAGCTACAAGCATTAAACAATTGGGCCAGGGCTGAGGGTATGCCCGACGGGGCGAACAACTGGTTAGCGTTTACCGCACCGGCCACCGATCTAAATATGTGGGGTACGGTCGGTAGCAGTTCTAACGTCGACCAGTATGGCGGCCCCCGCCAGGCTATCGCCCCGGGCCAATGGAACCTTTTTGATAACGGCAAATATTCCGTGGTTACTTATCCGACCATGGCGGCGGGCGTACAAGCGTTGTACGAATTTTTAAGTCACGGCCACGACACAATTTTACGCGAGTTAAAAAACCCCAACGCCACGATCACGTCAATTGGCGACGCCATTACCGCCGATAAAGCGTGGGGTAATGACGGTAAAAAAATAATTGCTTATTCCAATGGCGGCGTTTATTCTGGCGGCGGCCAGACCGGCGGCGGGGCCAACATTACCGGCAAGGGTTTCACCCAATGCGGTAACAATGGTGCGGTAATTGGTACGCCCTCGATACCGGTTATCGGATCTTTTACCCTTATTAACCAATGCCAGGGTAAAGCGTTGGTCGGCGGGTTTCTTATCGGCATGGGCGGGTTTCTAATGCTACAAGGCGTGTTACTAACTACCGTGGCCGTGGGCCTAAACAGCGGTGTCGTACAGGCCGCGGTTAATTTGATACCTGGCGGCGGTACCGTCGCACAAGCGGCTAAGGGTGCTGTAAGCGGTATTAAACCGCGTCGTAGTTCGTCAACCGCCGGGGCGTTACGTGGTGTTAGTCGATCTATGGCGGCAAAATGACCGTACAGGAATTAAACAAAAACGTACAAGCTATCGCTAGTTCGACGGGAACGGCAACGTTTATGTTCGACTCGATACCGGTTAGCCAAACGTGGACTTTTACCGTTACCATTCCGAACGCACCAGACACCACAACCACCACAGCTACGTCGGGTGCCGACATATTCGGCAATTTTACCGGGTCTAATTCGTGGGGGCCTATTCAGTTAGGTACCAATGACCAGTTGGTTCTAACGTCGATTGGTCTAATACCTGGCACCCAATACATAGCCACCATTACCGGCGTGGCCCACACCGTACAGGAACCGCCCGTTACGTGGCCCGCAGCTTACGCCGACGCGGTAACTACCTCGACGCAACAACTGTTTTTATCTAACCCACAACCGACGTACAGCGGTGGAACGTTGTTGTGGTCGACTAGCCAGGTAATCACGCTACAAAGTTTGTGGCGGTCTATGTGGATCGCGATTAAGTGGACTGGCGGCGCGAGTCAAAACATCACCGTCATTGGCAACCAGTCGGGCTTAACGTATACCACTTTTCAGCCGCCTTATTTCCAAAACAGTAACGTCACCTTTTATAGGGTGCCGATCCTAAACGGCGTCGACACGACAGTAACGCTTACCGCCTCGAGTAACGCCACGTTTAGCATTTGGTACGGTGCCGACCTATCACAGGTCGACGTTGCTATTTACCCCGACGCCATAACCGGCGTCACCATTTCTAACGCGGTCAACACCAACACGTTTGGCACCATTACCACCATTGACCCGCTGTATATGGTTCCGTCAGGCGGACAACAAACGTTATCCCTAAATATTGCGACCGGTGCGACCAACGTGTTACCGGTGCCGCCATATGGATACCAATACCGAATTCACAGCGTTAACAAAACGTCTACGTTTGGCGTTGGGTTAGGTGTGACCTTTTCCGCGGCCGGCGCACCGGCCACAGCTAACACCGCGGGTACCAACATCACCGGGGCGTCGGGTGCTAACTACCAGGCCATTACTACCGACGGTAAATATCTTTATACCGGCGACACGGCCGGAGTGGGTGTTATCAACGTCGCCACCAACACCGTATTAACGACAATTACGTTGCCCGGGTCGGCCCCGGGTAATGCCATTGGCGTACTTGGGTCAACGTACGCGTTAGTAAGTTACTCGACTGGTGTTAGCCAATACGTTGCCATTATTGCGGTAGCTACTAATACGATCGTGTCGACGTTGGGGCCATTTGCGACGGGGGCATATTTCGCAACACACCCGTCAGGTGCGTATTTTTGGTTATGGTTTCCGTCGTCAACCAACATTTACCAATATTCAGCGTCGACGTTTTCGTTAACCAATACGTATTCATTACCGGCCGGCCAAACAACAATTAACCCCAACCCACAAGGTAATTTTTCGCCCGACGGTTTGTATTTTTATCTGAACTGTACCAACGGAACATTTACCGGGCCTATTCGAGTAGCTACCGCCACGCCTGGCGTATTGGTTGCCGCGTATCAAAATGCCAATTCGACGCCGCACACCCACGCAACATTTACATACGTGTCGTCTAACGGTTGTTTGTATTATTCGGGCAACACCGCTAGCAATAACGTTGTCGTACTAAACGCGTCAACCATGTCGTTAATAACCAACGTCACCACCACCGCGTCGACCACTAGCGGCAACACGTTTGTATTACCTAACCAGTTATATGTGTACGTGTTAAACGCCACTCTAGGAACCAACACGGTACAAGCCATAAACACAGCTACAAATACCATTACCGCTACGGTGTCGGTTGGCGGGTCGCTATTTTCTGGCGAAGGTAGCATTACGCCTAACGGATCGTATATTTACTGTTCCAACAACACGGTCATAACGCCAATTAACATTAACCAAATAGTGCCGTTCGCTAACCTGCTCGACGGTTCCGCAAGTGGTAACACAGCCCCAACGTTGCTGTTAAACGGTCGACTAATCCCTAACAGCATTTACGCCAATAACACGTCAACCGCAGCTGCCAACATCGAAATCGGTTACGACGTGGTA
>JGI24890J29729_1000783_pt1 | contig 17275 bp, 19 predicted proteins | sample FreactcultureFD7_FD_29729 | JGI IMG/M metagenome (IMG submission 29729)
GTACAACGTAGCTGGTTAAACGATGCTTATACAGAGCTACGTGCTTTTGATAAAGAGTACTCTGCTAAGCATGGCTTCCCTGAGTCTATTAAGCTGACTACGGTTAAGCCTTCAGGAACTCTATCGTTGTTACCTGGTGTTACTTCAGGTTGTCATCCAGCATACAGTCACTATATGATTCGTCGTATTCGTATTGCTGCGGACCATAGCTTAGTACAAGTATGTCGTGAGCATGGATACCCTGTAGAGTATCAGCGTAACTTTGATGGTACTGAAGATCACAGCACAATGGTAGTGTCTTTCCCTTTTGCTTATCCTGAAGGTACTAAGATTGCTGCAGAGATGACTGCTATTGACCAATTAGAAGTTGTTAAGTGGTTGCAAGCTGAGTGGTCAGATAATAGCGTAAGCTGTACTGTGTATTACCGTAAAGAAGAACTGCCTGAGATTAAGAAGTATTTGGCTAAGAATTACAAGAACAATCATAAGTCTTTATCGTTTTTACTTCACAATGAGCATGGTTTTAAACAAGCTCCGTTAGAAGAGATTACTAAAGAAGCCTATGATGCCCTAGTTGCTAGTACAAGATTGATTACCAAAGTCGAAGATGCTTCGTTTGAAGGTGACCTTGAATGTGCTGGTGGTGTTTGTCCAGTTAAGTGAGGAAAATATGATTACAAAAGAAGATTATGGTGTTGGTATGAAAAGATTGTTTGATATATTAAATATGGCAGATATACTGCAAGTAATGGCTACAGAACCTTTCTTAGCTGCTGCTCCATCTTTTAATGAGTTAGATGATATTCAATTCATAACAATTTGGAATGATCAAGTAAAGACTCATATACAAACATTTAATGATAGGTTGTTAGAGTTGCAGACTTTGCCTTTGTTTAGGGAAGTTGCTCCTCCTAATTATCCAGAACCTAATTTATAAGATTGCGTAGGTAGTTGTGCTTTATGGCAGCCCTTAATTGGGCTGTCTTTTTTATTGGTGAGGGGTTACAAACTCGCCTGCCAATTCGTTGATGCCCTAGATAGAAAGACGGAAAATCCCTAGGTTCTTGATGCCCTCGTGCCGTCTTAACTTGTCAGTACTTGTAAAGCTTTATTGCATCGAGCAATACGGTCATCTAGTCCTATCGTACCACCATTGATTTTCTTGGTAATTGCTTCTATCTGACTTGTATCAGCTAGTGCATTAAGATTATGTGTAGACCAAAACCATCCAGCACTTAACGCTGCATATTCTGGAAGACATAATAAATCAGGATTATCGACACAATCCACACCAGTATCCCTATTAAAATGTACATAATTATCTTTACCAGTCAGTTGAATTAAACCACGACCATGGTACTTCCAGCCGTCACCAGGCTCTGTATTACCCATACGATTACCATAAGCGATGTTAGCAATCATCTCAGGCTTATGTTCACACTCTAGAGCCTTAGCAGCATCAAATCTACTAGGCCAAGTAGCCTGTAAAGCTGCTGCTCTATAATTTAAATTCTCTTCAACGGTTCTAAAGGAATTAGACTCGTGTGCACACTGTCCTAAGAATGCAGCTTGACGCTTAGGAGTATTGATATAGAATTCATTAAAAGTATTATTTAAAGGCGATAACCATTTAGAGTCAATACCTAATTGTGTTAGCTGTGATTCAGTCATTATTTCACCATTAAAGCATTATACTTTTGTATAACATCATTACGCTCTATTTCTGTGGACTCGCATTGTCTTGCAAACCCGATAAGAATTTCTGCATCTGGCTCAAATAATTTGAGTCCTTTAGTTGATATTCCAAAGGAGGTATTGGAGTTTGTTGATACACTGGAGTTGTGCACCCCTCTAAGCATACTAACAACGCCATCATAGCGAGTCTGTAATTCATCTTTCTCTTTCTGAGTGTTTTGGGATATTACTGCTTGTTGTTCGATTACTTTTGTAGTGTGTTCAATAGCTTTTTGATTTACCGCTAAAAGAGAAGCTTTGTAATGATTGTCTGTAATAGCATAGCCTGAGTAAGCACCAAAACCAAAAGCACCTATGCCAATAGCTGCATAGATGTATAATGAAGAACCACTAGTAGCAAGGCTAAATAAAGCACTAAGTATGTTCTTAAACATTATTGTGGCTCTGCTCCAGCCAGTTGTTTACCAGCTACAGAAGCAGCACCTGAGCCAGAAACAATACCTAAAGCACCAGCAAGCTCAGTTAAACTGATTTCTTTACCAGCATAGATTAAATAGATAGCAGCACAGCCAACAAGTAAAAATCCTAACATCCAAGCCCATTTTGCAATGTCGTGTGTGGTGTTATCTTTACCAGTTAAAATATGTTTAAAAATTTCATTCATTTGTAGCCCCAAGTTAAATAATAAGACACAAAAGCAGCAACAATAAAACAGTACACTTGTACACGTCTTACTGCATTTAAATCATGTCCATACTCTTCTTTTATTTTTGATTCTTCTTTGAGCATTCTAGTCTTGATAGATTGAATGTCATCCCATGCTTTAGGTCCATACTTCTTTACGACCTCAGCCTTCATTTTTAATTCTAATCTTTTTACTTCTTCAAGTAATTGAAACTCTTTATAAGCCCTTTCAACTGTATGATTAGGCTGTATTACTAATGCTTTACGCTTTGCTTCAACTCTTTGCTTTGCTACATCAACAGCTTCGTGTTGAATGTCTTCAATGGTCTTTGTTATCTGTTTAGTGCCTTCTCTTGTAGCGTGTAAACTACCGCTTAGGGCTTTGACCCCTTCTTCGATACCAAAGTTGTGAGGCATAAGTCATCATTTCATTTTCTTTTTGACTGCAATCTTACTCTTCTTAGACTTACCAGCTTTAGATAATGCAATAGCTACAGCTTGCTTTTGCGGTTTACCAGCTTTCATTTCAGTCTTAATATTTGAAGAGACAGTCTTTTTAGAACTACCAGTTTTTAATGGCATACATACCTTTATACAATAGAAGTTATAATTCCGTTAGTTACAGTTATAGTTTTATGAGGTGTGTCAGCACTTTTAAAAGTACCTGATACTCCTGAATTTAAAGCGTTGTTGGAGTAGGTAATAGAATTATAAACATTCTTAAACCAATCTCTCCAACCAAAGTCTTCACCAATCTTATTCTGAGGAATAGGTGATAAAGGATTAATCGCCACTTTCTACCTCCGTTGCATAGCCACAAGATTGTAAGTCATCTAAGCATCTTTGAACCTTCTCACCGATGTCTGTACGATAGGCAATAGAATTGGGTATCTCAATCTTCTTCTTAATCTTACCGTAGACAGCATCACGAGCTTTTTCAATAGAGTCACCTAATCCTACTACTGTGCAGACATAGTCGCCAGCAGTAACAAACATAGGTATATTATCTTTAAGTTCACCATCAATCATTGCAGGACCTTTACCCCATTGAACTTCACAAAGATGCACATCATTGATTGCATCTTCCATTGTCAAGCCCCAAATAGGATATCCAGAGTTTTCCTTTTTAGTCATACGACTGTAGGGATAATCAGGAATAGTAACTACAACACCACAGGCAATCTTGTCAGACACCTTCAAAGTGTCTTTACCATCAATCATATCTAACATCCACTCTGCAGGGTCTCCCTTATGCAAAGACATCTGAATGTTAAACAAAGGCCATCCTGGACGTGTAGTAAACTCCAAAGGCCATGCTTTACCCTTCTTATCAACGATACAGTTAACGTCAATGTAACCTGTATAGCCGATGCCATGAAGCATATCTTCTAATGGCATTAACATCTCATTAGCGAGTTTAGAATCTTGTGTGTAGCGAACAATAGTACCTTGTTCACCAGTAGTGACACCTAGTTCACCATCCATGAGCTTCTTATGTTCCCAAGACTCACAAAAGTTCTTAGAGAAGCCTCCAGCACCAAACCAGCCACCAACACCAAACTCAATTCCAGGACGAAACTCTTGAAGAATAAATCTACCTTTAAATGACTTTTTCTTTTTCCAATATCCAAGCATGTAAGTCATATCAGCAGCAGACTTAGCTACATAGGATAGAGTTTTATCTCCATCACCAATAGGCTTAGACACAAAGCGTCTTGGGTTTTCTTTAACGTAAGCAATAGCATCGTCATAGTTGTCAAAGGTTTGACTAGGAATAGTTTCAATACCAGCTTTGTTGAGAATCATCTCACCATAGTCACGTTCTTGTTCCCAGCGAGTACCAGCTAAGTTTGCACCAAAGATAGGAAAACCTTGGTCACGATAACGTTCAAGTCCATGAATATAATAGATATTGTCGGTAACAAAGATTAAGTCAGCCCACTTCATGTGTTCTTCCCATGAGCTAACTCTTTTGATTAAACCACCATCACCAACTTCAGCACGTGAACCATCTTTGTTATGACGAATAAATATCTTAACTTCGTGTCCAGATTCTTGACTACGTAATCCAAAGGACAGACCACATCCACAACCTGATGGGTCAATAATTAGTATTTTCATTGTTGATATTCTTCTGGGGTTTCGTAACCTACACCAACTACAGCAGACCTAGCAGCACTGCGTCCTAAAGCACCTTTACTAAAACCTTTTCTAAACAAATTAGCAATTTGTGAAGATACTTCTGGTTTAGCTTTAGAAGCTTTAACAATCTCTGCAGCACCTGCTTTAAGAGTTTTAAGTTCTGCAGGAGTCATTAATTGAGAACCCAACAAAGCAGGACTAATTCTATCAATTTCTGCCATTATTGTTTTAGGGCTTTGTTCAGAAATATATTTAGAAACAGCTTCTGGAAAACGAGCCTTAACAGCAGGAACGTCGTTAAGATATTTAGAAGTAGCTTGTAACTGAGCACGAGTCGTGTCACCACTTAATAAGTCAAAAACAACTTGTTCTGGGTCTTTAGCTAAACCAGCTTTACCTTCAACACCAGATTCAGAAACCCATTTACGAGCAAGTTTATCTACACCTTCAGACCACTTCTTTTCACCAGCTTGAGCAACACGTTCTTTAAGAATAGAAGCTTTGCTTTCTAAGCTAGATAAAGTATTAAGATGCTGGTCTACAGCATTCTGTACTGCAGGAAAATCATCAGTTAAGAATCCATGTTCACTTGCCCATTTACGAGTAGCTGCAATATCTTTTCCAGCTAATTCATTATGAGCATACTGTTCAGCGTAAGCATTTAATTTTTCAGGAGGAAGTAATGTTTTACCTTCTTCTAAACCTGATTTACTACCAAAGATATTCTTAGGAAGTTTTTCAGCATCGACAGCAGGCAAACCCATCTCTTGACGAGCTAAAACATCTTGAGCACGTTTAGATTCAAATTGAGATAAGTTCTCTAGTGATTGTGCATATTGCGATTTAGTAGGACCAAGACCAGACCAGTTATAAAAACCACCTTGGCGAACTCCGTCTTTTTCAACACCGTTAATAATGTCTTGACGAAGATTACGAGCCACGTCAGAACCGATTCCTTCATATCCGCTAACTTCTTTACCATGTCCTACTTCTCCAAGTTTACGAACAATTTGATCAATACCTTTAGCTGATAAAAGACGAGGAGGAATTACAGTACCATCAGGAAGAGTCTGTGCTGGTTTCCAAATATCATTAACAACTTTTTTAATGCTTTTAGCAACATCTTCACTAGATTGTTGGGCTTCTTTTTTCCACTTAGATTTTACATCTAAAGCTTCTGTTTGATTGCCCCAAAAAGAACCTTTAGCTTCAACTTGCTGTGCATTTTGCATAGCAGCATTATAAGACTTTTCGTAGTCTTGTTTCATAGCAGCTACTTGAGGATTACGGACAGCTTCAATGTCTTGACGGATACTAGAACCTAAGTCAAACTCAGCAGCAGTCTTTCCAGGTCCTTTTTCAACAGCTTGTGTTAGTTCTTGAGTAGCTCTTTCTTGTTGATTACGAAGAGCAGTGACTTCACCAAGTTGAGCACGTTCAGCACGTTGTGCTAACTGAGCAGCTCTAGCTTCACGAGCAGCAACACCAGCTTGTATTTGTTCTCCAGTCTGAACAGCAGCTTGTTGTCCTTGCCCCGCTAACTTAGATTGAGCATTTTTCATTAAAACATCACGATAAGCCGAGACAGCAGGAGACTCTGTTTCTCTTCCTATGAAACTACGCACTGAGGAACCAACACCTTGGATAGCTTTAGGAATAGCAGAAGCAGCTACATCAGCTAGGCCACCAGAGACTAAACCAGTGGCTACTTGAGTACCTCGACCTGCTCCAAAATAAGAAGCAGCTTGTTCTCCTACTTCACCAAGAGCACCTCCAATAAGACCAATACCAGCACCTGCAAGAGCTAAAGGAGGATTTAAAATAGCTGCCCCAGGAACAGCTCCAATAGCAGCTCCTGTTAAACCTGCAGTACCAATACGACTAGCACGTTCTCCTGGTTCCATATCTGCAGCAGGACCTTTTCCAAATACAGAAGTAGCTAAATCTTTAGGAGCAGCTTCTACAGTAACAGAAGACTTAGGCTCAGCTTTTTGTGTGTTTAATTTTTGAGCAATACTTGCCAATTTAGTAGCAGCTTGTGTGTCACCTGCTTTATCTGCATTACGCAGAGCAGTCATTACTTGGTCGTATGTGTATTCATCAGCCATTAGACTACCTTAAGGTTTTTGTGGTTTTAGATATTTACTGATTAAACTAGCATCTTCAGAAGATGTTTTAGGTATAATAAGTTCTTCAGAAACTTCTTTAATAGTTTTAGCACCTGGTTTTCTAGTGGCATCAATAACATCATTAGTAGTGTAAGGAACTGCAGTTCTAATTCTTTCCAGTAATTTAGATGCTGTTGCTTCTTGTTTTGGTGTTAACATGCCTGAGTCAATAGCTGGTTGCAAACTTTCTTCAGTAATACGACGAATATCTGCTAATTTACCAGCAACTGCTTTTGGTTTATCTCCAGGTCTAATATATATACCTTCTTCCATTTTTTTAGATAATTCAGCAAGACCTGTAGCAAGACCACCTGTTTCAACTGCAGCTAGTGAACGACCAATACCAGTAAATACAGTGTTCATTTCATTAGATTCATCTTTGCTAAGACCTCTTACAGTAGCCGATGTTAAAGCATTAGTCATACCTTTTTTAGTTGTTAACTCAGGTAAAAATCCTGTTGTTGTTCCAGATGAAAACTTATTTAAAGCTTCTAAAGAAGAAGCAATGTTGCCAGTAGCATTAATACCACGTTGTGTGCGAGCTACTTCAGCTCCCGTCAATTTAGGACTATCTTTAGAACCTATTGCTGATAGTAAACGTGCTTCTCTTTGATCAGCTCTAACATTATCTGCTGCCATGTTTTCTATTTGTGCTTGTTTGAAAGCAGTGGTAGCAGAAATTTGTTGTGCTTTTAAATGCTGGTCTACAGATTTAGTCATGTCTTCTAACATTTTTTTCTTTTGCTCAAAAGGAGCCTGCATTCCAATAACACGTTGTATGTTCATCTGTGCAGAAGTATCTTTAATGTTTGAAAAAGCGTTATTTAAATCTTCCTCGTTAGTAGCAGTGGCTAACATCTGACCAGAATATTCTAGCATGCCTTGTTTAACTTTTAAATCATCAAGTTGTTGTTTATTAACAGATGTAGACAAATCACCAGCTTGCTTTTGAAGTTTATAAGCAGCAGAAAATAATCCTTTAGCTTGCAACATACCAGCAGCAGATTGCAAAGTAGCTGTTTGCTTAATAGGGTCTTTTACTTCTTCAGGTGTTTGTCCTGCATACATACTGCTAAGGATGTCTTTAGAAGCCATGTCCTCACGGACTGCTCCTATAGCTTCATACCCTTTTTGAAACGCTTCTGCTGCTGTTTGTTCTGCCATGATTATATGCCTTGTGCAAATTCATTATTAACTGCTTGACCAAACGAATTAGTAGTAGTGCCTGCTCCAGTATCTCCTAATAAAGAACCAGCACCTGAGATAGCACTGCTACCATAATAGTTTGCTGCGCCACCACCTAAGTTATTATTACCACCAGTATTAAACAAACCACCAATAGCAGAAGAAGCTTGATTAACGTTTTGCCATGTTCTATTTTGTGCTAATGTAGCAGCTTGTGATTGAGCCAAACCAGCAGCAGCAGGATTTTGCGAAGCACCTGATAATTGCATTAAATTAGCTAATTGAGCATTATAGTAAGAACTAAATGTATTTTGACCAAGAGACTGCAAAGCAGATTGTTCTGCACCAGACTGTAATTGTCCAGTAGCAGCCATACCACGATTTGTAGTTTGTTGACCTTGTTGCAATGTTTGCTGAAACCCTGGAGCTGATAATGCTTGAGAAGGGTTATTAACCAAACTATTTAATTGATCAGCAGCTTGCCCACGATATTGACCATAAGGGTCATATTGACCGCTACTGGTTCCACCGCCTCCGCTACCACCTCCAAAGGCTCCCATTTGATTTGCTACTCCTACGGCAGCAACACCTGCTGATACCCATCCTGCTGGCATATTATTTCCTTTTTATATTATTGAAAGCGTCACATCTATCCATATTAAATGTACGGACACTAAAAGTTGCAATTAACACATCTTCATCAGAATCATTGTAAACCCAATGTTTTGTATTATTTTCAAAGTTCCACAAATCTCCTGTTAAAGGGATAAGGTTTCCACTATGTTCCCAACCAAAAACAACTCCTGGTTGTGTTTTTAAAATCACCATGTATTTGTTGTAATAAGTACTGTGCCAAGAAAAATCAATGTGCGGATATACTTTTTTACCTGCTGGTACTTTAATAACATAATGCCCACCTAACTGTATAGCACCAAGATACTTGCAAACAGTTTCTGCCATGTCCATAGCTGCTGGTAACTTTAAGGATTCTGGATACCATTCAGAAACCGTAGGAACCATCATCTTAGCCTGTTCTTCTTCATTAGCATCATAGCTACCAAAAGAATCATACGGTTGATGACGCACCCAAATATCCTGCGACTCACGATGCGGTGACAGCTCACCATTATAACGAGACACCTTGCGAAAATCTCTACTCTCTTCCCATAACTCAGGATGAGCATTTAATTGTGCCATATAAGGCAACACATCAAAACCATACCCAACTAATTTAAAGTCTTTTTTAGGAACTAATCTTCCGTTGTTAACATCAAAATTCATAGAGCACCTTCAATCAATACTTTATCAATCTTGTTTATATCTGTTTCATCAGTAGCATGAATACAAAACCAAACGGTATCTTCCAAAGCTTCAATAGCGTGATTAATACCCTTTTTAATTTCAAGACAAGCAGGTGCTGTATATTCAGCAAATCCTTCATCTGTTCGTACTATTACTTTACCTTTAGCAAGAATGCTTAAGTGGTTAAATGTATGTGCGTGTGTTCCTACTACATATCCTTGAGGTACAAACATTTGTTTTGCATATAAACCCTCTGAGAAGTTATGGATAGTTCCGAGATCAATCTCAAAAGTACCTACCATTTTCTTATGAAGTTCGCTAATTGTTTTCATTTATTACTTTCTATATTGGGTTGGTCCTACACCATCTTGCTCCAGCTCTCCAATATTAAAGTCAATCTCAGCACAATCTAATCTTAATGGCACGTTATCGGTGCATAAGAACTCCCAAGCTCTGCGTCGTGCTGCACCAGTCTGGTATATCTGTGGTCTAGACTGGTTTAAGTTAACAGCACGATAAGGAGACCATGATTGATAGTCATTGTCGGTATGCCTAATATTCATCGTGGCAGCTACCTTGTCTCCTACAATCTCAACTCGATTATAAAACTTACGCTTAGTTGTTCCATTGTCAATAAGATTAGTTACTGAACGATAATAAATCGGAGCACCTGAATCTGTGTAAAAGTTTTCTGACATACCGTAAATCTTACCGTTATCGTCATCTAACAATACATGTGTTATACCAATGTAAGTGTAATATAAAGGTCTAAAGTACTGTTCACCGTAGTTACCTGCATCATCGGTAGCCCACATAGTCCATTGTACCCATACTTTTTCATTTACATCGTATACTATTGTAACATTAAAAAGATGAGATGTCAAGACATAAAAGGTATGCCCGTTGTATTTCATTGCATAAGCAGTTAAGTCAGTAGGAGACCTGTTTAAAATGCGATCTATGTAAGTACTAGATACTTTGACAGGAGAGACACCATCTAACAAATAAACACTGTTAGAGCCTGTTTTAGAGGTTCCTACCCACATCACAGTCTGGTCAAAGGCAACAATAGTATTACCATCAAGACAACCTATTTCAAGCTGATAAGAAGGTGCTGAGGTTAAAGGAGAGGCAATAGGATTACCTGCATCATAAAAGAACTCAGTAGACCATTGACCAAAGTCTAAAACATAGTTTAAATGCCTAGCAATACCAATAGATAAGTCTGGTTGAGCTTCAGCACTAATGTAGTCTAAAGCATTCCATGTAGTAGGGTCTCCTACATTACTAGAGTAGAGACGACCTTGTGGTGTACCTACAATAACATAAGAATCTAAAAAGATTGCTCCAGGTACTAAACCACTTGTAGGAAAGAAGTTTAACAAACAAGTAGCTGCAGCACCCATACCAGTAGGGTCATTAATTGTTACATTAGGTGCTGTAACATATCCAGAGCCACCATCAGTAATAGTAATGCCAGTAATAATGCCACTAGTCATCTGTACAGTACCTGTAGCTGTAGTGCCTGACGGAGGAGGGTCAAACACTACTGTAGGAGCTGTGTAGCCTGAACCACCAGTAATAATAGTGGTAACAGCTACTTTATCGTTAGTTATTTGACTAAAGACTCCTGTAGTGCCATTAAGCAAATAACCATTAGTACCATTGTGTAAAAACAAATATTGTGCGTCTAATGTTTGAACAAAGTAACAAGTAGCTATAGGACCTGAAAGAGAACCAACCACAGTAGTAGCAAAAGAAGGTACAGCCATCTTATAAAGAACGTTGTTAACTACAGCGTATACATTGTTTCTAAAAGTATAAATACCTTGACCTTTACCAGCAGGCAAAGAAGGAATATCAGGAGCAGTAATTAGCCCTGGCCTTTTAACAAACATACGCATACCTTCGCTACTCTCAAAGTAGCCATTAACACATTTAGAGTCAGTGTTTAAAAACCCATTACGTGTGTTAATAGGTTGCGTTAAAGGAATACGTTCAATAGGCATATTAGTTTGGTTGTCCAAATGTTACGTTAGCCATGCGAAGGTCAGCTTGGAAGAATGTAGAAGTAGATTCAACATCCCAGTCAGTAAGCTGGTCACGATATGTTTTAGCTCTTGCTGCAATTTCTTGACGGTGATTTCCAGGTACAGAGTACTCAATAGCTAATTGGTCAGCTAAGTTCCATACTAAAGTGTTTAACCACTCATTAGGAAAGTTTGGTACTTGCATACCGTAGTTGATGTCTTCAATAGGCTGCTGAGCCATGACGTGCAATTCATACTGAGAAGCAGCGTTATAGTTAGGTGTCAAATAAGCATAAAGGTTACCTGAGTTTTGACGAATCTGATAGTAGATAGAGTTAGCAACACCTTGGCTAAACTTAGAACCTAAAGTGTTATACTCTTGCTGACTAAGAATCTGCAAAGGAGTATCAATAGGAGGACTAACCGTAATTTGACGTAGCCAGCCTTGGATAATCTTTAAAGGCTTAGGAGTGTCTAAATCAGTTGTAGGATTTTGTGATACAGGTCCTATAACGTATGTAGTCTTTGCATTAGTTAAAGGAATAACTAGTTCATTAACTGTCCACAGTTTTAAACCTTCTGTAGCCATCTGTTTAATAAACAAATTTAAAGCTAGAGAAGCATTACTAATTGTTGCTGAATCGGGAGTGTCACCAAGCTCTAATACACCTAGTTTACGAAGAGCTAGTTGAATGATTTGGTCACGACTTACTGTAAATGTACTTGACATATTAACCTTTAAATAACAAACTTATTGCATGGTCTAAACCAATCGTTTGAGCAACTATAACAAAAGCTCCGCCCATAACAAGATATTTTATTTGATTTAAGTTTTTTTCAATAGAATGTAAGGTAGCTTTCATATCTATAGAAGTCTCACGAAGTTCTCTAATATCGTCATCATGGTTGTCTGTAATAACTTCAAGCTTAACCACACGGTTTTCTAAATCGCTCATAAGTATCCTTGTTAGAGAGCAGCAATGATGAAAGCAAAGAGTTCATCGTAGCGAATGCCTAACTGAGTTGAATGGTCTTCTAGAACATCAGAGCAAAAGATACCGTAGTTTGCTGGAGTAAGTCCTTCAGCAGCAAAAGCTTCTGATACGTCTTGGGCTAAAATACCTACGTGTATACGAGCACTACCGCCTTTTTTAGCTACTGCATCTTTAAATTTATAGGTACGAATTAAGTTTTTAAGTCTAATAGCTACACGCTTTTCAGCATCCGTTAATAGATTAATGTCTTGCTTTTGATTAGCATCTGAAGTATTGATTGTACCAGTGCCTGCATAAACAGTTGACCAACGGAAGGAAGGAGAACCTAATACATAAGAATTATCAACTTTTGGTGCAACTCCTGTTGAAGGAACCACAGTAAAAGTATTACAAAGATTTAAATAGCCACCACCATCTGCAAGAGCAAAAGCACTAGAACCAATAGTGATTCCGTTAGTAAACGCTTGAATCCCTGTCCAGCTATTACCACTAGTTGTATCTAAAGAGATAGTACCTGAAGTAGTAATTGTACCACCAGATAAACCGCTACCTGCTGTAATGCTAGTTACTGTACCACTACCTGAAAGACTTGCCCAAGTACCGTCATTACGCAGGAAGGTTGTTGTGCCACCGCCAGGTGCAGGAATAGCATAACCATTCCACGTTAAGTTACCGTTACCTAAATAAAGGCCATGCCATGTAAGGGAAGAACCACCTAAGTAATATGTATTTGTTGTTACTGGTGCAAGTCCTGTACCAGCTACTGCAGAAGCAACTCCGTTAAATACAAGGTTACTTCCTGATGCTGTAATGTTTGCACCACTTGTACCTACAGTATACGTAGTAGAATAAGTGTTATTCCAAGGATAAGAACTAGAACCTAAGTACATAGTGTTAGCAACTGTAGCTCTAAATTCATTAGCTGAATCAAGAATAATAGAACTACTACCACCAGTAACGGCTAAACCAAGACTAGAAGAAGCTGTTTGAACAAAAGGAACACTACCAACAATGTTACCTATTTGAATACCATAAGTACCGCCAGCAGTAATAGTAGTAGTTGTGCTGCTTCCTAATGTAGTAACACTTTGTAAATTCTGAGAACCACTACCACCGCCTGTAACGTTAGTTACTGCTGTAGGAGTTTCTGTAGGGTTGTCATAGAAATTACCTAAACCATAGATAGTAATACCACCTGTGTTAGTACCACCATCAGCAATATAAAGTCTAGATGAACTAGCAGTGTAAGGAGAAAAACCTTTAAAACCATTACCTACAGTATTAACAATGTTTGTGGCTGTGCCACTATTGTTAGCAATATAGATGTTGTTAGTAGTGTATAGCGTTGCACTGCTGCGAGCAAAAGTACAGTTGTAGATGTTGTCTACTGCCCTTGCTGTAACACTAACAAGGTTGTCAATGTAAATATCAGCAGCACCTTGGTTAGCTTCAAAGTATGTGCCATCTACAATTAAACCTGTAGGCAAGAAAGCTGTGTTTTGGTAGTAGATAGCTGCTGCAACACTTTTTGAGCTACCAGACATACAACCAACAATCTCAAATACACCACCTTCAAAGCGTACTGGACCACCACCAATAATATAACAACCTACAGATTTAACACCAGCGATTGTACAGTTAGTAAAGTTAAACTGTGTAGGTTCGCTAAAAGAAGCAGAAGCTGCTGTAATACCTAAGTCAGCTAAAGAAATATTGATGTTGGTAAAGTTCATTGCCAAGCAGTCAATACACTGAATACCTGTATTGTAGCCAATAATACGAATGTCAGAGAATGTACCAATATCAGGTACAGTATTTAAGTAAAGGGCTGTGCCCGTACCTAATGAATAAACGTTAGTACCTGCATTGTAAGTAGTGGCATTAACTTTCTTAATTAAGCTAAAGCCTCCAAAGTTAGGAGTAAAGAATCTACTACCTGGTACAGCACTAAAGTCAATAGTGATACAACCACCTGATGACACGCTAGTGCGATAGTCATAGATGTATGAAATGTCTGCACCTTCGCCTTCAATAGTGACACGAGCAGGCGTGTCTTGATTAGCTCCGTTAGGCCAAGTAATATTTAAGTTAGAAGTAACCTTATAAGTACCTGCTGGCAAATAAACAACACCACCACTACCTGTTTGAGATAGTGAGTCAATAGTAGCTTGGATAGCTGCTGTGTCATCAGTAGTACCATTACCTACAGCACCAAAGTCTTTAACAGAAACTCTTTCTTGTAACTTAGACTGAACAGTTCTATTAACAGCACTTGTACCACCCTCATTGTAAGTAACAGCAGAAGCATTTACAGTAGGAGTAGCAGTAGCTAGTTGGTCAATAGCACCTTGTACGTTAGTAGATGTAACAGTACCAGAAGGTACATAAGTAACCGAGGTAGCAGGAAGACTTGTTGTTGCAGGAGTAATTAAAGCATTTAGACCTGCAGCAGTAATGCGTAATTGTACGTTATCACTGATGTTAAAAGCTTGTGCTCCTGTTCCTTCTTGACCACGAAGGACTGTTAAATAATCACCTGCTCTAGATGTACATTTAACAATCTCCATCTGTTCTGAATTAGAAATACTAATCAAAGTTAAGTAAAAGTAATCTGTTCCTGTAGGATTAGGAAATAAAGAACCTGTACCAGCAGTTACTTGAATTACTGTTGTAGATGGAATAATGCTGACAGCAAGAGCTGAATAAGCATTGTTGGTAAAGAGTGGAATACTCATAGTTTATCCTAATGTATATGTATTTGGTGAATAGCCGTTAACTAATTTACTTATGTCAAATGTTCTAATAAACTGGTCTGAAGCTTCAGGACGTGTCCAAGGAGGAGCTTGATAGTCTGCAACACCTCTAACAAAGTCTTGTGGCTGACGAGGCTCCCAATCATAAGAGCATACTTTTAAACCGTCCCAACGTTGTTGTAGCTCTGATGCTTTGTATTGTATACCGCAAGCATCGCAGATACACTTCCAATCGCCACGGTCATATCTAGGTGAATAGCTCATACTTGGCTTGCGTCGTAAACAGTAATGTCACCTACTGCTGTATAGGTATTACCTTGATTAGTAACAGCAGTCATCTCTAAACGATAAGTAACTTCATTTAAACCTGCTACAACTCGTTGAGATACTTTTGGAGTGCTGATAACTGTACCACCAGATAGAATAGCTTGTGGTGTGGGGTCAATACCATTCATCAAGATTACTACACAAGTAGCTGAAATAATGTTTTCATTAGTTTGCAATACTTGGCTAAAATCAAATGAAAACAATTCACTTTCATTAGTAATTTTATACGTAAACGAATTAGCCATTATTTTTGTCCAAATANATTGTTCTGATTTTAACCAAAGCTAAGTTCCTTATCCTGGAAATAGCGTAGAATGTAGTACGGGCTAAAGCACCAAAGATGGGCACTAAAGACGTTAATAGACTTACTGTAGAGAATACCGATAAACTCAGTAGATGGGCTAAACCACGGTTTATGGCTATTATAACATAACTTGTAACAAAAAGCAACTTATTTATTGACTTTTTGATAGAAATAGTAGCTGTAGATAAAACAGACAATAGCTTAGTATATATCTGCCCTTTAACTAAAGATACTGCTCCAGTGACAGATATTGTCAAAGTCTTAAATAAACCCTTTAAAAGGCTTACTGTGGAAGTTACCGATACAGATAGTACCTTTCCTCGTACCTTTAAAATAGAGACTATAGCTGTCACTGACACATTCAAAGCCTTGCTTAAAGAAGCTACTCTAGCAATGCTTACTGCTCCTGTCACTGCCACAGAAAAAGCTACTAAATGTTTTCCTACAGTAGTAAGCACCACAATGGTGTGTTCTACCACAGTGGTCATAAACTTACTAATAGCTTTTTGTACTGTCACAGCACCTGTGCTAGTTACAGATAATAATTTACCTCTTAAGGTGCTAAGGGTAACTACAGCAGTAGATAATACCGTTAAAGCCCTTAAATAAGCCCTACCAGTCGCTATTGAGACTATTGCAGACACAGATACAGTTAAAGCTTTTAAATGGCTTGCAACTTTTGCTATTGAGACCGCAGCAGTGCTAGAAATAGTTAAGGTCTTTAAATAAGCTAAAACACGATTAATTGTTGCTGTAGAAGTAACAATAACAGAAAGTGTTTTAAGATATGCTACTACACGGATAATACTAACAGTAGCTGTGCTTGCAACGCTTAATAGCTTTGCAAGAGCCTTATTGCTAAGACTTGTAAAAGGTGCAGAAGATATCGGATTATTACCGAACATTAGCTAGATATTCCGTATAGAGATACTGTTCCAGAAGCAAAAGAACCCCCAGTTTGACCAGTATTACCAATAACTACAAGTTGAATAGCTGTTAATTGCTGGTAAAACATTGTTGTGTTAGTTCCAGTTGTAGTTTCACAAGAAACATTTGTAGAACCACCACCACTAAAAGGGGTTGCTGAATGTGCAACAATAGTTTTTCCAGAAGATGTTTGAATACCTGTAATTAAAGCAGAACCGCTTGTAAATCCACTATTGCCAGCATATATAGGGTCTGGGGCATTACCAGCAATTATCCACATAGAATCGGTTGTACTATAGTTTTGTTGTGAACTTCCGCCAGAATCTACTAACCAATTTGCCCAGCCATAATTAGATGTTACATAGGTTGTAGAACCATAGCCTAGTTGAACACCTATTCTCGTGTAATTAAATCTATTTCCAACAGAAACTAAATTATCATAAATAATTAAATATTTGTTATAACTTCCTAATCCAGTAAAACTTAATGTTGAAGAATAACTAGCAGTTAATGTACTAATCAAAGTCATAGCACCAGCACTAGGGGTTGTCCAAGTTGGAACAGAGCCACTTCCAGCACTTGTTAATACTTGACCACTTGTGCCAGCAGATACCGCACCAAAAGCACCAGCGTTGTTGTATTGAACTTGTCCAGTTGAGCCAGCAGGATTTGTAGCTGGTGAAGCCACCCAAGAAGGTGCTGAACTAGAACCATTGGATTGCAGTAATTGCCCACTTGTTCCGTAAGACGGACTAGAGCCTAC
>JGI24890J29729_1000784_pt1 | contig 17267 bp, 7 predicted proteins | sample FreactcultureFD7_FD_29729 | JGI IMG/M metagenome (IMG submission 29729)
GCCGGAATGAATGCACAGGCGATCGGTGCAAAGGTTTATGTATACAACGATGGAAAATTTCAATTTAACGAGCATCACCTTCAACGCGGTTATAAATCTACCGTGGAACCATTCATTCATTTTGGCCTGGGAAAAATTCAGGAAATAGATTCAGTGGTGGTGTATTGGCCAACAGACGGCAAAACAGTTTTGAAAAACATTAAATCCGGCCAGGTCCTTACCATACGTGAAGTATCAAAACATCCCTATGTTCAAAAAAACATTTACCAGGCAACTATTTTCCAGGAGACGCATAAAAAGCATCAGGTTTTTCAGAAGCAGAAGGAAGATGATTTTGTGGATTATAAACAGGGGCAAGCCCTGCTTCCGCATAAACATTCACAACTGGGGCCGGGAATTGCCGTATCCGATATTGACAAAGACGGCCTGGACGATTTTGTAATCGGAGCGCCCGCCGGAAAAGCTTCTACACTTTACTATCAGCATTCAGACGGAACGTTTCATACCGAACATCTCCCGGAAAAGAAAAGTGAAGACATGGGCATGTTGCTCTTCGATGCGGATCAGGATGGCGACGATGATCTTTATTGTGTCAGCGGAAGTTCGGAATTCGGAAAACAAGGTTCACCATACTACCAGGATAGATTTTATCGTAATAATGGAAAGCAATTTATACCGGATACGCTGGCGCTTCCGCGAATAACGAGCAGCGGCAGTTGTGTAGTGGCGTCTGATTTTGACAAAGACGGCGACCTGGACTTGTTTATCGGTGGCAGGATATCTCCTGTAGAGTATCCTACACCCGCTAAAAGTTACCTGTTACAAAATAATGGGAAAGGAATCTTTACCGACATAACAGAGAAAGCTCAGGGATTATCAACTGTTGGCATGGTAACTTCGGCCATCTGGACCGATGTGGATAATGATTCATGGATGGACTTGCTTTTGGTAGGAGAGTGGATGCCCATCACCGTGTATAAAAACAAAGGAGGCATGTTGCAAAAATCTTCTTTGGGTTCACTTCCACTGCAGTCAACGGTGGGTTGGTGGAACAGTATAACCGGCGGCGATTTCGATAACGACGGCGATACTGATTACATTGCCGGTAACCTCGGATTAAATTCTCTCTACAAAGCATCGGTGGAGCAACCGGTGTGTATCTACGCAAAGGATTTTGATGGTAACGGATCGATCGATCCCGTATTGTGCAGGTACATTCAGGGAAAAGAATATATCACCCATTCACGCGAAACGCTGACGGAGCAGATCGTTAGTTTTAAAAAAACATTTACAAGCTATGCCCGCTACGGGAAAAGCACGTTTGAAGATATTTTCACAAAAGAAAAACTGCAAGATGCGTTGATTTACAAAGCAACCTGCTTTACCTCGGTATTTCTCGAGAACTCCGGAGCAGGAGAATTTAACATGAAACCCTTGCCTGTTCAGGCACAATTTTCGCCCCTGTTTGGCATGGTTACTACGGATGTCGATCACGATGGCAACCTTGACCTCCTGGCGGTGGGGAATTCATATTCCACGGAACCGCTTACAGGATACTATGATGCGGGCATTGGAGCCTACCTTAAAGGCGATGGTCTTGGTAATTTTAGTTTTGTTCCTGTTTCACGATCCGGCTTTTTTGTCGACAGCGATGCAAAAGGAATGGCTATGGCCTTCGTGAAAAATAAAAAGGTGATGATCGTCACCTCCAATCAGGATAGTGTTCGCATCTTCGAAAACAACGACGTTCGGGTAGAAAGAACAATAGCCCTTCGCCCGGATGATGCTTTCGCAGTAGTATCTTTTCCGAATGGAAAAAAACAAAAGATAGAATTTTATTATGGATCCGGCTATCTGTCGCAATCAAACCGCCGATTGACCATTCCTGGAGAGACAGGTGGAGTCAGTGTAATAATTTATACTTACCGTGGTGCTAAGCGCAGTATCGATTAAATTTGAGAATGATAAAAAATAATCCATCCATGAACGGAAAGAATGAACGACCCGCAATGGTCTGCTTCCTCGTATTGATGATGCTGACCTTCCAGGCTTCCGCCCAGACGGACCTGGCGCCCTGGGGAAATATTCAAGGCATACGGATCGATGGACAATTGATGCCATTCGAAACGGCCATTGAAGTTGTTGCCGGAAAAAATATTCAATCGACCGCGAAGGAAAGGCAGCGTCCGAACTACAGCAGAAAGGGCGAACAACAGACGGTAACAACAATTATTGATCACCTGAACATAACAGAGACCGTAGAAGACTTAGGAAAAGCCGAAGCAAACGTTCGTATACTCATGAAGGCTGCGGAAGCACAACAGACAGATGTTATCTACCTGTTGATTAAACTCCCGGTGAAGGAATTCTTATCCGGCACCCTGCAAGCAGATAAAGCAGATCCGCAGCCCTTGAATAGCGGGGCATCATCCCTGGAGAAATATCTTCAGCAACCCGCTCAATCGTTCATATTTAGTTCTGCTAAACAACACGTTACGATCAAACTCAAAGACCCTGTAAAAGTTTTGTGGCGTGAGGATAAGGACAAAAGAAATTTATCGATTGCTATTCCGTTGCATCAGGGACCTTTAGTTTCCGGTGAGGAAATTCAGAAAGAATTTTCCGTTTCCGTAACCGGAGAAGTCGACCATGAAGCGGTTTCCGTTCAGATCGATCCCTCGAAGAAGGGCAGGGTTTTCGACGGTTTCGGGGGAAATTTTCGCTTGCAAAATCCAGCCACCGATCCACAAGTAATTGATTACTGTTTGCAGAATATGCGTGTTGCCTGGGGAAGGGTGGAAATGCCATGGCGCTTTTGGCAACCGAACAAGCAAGATGATCCTGTTGCGTTGATGAAAGCGGGTAAACTCGATGAACGTATTAAAAATGCCATGCTGATGGCGCAGCGCCTGAATACGTTGAAAATACCGATCATTCTTTCAGCGTGGTCTGCACCGAACTGGGCCATTGTGGGCGAGCCGAGATTCCGGCCGACACCTGAAGGTGTTTGGGGAAATCCACTGGATAAAAACAGTATGAATGAAATTTATAAATCGATCGGTGATTATATAGCGTTTCTGAAAGAAGCGTACGACGTGGAAGTAGCGTTGTTCTCATTCAACGAATCCGATCTTGGGATCAACATTCGTCAAACCGGCCTGGAGCATGCCGAATTAATAAAAGGGCTCGGCGCTCATTTGAAAGGCCGGGGATTGAAAACCAAACTGCTGCTGGGTGATAACTCCGATGCCACAACCGTTGAGTTCATTGATCCGGCGATGCGCGATCCGGCAGCATTACCTTTTATCGGAGCGATTTCTTTTCACTCGTGGAGAGGATGGGAAAAAGACCTGCTGCAAAAATGGTCTAATGCTGCGACAAAGATCGGTCGCCCGTTGATCGTCGGCGAGGGAAGTATCGATGCACAGGCCTGGGGCTATCCCCAGATCTTCCTGGAATCACGTTATGCGTTGGACGAGATCAATCTGTATATCCGCTTGCTCAATATTTGTCAGCCGGTCTCTATTTTACAATGGCAGCTCACAGCCGATTACTCCCCGCTTTCAGGCGGCGGAATCTTTGGTGATAATAGTCCCCTCAAGCCCACACAACGTTTTTGGAACCTCAAGCAACTGGCATCGGTGCCGAAAGGTTTGACAGCCGTCGGTGCCAGCTCGGATAACGCCACCGTATCGGTGGCGGCGTTAAGTAACAAAAGCGGAAACACATTCTCCATTCATTTTGTAAATAACGGACCGCAGCGCGTAACCAATCTTTCAGGTCTCCCTGCGTCGATAAAATCGCTGCGGGCAGTCATAACCGATCAGCACCATGCCATACAGGAAAAAACTACGGTCGATGTTCACGACGGAAAGGCAACTTTCACACTGGAAGCACTGGCCTATGTAACCTTATCGTCAGAATGATTTAACGAACGATATGAGACTTTACGCTTACATACTTTTTCTGTTGCTGGTATCCGGCTCGTGCAAGCCGCAAAAAAATGAACAGTCTTTTTTATCAGACGAGCCGATAAACAGAAATGCTATGGCCGACACGATCGAGCATTCACTTCGGAAAGAAACACTGGCGATATGGTACCCAACGTCGTACGACACCGTATATAACGGATTCATTACCACCTATTCTTACGATTGGAAACCGGTCGGAAAACAGGACAAGATGATCGTTACGCAAGCCCGGCATACGTGGGTGAACGCAAAGGCTTCCGAACTTTATCCTGAAGATGTATATTTTAAAAAAGGTGCGGCATCCGGATTTTTATTTCTGAAAGAAAAAATGTGGGACCATACCTATGGTGGGTTTTATTCATGGGTTGACCGTCAGGGAAATGTTGTCGACTCGACAAAAAATGCTTACGGCAACGCCTTTGGAATTTACGCACTCTCCGCATACTATCATGCTTCGCACGATACGGCCGCAATGAACCTGGTAAGAAAGGCTTTTTTGTGGCTGGATAAACACAGCCACGATCCTGTTTATAAAGGATACTTTCAACACATGGACAATAAAGGTATGCCGCTTGTCCGGAAGAAAACGATGAATTCGCGCGCAGAAACAGGATATAAAGATCAGAACAGTTCTATACACCTGCTCGAAGCGCTTACTGAACTATATCAGGTCTGGCCCGATCCGCTCGTGCGGGAACGCTTGTCGGAAATGCTGTACCTCATTCGTGATGTGATCGTGACAAAGAAAGGTTATCTCACATTATTTTTAACACCGGATTGGAAACCTGTATCCTTCAGAGATTCATCGCGTTCTTTTATTGATAATCATCATAACCTTGACCATGTTTCCTTCGGACATGATGTTGAAACAGCTTATCTGATGGTAGAGGCCACGGAAGTATTGGGCAATAAGCACGATACGACCACCTGGCGAGTTGCCAAACGCATGGTCGATCATGCACTTGCGAATGGATGGGACACTACCGTGGGTGGATTTTACGACGAAGGATATTACTTTAAGGATGCTCCCCGGTTAACAGTCACGAAAGATTCCAAGAACTGGTGGGCGCAGGCAGAAGGATTGAATACACTCTTACTACTGGCCGACCAGTATCCTCAGGATGAGAATGCATATTTCGAAAAATTTCAGCGCCAATGGAATTATATTGATCGCTACCTGATCGACCATGAATATGGCGATTGGTTTGAGGGAGGTATTGACAAAGAACCCTTCCAGCAAAAAAGGCTGAAAGGACACGCATGGAAGGCATGCTATCATCATTTCCGGTCCATGGCTAATGCTGTTAAGCGTTTGCGAAACGCTTCCGAAGAGAAGGTAGGACAGGAATAAAATCCATTTACATTTTCTATACAATCCACCGCTAACCTCACCCACGATCGTGATTAGTCTTTATTAATAGTTACAGGAATTGCTGCAACGAAAAGTATTATTTCGTGCGTGTCCCTGCACATTCATTGATATATTACCTTTATTAATTCCATGGGATTTGATTCTCTTATGCGCTTCCATGATTTTGAAGATTTATTCCCGGAAACATGGTTAAACATTAAATCATATCCCCTCACGTGTTTCGGATTTTATAAACGGAATTACGATATTGCTAGTATTACGTAAACGATTACGTAAAGGGCTATTCATGCAAACCGTATTGAACCTAAATTTTTTCACAATACAACGAGTGCGTTTCCGGAGAACTGAAAGTTTGGTAATCGCATTGCTATTCACCTGTCTTCAATTGGGTGCTCAACCTTCTGAACTCCCCTTCAAACGCATTCGCCTGGAGTATATACCCCAGTCGCTCAATTTATCTCAGAGTTCCATTAATTGCATTTTACAGGATCGCGAAGGCTACCTGTGGGTGGGAACATGGTCCGGACTTATCCGGTATAACGGATACAGCACCACACTTTTTCAATCCGAAAATCTTCCCGGAAAACTGAAAAGCAACAAGATCGCCACGCTGTTCGAAGATCATAATGGAGTCCTCTGGATTGGCACCTACATGGGCGGATTGTTTCAATACAAAAAAGAAACAAACGAATTTATCCAGTACACACATGATCCGGGCAACGGAAAAACATTGGTCGATGACAATGTTCGTGCCATCCAGGAAGACAGTGCGGGTAATCTTTGGATCGGCACTGAAAATGGATTAAGTGTTAAACATCCGGATTCGCTTTCTTTTTATAATTATAAATACGATCCTGCAACGCTTACGTCGATAAGCTCAAATGTAATTTGTGAAATTTTTTTATCGTCCTCCGGTAAATTGTGGATCGGTACGGGGCATGGGCTCTGTGAACTTCAACAGGATACAGATCTTTCCAGGAATAAGTTTAAACGTTACCTATATGAAGATGATAAAAGTTCATACGATGCCCATAATTATGTGATCCATATAAAAGAATTTATTCATGACGAAAAATCCTCCATTTGGTATACTACCTCGAAAGGACTGAAGTCTATTCAGGGAGATAAGATTGAGAATTTTCTAGTCAAGAATAAACCCACCAGTTATAGTATTTTCTTATCTATGCTAGCGGGCCGGTTCGATAAGCCGTATCTCTTGTTAGGTTCCGAAGAAGGGTTGAACTTCTTTGATCCGATCACAAAGAAATTTGTTCGCTTTTTAAGCAACAGAGACCGCGACCTGAATTTAAGTTATAATAGCATAACTTCCCTCTATCTCGACAATGGCGGAGTGCTATGGGTTGGTACAAAGAAAGGTCTGCATAAATTCGATACGTATCTCAATGATTTTGACAACTTTTCAACGACTGAATTCGACCCTACTAATAGCATCATTACCGGTATTCAAGAATCTTTTGATAATGGATATTGGATATCCACCCTGGGAGGAGGATTATTTAAGTTCAAGGATGGTAAGTTCCATGCCTATCATTTTGCCAGCCATGAACGGCCTGATTTTATCAACTATATACAGACACTGTATATCGATTCCCGGTCTAACGTCTGGCTCGGTACATCGGGCTCCGGAATTTATTGCTTCAATGAACGTGATATACAGAGTGAAAATTATACTATTTCTAACTTTCGTCATTTCGATGACCACACTGTACCACATATCTCGGATAATTATGTAATGTCTTTGACAGAAGATAAAAAAGGAAATATCTGGGTAGGCTCCTGGAGCGGGGGCCTCAATAAAATTCTTCCGGATTACACTGTCGAACAATTGGTAAGCGACCTGCTTCGGAAACCGTTGGTCGTATTGTACGTTGACCACATCGGTACACTTTGGATGGGAACACGGGGGAACGGATTGTACAGTCTCGATCCTGCCGATAAAAATCTGGATAACATTCATCATTATTATTATGACAAAAGCAAAACCAGTCTAAGTAATAATTTCATCAATACCATTAATGAGTGTAGTGATGGAAAATTATGGGTGGGTACGGAATCCGGCCTGAATGTTTTCAACCGGAGAAATGGGAACTTTAACCAGTTCATATTTCCGGATCACGCCAGCAACGTAGTTGTGAGTTTATTAGAGGATAATCAGCATAAGATCTGGATCGGTAACTGGCATGGGTTGATGACCTGCAGTACCGATGCTTCCAATTATTTAAAACGCTACGACAGGCATGATAACATCATGGGTGGTTTTTTTTATAATAATGTTTGTTTGAAAGATTCTCACGGTATGTTACTCTTTGGCGGCAGCGAGGGGTTTAATCGCATTGATCCGTCGCGGATGACTCGAAATCCAATTGAACCTGCCGTTCATCTCGAGAATTTTAGCATATCGAATCAGAAAATCGATGCGGGTGAAAAATATGGCAATCGGATCGTGCTTAGTCGTTCCGTTAACGATACACCCTCACTGGAACTAAAACACAATGAGAACTCTATTTCGCTTGAATTTGCTTCCAATGATTTTGCGGCTCCGGAGAAAATGAACTATGCCTTTATGCTGGAGGGTTTTGATGCAGATTGGACCATAACCTCCGCGTCAAGAAGGTATGCCAATTATACAAACCTGAACCCGGGACACTATACCTTTAAGGTCAAAGTCTCAAATATCGATGGCGTATGGAATCAAAATGTCAAAACAATTTCAATTATTATTTCAAGACCCTGGTGGCAAACCATATGGGCTAAAATTGTCTATGTCGTCGTTGGGCTACTGCTGCTGCTGGGCATGCGAAGTTTTATCGTGTTCCGCACCAATATTCTGCATAATTTGAAATTGGAAAAAGTGCAACGCGAGAATATGGAGAAACTGAATAAAGTAAAGCTTCAGTTCTTTACCAATATCTCCCATGAATTGCGTACACCCCTAACGTTGATCATCGGTCCCATTCAGACGATGCTCGATGAAATCGGGTATGGAGACAAATTCCATCAGCAACTTCAAATCGTCAATCGGAATTCACAGCGCCTTCTGCGGCTTGTCAACCAATTATTGGATTTCAGGAAAGTTGAAACGGAAAACGCAAAAATATCGGCAGCTGAAGGGAACATTGTGCTGCTGATGAATGAAGTTAAAAGATCGTTCGATCCGTTGGCCGATAAAATGAATATCTATTTTTCAGTAAAATCAACCTTGCAGGATCCGTTACTGTGGTTTGACCCTGACATGTGTGAGAAAATATTTTTCAATCTTTTGTCAAATGCATTCAAGAGTACACCCGAGAATGGTGAAATATCAATTCTTCTGGAGGAAGAAGATGCCCACGTTCTCATTTCCGTGTATGATACCGGAACAGGTATCAAAGAGAAATATTTGAAGAATGTATTTCAATCTTTTTTTAGTTTTGATGAAGACCGCACACATGCCAGTTCCGGTATAGGGTTGGCATTCGTGAAAAGCCTCGTTAATCTTCACCACGGTACCATTGACGTGGAGAGTCAGGAGAACCTCTTCAGTAAATTCACCGTGCGTTTTAAAAAAGGCATGGATCATTTTTCACCGTCCGAACGCATTCAGTCAGAAGGACATCTTCTGAGCGCTTACCCGGAAGATTGCGGGACGCTTTTTGAGACCGGTGTAGAGCCTAAGCACGATGTAACAGAGGAAGATTATCGACGGAATAAACTTTTAATTATCGAAGACAATATTGAAGTATCTGATTATATTCGATCAATTTTTGAATCTGAATTTACAATAATTCAGGCAACCGATGGCAAAAATGGTTTAAGTAAGGCGCGTGAATCTATTCCAGATATTATCATATCAGACATTATGATGCCGGAAATGAACGGAATCTCTTTTTGTAAAGCATTAAAAACGGATGTAAAAACAAGTCATATTCCGATTATTTTGTTGACTGCCCGAAGGTCTATGGAAGTGCGAATTGAAGGATTGGAGAACGGTGCGGACGAATATGTGACCAAACCATTCAGTCCGAAGGTGCTTCAACTCAAAGTGAGGAACCTGATCCAGATGAGGAAAGTCCTTCAAACATTTTTTCATTCTCACGATTCGTTAAACCTTGAACCGAAAAGAATTCTGCCGAAGTCACCGGACGAGCAATTTTTAAAGATGGCACTGATAAGCGTGGAAAATAACATGGGCGACGCCGACTATACAGTAGAGCATATGTGCCGTGATGTTGGCATGAGCTATACACAATTGTACCGAAAGATAAAGGCGTTGACAGGCCAAACGGTAAATGACTTTATCAAGAACATTCGTCTGAAGCGGGCGGCTCAGCTTTTAGAGCAAAATCAATTTACCATTGCCGAAGTAACCTATCAGGTAGGTTTTACGGATCTGCAGCACTTTCGCGAATGTTTTAAGAAATTATTCGGTGTTACACCTTCTCACTACATACAACACCAGGTGAAGAATGCGTCCTAAATTAATACAACTATATAACTATGAAAATGAAATCTTTTCTAATCCTGTTTGCAACATTGTTCTGTTGTCAAGCATTTGCTCAGAAATTTCAGGGTCTTGCAAAAACACCACCCATGGGTTGGAATACGTGGAACAAGTTTGCCTGTAATGTTGATGAGAAACTTATTCGAAGTTCTGCGGATGCGATGGTATCTTCCGGCCTCCGTGATGCCGGATATAAATATATTGTGATTGATGATTGCTGGCATGGAGAGCGTGATAGCCTCGGGTTTATTCATCCGGATCCAACCCGTTTTCCTTCCGGGATGAAAGCGCTTGCTGATTATGTTCATTCGAAAGGATTGAAGATGGGGATTTATTCCGACGCGGGAACGAAGACATGCGGCGGCCACCCCGGAAGCAGGGGGCATGAATATCAGGATGCTATCACCTACGCATCCTGGGGAATAGACTATCTTAAATACGACTGGTGTTCAACTGACGGCCTGAAGGCAGAAGGTGCTTACACGACGATGCGCGATGCCTTGTACGCAGCAGGCCACCCCATCGTATTCAGTATGTGCGAGTGGGGTACGGCAAAACCCTGGACCTGGGCAAAAGATGTTGGTCACCTTTGGAGGACGACCGGTGATATCTATCATTGTTTTGATTGTGAAGATAAACATGAAGGGTGGTCTTCCTGGGGCATGCTCCAGATCCTCGACATGCAAGATGGTTTGCGTAAGTATGCAGGCCCCGATCATTGGAATGATCCGGATATGATGGAAGTAGGTAACGGCATGAATTCATTTGAGGATCATGCACATTTTTCCATGTGGTGTATGCTGGCGGCTCCCTTGATGGCCGGTAACGATATAGCCAACATGTCTCCCGATACGAAAAGCATATTGACGAACCTGGAAGCGATTGCTATCGATCAGGATCCATTGGGCGTTCAAGGATTTAAATACACAACTAAAGACAGTCTTGAAACCTGGTTCAAACCTCTTAGCAATGGAGACTGGGCCGTTTGCTTTTTAAACAGAACGAAGAAACCTCAGAAGATTGAATTTGACTGGGCTAAAAATGTTGTAAAAGATGATGAAGTATCGAAAATGGATGCTTCTTTCAGCAATACTATATACGGTATCAAGAATGTGTGGGTGAAAGAATTGGGAACCACCAAAAAACCTTATAAAGCAGAGGTGCCGGCGCACGGGGTCGTCCTGCTTCGGCTTGTTAAATCGAAAAAGTAAATATTTCGGAGTAAGATTGAAGAATTGCTAACTGTAGAACCCTCGCCTTTCGTGGCGAGGGTTTTTTATTTTTCAGGTTTTTGGCTACGCGATAAAATTTTTCAGCCGCTTTAGTGAGCTTCCCGAGTTTAATACAATGTTAACGGGACCAAGAGAATATGACCGTACGCTCGTCAGAATTAAGAATTAGTGGATTTTGAATCAATTGTCAAAAATTTAATATTACAACCGTATGATATACTTCATACGCTGTTAACAAATCTGCTTTATTAATTCATTAAGGAGCACGTCCAACCTGTTAAAAAGAATCATCCAGATATAACCTGTATCTAAACTCCTGGTGATACCTCTTTATAATCTTTGCGGGCAAATAGGTATGTCCCAAAATCACTACATGCCTGTATCCTTAAACAAACCAAAACTAATCTTTATGCAGAAAGCTTTACAAAAAGGTAAGAATGATCAGAAAATAGTTTCGCTATGGCTGATAATTCTTATTATGCTCCTGACCACATCGGTGGGATGGACGCAGACACGTTCCGTTTCGGGAAGGATAACTTCCTCTGAAGATCAAGGCGCATTGCCCGGTGTCAATGTATTGGTAAAAGGTACATTGAACGGTACCATTACCGATGCCGAAGGAAACTTCACAATCAATGCCAGTCCCGATGATTTTCTCGTCTTTTCTTTTGTTGGATACAACACCACTGAAGTTCAGGTTGGTAACCGAAGCACAGTGGATGTAGTGTTAACAACCGATGCCAAACAACTATCAGAAGTTGTGGTCACGGCATTGGGAATCGAGAAGGACATACATAAAGTTGGCTTTGCGACGCAAAGTGTACAAGGCAGTGATCTTAATAAAGCGCGTGAACCGAATGCACTTAACAGCCTGGTCGGTAAAGTGGCCGGTCTTTCCATCGGATCGTCTCCCGAATTATTAGGCCGTCCGAACATCGTTATGAGAGGAAATACAGACATGCTTTTTGTAGTGAACGGTGTACCGGTAAACTCCGACACATGGAACATAAGCGCCGATGATATTGATACATACACCGTATTGAAAGGTCCAAACGCCGCAGCGCTTTACGGTTTCAGAGGTCAGAACGGCGCGATTGTTATAACGACCAAAAGCGGTGCTTCAAAAGTGAAAGATGCAAAAAATTGGAAAGTCGATTTTAACTCGAGTACAATGTTGGAAAGTGGGTTTCTTACCTTCCCAAAAAATAACGCAGAATATGGAAGAGGCAGCGGCTTTGCATTTTCATATGGTGACGGTCTTTATGATTTTGGCCCTACTTCAACAGTCGGCCAGCAACGTCTGCCAGAATGGGGCCCGCGATTCGAAGGACAGCCGGTGAAACAATACGACAGCCCGTATGATCCTGTTACGAAAACACGCACGGCAACACCGTATGTATCAAGAGGTGCCAATAATCTTAAAAACTTCTTACAACCTGGTTTATTATCAACCAACAATATTGCATTTTCAACTGCAGGCGAAGGGTATGATGTGCGTGTTTCTGCCACACACTCATATCAAAGAGGTCTTGTTCCAAATACACAGCTGAACATAGAGAATCTTAACATCATGAGTGGTTTCGATTTGAGCTCCCGCTTACGCTTAGATGCGAGCCTAAACCTTAACGTTCAGCATACGCCTAATTTGCCTGATGTGGCCTATGGCCCCAATAGCTATGTATACATGTTCGGTGTTTATGGATCAGACGATTATGATGTAAGAGATTTGAAAGACTATTATAAAGGCCCGATGGGTGTACCGGGTTTACAACAATATAATTTTGAATATGGCCGCTTGAATAATCCCTATTTCATGGCGCATGAATGGTTACGGGGTCATAACAAAACAGATATTTTCGGATCTGCAAAACTTACCTATAAAGTAAGCAAAGACTTTAATGTAAGCCTCCGTTCACAAATAACAACCTGGAATCAGACACGTACCGAAAAAGTGCCGGCTGGTTTAGGCCTTAACTCCTATCTTTCATGGTGGACTTTTGGATATCTCGGCGACTACCGCATTGATCAGCGAAGCCTCATCGAAAACAATACAGACTTGTTGCTTAATTACGAGAAGAACGTCGGCAGCTGGAATGTATCGGCTTTTGCCGGGGCAAGCTCCCGTATATTCAATTATAACTCATCCTTCACCACCACCAAAAATTTATCGATTCCCGGGGTGTTTGACCTGAATAACTCAGCCAGCCCGTTGTTGGCTTATACATTTGGTTCCCGCATGAATGTTTATAGCGGATACTATAGCCTAGACGTGGGATATAAGAATTATTTCACAGTGTCAACCACAGGAAGAGTAGATAATCTTTCAACACTGCCTACTGGAAAAAATACGTTCTTCTATCCTTCCGTATCGTTGAGCAGCGCTATCTCAGATTATGTTAAGCTGCCCAATGCTATCAGTTTCTTAAAAGTGAGGGCTTCTGCAGCCGAGGTAAAATCAGGACTTACACAATCTCAGGCTCCCTCTGCCTATGATATGCTTACCGGAAAAACTTTGAACTCCGGATTGTTGGGTTATGGATCGGAACTCTTCACATCGTATGACGGCCCGAGCTATGCAAATCAAAATCAATACACGGCCGGAACGTTTTACAACGGCACGCCGTCAGTTTCCTACAACACAACACAGGCAAATGCAAATGTGAATGCCTATGCGGTGACATCATATGAAGCTGGATTTGATATCCGTTTCCTGAATAACCGTTTAGGATTGGATGTTACCTATTTTACAAACCAAAATGGCCCTAGCATTACGCCGTTGGCAATAGATCCTGCTACCGGATTCTATGCAAAGAACCAAAACGCACTCACAACCCAGAAGAAGGGATGGGAAATTTCATTGAAAGGAACACCGGTTCAAACCTCCAGCGGGTTCAAGTGGGATGTGCTTGTGAATTATTCAACTTTCGTGGAAACACTAAAATCAATCGGTCAGGGCTTGCCTTACTTCACAGCCAATGGTCATAATTACAAAGTGGGCGAACGCATGGATGCATTCTACAGCACAGGTTTTATTCGTGATGGAGAAGGAAACGTAGTGTTCAATTCGTCTGGTGCGCCGTTGCCCACGCCGGGTGGTGTGGCAAACAGCAAGTTTCTTGGAAATTTAAATCCTGATTTTTCTTTTGGTATCAATAACAAGGTCAGCTATAAAGCTTTCAGCTTGAGTTTCCAGTTTGACGGAAGAGTAGGTGGAAGAATCTATGACAGAGTATGGTACCAGATGATGAGCGGTGGAACAGCACTCGAATCTGTTCAGGGTGACTTTGGTGCTGCGAGGCTCAAGGAATGGCAGAGCACGAACAATGGAATGGTAGCTCCTACGCCTTCCTATGTTGGCAAGGGTGTTGTGATTACATCTGGTACGCCTACGTTGGCCGGTGGCCAGATCACCAACATGAGCGAACTTACATTTGCTCCCAACACAACGGCGCAAACCGTACAAAGCTACCTGTCTTCTTCTGTAGGAGCAGGCTTCGATGAGGCCTATATGATCAGCAGAACGTATGCGAAATTGAGAGAGGTAAATTTCAGCTACCGGATTCCGGTAACATTCTTCGGAAAAAACCAGACACTCATAAAATCTGCATCGATATCGCTGGTTGCTCGTAATCTTTTGTATTTCGCGGCCCGCAAAGATTTTGATATTGATCAATATGCAAGCGGATACAATGCGTCTACCCGTGCGCAAGGTGGTACACCGTCAAGTGTTGACTTATCGTCGCCTACAACACGCCGATACGGTATCAACATAAACATTGGATTTTAATTAATCTCATTTACTATATAAAGTATTTTATATGAAACGAATTTCAATTTTAACATCGGTAGTTTCTCTCCTGTTATTGATGGGGGGCTGCCAAAAAGAAGATTTAAATATAAATCCGAATGCCGCTAGTTCGTCGGCGCTGGTAAGCGCAAGCCTTCTTACAAACCGGATGACCAATGAGATCTATAATGGAGGAGGTGTGATGGATGGATATTCAAACAATCAGCCAGAAGGACCGTGGAACCAGATGCAACGCTGGAATCAGTATTTTGTTTCTAACTACAACTATTACTGGGGAAACAATTTTTATACATGGAGCAACACAGCTACGCACTATGGCCTGTTGAAATATGCCGTACTGCTGGATCAGCAAATCAAGAAACAGGGACCTGCGCTTATAAATTCAAAAGCATATTCTGCGCTTTCAAAATTCTTTAAGGCATACTCCTTTATTTGGTATACGCAACGTGTTGGTGATATTCCGATGACTGAAGCTGGCAACATCAATAACCTGACGCCTGTTTTCGATAGCCAGCATGACGTTTATAAGAATTCACTCGCACTTTTAGATACGGCCAATACATTACTGGGAAGTTATATAGCCGACCCTTTGACGACCACGAAAGCATCTGATGTACTTTCATCCGGTGACATTTATGGATTGACCTATATGCAATGGCAAAAGGTGATCAACACATACCGGTTACGTGTTCTGCTCAGCTTGAGTAAAAGGGCTGTTGATACACAGGACTTGAATATCGCACAACAATTTGCAACTATTGTAGGCAATCCTGCAAAATATCCGATCATGACCTCTAATTCGGATAATATGATTTATAAATACAATAAAGATTTTAATCAATATCCGGTTACGGCAAGCGGATTGAAGTCCTACAGTGTATACGCAAATATTAGCGACACCTATTTGAATATAGCAACCGCTAATCAGGATCCCAGAACATTTTTAGTATCAACGCCAGCGCCAGCACAGATTGCGGGTGGTAAAAAAGCAAATGACTTTGCAGCATACGTAGGCTCGGATATGAATGTAGGCCAGTCAACACTGCTCATAAACGCTACCAATGGTATGTTTTCTTATGCGGCGTCCAGATATTATACATCGGTAGATGGAGCGGCTAATGAGCCCTATATCGTAATGGGCTACCCGGAACTTTGTTTCAACATCGCGGAGGCAGCTAACGTGGGCTGGATAAGCGGCGGCGGTTCCACCTGGTATACAAACGGTGTAAATGCTTCATTGGCGTTCTATGGATTAAAGGATAAACAAAAACTGGTGATTGCCGATCGGGATGGAAAAGCATATAAGGATACGGTTGTGGTAGACCTTCCAACCTTCCAGACAAATGTTGCCTATAAAGGAGACAACGCCAGTGGTTTGAAACAGATTCTGGAGCAAAAGTATGTAGCCATGTTTCAGAATTCCGGGTGGGAAGCGTTTTACAATTGGCGCAGAACAGGGGTACCTTCTTTTGCGCAAGGCGGTGCAGGCATTGGTACAGGGAATAGCATGATCCCAAGAAGATGGCTGTATCCGAACGATGAAATTGTAGCGAACTCAGCCAATTACCAGACGGCGCTTCAACGTCAGTATGGTGGGGCGGATGATGTATCAAAAGATATTTGGGCAATTAAATAGTTGATTTTGATCTGAATACTAGTCGTTGGATTATTTCTCATAGTCCGACGACTGTATTTTCATTGTCTTTTGATATATTATAATCTAATCAAAAAAGTCTTTTATGTTCCGGAAAATATTTTTAACCGCGTTTTTGTCCTTTGCAATTTCTATTGCCTCTTTCTCGCAAAAAATTATACAACACCCAAAGAATGTAATTCTATTGATTGGTGATGGGATGGGTGCAGCGCAGATCTATGCCGGTCTCACAGCCAACAAAGGTTCTTTGAATCTGGAACGATGTACAAATATAGGATTTCACAAAAGTCAATCGGCCGATAAATACATAACCGATTCTGCTGCCGGAGCAACAGCTTTAGCATGTGGCCGGAAAACCTATAATGGAGCCATCGCAGTTGATGCAACCAAAGTGGCGCTTCCAACCATTCTGGAGATCGCGGAAAGAAACGGACTTGCCACGGGGTTAGTGGCCACCTGTTCTATCACCCATGCAACACCCGCTTGTTTCATCGCACACCAACCTTCCCGGAGTATGGATGAAAACATCGCAGCGGATTTTCTCAAAACGGATGTCGATGTGTTTATCGGAGGAGGCCGCAAATTTTTTACAAAAAGAGCGGATGGTAAGGATCTCGTAGCGTCACTGAAATCGAAAAAGTATCAAATAGCCAACTCTATTCAGGAAGTTGAAAAAATATCCAGCGGAAAGCTGGCCGCCTTCCTGGCGGACGAGCAACAAGCAAAGTT
>JGI24890J29729_1000785_pt1 | contig 17267 bp, 28 predicted proteins | sample FreactcultureFD7_FD_29729 | JGI IMG/M metagenome (IMG submission 29729)
AACTGGTACTGCTTCAGGATTATCTATTGGCGGCAATGCGGCAACTGCAACAAGCGCAACAACTGCAACAACGGCTACAACGGCAACAAACGCAACAAATACTGCTATTACAGATGACACAACTACAAATGCAACAATGTACCCAACTTGGGTTACAACAACTACCGGTAATTTGCCGCTAAAAACATCATCTACAAAGTTAAGTTTTAATCCTTCTACTGGAGTTTTGTCAGCAAATGGAGTGGCTTTAACTGGGAATACTGGAACTGTAACTTCTGTATCTGCAACTGCTGGAACTGGAATTTCTATATCAGGAAGCCCAATTACAACAAGTGGAACTTTAACAATTACAAATACTGGTGTTACTTCTGCAACTGCTGGAACAGGAATTTCAGTTTCTGCTTCTACTGGTGGAATAACCATTACAAATAGTGCTCCAGCAGTAACTGCTGGCGAAGCAAAAGCATGGGTAAAATATACTGGAACAAGCATAAATGCTTCTTATAACGTTTCTAGTGTTACACAGCCAGGAACAGGATATTATGCAATTAACTTTACAAATGCTTTAGCCGATGCTAATTATTGTGCAGTTGTTGGAACTTGTGATTCTGTTACACAACCAGGTGGTAATAACGTTTTTGATACAAATGCTGGAACATCAACTTCATCAACATTTTATTTTTCGCATTTTGAAGCTGGTTCTAGACAAAATTCACTAATTTCTACTGTTGCAGTATATAGATAAGGATTTTAAATGGCTCAAGTAATAATTTTTACAACGAACAATGGAAATGTTGCATTATGCATACCTACCGGTGAAATTCCAATTGAACAAGTATTGATTAAAGATTGCCCACCTGGAGCAATAATTGTAGATGAATCTATTTTGCCGCAAGGTGCTGATGCTGAATTTTTTGATGCATGGCGATTAAATGGCGATACTGTTAGCGTAGATTTTGAAAGCGCAAAAGCAGACAAACTAGAAAGATACAATGCTTCAGCCGTTTATGTAGCGCAAAAACGTCAATTAAATACTTTATCAGGAATTGATAATGAAGTTGATGATGCAACTTGGATAGCTAAATTAACTTCTGATAGAAAATTAATTGCTGATGCAACGACTACCGATCAATTAGTTGCTATTGTCAATCCAAAATAATGTTTACTTGGAAAATATTAGAACTATTTGCAGATAAAGATTGCTTAATTGCGGTTCGTTATTTGCTTTCAGGATCAGACGGAAAAATTACCGTAAATTCTGAAGGCAATCATCAATTTAAAGATGGAACTGTAAACAAATCTTTAGCTGATATTGTTGAATCAGACCTTGTTCAATGGCTTGAAAAAGATACTATTCAGGACGATGTAAACCCTATAAAATTAGCAATAGAAAATCAATTAAAAGCCATAGAAAATGCCAAAAAAGTAGATTTTCCTTGGTTAGCTAACACATTTACGGTGGAATAATATGGCCCAGCCAATTGACATTATTAGCGGTGCATTAAAAGATATTGGCGCTTTAGCGGCTGGTGAAGTGCCAACTGCGGATGCCACCCAAGATGCGTTTTATATGCTAAATGACATGGTTGACCAATGGTCTAATGAATCCATGATGGTTAGCTATAAGACTGAAATTATTTTTCCTATTACACCAGGTCAAATTCAATACACAATCGGTCCTGGCGGCACAATCGGCGCAAACTTTACTGGTTCTATCAGCGGAAACGTATTGACTGTTACTGGTATCACCCAAGGCGCTTTAGCATTAGGGCAAACCCTTAGTGGAACAGGAATTGCAAATGGCACAACTATTACTGCATTTGGTACAGGCGCCGGTGGCAACGTTAACGACAATGGTACATATACTGTTAGCATTAGCCAAACGGTTGCTTCAACAGCCATTAATGCTTATTACCAGCGCCCTCTTGCTATTCAGTCTAGCTTTGTGCGAATTAATACTAATAGTAACGGTACTCCTATTGTCAACGGGGGTTTGGACTATCCCGTTGCAGTCCTCAATTTGGAAAATTATGAAATGATTGGTTTAAAGACCTTATCAGGTCCTTGGCCAAAAGCAATGTATTACCAACCATCTGACCCATTGGGTAACATTTTTGTATGGCCAAATCCATCACAAGGCGAAATGCACATTTTCGCTGACACATTGTTTACACGTTATGGAACGGTATATGACAATATTGTGTTGCCACAAGGCTACGTATTAGCCCTTAGATGGTGTCTTGCTGAACGTTTGGCACCTATGTATGGCAAAAACGACCCAACAGCTATGGCGATGATTAGCAAGTTTGCGGCACAAGCTAAAGCAACTTTAAAGCGTACTAATATGCGCCCAATCCAAGCTTCCACATTTAGTGATGCGCTATTGGTTGGTCGTCAAAAAGATGCTGGATGGATATTAACTGGCGGTTTCTTAAGATAAAAGGGGCTATATGCCGGATTTTGGATTTATTGGCCCATCATACGAAGCCCCGTCCATCTATCAGGATGCACAGGAATGTATTAACTTTCGTCCTGAAGTTGACCCATTAAAACAGCCTGGTCAAAATGGCGTAGTGGCTTTATATCCAACGCCAGGACTAACTGTTGTAGCCCAATTATTTAACCAAGATGAAGTGCGTGGTATGCGTACTGTATCTGGTGGTCAATATTGCGTTGCAGTATGTGGTCAATATGTATATGTTTTAACGTCTAATTTAACGCCTACTTTGGTAGGTACTTTAAATAGTAGTTCTGGTCATGTAGGTATTACAGACAATGGCCAATACGTTTACATCACAGACGGTTCTTATCGTTATGCTTGGCGCATTTCTAATCCAGCTTCTGCACAATTTATTGGTTCAGTATCAGGGACAACCCTAACTGTAACATTAATGAAATCTGGAACGATTGCCGTAGGACAACAATTATTTGGTCTTGGTGTTACAGCAGAAACCATTATTACTGGTCTTGGCACCGGAACAGGTGGCGTTGGCACATATACAATCAATATTAGCCAAACTGAAACATCAGAAGTATTTAATTCTTCTGCAACTGCCGCTACATTTACTGGTTCACTTGCCGGCGGTATTTTGACAATTAGCGCTATTTCTAGTGGAACTATTTATCCAGGACAAACTATACAAGGTTCTACAGTAAATGCTGGAACCGTTATTACAGCTTATGGTGGCAATACAGTATTAAGTAACAGTATTGTTTCTGGCGGTACAGGATATGCAATTAACGATATTGTTACAGCTATCGGCGGTATTTATACAGTACCAGTTAGTTATACAGTAACCGCAATTAGCGGAAGTGGTGTTGTTACAGGTTTAACTTTAACTACTTCTGGGCAATCTAATTCTTACAGCGTAGAACCTTCTAACCCAGTATCTTTTTCTACTACTGGAAACGGAACAGGTTTAACTTGTAATTTAACATTTGGAACTGGTATTGGTGGAACAGGTAGCTATACAGTTAATGGCACACAAACTGTAACTTCTAGGACAATGTATGCGCTTAACTTTACAGTTTTGCCATCTTCTGATGGTGCTTTTAATGGCGGTACTGTTGTAGATATTGTTGACAATTACTTTGTTTATAACCGCCCCAATACCCAACAATGGGGATGTTCTAACATTCTTTCCCCAATTTCTAATCAATTAAACTTTAGTTCAAAAGATGGCGCACCAGATAATTTAGTGTCTATTATTGTGTCGAACCGTGAAGTATTTTTGATGGGTGAAACATCATCTGAAGTATGGATTGATGCTGGTTTATTCCCATTCCCATTTCAAAGGATTCCAGGGACTAATACCCAACACGGTATTGCCGCACCATTTTCAATAGCTAGAATTGGAAATTCATTTGCTTATGTAAGCCGCAATATTCGTGGCCAAGCACAAATTATGATGATGAATGGTTACGTTCCAACACGCATTTCTACCCATGCTGTAGAAAATACCCTTTTGGACCAATATATTGAAGATGCTATTGCATATACCTATCAATTAGAAGGCCATGAAGTCTATGTTGTTACATTCCCAACAATTGATTTAACTTGGGCATATGACATTTCTACAGGAATGTGGCATAAATGGCTTTCTGTTGATAATCAAAACGTATTTCATAGACACCGTTCAAATTGCCAAGCCAATTTTCAAAATATGAATTTGGTAGGTGATTACCAAAATGGTCTTATTTATATGTTAGACCAAACTAATTACACCGATAATGGCAATGAAATTCGCAGAGTTCGCAGATGCCCACATTTAATTAGCGATTACCAACGCCAATATTTTCATGAATTGCAAATTTATTTTCAGCCAGGCGTAGGATTATCTAATGGCCTTGCCGACAATGAAGTGCCAGAAGCCATGTTGCGCTGGTCAGATGATGGCGGCTCTACGTGGTCAAACGAACATTGGACCTCAATAGGAACTCAAGGCGCATATAAAAATCGTGCTATTTGGCGAAGATTAGGTTTTGCACGGGATAGAGTGTTTGAAGTAGTGGTTACTGACCCAGTAAAAGCGGTCATTATTGCGGCTAACCTTAAAGCAGATGCGGGGTCTAACTAATGTCAAATGGAATTTGGACTAATACCCAAAGCAATCCTTATCCCCAATCGCCTTTTCTGGATGAACAAACCAAGCGCCCAACACGTGCTTGGCAACAGTATTTATTAAATTTGCTAAACTTTTCTACAGCTACCAACGCCACAAAAGGTACTGGTACGCTACCTACTAATCCGGCTGGATTTATTAACATAACCGTTAATGGCCAACCAATGAAAGTGCCTTATTACAACCCATGAAACCTAGCGAACAATTCCAACAAAATAAAGGCACTTTTGAAATTGATTTGGGAACCCAACATCATTTTTCAGATGGTCTTTACGCTAAAGAAATGCACATCCCTAAAGGTTATGCCGCTGGGATGCACAAGCATGAATATTCCCATTTAAGTATTTTGTCAAAAGGGCGTGTGTTTGTGCGTACTGACGAATATAATAAGGAATATGTTGCACCGGCTTGTATAAATTTACAAGCTGGGATTAATCACACTATTGAAGCATTGGAAGATGCTACATGGTTTTGTATTCATGCAACAGAAGAAACTGATATTAACAAAATTGACGAAGTTTTGATACAAAAATGAATAATTTTATGCAAATTGGTGCCAACGTAAATGTAATGCCATTATTAATGGACTTACAACGTCAGCCTTTTTTGTGGAATAAGAATCCATGCCGTTTATCAAAGCGTGGTCCTCATTATGAAACATCCGACATTTTCCTTAGATACAAAGACGAAACTGAAAATTTTGAATCAGGCGACTTTAGTAATTTTAGTGACAAACACATTCCTGTTTGGTACAAGGCAATAGACCATCTTCCATACGTCAAAAAACTATGTTTTGACTTGATGGCTACCGTTAATGGCGAAATGCTAGGCGGTGTATTGCTTTATAGAGTACGTCCTGGTGAAAAAATTTATAAACATACTGACCAAGGGTGGCACGCAGAATCTTTTGAAAAATACAATATTTGCCTTCAAAGCAATGAAAAGTCAAAATTTTGTTATGAAAATGAAGAAATGGTTCAAAAACCTGGCGATTTACATTGGTTTTGCAATACGGTTCCACATTGGGTAGTCAACGAAGGTGATACAGACCACATTATTTTGACTATTTGTATTTTGTTGGATAACGGTTACAGAACTCCGTGGGCGCCAGAAGGTTGGACTATGGACAAACATTTAGAAAAAAGGAATTAATATGCCAATGGGATGGGTAGCGGCCGCAGTAGCCGCATCAAGCGTAGCTGGAAGCGTAATTCAGGGAAATGCCGCCCAAAATGCGGCTGGCCAATATGCCAATGCCGCTAATCAAGGTATTCAATATAACCAACAAATGTATAACCAAGTTCTTGGTCAAAATCAGCCATACATGAACGCTGGTCAAACTGGTTTAAATCTTTATAACAATTTGGCTAATAGCGGATATTTAACTGCTAACCCAACAATGAATGATTTAACCCAATTAATGCCAAATTATCAATTTGGATTAACTCAAGGATTAGGTCAAACAAATGCCCAAATTAATGCTGGTGGTGGTTATTTAAGCGGTAATGAAATTCAAGGTGCTAATACTTTTACCCAAAACTATGCTGGAAACGCATTACAAAACGCATTTAACAACTACCAAGTTAATCGTTCAAACGTTGTTAGTAACGTAAATGCTTTAACTGGTGTTGGTCAACAAGCCAATCAAACGGTAGCTAATGCTGCCGCCGGTACTTCTGCAAACGTTTCTAATACGCTTGGTAGCATTGGTAATGCACAAGCGGCCGGAACAATGGGTCAAGCAAATGCTTATGCTGGCGGATTAAATAATATTAGTAATTACGCCATGTTATATGGCATGAGTAAAATGGGTTAATAGGATAATAATATGGCTGAATTTACTGCGGATTTAAATCCAAAACAAAACAGTATGTCACTTGGTGATATGATGAAGATGGGTCTTTATTCGGCCGAAGCTTCTATTGCCCGTGTTCAAGCTTCACAAGCACAACAAGAATTGAAAGAATTACAACCAGTTCGTGCTTTTATGTCTAATCCAGAAAATTATTCAACAGATGGAAAATTGGACCCAGATAAAGCCGCCCCAGCATTAATGGCAATTGCACCTTTAACAGGCCCAAAACATCTTGAAAAATTGCAAACATTAGCTACAAATCAAACAGCTATTGCAAATGCAAAAATGAATTTAACTACTAAAGAACGCCAAGTATTCGCACAAGTAGATGGTGCATTAGGACAAGCAAAAGAAACAGACCCAAATGCTTACATTAATGCTTATAAAACTCTTGCGGCGCAATATCCAAATAATCCTGACATTGCAAAATTAGCAGAAGCAAAAATTAGCAACGTTAAATTGGCTGGTCAAGGCGAACACCAATGGCAACAAGCACAGCGTTCTGCAAACACAATGATGACTGTTCCAGAATCACAAGCGGCTTTTGCGCCTAAAGCGACAACTGCCAAAATTGGCGGTGCAGACGTTCCTGTTATTAGCCAACCTTCTATTGAAGGTCGTGCGCCTAGTATTACGCCTACCCAATTTGGTAGCGGTACTGGTGGATATACTGCCGGCGGTACAACGGGTGCTACTGCACCTAAACCTACTAATGAAGAAACTGGCAAACGTATGCCAGCCATTATTAATTACGGTTCTGGTCTTAAATATACTCAAGACCCATCATTATTTAACCTTAATGATGCCCAAAAAACAGCTTATGATACTGGCGACAAAGTAGTTAATTCTATTAGTGCTGGATTGAAAGCCGCTAAAGATATTCAACAACCAATTCGTAAAGTTGAAGAATTTGTTAACAGCGCAACTGGTTCTAAGCTACGCCAATCATTACAAGCTAGTGGTAAATATGCGTTTGGTAATTCTGACCTTGATTCTTTGGTTAAAAACATTGCACAAGTTCAAGCTAGAAATGCCGAAGTAATGGGATTGTCAAAAACTGACCATATGCAAGACCTTAATGCCAAACTTTCTGGTAGTGAACAAATTGATGCAAAAGCTTTAGCTGGTGTTATGCAACAAGTTAAAGCTGATGCTGTTGCCGCTGAAAAATACAACATGGGATTGCAAAAGTTTGTTGAAAAAAATGGTGACATTAACGGACGTATTTTGGCTACAAAATTTCAAAATGTTTGGGCAGACAATTATGACCCACGTATTTTCCAACTGCAAAATATTGAAAATTCTAATTTGCCAGAAATTGAAAAACAAAGACGTGTTGCAGAAATTCATTCAACAATGTCAAAAGATGAATACAAAGAACTTGAAAACAAATCTAAAGTTCTATATCGCTTAGAAAAAGGTCTATATCAATAATGGCTGACCCAACGTTAGATGACGACATCCCTGGGTTTAAAACACCCTATTCTGGTATTGACAAAGTTGGTGTAACAGTAGCCCCAGCGCCGGCTTCTTACGCCAATGCTAAACCTATTGCCGTTGGTTCATCACAAGGACCAGATTTAGTTAACCTTCAACCCGACCTAAAAGAACGTATTGATGTATTACGTGATTTGTGGAAATCTAATAAAGATTTGAACCCTAAAGGCGAAGATTTGCCTATTACTAGCGGGTATAGAACAAAAGAACAACAACGTGCAGAATATTTAAACAGATTAAAAAACCCTAATTTAGTAGCTGAACCTGGTAAAAGCCGTCATGAAAAGGGTGATGCAATTGACATTCACCCACGGGTTCCAGATTCATTATTAACACAAGTAGGTTTGCACCGTCCATTTGGTGCTAAAGACCCAGTTCATGTTCAAATCAATCCAGATTTGCCATATGAACCAACCCCATATGATGTAGAAGCAGATACAGACGTACCTGGCTTTAAATCTACATACAACCCTAAAGGTCCTACAGCATCCCAAGAACTTGGGGCTATGTATGAAGAAGCTAAAAAAGTTCCTGGCAATATAGCTAAAACTTTTGCTTCTGCCGCTGATACTGCATTAAACACTATTCCAGCCGGCGCCCAATTTGTAGCCGAACCTGTAGCTAAACTGATTGACCGTATTGGTGATACTAAAGTTGCTGAAGATGCGCTACAAAAAGTAACTAGCTATTTTGATAGACCAGTTGGCAAAGCTTTTGGAATTACTAAAGACCCTGTTTATAACGCTGAAGCAACCCATCAAATTATGGATTACGTTGGTGAACACGCTGACAAAGGCGCCCAATGGATTGCTGACAATACCGGCATGGACAAATCAGATGCCGCATGGTTTATTAATGCCGCCGCATTAAAAGCCGCACCTATGGTTGGTCGTGCCGCTAAAGCTACTGGTAAAGCAATTCATGAAAACGTTACTGCTGAAAATGCTGGTAATTTGCTTGCTGAAATTAGCGGAAAAATGACTAATACAAGCCCATACAATACTAAACGTGCGTATGCCGCTGGATTTGAAAAGAACCCAGCTATTCTTGAAGCTTCTAAAGAAGGTGCAGTTTCAGCACCAGAAATTGTTGGTAACGTACGTCAAGCATTTCAAAATGTTAAAGAAAACCGCAAACAGGCTTATAAAGAAGGAATTGCTACAACTAAAGGCAATCAAGTCTTTTTGGACTTTAAACCTATTCGTGAAGCATTTAACGAAACCGTTGATTCCCTTAAATCAAAAGGTGTTGGTGGCGTAGAAGCTTCCAAAGTTGGTCCTGAAACAATGGGCAAAGTAAAAGAAATTGAAGCTATTTTGAATGAATGGGAAAGTAAACCAGAACTTCATACTGCTGGCGGATTAGATGACCTTAAACAACGCATTGATGACGTTTATTCACAAGGTATGACTGACCAAGCTAAACGTGTAATGACTTCTACACGTAATGCCGTAAAAGACACTATTGTTAAACAAGACAAAAATTATGAAAAAACAATGGCTGATTATGAAAAAGGCCTTGAATTAGAACGTGAAATTGAAAAAGCATTAAGTCTTGGCAATAAAACAGGTGTTGATACCACTATTCGCAAGCTTGCCCAAGTATTTTCAAATAAAAGCACCTTAAGTAAACAATATCGTTTGGAATTATTGCAAGAACTTGAAAGAGTTGGTGGAAAAAACATTGTTGACCAATTGGCTGGTTATGCAATGGGTCAGAGTACGCCAGGCGCTTTGCAATTATTGGCTGATATTAGCGTGGCAACCGGCGCCCATTTAGCTGGAAGTCCTGAAGCTGGGCTTACAGCATTGGGTGGATTAGCGGCCGCACAAAGTCCTAAATTAGCACTTTATACTGCTTATGGTGCTGGACGTACTGCACGTGCAATTAGTGATGTTGGTCAAGCCGCTAAAACTAAAGTTCAGCAAGGCAAAACAAAATTAAGTGAATTAACTTCTAGGAAATAATTATGGCAAGCGTACTTTTATCCCCAGTTGGCAATGGTCAACAATTCTTTGATAACAATGGTGTGCCATTAAACGGCGGATTAATTTATCAATATCAAGCTGGTTCTAGCACTTTGTTAACCACTTACACAACTGTTAACGGTAACGTTGCTAATACTAATCCTATTGTTTTAGATTCTAGCGGTCGCCCACCAAATGAAATTTGGATGCAAACAGGATTTAGTTATAAATTCATTATTCAAACCTCTACTGGCACCACGTTGCAAACTTTAGATAATTTATATCCTATTTTGCAAAATGCCCCAGCGGTATCTGGTTCTATTCCTAGTGGATTAATTGCAATTTGGTCAGGAAGCATAGGTTCTATTCCTAGTGGTTGGGTACTTTGTGATGGTACAAATTCAACCCCTGATTTGCGTGACCGTTTTGTTGTTGCGGCTGGAAACAATTATTCAGTAGGTCAAACAGGCGGTAGCGCAGATGCTATTGTAGTAAGTCATACACACACCATTACAGACCCAGGACATTCGCATTTTTATTCTAATAGTGCTGGTGGTTCAGGCGGTTCTTTGCCAGCTTATTCTGTTGCCGCTAATAGTGCTTCTTTAACTGCCCCTACTAGCACTTCAACAACTGGAATAACAAATCAATCAACTGGTACAAGCGGAACTGGCGCAAATCTTCCACCTTACTACGCATTAGCGTACATCATGAAATCATAGGTGTGGATATGGTAGATATTGACCCAGTTAAAATCGGTGTAATGTGGCAAAAAGTAGAAGCTATGGAACGTGAAGTAGCTGAAATGCGTTCGGATATTAAAGAACTTTTAGCTATGGCTAATAAAGGCCGTGGTGGATTTTGGGTCGGTATGATGGTTGTATCTGGCATTAGTTCATTAATTGGTTTTGTAGCACATTATTTCACCGCAAAATGAACCAAATATTAACCCATATTCTTACTGGCAAAGACAATAAAACCCATGACATTGCACGTTGGGCGTGGATGATTGGGTTTTTGGTAGTAGCTGGTGCCGCTGTTTATCTTATATATTCCGGTAAAGAAATTAGTCTTACTGAATTGGCTGGCGCCCTTGGAATTGTTTCAGGTTCAGGGGCCGCATCCGTAGCCGGAAAACACATGGCTGGTGCCGAACCAGAACAACAATGATAGCTTATGGAACTTACATCAAAATTGCATTACTTATTACTTTTGTATGCGGGGTGTTTTTCGCTGGCTGGCATAGTAGGGATAGGGATTTTACTATTTACAAAGACCAAGTCCGTATTGCGGCAGAAAAACAAATTGCGGAAAATGAATCAATTAAGAAACAACAAGAAATAACTACTAAAGGAATCCAAGATGAATATGATGCGAAATTGGCTTTGTTACGCCAGTATTATGCTAACGGGGTGCGCCAGCCAACCGGTACCAGTTCCATGTCCGGCATTTCCTCAACCACCAAACTTGCTGATGCAATCGCCGCCTACAATCAACTTGCTTCAGATTGCGCCGCAACAACCTTACAAACAGTAACGCTACAAAAATGGCTGACTGAACAAATGAGTATTAAATGAATAGTGACCAATTAGTTACATTAGGTATTGACCAAAAATGGCTTGAACCGTTACATGAAACGTTTGAAAAGTACGATATTAGTAACCCATTACGCCAGGCGGCTTTTATAGGGCAATGCCAACATGAATCTAATAATTTTAGAGTTTTGGAAGAAAACCTTCATTACACCGCTGATGGACTTATGCGTGTTTGGCCCAGTAGATTTCCTGATAGAAACATGGCTGAACAGTATGCAAACAACCCCGAAAAAATAGCCAATAAGGTCTATGCTGGGCGCATGGGCAATACCGAATATGAGGATGGCTGGAAATATCACGGTAGGGGCGTAATACAGCTTACTGGCAAGGATAATTATGCTTTCTGCGGTTCAGCTATTAAACAAGACTTATTAACGAACCCTGGCCTTTTAATCCAGCCAGAATATGCCGCTATGTCCGCTGGTTGGTTTTGGAACAAAAAAGGGTTAAATGCTTTGGCTGATGCAAAAGATTACCCAGAAATGACAAAAAGAATTAACGGCGGGCTATTGGGTTTAGCAGATAGAATTGATAAAATTAACAACGCAATCCAAATACTAGGGGCATAAAATGGCTACAAATTTTAAAGTTGAAGGCAAAATTGGCAAATCGCCAAAATCGCACTATATCGTTTTGCGTGAACATGAAAAACATACAGAACACGAATTGACACGTCTTAAAGAAAAATTAGACAAACATATTGCTTTGCCAGCAGAAAAAGCACATGGTAAGGGTGCCAGTCAAAAAGAAGCGCCCCTACCTAATATGCGTAAATATTAACGAATACGGGCTACTTTAGCCCTACGCAATACGTGTTCGTATTGTTCTTTGGCCGCATCATCTAGACTGCGTAATGGAAGGTTTTGGTAATACTTCCATTTATCTTTATATTCTTGCAGTTCAGATGGTGCAATCCAACCAGCTAAACGCCAGCGAATTGTAATGTCGGTGCCGGCGGCAGTCCAAATGTGTTCATTCATTGTCAAATCCTTTATAGTCCGCAGTTAATTTTTCTGCAAATGTGGAAGTATTGGTTTCTATAAAATAAACACCTGAAACCATTCCAGCTTCAAAAGCTTCCCTAAATAATGCTTTTATATCTTCATCCCCTTTTTCATAAGTAAAGTTTGAGGAATACCAGTTTTCAAATACTTCATTAGCGGCTTTCATAAATGGTACACCCCTGTTTTAACGCCGTATGTAAATATTACAATTGCGGCTATAACAAAACCCAAAAGACCACCAAGTAAAATTTCCTTTAGTTCTTTCATTTGTTTTTCCTTTCTTTGTTTATTTTCAAAAGCCAATAATTCGTCATAGGATTTGCGGTCGCCCCAGCCCTTATCAATCATGCGTTGGCGTTGTTCGAACTTGGCTTGCGCCTTGTAATATCGTTCTGCATCTTTTTCTGATTGCAACATTCCAGGCCCCTTATTTAGAAATTATTTTAAGTGTGATTACTGCGGTGGTTTTTGTGTGTTTAGCAATAAGTTCTGCTGGCACGTTTGCTTCTGCAAATACGGCTTTATTGTCAACGGTCGCACGTTGGGAAAGAGTAACGCAAGCTTTGAACAGATTGCCTTCTACATGGCCTTCTTGTTGCTTGAGTTCGTTTTTGATAACTTCTGCCTGTTTTTCAAGGTCAGCGATTTGGGCTAACAACATACCCAAGTAGTCAACTTTGCTTAACTGAATGTCAATTGCTTTCATGATTTTTTCCTTTGTCTAATCACGGCACCGTTGCCGTATTAGTAATTTACTAAAGAAAACTTCACTACGCAACAACTATTTTATTAGTACATACCCTTAGTTGTTAAAAAACAACAGGGTAGGGCGTGAATTTGGCAACTGCTATCTGGTGGAAAGAAATGGGGAAAACGCCCACCTTGTTGCATCCTTCAACGCCCCATTGACCGCCCTATTTATGATTGTTCTTTAACTGCCAAAATTCTAACAGTTTAGTGAACATCAGCCAGTATCGGTCTAAATCAGCTAAATCGTGTTCTATAAGCTTTACTTGCCCTACATGGGTACTTGATACAAAAAGATTAGCGCATCGTGCCTGGGGCATATTAAAGCCCATGCGGTACGCCGCTAATTGCATCCCGTGTTCTGGGTAAATATCTACTTTAGATAAATCCCCTTCTTTGGTTTTTATATCAACCACTATGCCAGTAAATACATGGTTAGCTTTGACGTACAAATCGCACTTGCCACCAAATCCTAATTCATGGGCAAACGAATGTTCTGGCAACCAAAGTTGTGGCCCAAAGTAAGCGTTTAAAGCTTCTTCCACGGGTCGGCACATTGGAATGGCTTCTGGTATCAAATGACCTTCAAAGAACGCCTGAATGGTCGCATGAATGGCCGTACCACGTTCTGCCGCCAACTTGCCAGTTTGTTTGGAATCTAGCATGACCCTTTCAAGCCATGATTCTTCCGTTTCCCCATCTTTTTTAGGAAGGGTTAAAGCACTTAATAAGACCTGTTGTTGCTTCCATTGGTCCAAGCCTGGCCGTGCCGCAACTCCCAATATTGTTGTGACAGATGGACATAGGTTGAGGGTACGGGCATCCCGTAAGGTTGTTCCCCTTTCTTTGCCATTTTTTCCAATGGTTGTATAGGCTGGATTGCCAGACCGGTCATACCAATGTCCACTTTCACTTTGTCGTTCCTTAACTAGCATTTTTAGGTTTTCTTCCCCGTTTAGTTACCATGGTGTCGGTTGTAATGTCATAAGTTACATTGCCATCTGGAACATTAACTGTTAGTTCCATAGGTTGTTTGTTAACAAATTTGTTACTAAATTCACCACACCAATCTTCTTGGGATTTGTTTTCTATATGCGGAAAACGTTTGCAAACTCCGTATCGGTCGCTGACCTGTCCAGCGTACCATTTGCAATCAATACATTTCATTTTTATCCTAATTGTTGAAGTATTAAGTTTCTGTTGTCAGAATCCAACACTTTGTCGGCACATTCCCGAACAATAGCGTTGGTAAATGCCGACAAATCTTCCATGTTGAAACCAATTATTTCCTGTTCGTCATCGTACCCAACTTCCTGATGAGTTTTCAAGGTATAGGTTTCAGTCAAAATACATTTAATAGCTGGTTTCATACATTTCCTTTCTAGAATGGAATATCGTCATCCAATTCTGATTCGCTGGGAACTGATACCGAATGTGGTTCAAAAGTATTTCGGTATTCAGCAGACTTTTTAATCAGGTTTTGCAACCCTTCCGACAACTTGTCAAACTTAGCTTGGTCAAATGGGTCCATGCTAAATATCAACAATTCATTTACACCAGTTGGTTCGCCCAGCTTTTTCATAGCGGCTGGTACTTGACTGATGCTTGCAATGTTGGCGTATTTCTTATCGTTGTAATCTGAATGGGTAATCGCCACCATGCAAAACTTTCCAAGCAATACTTCTAAATTAAATCCATCTAATTCTGCTTGGGTAAATTCTTTGCCCCGCCAGGCTTCTAAATCCTTGCGTAGCGTTGCTTTTTCATCTAGGGAAAGGGTGTATCGCTTGGACACAACCAAAGGCTTGCCGTCATCCATAGCTAATGGATTGCCTTCATTATCTTCACCGTGCAACTCAAACATACAAATAATTTTGCGTTGCATTTTTTTCTTGCCCATCCATTCAGTTGTTTGGGTGCCAATATCAATAATGCGATACAGGCGTGCCAAAAAGCTTCCTGGGGGTGGAAGTTTAAAATCGGTGCTACCACTACTGTTTTGTTTAGCTACTATCATTTTTTTATCCTTGTCCAAAAATTGTTCCAAACTCATTAAATAATTCTGTCAACACAACATTTCTGTTGTTTTTAGGCTTTCCACAAGCCGCACGAATAACCGCAATATCGTCCGGTGTTGCGTAGTCATGTTCAATATTGGTTAAAGCTTCTTCAAGCCGTTCTTCAAATTCGTTCATTACTTGGGCCATTTCATCCATGTCAACTCCTTTATTTATCACGGCACTATTGCCGTACTTAGGAATTTAAAGTAAACTTTAGCGAAAGTAAAGCAATATTTACCACGTGAGGAAAATAAATGACAGATGCACAAATCATTGACCTATTGGGCAAGCCAGCAAAAGTAGCTAAGTTGTGTGGCGTTTCAGTCCAAGCGGTATGTCAATGGCGTAATAACGACAGTATTCCGTTTGGTCACTTAACTACAATGGCCGCCACAATCGAAAAAGAATCCCATGGTTTAGTCACTAGAAAAACGTTGTTTCCAAACAACTGGTGGTTAGTTTGGCCAGAACTTAAAAACATTTGATGTAAACTTGTTGTTTGTTCTTAGTTGGGGATTCACCACCACCAGCGACTAAGACGTAAGTGCTACTGGGGGAATAAAGGATGTAACAGCACACAAATCGGTGGCGAAGAAAGAGCCGATTCCTTAAACGTCTTTCGGGTTCTGTGGCTCCGGACAGGTAAAACAGTTGAAGGCGAACCAGGTGGGCTAGGTTCGTCCACCAAACGGTAATGTAGCTTAAATACAACATTTATTAGATATTAGGGTATATCACTAGAAAATAATTGTTTACAAGTAAAGATTACTTTAGTAAGATATATATACGGTCATGTGATCGTGGAAAAAAAGGAAATAAAAATGAAACAAGCAAACGTACAAATGTCACAACGTCAAGCTGAAATGGTATTGGCAATGTTAAGAAAAGAATTAGAAGAAAAAAACAATAACGATTACCAATATTTCAACATTGTTGGTGACGATAAAGCTGAAGAATTTAAATCCAGCCAAATTATTGAAAAACAATTATTACGTTCTTTAATTGCAAATATTAAAGATGCGGCTGATATTGCTTAATTGGGGGCGAATACGCCAAACTTAAAAAGTTTTTAGCCAAATGGACGTGCAAATAATGTTTGATCAATTTTGGAAACATTACCCTAGGAAGGTAGCCAAACGTGCCGCCCTGGGGGCATTTAACCGGCTTACTAAAGACGAACAGGCCCAAGCAGTTGAAGCCATAGAACAACACCTGGCGTACTGGAAACTAAAGGGTACTGAAATGGATTTTATACCCCATGCCGCAACTTGGCTAAATCAAGGCCGGTTTGAAGATGAATTAGATATGACCCCAAAAGAAATGAAACGTCCAGCATTGCCTTGGTATAGTAATGATGAATTAACTTTGGCTAAAGGCCGTGAACTAGGACTAAATGCGTATGCCGGCGAATCAATGGCCCAGTATAGACAGCGAATCAGCCAAGCAATTGGAAAGGTTCAGGTATGAATCAGAAATACGCCAGTTACTTCAATATCGGAATCAACTCGGCCTTGTTGGGTTCAGGTCTTATTTTTCTAACCCTAAGTTTAATAAACGGCGCCACACATTTACTTTTGACTTATGGGAACAATGGTCTAAAGGAAACCGTGGTGCCTGGGGGGATTGGCGATGAATAAACCAGTAGCGTGGACAGATGGAAAAGGCAATTACTTTGATAAGAATAGTTTTTTCCCAGTAGATGACCTTATTCCACTCTATACCCATCCAGTAAAAGAACAAGACGAATCATTTGATAGAACTGCTAGTCACATGGCTGGGGAATATGTTTCCCATCCAGTAAAAGAACTAGCCCTGACTAATGAAGAAATGATTAGCATTTACGAAAAAGATTGGTCAGGAATTAAGTGTGGTTTAGGTAGGGCTGTTGAACAAGCAATACTAAGAAAGGCAAGTGAGAAA
>JGI24890J29729_1000786_pt1 | contig 17243 bp, 32 predicted proteins | sample FreactcultureFD7_FD_29729 | JGI IMG/M metagenome (IMG submission 29729)
GTAGAACAAACTTTAGTTAATCAATATGTAGACGATGCTTTGGCATGGACATATCAATTAGAAGGTCATGAATGTTATGTCATTACGTTTCCTACATTAGATTTAACGTGGGTATATGATGCAACCACAACCATGTGGCATAAGTGGTTGTCTGTAGATAATATGAATGTGTTTCATCGTCATCGTGGCAACTGCTGTGCAGTATTTAATGGTGAAGTTTTAGTGGGGGATTATGAAAACGGAATTATTTATTTACTAGACCCTAATAACTATACAGACAATGGTAACGAAATTCGCAGAGTAAGGCGCGCGCCACATATTGTGACTGACTTACAAAGACAATATTTACAAGAGTTACAAATTCAATTTCAACCAGGTGTTGGTTTAAATGGCTATTCAAGAAGTCAATATTCACCAACCAATGGCGTAGCTGGTGTGGGTATTGCAGGTTTAGCAATTGCTGGATCAAGTGAAATTTTAACAGTAGGTGCTGATCCACAGGCCATGTTACGTTGGTCAGATGATGGTGGTTCTACATGGTCAAATGAACATTGGGCTTCTATTGGTCAGATTGGTAAATACAAGAATCGTGCAATTTGGCGAAGATTAGGTTGGGCCAGAGATCGTGTTTTTGAAGTAGTGATTACTGATCCAGTAAAAGCAGTTATAATATCAGCTAACTTAAAGGCTGAAGAGGGCGAATCATAATGTCAGGCGGTCTATATGGTGTTAATCAGACTAATCCATATCCACAGACAGAGTTTTTGGATGGACAAACTAAACGGCCCACAAGAGCATGGCAACAGTTCTTTCTTAATTTATTGAACTTTACTAGCTCTGCAACTGCAACTACAGGAACTGCTACGCTACCTACAAAGCCCGTAGGCTTCATAAATATTACTGTGAATGGTAAACCATACAAGGTGGCTTATTATAATGTCTAATGAACAATTGTTTAAAGAATTAGAAGGAACTTTTGCTATTGATCCTAATGTAATTCATCATTTTTCTGATGGGTTATATGCAAAACAAATGACAATACCAAAAGGATTTATGGCTGGTAAACACTTACATGATTATAGTCATTTAAGTATTTTGGCCAAAGGTAAAGTAATTGTAAGAACTGATGATGGTGAAGTTGAATATGTAGCTCCTGCGTGTATTGAGATAAAATCTAATACTTATCACACGATAGAGGCTTTAGAAGATTGTTCTTGGTTCTGTATTCATGCAACTGATGAAACTGATGCTGATAGCGTTGATGAAGTATTGATTTGTAGGAAGGATTAATTATGTTAGGTTGGGTTGCTGCTGCCACAATAGGTAGTTCATTAATAGGAGCTGATGCTGCATCTAGTGCTGCTGATGCACAATCACAAGCTGCTGCAAACGCACAAGCTCAACAGCTTGCAATGTTTAATACGCAAAATAATCAATTAGCACCTCAACGTGCTGTTGGATATTCTGGGTTAAATGCAATTAACTCTATGCTTCCAGGAACATCACAAACTTATGATGCTCAAGGAAACCCAACAGGAACTCAAACAGGTAGCGGTTATTTAACAAAACAGTTTGATACATACAAACCATTTACTAATGCCGATTTAAACGCCAATTTAGCACCTAATTACGCATTTCAATTGGGTCAGGGTCAACAAGCACTTAACGCACAAAACAATGCAACTGGTGGATTAGTTGGTGGTAACTCATTAAAATCAATGCAAGATTACAGCCAAAACTTTGCTGGCAATGCGTATCAAAATGCTTTAAATAATTATATGTCGCAACAACAAACTACGTTTAATCAAAATCAAGCTCAACGTGGAAACATTTATAATACTTTGGCAGGAATTGCTGGTTTAGGACAAGCTGCACAACAAACAACAGCAGGTCTTGCAAGCAATACAACTAATGCAATGGGTCAACTGGGTGTTGGATCAGCTAATGCTCAAGCAGCAGGTACAATTGGATCAGCCAATGCTATTGGTGGCGGTATTCAAAATTTAGGAAATATGAATTATTTAAACAATATAATGAATAGCGGTGCAAATTCTGCTGGGAGTCTTTATAGCAACCCCAGTATGAGTTATGGTTCTAGTTCAAATCCAGGCACTAGTGGTGTAAGCGCATTTACGGCAGCATAGGATAAATCATGGCAGACTTTAATGTATCAGATGTAGCATCAAAAATTAATCCACCACAACAAATCTCTATTGGCGATATGTTGAACATTGCTCGTGGCGCACAAGCATACAAACAAGCACAGGAAATTAATCCACTTGCAGTTCAAGAAGCACAACAAAATGTAAAACGTTCAACTGCTGAAGCTAATGTTGCTGAACAAACTCAAGAATCAAGAATATCTGCTTCACAATCTGCTGCTGGTAGTGCTTTATCAAAATTAAGCAATGATCAATTAGAAACAATTCATAAACACGTTGATTCAGTTATTCATAATTCAGCAGATTTATTACAAAAAGATGATTTAACTACTGATGATATAGTTAAAAGATTTACTGATTTAAACAAAACTTTTAATGGAAATGATCAAAGTTTACAAATTGCATTAACTGGGCTTCCAATTGAAAAAAATGGAAAAAAACCAACTGTTACACAAAATAAAGCATTTATTGCACAAATGATGGCCAAAACATTAGATTCAAAATCTGCACTAGAAGCCGTATTGCCATCACCAGAAAAAGTTACTACTGGCGCACAAACAAAATTTATTCAACATGGAAACCCATTACTTACAGGACAACAACCTGGAACAGAAGTTGGACAAGCAATACAAAACGAACCAAGCGTAACAACACAATATGTTTCAAACGAAAAAAGTGATCCAGAGTTGCCAGTTGGAACACCATTTATTAAACTTGCAAATGGAGAAAAGCGTGTTACAGGACAATCTCCATTAAATGTAGCACAACAAGGCGAGGTTGCTCATGACATGGCTGTTGTTAATCAATTAGCACAAAACGCACAAATCAGAATTGGTTTGTATCAAGGATTGAAAGATTTGTCAAAAACTGCTCTTGTTGGCCCTGCTGCTGATAAAAGAACGCTTGCAATTAAAATTGGTGCATTGTTTGGGCTTAACCTTGATTCAAAAACAATTGGCTCTATGAATGATACTGATTTGTTTCAAAAAGAAGCCGCAATGTTAGGTCAATTACCTGGTGGTACAGATGCTGCAAATCTTGTAAACCAAATGTCACAACCTAATTTTAAAATGATGCCAGAAGCTATTAGAGAAGCTGCTGATTTAGGAATTGCTAAAGAAAAACTTAACTTACTTGGTCAAAAAATTAAATCTCAATATGCCACAGATCCTAATAGTTATTATAGTGCTATGAAAAACTTTAATGATATATCTGATCCTAGAGCATATAACTTTATTGAATTAGCTAAACCAGAACAAAAAAGAATATTTAATAGTTTGTCTTTAGATGCTAAAAGCAATGTTTTGCCAAAAGGAAAAGATGGATTTACTAATCCACAAAGAGAATTTATGGCAAAAACAAATAAAATTGTTGCTTTGCGTAATAAATACGAACAATAGGATAAATTATGGCTATTGAAGTTGATTGGGGAAGTTTAGGGGATTCTAGCATTGTGCAAACGCCATCTGGCGCACAAGTTAATGCGCCTGTTGTTTCTGTATCATCTGCCAATGAATTTAAAAAAACAGATCCTGCTTTATCATCTGCATTTCAAAAAGCGGATGAGGCTTGGTTTGAAAAAACAGGACAACATATTCCTGTTACTAGTGCATCAAGAAGCAGAGAAAAACAAAAAGAAATATTTAACAGATTTAAAAAGGGTGAAAAAGGCATTTATATGCCTGTTAATCCAGATGATTATCCAGAAAAAGAAATGTTTCATACGGATGCTTTAGACATTCCAGAAAACATTCCAGAGTCATTTCTTAATCAATTTGGGATTCATAGGCCATTAGGAAAAGCTGATCCTGTTCATGCTAAATTAATGCCTAGTACAAAAATAGACCAAAATGAACAAACTAATCAAACCAATGAAAAATATGGTATTGATTGGAACTCTTTATCTGGGGGTAATACAGATAATACTAATACTGAAACTGAATCACCAGTAGGTCGTGGATTTGTTCCTAAAGGCGCACTTGAATCATTTTTTTCTGGTGCAAAAACTGGAGGTATGCAAAGTTTGGTTGGTATTCCACAAATGGCATCTAATGCTGTTTTAGGTACATCAGCACCAAGTTCAAAATTTTTAAATGAAACAGCAACAACATTAGAAAAAGAAAACGAACCTTATTCAAAATCACATCCAGGATATAATATTGCAGGTGAAATTGTTGGCGCAACACCATCAGCATTAATGCCAATTGGTGAAATTAAAGCAGGTAATGGCATATTAAAAAATGTTTATCAATCTGCAAAAGGTGGTGCTACTGCTGGAACTATGCAAGGTGTTCCAGATGTTGAAAATAATGTTGATTACTGGACTAAAAAAGCAATACAAGCTGGTTTAGGCGCAACTCTTGGGCCAGTTGGATATGGTGCTGGCAAACTTGTTGGTAAGGTTGTTGGTACTGGATATGATCTTGGAACAAAAGCTGGAAATTTTATAAAAAAACAATTTGCTGAAAAAGGTGGAAATGTTGCTGCAACAGTTGATCCAGCCGTAGAAGCTGCTATAACAACAGGAATGTCTGATGAAACTCAAGCGGCTATTGCTAGTGCATCACCACAATTAAAACAAAGAATTATAGAAGATGTTAAAGCTGGAAAAGTAATAGATGAAAATGCAGCTGCGCTTCATTCTAAAGATTCAACGTTAAATCATTCTTTATCACTTACTGATGCTCAAGCAAAACGTGATCCATACATGGTTTCTGAAGAAAGAGAAAATAAATCAAATAATAATTTTAATGATCATCAAAATAAACAAAACCAACAAGCACTTAAAAATCTTGATTCGTTTATTCATGATTTTACTCCAGATGTTCAAGATTCTGGTCACTTTTCAACAGGTGAAGAACAAATTAAAGCACTAACTGCTAAAGCAGATGGATTAAAACAAACAATTACTGAAGCCTATCAAAAAGTAAAAGATTTAAATGGTGGCAATTTTCCAATTGATGTTTATCATTTAAATTCAAACATTAAAACTGCATTGCAATCTGAAACGGGTAGATTAAAAGCATACGAAAAAGATACTGGAATATTGGGAGATATTAAATCTGATATTGATGATGCAATTAAAAACAATCATATGACATTTGAAACATATGAAACATTGCGTTCCGATTTGGCTGCTATTATGCGATCAAATGAAAATTCTCGTGTTAAAGGCGCAGCTAAAATTATTAGAAATGAACTTGAAAATTTACCAATGGGAAATTCAACGGCTGAAATAAAATATGCTGCTGACAAAGCTAGATCTTTAGCTAAATATGAAAAAGACATGGAAGAAAAAACTATTGGTAGTGGAAGCAATGAAAGGCCTAATCCTTTATATAATAAAATATATGATGATTTTAAAAGTGGTAAATTAAAACCAGATAGTTTTAATTCTACTTACATTATTAATGCTTCAAATCAAGATTTAAAAAATTATATTAATTTAATTCATGATGATCCAGTTGCAATGCAACATTTAAAAGCTGGTGTATTAAATCAATTAAAAACTGAATCAACTAGTGCAAAAGGTGATTTTTTAGTCAATCAATACAATGGATTGTTAAGAAAATTAGAATCTAATAAAAAATTAGAAATGATATTTACACCAGAAGAAATTATTAAAATGAAAAATTTTGGTGATGTTGCAGATGCTGCATTTAATTTACCAGTTGGTCATCATGTTAGATCGGTAAGAGCTGCACCGCCAACACAAACTGAAAATGCACTTGGTAGTTTAGCTGCTGCAAGTATTGATGCTTCAACTGGATTGCCAATTGCATCTGTAACTAGACACGCCTCTAGGGTTGCAGAAGATAGTGCTGCTAAAGCACAGGAAATTATAAATACTAACAAAAAATATGAGCAGTTTGCTGGGATGAATGAAGAAACTCCAAGAAGTAAATTTGTAAAACAAACGCTTCCTAGAAAATTAGAAAAGATGGGCGCATATGGTGTTAGTGGTGGGGCAACTAAACCAGTTGCAACAAATATTATTGATTTATTATCAGCAGGTAAGGAACAAAAATGAGTGTACTTCTCTCCCCAATCGGCAATGGAATAAACTTTCTAACAACCACAGGACAACCTTTAGCTGGTGGTAAGTTAAATACTTATCAAGCAGGATCTAGCACACCACTTGCTACTTATACTGATGTAAACGGATTAATCCCTAATACCAACCCTGTAATATTGGGAACGGATGGTCGCTTACCAAGTGAGTTGTGGTTGACACAAGGGTATAGTTACAAGTTTACTTTAACAGATTCAGCTAATAACTTAATTGCTACTTATGACAACTTGTATGGCATCTTGGCAACGTCTACNGCTGCTACATCACCATTTTCAAGTGGAATGATTTTAATTTGGTCAGGTTCAATTGGTCAAATTAGTTCAATTGCTGGTGGATGGGTATTGTGTGATGGTTCAAATGGTACACCAGATTTGCGTGATCGTTTTGTTATAGGTGCAGGTAATGCTTATTCCGTAGCACAAACAGGTGGTAGTGCAAATGCTGTTGTTGTAACGCATACGCATAGCGCAACTTCTACTTCAACATCTACTTCAGTAGTAACCGATCCTGGACATACTCATAATACTGGCGTAAATAACAGCACAGGTTCTACATTTAAAAATGGTTTGTATGGTGCAAGTCTATCTGGTGTCACTACAGTTGATACAGCATTTACTGGAATTTCAGTTGCCACATCAACATCAACAGCAACAACAACAGCAGCTCCATCAGGTTCTGTTAGTGGTACTAACGCTAACTTACCACCTTACTATGCACTTTGTTACATTATGAAGACTTAATCATGGACAACCAATCACTTCTTAATTTATTCTTTGGCTCTTGCCTAACTGTTGTAGGATGGTTTGCAAGAGAACTATGGGCAGCAGTCAAAGAATTAAAATCTGACTTGTCTAAACTGCGTGAAGACTTACCAAGACAATATGTAGTTAAAGACGATTATCGGGATGACATTCGTGATATTAAAGATATGCTTAATAAGTTGTTTGATAAACTAAACGACAAAGCGGATAAATAATGACATTTTTTAAAAACCTTTTTACAGAGCCTAATAATGAAACATGGTGTTTGGTCAAAGTGCTTATTGGTATGGGAGCTGTTACGTTTCTATGGCTTTCTTTCATACACGTTTTTAATAATCACGCTTTTGACCCTCAATCTTTTGGCGTGGGATTTGGGGCCTTGTTAGCTGGTGGCGGTGGTGCTGCCATGATGAAAAAAGACACGCCTAAATGATATTCGCAATGTATTGGAAACAAATAGTTGTTGGACTGTCTTTATTATTGTCTATCGGTTTAATCTATCACAAAGGTTATACAGAGGGCAAAGCAAGTATTCAAGCTAAATGGGATCAACAAAAGATAGTAGATGCTCAAGCAGTTGCAATTGCTGATAATAAAACGGCAACGATTGTCACTCAATCAAACAAACAAACAGGACTAGCTAATGAACAATTCATTCACATTATTGATTCAGCAAAAGATTATTATACCACTCATTTTGTGCCTGGCGTTCATTATGCTACCGAGTTGCTCAACGCAACCACAAAAACCAGTAGTGGCAAAATGTCCATCGTTTCCGATCCTACCAGACAGTCTGACGAAAAAACCGCCAACACAATATCTCGTGCCGACTACGATTCGTTAGCAGATCAATGTTTGGCCACCACGATTCAATTAGACAACGCCCAAGACTGGGCCAAAGAACAAGTAAAGATTTATGATACTGAACAATAACCAAGCAGCTTTTTTACAGATGATCGCAGTATCAGAGTTAGGCCATGCGTTAATTGACGTTTCTGATGGTGGATTTAACGTGATAGTGGGGTCTACAGCGCACAAACCAATCTTGTTTGATAGTTATGCTGACCATCCTAGAAAACTTGTTCATTTAACCCCTACATTAGCTTCTACCGCAGCAGGTAAGTTTCAATTGTTGGCCCGATACTTTGATGCTTACAAAAAAAGTTTGAATTTACCAGACTTTAGTCCAGATTCTCAAGAAAGAATTGCATTGCAACAGATTAAAGAGAAGGGCGCATTGCCAGACATTAATGTTGGTAACTTTGATTCTGCTGTAGATAAATGTTGTTCTATCTGGGCATCGCTTCCAGGCTCTAAATATGGTCAACATACAAACAAGTTGGATGATTTAAGAGAAGTTTATTTAAACGCTGGCGGTACGTTAGCTTAACAAGGAAAATATCATGGCCACAAATTTTAAAATCAAAGCAGAAAAACCATCAATTCGTGATGAAAAGCAAGACTACGAAATGGTGCGTGAATGGAAGAAAGAACGTGAACACGTGATGGCTTTAGAGAAAGAGCTAAAAAAGCACGAAAAAACTTCTTTACAAAACGCACATCCCTTGCCTAATATGCGAAAGTAACTGTTCAATAGGGCTTTACCCGATGAAGATCATAGTGTTACCAGATGTCCAGGCTAAAGATGGTGTAGATTTTTCGTTTCTTACTTCTATCGGCAACTTTATTCTTAAAGAGAAAGCAGATGCCGTGGTGTGCATTGGGGACTGGGCTGATATGGAAAGTTTAAGCTCATATGACGTTGGTAAAAAATCTTTTGAAGGTAGGAGTTATCAAAAAGATATTTGGGCTGCCAGAGAAGCTATGGATGCGTTGCTGACACCTTTGTATGAATTTAATGCAAAGGCCAAGAAAAATAAAGACAAGCAATATAAACCACGTATGGTGCTTACTTTAGGCAACCATGAGCAAAGAATACTGACAGCAATTAACAACGATAGAAAACTAGATGGCCTTATTTCTATTGATGATCTTCCTTATCAAGACTGGGAAGTTTATCCGTTTTTAGATGTTGTCACTATAGAAGGCGTGGCATTTTCTCATTACTTCACATCTGGGCCAATGGGCCGACCAATCGGTACAGCTCAACAAATGCTTAACAAATTACATATGAGTGCTTTTGCGGGTCATCAACAAGGCAGACAAGTGGCCTATGGTAAAACGGCATCAGGAAAGCCGTTATGTGCAATAATTTGTGGCAGTTGTTACGAACACGATGAAGCGTATTTGGGGGCGCAAGGCAATAATCATTTTAGAGGGCTGTATGTATTAAACGATGTTAAAGATGGCTCTTTTAATGAAGTTGCCGTTCCGCTATCTACAATTGTAGCAAACTATTAGTTTGTATGTAATAAATCGTTAATTGTTAGACACAAAAAAATTAGCTTGTAATAAATGCTAATCAATCACGGCATCCCAAAAGTCTATTGCAAAAAGAATCATTAAGGCAATTGGCATCCACAATGGAATAGTAATAAAAATAAGCGCAAGTTTAGTTTTTAGCTTCATTGTTTAATCCTATTTTTAATTCATCAATAGAGTTTACATTGTTTAGCATATTGTTTTGTAGTTCATACAAATTAGCTTTAGTTTGAAACCTAGTTCCATCTGACCTAGTTCTATATCCATCTTTGGGCGTAAATTCTGCCAACTTTAAAAACTCATTTTTAGCAATCCAACCACATATCGTCAGCGTGATGTCTTTGCGATTAATGCTGCAAAATATATAAGCATCTACATCAAAGTGTGATTGAAGGCCAATAAGATTGTTTACATACTCTGGGCGTGGATCACAATTTCTTCCCATCGTTTTGACATCTATAGTCAGGCCATTGTAATTAATGTCAATACCGCCATCATGCTCATGTGTGATTTGTGGTAAATCATATCCTAAAATATCCATCACCATACATTGACCAATCATTCCACGCACTTGTTGTTTCTTATCTCCATCAGCGTCACCACGTTGGCCATAATTAACATGATCTACTAGCCAGACTGCGTGATCTATAATATTTTTATCAATGGATAATTTTAACATTTCCACTTATTTCTGCGTTTCATCCAGTTTTGAATTGCCCTAGTTGACATCCTGCTTGACCTCCGCACCCTTCTCATGCGACCAGTTAAATTCAATCGGCCTGTCGGGAACTTGTATGGCTTCAATGTTATCATCAAAATGCTCCTCAAACTGACCTGCTGCCTTCTTAATAATGTCTAAAAACGCATAGTTAATTAAAAATCGTTTAGACTCCTCATTCATGTGTATTTCCAAATCGGCCGAACCATCTTCATATTCCTCTACCCTAATGACTTCAAAATCAAACTCATTTACTTTAAACACACCCATGTTTTTCTCCTTTAGCATTCTTTTCCTTTATAGTGGACATAATGTTAGCTATAAGCCTCATATCATCCATTATCGTACATAAAAGTGACTGCTAGGTAACAATTACCGTTCGGTAACATATATCACTTTTTTGCGTTTAATTCCTAACAATGTTACTGCTCGGTAACTTTATTCTTTTCCTTTAACTCTTGTTCAATAGCACGAGAAAACATAATATCCCTAACAGCAGATTTAGAATGCTTATTTTCAACAATATCAATTATATTTATAATTTCATCATTACTTAATCCTTGCCATGATGGTGCAATTCCAAATGCTTTTCTTGCTTCATTCATAAATTGTTCATGGTCTGATACAGGTTCTTGTGCTGGTTGTTCTGCTTCCCATCCTTCACACTCACAAACATATCTATCTGCACTATGGCTTGCATTTCTACAAAATCCGTGTGGTGCATCGGGATGATTACTACATTCAGGTTCCTGTGCTGGCTGTTTCAAAGCATCAAAACCTTCTTTTATTTCTGAATATAAATCTCTTTGTTCTAATGCTTCTTTACAAGCTTCAAATGCTTCTTTAAGTTTATTTTCACATCCGTAAAACTTCCATGCGCTTTGTGGTGGGTCGCTTAATAGCATTGTTCCCTGATTACTTAATGCTGATTTCATAGCAACAATCGCCATCAATAATGCTTCGTCTTTATTTGACATAAATAATTTCCCCACAATTTGAACAAAGGTAGATGCGTTTAGTAAAAATCCAAAACTTTACATTTGCATACCAACCATTTTTATGCTGGCATTTCCTATGTGATGTTGATGTGCTTGTAACATATGCTTCGTCTTTAGTCATGATTTTTTTCCTTTGTGTAGAGTGGAATTTCTTTCCATCCCTCCAGCACATCTTTAAATAGGCTGGTATCCCTTTTAGTCCAACAGAGCTGACCAACCCCATCTTCTCTCACATAAGCATAGGCATAAGGTTTTTCTTCATCAATCATTTTCTATTCACAATCGCCCAGATCAATATAAAGAAACCAATAACTGCTAACCAATAGAACAACCAAAACAATTCTAATTTCATTTTAATCTCCTAAAGGGATAAGATTTATATCATCAATTAAATCATTAAACTCACTTTGTGTTGTGCAATAAGCAAGCAAACATAAGCAAGCATTGATGACACCTTGATTCGTATCTTTATCTTCATCAAGAATTGAAGCTGCTAAATCTTCACGACAGTTTTTTAATTGATTCTTTAATTGTGCAACAAATACTGCATCCATAACCTCGTACAATGCATCATTGTCATCTGCACTAAATTCTATTTTCATGCGTAATTCTCCATAAGTAAAAAAGATGATCCAATACCAAATACAGTTTTTTGTTTCTTTGACTGATAAGCAAACTCTGATGCTTTTCTATCTAGCATTTTAATCACACGGCCATTAGGATGGTTAATGATTTCTGATTCTGATGTTTCATCTTTATTTTTTCTTTTAGACCTTTTACTTTTTACTGACAAATAATTAAACACATCATCTACAGACTTTGGTTTAAAAGATAATCCTGTGGCTTTTACAATAAAGTATTTCTTTTTCTTAATTGGACACATACGTTTTTGATGAATCTTAACTAAATGACCAGATCCTATTAAACGATTAAATATCCATGCCATTTTAACTGGATCCCATCCCAAAACATGACACGCACCAGGCACACTCATTTCTTGAGATTTAATTAAGTTAATAACTTGTTCTCGTAATAAATCTGTTCTTACATAAGTTTCGTATAAATCAACCATTAAATTCTCCAATAATGGTGGGGTACTTGTGCGGTTAATATAATAATCACAATATATTGTCTTTTGATTTCTCAAAAATAACAGATGCACTTTCCCCCATAAACCTTAAAATGGAATGTCGTTTTCTACATCGGATAAATCTGTGTCGTTCTCTACCAATCTTAATGTTGGTTTAGGTTCAGTTTTAGCACCCAATAGCGTTACATTGTTTACACGACACTCTAGGCTTGATTTTTCTGTACCATCCTTACCTTTGTATGTATTTAACAATATCTCGCCTGTAATCGCTACTTGTGAGCCTTTGGTGATGTATTGTGCAAGTGCTTCACCACGTTTACCAAACAAACTACAATTTAACCAGGTAGTTCCCTCATTTTTACCATAGCCATGTGTAACAGCTAATGACCAACCAGCAATAGCATCTCCTGCTGGCGTAAACCTTACTTCTGCATCTTTACCTACACGGCCAACTGCGTTAAATACGTTCATTATTTTGCTCCTGCGTAATCTTTAATTGATCTACGAACCTTGCTGTCTAGCAATGTCCACATGAATACTCGTTCTTCATTGTTAAGGCTTGTGTAAATTCTGTGGGCTTCTGCAACATCATTATCTGCGTGAACAGCAATAACTTCTATGGCTAAATCACGAATAAATTGTTTATCATCTTCTGATAATGTTTCACCAGCTCCATCGGTTGCTTTAATAACACATGGTTTTGGGTTTGGGTTTGGTGTTGGTGTGTTTTGTTGATGAATTGCATTTTGAACTTCATTAGCAGATGCAAATTCTGTCCCGCCTAATCCTAAACAAGCAAGCGCACGACCAATAGCTGATGTTTCGCAGTTTTCTACATAGCTAGTCTTATTAATTTGACTAGATGTTTTAAACTCACATCCGTGACCAGTAGCAATCACTTTGTTTTCTGGGCTGATGATAATGGCCTTCATTACGCATTGATCATCATCAATCTTTACTATTTCAGTCATAATTGACCATTCTTTGTAAATGACTGACTCCCTAAACTCTTGCACACGTTTGGCAACTGTTTTGTATTCTTTGCCGTGAATATTTACAAATCCTTCTTTAGCCATCTCACTCTCCTATAAATAAATTAATTCTTGCTCACTTAAACAATCCATCACAAAATCTTCAAAGTTGCTTGAATCTTCCATTTGATGAATCAACATATCTCCATTACCAATTGGATAATTATCATAAATCCAATCTATAAAGCGATTCTCATATTTGTCAAACATTGCATCGTAATCCAATTCTTTTAAATCTTCCATTTTTTGCTGATCCATTACTTGCGCTTGAAACATTGCCTGGGACATTATTCGTTCCTCTTATCAACAATATCACCAGCTGCTTCATACATAGATTGCATTAATGATTTGGTAAATATCATTAAGTCATGGTCAGCTTGATTGCATATATTAGATTTTGTGCCGTGCATCCGTGTGCAATATGATTTAAACATTGCTCGTAATGTTGCTCTAGCTTGAGCTGCATCTACATATTCCATTTCCAATAGATCCCAAACACAATCACCTTCATCGGCCAAATCTTCAATTTGATTTTGGCGAGCCTCGTCTACCATATAAATGTCGTATGTCATGTTATTTCCAATCAAAATATTTAGCTAATAATTCACCAACAATAAAAATAGCACAAACAATAATGCCACCTAAAGTCAAAATAATAAGATTATCAATCATTTAAATATCTCCCATCATTGATTCAAGTTTAATTTGTGCATCGTATTCAGATTTTAATGATTCTTGATTGTAATCACGACTAATTGATACAAATGGTTTAAGGTCTTTTACTTCTTCAACTTCATCCATACGGAGGNAGGAAGCCAACTCATCGTNAGTCATGCCGTTAATTAGATTTAATACTGCGTTTAGGTTGTTNATCATTTTGACTCTCCAATCAAAGTTAATTAGTTACTACAGTTACGACTATACAGAAGCNAAAAACGAAATGCAATACTTTGTGCAAAATATTTTTAATATATTTTTTAATTCTTTTTTGCTTGCACCTTTACATTGTATTCGCTTATACTTCAAACATCAACAAAAGGAGATTTATATGAAAGATAAGATTGATTACATAGTGCAGCAGATAGAAAGCAAAAAATTTAATATTCGTGGGGTATGTCGGCTTACAGGTGTTAGTAATGCAACCATATATAAGATTAACCAGGGGCATGGTATGAATGTACGGCCCTACATTATAGATATTCTTTATAACTTCTTTAAGAATGTTGGTGAATGATATGGAATGGTTCAAACATGATGCAAACGCTAATTTAGATGAGAAGCTGCAAGAAGTATTATTGGACTATGGTTTAGAGGGATATGGCTTGTATTGGTATTGCATAGAGTTGATTGTTGGCAAAGTATCAGCAGAAAACATTACTTTTGAATTGAAACATGATGCTCGTGTCATTGCTCGGAATACTGGATCGTCTGTTCAGAAAGTTGAAGAGATGATGAAGCGTTTTGTGGATGTTGGTTTGTTTGAGAATCAAGATGGAAGAATTACTTGCATGAAAGTGGCCAGAAGATTAATGACTAGCGCAACCAGCAATCCCAAAATGCGTAGTCTTATTCAAGACATAAAGACCAGTCATAAAACACTTCATGAAACATCTATAGACGTTATGATACAAACAGAATCATGTCATCGTCATGACGGCATCATGCAAGAAGAGAATAGAAGAGAAGAGATTAGATTAGATAAGAAAAAACCTTCTGCTGGAGAAGTTTGTTTGGCCATTAAAAAAAATGGGATTATTGATGTCAGTCCATCACATCCTACTTTATTAAAATTAATTGAGGCTGGTGCTACGATAGATAACTTTGTTGATGCAGCTAAAGTTTGTAATGTGAAAAAGTTTGCATACTTGTTAAAAGTTATAGAAACACAATTAAAAAATGCGAGTGAGTTAGATATTAAAAGCGCAACCATTAATAAAGCAAAGTCTTACAAACACGACACAATGGTAGCAGCTCAATCAATATTTAAAAACTCTAGTGGAGTTTCTTATTTTGATAACAAAGAGATAGAGGTGAAAAATGAAAACTAGATTACCTAATGAATGGGTTGATCGTATATTCATGCGATTACATGGCCGTTTTGGTAATAACTTTACAGACAAGTTTAAGCTAGGCCAAATAGTTGATGGTATGGACATTGGAATAGCTAACGCTAAACAGGTTTGGGCTGAAGAACTAGCTGGAATATCTGGGGATAGAATTAAAGTGGCCCTGGAGCATAATTACGATTACGCACCATCATGTGATCAGTTTAAAGCACAATGTAAATCAAACATAGAGGCTCATAAAGACTTTATGGCTATTGGTAAGAAGTTTACGCAAGAACAAAAAGAAGAGAATCATCGCAAATTACAAGAAGTGTTATCTAAACTTAATTTAAAAAGGATCGCATAATGGATGCAATCACAGGCACTAGAAGGCAGATGAAAGAGATGGCAGATGGCACAATTCGTGTAACTGTTGATATAGATATGCAGTTTAAAGATGTGTTTCTCACAAATTTTCCTATAGACACACCAATTGCAATAGTGCGTATGACACAAGAAGCATCTGCACGACAAATGAGAACTAACATTGTTACGCAAGAGAATAGAATGAATGGCCTGGGATTGTTGGCTGTTCGCTGGTGTAAAGAAACAATGTTCTGGGAATGGTTGGAAGATGAGTTTGGTGAAGACATAGATTCTGAAGAGTCAGCATCTGATGCGATTAAAGCAATCTGTAACATTGAAACTCGTAAAGAATTAAACACAAACGCACCAGCAGCAGAGTTTTTTAATAAACATATTCGTATTCCATACATGAACTTTATAGAAGAGCTAAAAGATGCTTAAATTTAAAAAATGGGGTGAATACGCTTTAATTAGTGAGTGTAGACAATATTCAATAGCAAAGTCTGGCCCAGCAGATGATTATCTGTACCAGGTATTTAGATTGACTGGGTATAATAAAAGATCTGACACACACAGATCACATAATTTATTAACGTTTAGATCGTCTGTAGAGGCCAAGATGTATATTATTGAACTGGAAAAAATTAATGCTGAAGCCAATCAAACGTAAAAAATGCAAAATATGCAAAGAATCATTTGAACCAATAAAAACCACGCAGATAGTTTGTGGTTTTGCCTGTGCGGTTGCATTGTCTGTAAAGAACAAAGAAAATAAACAACGTAAAGAATACAAGGCCATTAAAGAAAAACTCAAGACCAAAGGTGACTGGCTGCGAGAAGCTCAAATTATATTTAATCGTTGGATTAGATTAAGAGATGAAGGACTACCATGTATCAGTTGTCAAAAGCCAATGCACAAAAAAATAAATGCTGGCCATTACAGATCAGTAGGTGCTTGTCCAGAGTTACGATTTAATGAATTGAATGTTCACGCACAATGCGAGCATTGCAACTCATTCTTATCTGGAAATATTATTAAATATCGTCAATCATTGATCAATAAAATAGGGTTGCAGCAGGTGTTATGGGTTGAAGGGCCACATCCAGCATTACATTTGACAGTTGATCAAATTATTGAACTAAAGAGAGAATATTCTGCTAAAATAAAATCTCACAAGCTATAGATTGTGATTTATAATTTATATTAATTTGCAAATTAAAAGGAAATATCATGGGTATTAAAGATACACAGCCTGCTAAAGGCATGAGTGGCGAGAAATTGCCAAAGGGCGCAACTGCATCTGACACATCTGGCGAACGTAAAATGAAGCTAACTGGTGGCGTTGCAATGGGTAAAGCAGACNGCATGGGTTTACGCCCAATGAGCCACGCTGGTAANTTTGATGGTNAGTTAGGTGAACTTAAGGGCGGTTCTAAAGAACACGTTGCTTATGAACACAAACGTGTAGAACACGAACAANACGATTGTAAATAAAAAACAAACCCTAGNCTGGTGNAGAGGCCAGCTAGGGTTCTAATCAAACAATGTGGAGAAACATTGCATGACTGATATGAATACTAAACAAAACTGTGCAAGTTGTAAATTCTTTATTTCTGG
>JGI24890J29729_1000787_pt1 | contig 17233 bp, 42 predicted proteins | sample FreactcultureFD7_FD_29729 | JGI IMG/M metagenome (IMG submission 29729)
CACACAATAGTGCAACCCTCATAGGATTTAATATTATGTGGATTGTTTTTCAGTCCAACAAAAGCAAACTCAGTCCCATTTGCTCCCCTGATGCTATTTTGGGTAATCTCATAAAACCCAATTAAACCTAGTTCTATGATCTGGTCACTTAATAACTTATGAACTGATTGAGATATGGAGTTCTGAAACTCCCTTGCACACAAAATCCTGTGGACTTGCTTTGCACCCAAGATGAGCAATGCTCTAGCAACAGACCATGATTTTGCAGACCCCCTACCTCCAAAGATGCATTTATATCTGGATGGTTGGAACAAGCACTGGAGCTTGACTGGAAATTCAGCCTTTTTAATAGCTTGAGTAAGTTCACTCTGCTCCATCTGGCTTTACAAAAGTGACCTGAAGATGAGGCATTATTACTTGCCCATTTGCATCTTCAAGAGTGTTTGCCTGAACTGCCTTGCCATCTATCCTATCCATTAACTCTTTAATAGCCCAAGGCTCTCCCTCCTCAGCTTTGCTAATAAGAACTTCAGCAATCTGCCTAGTTCTATGTGGCTCTTGGCAAAGAATCATCCTCAGTTTTTCCTGAAACAATTTGCCTTTGGCTGAGTTAATATTACCTAGTGGAGCACCCATATTGTAAATTTTAGTAAATTATTGATTTCTATATTACTTTTAGTTATTTGGATTAGGTTCTGTAGGAGTTTCAGTTACTGGTGCAACTTGAGATTGAATAGGCATTTGCTCATTAGCTTTAGCCATTAATTTCTGAACTAATATTTGCATATCCCTGATTTTGTGTTCAAGGCTAGTAATTATTAAGTTTACATCTTGTATTTCATGCTCGAATATCATTTTTTGCCTTCCTTGTGTTTTCTGCCTGTACCTTTTTTGGTATAGCTTGGGTTTTTGCCTGCTTGCCACTTCATGAACAAATGCTCATCAAAGCCAAGTGCAATTAATAAATGGACTGCTAAATTGGCTTTCATTTTTTTTTCTTGGCTTTTTCAGCCTCTCTTTTTTCACTATAAGCTATGGCAACTGCCTGCTTTATAGGCTTGCCTGCTTTGACCTCAGCCTTGATATTTTCTTTAAATGCTTTGGGTGATGTGGATTTTTTGAGTGGCATGTTAACAATTCCAGTTTTTAAGAGAGGCTTTGGCTCTCTTAGCCGGCCCCTTTGCCTTTGCTACAACTCCCTCCATCCTTGCACAGAAACTTGCCTTTCTACCAGCGTCTTTCTCTGTCTTTGGGCTTGGAGCAGGAGGCTTTAGGTTTGACCCATTCTTTTTATTGTATTCTGCCCTACCTTTGGCAGTCATACCAGCACCTTTTTCAACAGGGTTGTATGTCTTCCCCTTTCCTGTTGTTTTGTGCTCTATTGGCTTGTCATGTTTTTTATTCATTTTTTGGCAGTCTTTGCAGATTGTTTAAATGCTTGAGCAGTTGGAGCACCCTTAGAACCAATCTTTCTCATCTTTTCCACAGGTTTGTCCTCTGCCTTTTCTTTAGCTATTCTTTCCTGTTTGGCATGAATATTTGCATAAAGTCCAGTTTTAGCCATTATTCTGTCTCCTCAACAAAACAAACATCTTGCCATGACATTACTATCAATTTCTCATCATTATCTTTAAATTCATGATATTTGAGATATTCATCTTTGTAATCTTTAGCCAAAGTGCCAAAATAAATCTTATCTCCTACCTTTAGCCCCTCAGCCTCAGCCTCATCACCAACTGCCACAATATGCCCAACTGTGTCTGCCTCAGCAGTCTGGACATATAAAACTGACTGAATTCTAGGAATTGGTCTAACAATAATCTTGTCTTTTATAGGTTTCATGGGATTTGTCTACCACTTAACTTAGGTCTGCCAGGCTTTTTCTTTTCTGTCTGGTCTGTTACTGGGTTCATAACAACACCCAGTTCTAAATCAACTTTGGGCAATGTTATTGTGGTTGCCAAAATTTGATTGTGTTCACCACACCAGTCTGTGCTATTTCGGTTCTGGAAAACTGGGTATCTTTTACAAACACCCATGTCCCTAAATCCCTCTTGGGAAAAATACCTACAAGTCTTACAATGTTGAGCAGTCAATTCAAATCCTTATTATTTGGGTTGATTAGAGATACCCCTTAGACCACGAATCTTTGGGGTATTTCGCTTTTTACATACTGTCTTGGATATGTGGNGTTCTNTCATGAACATAGCACTCAGACTCTCTTGAGCCAGTGTTAAATTCACCAGTTTTACCATCTACTTTACCCATGTGGCTCATGTCTCTAGCACCAATGCTGTCAGCCTTCCCCATTGCAATACCACCATTTAGAGGTCTTTTGATTTGGCCAGTTGTGTCAGCAGAATCAGCACCTTTGGGCATTTTTTCCCCAGACATGCCTTTTGTGCCTTTCATANNNTTTGGTCCGGTCATCTTGTCAAAAGACTTCGGCCCCATTTTCTTTTCACCAGTTTGATCTGATGACTTAGCCCCTTTAGGCTCTTTTTCCATTCCATAATATCCCATTTTTTGTTCCTTGCAAGTTAAAAATTGGAGTCTCAATTATCCCAAATCACTATCTCTTGTCAAGTGAATTTTGTTCTTTTCTATAGCTTTTTTGAGCTTTTGAGCCTCATCATCCCAAATTATATACATTAAAAAGCACCAAACAGCAGTAGCAAAAATTGATGCCCCAAGGAATAAAAATGCAGATATTATGAGAGATTCAACCATTTAAGTCCTTTGCTAATTCTTCCAGTTCAGGTCTAAAACCACTAGCATCTATTTCAATTTCCAACAATTTTTTGTATCTTTTGGTCATTAACTCAATTTCTCTGAGCCTGTAAACAATCTGAATGTCTGGACATTTTCTGTACAATGCTTGGAGTTGTAGCTTTCTTTTGTGTAATAGTTCAATCATTTTTAAATGGTCTGGTTGCTTTCAGTTTTTGGGTTGTACCATCAAATACAAATTCAATATTATGTTTGCCAGTTTTGGAAAACTCTAAATAGTCTCCATTAAGCCCCAATTTAAATATTACATTTGCAGAAACTGCAAAATCATTTTTTTCTTCAGGCTTTATTCTGTATTCAAATTGTTCATCCCATGTGGGATAAACGTCCCTCCAATCATCAGGCCCGACACACATTTCAATCTTAGCCCCATATGCCCATTTTTTAATTAATTCTGCGTGTTTATGTTTCATTTTTGTTTCCTTTTGTTTGTATTTGCTCTTGCTGGAGCTGTCTGTTTATAAGTTTTCTCAACCAGTCAGCCCCTCCCATGTCCATAAAAAATTCTTTTTGTTCTTTGCTCATTCTGATGTTGACATAAACACCTTTGGTTATTTCACTTTTAGGTCTTGGCATTATTGTTCTTATCCTTTAATGCTTTTTCTATGTATTCACGCAGTTCGTCAATTTCTTCATGTAAGCGTTGCTGAATCATTGAATTAGTAATCATCCCGCTTTGATGGTCAGGGTTTTCTTCACAACGTTCGCTAAAAAATTTTATGTCTTCGTATTTCATGTGTTCTTATCCTTTAATCTGGCTTCGGTTAACTGTTGCACCCTATCGGCATATTCACCTGCTGTCATAAATTGATTGAAATTTGCATCATGTTTTATTAGCACTTTGTCATCGTCTGTGAGGTCTACCCATTGAGACTTCTTGTAATTGACGATGCCGCTGATAACCATAGCAAACACTGCGCCACCTAACATTAGTAAAAAATCATTCATTTGTTCATCTCCTCGATTAAAGCGCCGCACAACTCTCTGGCCGCATCGTTGCCGCCCTTCACTGTGATGACCAAGGTGTCGCCTTCAACGCGAACGCCGCGCATCAGCCCTACCCATGTGCGCTGTGGTGTAGGTTTTACATTCTCACGTTCACACCCAGACTTTTTGCAAAAGCCACCGCAACTGCTGCATTGATTTATCATTCTTGCCCCCTTGTGTTCTTCTGCTTGAGTTTTGCTTGCACTTGCAACATCATTAGCTCGGGTCTGCCTTGCCATCTGTCATCACACAATATTTCAGCAAATTCTTTATTTGTCAGTCCTACCCATGTGCGTTGTGGTGCAACATAACCAACAATTTCAGGGCTAATTGCAATTTGTGGATATTGCTCTGGTTGTGCTAAAGCCAACATCTCCTGCACTTGAGTAGTGGACGGCCACCAGTCTGCATGTTGTCCACAAAATTCTCGAATAGCTTTTTCTTGTTTAGTCATACCAATTCCTTATTAAATAGGTATTCAAATACTTTCTTATCTGCTAAGTAATAACCTTTGTCCCAAACAGAATACAAAATAGGCACATTAAATTGTTTTCTCAATATATTAATATCCCTTTTAAATGTGGCTGTTGAAATGTTCAAAGTATCAGTAAATACTTTCTGTGGCACAGCTCTACTAATGTTTAATAATTGGTTGTAAAGAGGTAGTCTATTAATCATACTGCCCTCATTATTCTTTGTTGTTTGCCAGAATTACCCTTCTTAGTTTCACCAGTATCTTCTATAAAGCCTTTTCTAAGCAATGGTGCATATCTGGCAGTAATTGAACTGTATCTATGCTTTGGGAACAATTCTAAAACTTCATCTGATATACAACCCTTACTTCCAAAAGACTTAATTGCTTCATAGACAATACCTTCTAGCTTAGTTGTATCCACAGTTTTAGCTGATTCTTTGGATGTAATTGGATCAGTTTTTCTAGCCAATAAATCTGGATGTGTTCCAAATATAGGATGACTAAAAAACTGTTGATTGATTTTTTCAAAAATACTAATTTGTTTCATAATTTTTCCTTAATTTAAATATAAATTGGGAGGCTCACATAAAGCAGTGTATGTACAACTTCACTCTCCAAACCCAGTAAGGAGCTAACCCTTACTACCTCCCAAAACCTTAAAATCCTATATCATCATCTTTTTTATCAAAGTTAATTGTTCTTTCTTTGGGAGGGTTAATCCATGCCCAACCAGACCAAGGAGGGTCACAAACTGGAATTGAATCTATCTTAAGCATGTGCCCTTGTGGTGTATCAATAATTGACCCAAGCCTATGATATTTATTTTTCTTGTTGCCTTCCTTGTCTGTGTATGTTCCAACAATGGTGCTAAGTTCTGAGATTATTTTAGACATTTAAGTTCCTTAATTTATTTACTTTATCTTCTAGCTCTTTTAAAAACTGGATTACTTCAGTCTCTAATTCAGCCAAATATGCTTGATCTAAGTCAACTCTCTTGCAAAAAAGTTGAAGATTCTCAGGCATCCTTGGGTCATAGCTCACAAAGTCACACCAGTTTGTCTGTGTGCAACCCATTTGCCATGTCATTTGGGTAATGTATTTGATGGGCACTTTTCCAGAAAGTATGGTGTCCAAATGAGTAGCTGTGTTTGGGCACTTAATTTCCAACAATCCCCCATCAACCAATCCATCTGGACTTGCTCCAGACATTTCAATTCTGGGATGCTGGACAAATCCTACTTGGTTAACCATGCAGTTGTATTTGACCTCATAGCTTGCCCTAGCCAATGGCTCAGTCTCAGTTCCCCATTGCATAGCAGAGTTGCTAAAAGACTCACCAGGCTTGCCTGTAAGCCTTTCACAGACCAATTGAGCCATGTAGTTATCTCTTGATGTGGAATAGCCTGATTTGGTCTTAGCTACTATGTCTGCAACTCTGGATGCTGTTACTTTTCCAAGCCTAGCTTGAAACCACTCATCCGTGCCTTGTTCTATTTCAGTCATTATTTAGCCTCCAATTTCTTTTTCATTTTATCTTTTACAGCAATTACTTTGAGTTGCCAAGGCTTATCACCATTAGTGGCCGCTATGGCTTTGACAAAGTTTTTTTGCAACTCAGCCAAGTCCTGACTTTGAACTATTGCCTCCAACCAGTCAGCCATTTCAGATTCATTAACATTAGATTTTGGCTCTGGCTTTCTGGATGCTAAGTTGCCATCATCATCTTCTGGAGCTATGCCACAGGCACTCATCAAACTGTACCGCCTTGCATAGGTCAAAGCACTGCCATACCCTTGTGGGTCTTGTTTGCTTGCTGGAACATGCAAAACACCACACTCAATAGTCTCACCTGATTCATGTAGAAATACAGTCTCTACACTCACTCCAGTTGCATTTTCATATAGCTTTTGCATCATGCCAATGCCATTGTTATTAAGAGCATCAATGACTGCCTCCACACAGGCTGAGAGGTCTGCATATTTGCTTTTAAAGTGTGGGTTGGTGCTTGACTTGAGAGCCGGACCAAACTCCTTCTGTGCCTTCACAAATGCTGTTGCTATTAACTTGCCACCTTGATTTGTCATAATGTTCCCCATGTAATTAAAATAAATAAAATAATTGCAATAACAATGCAAGAAATAATTACCATCTTGTCTTCTTTGTCAATACCATCTTCCTCAAAATTTGGCTCTGGATTTTCAGGAAATGCCTCAGCTAGTGTTCTTGGAAAAGTTTTTGTTGTGGGATTAATGTCCCCTTTTCTGAATTTAATTGTCATTTTCAAATTCCTCTGGTTCACAATTTGGGCATCCTGGGTGATCTGGGTCTTGACAATGTGGATGTGCAAAATAATGGCTTTTGTATTGTTTTTCAAAAAAATCTTTAGCCCTTAATTCTGCATATTCAGGGTCTTCAAAGGTATCTGTATTACACATAATTAGTTCCTTATTAAAAGCCCCATTTCTGGGGCATGTTTTATTAAACTGGGTCAAATACTGCACAATTACTAAAATCACCTAAAACTTTGGTTTTGTATTGTTTGCCATCAATCAAAACAATCTCACCATTTTTTACAGTTTCCATGTTGTTTAAGCGATTTCTTTGGTCAATTTGTGCTTGTGTATAAGTTGCTGACAAACAAGCACTATGCTGTAAACCCCAAAATATTCCATCGCCTTCTGTTATATAGTCTTTATACAAACTAACTTCAATATACCCATGCTTTGCACCAATATCCATTGTGAATACTTTGTCATATTGCATTGTTTGTGTTGTGATTGATAATGTTTTCATAATTTATTTCCTTAATTTAAACTTAATTTGATGTATCAGTTTTTGTTCTGATGTTTGTAATGGTACATCAAAATTGACTGTATTTTGTAGGTAGTTTCCCTAAAATGCAAAAAAAATTTAAAAATAGTAAAAATAGTCCATTTTTGTGTACAATCAGCAACATGACAAAAGAAAAAGCCATATTACTTGCAGGATCACAAATAAAACTTGCTGAACTCTTAGGAGTGACCAAACAAGCTGTAAACAATTGGGTTGATATACCCAAGGGCAGAATATGGCAATTGAGAGTGTTAAAACCTAAGTGGTTTGACGAAAAACCAAGGTTTTAATATATAATTTTTTGAAACTGGGCTAGATCTGAAGTCATGAGCAGATCGAAAAGAGTACTCCCCTCCTGCCATAGTTTCTTTTCTGGGAGTAACGCGGAGCATTTATGAGAATAAAAAATTGGACTAAATTTCAGCACTTTAAGGACAGGAAACCTCCTTGGGTAAAACTTTATCGTGACCTTTTGGATGACATTGATTGGCATGAGCTTGATCCATTGTCTGCAAAAGTTCTTTGTATGTTATGGTTAATTGCATCTGAAGATGATGGATATATTCCTGAGTTAAAAACACTTAGTTTTAGATTGAGATTGCCAATTAAGACTACTAAAGATTGCATTACAAAGCTAACTCATTGGCTGGAACAAGATGATATCAACGTGATATCAAAAGAATATCAAAATGATAGCCTAGAGACAGAGAGAGAGACAGAGATAAAGAGAGAGAAAGAGAAAGAGACAGAGGCAAAGACAAAAGCCTCAAGGCTTTCCCCAAACTGGAAATTATCTGATGATGATTACAATTTTTGTAGATCAGAAAGACCAGACCTTGATCCACAAAAAATAGCTGAATCCTTCAAAGATTATTGGATTTCCAAACCTAAAGATGCAAGCAAAACTGACTGGTCAGCAACTTGGAGAAATTGGGTCAGAAGACAGGACATTTCTAAAAATAAGCAAAAATCCTTTTACCAAAGTGATTTAGAAATTAAAAAAGCTAGACATGATGAAATGGTAGGTAAAACCAAAAAACCAACTATTGACATAACCCCTAATGACATATTGGAGCTGAAATGAGCTTACCTATAGAAGTTATTAACAAGGTTTTTTTGAGACTTTCCAATACTTATGGTTCTGCTTGGGATTCTTTGTGGGCTTTAAATGATATTCATGAAGTAAAAGAATTATGGGCTGACCAACTTGGTTTTTTTCATGAAAAATGGGATTGTTTCAGATGGGCATTTGAAAATTTACCTGAAAGACCTCCAAATTTAATTCAATTTAAGAAATTATTAATGGAATGTCCAAAGTTAAGAACTGAAACACAGGTTTATTTACCACCACCAGATGTTCCACCAATGCCTGATGAAATTAGAAAAAAAATAAATGAATTAAGAAAAAGTTTAACTTCTCATAAATATCAAAGGTGAATTATGAAATATGATTTATTTGGTGAAATTATTACAGCTCAAGCTGAATGGCAAGACATGCCAGAGTTTGTCCAGGAAGATTTAACCCCCTACAGAGTCCTTAATGTCAGATTTAGGAATGAGGAAGATGTGCAAAAGTTTGCTGAATTGATGGGTCAAAAGATTACTCCTAAACTCAAAACAATCTGGTTTCCTTATGCAGAACCAAGAGCTGTAGCCCATTTGAGGTATATTGATGAATCCTAAATATCCAATTTACATTGTTTCAAAAGGCAGAGCTGATTCTAGGTTAACCAGCAAGGCATTAGAGAAAATAAATTGTCCTTATTACATAGTTGTGGAGGAGCAAGAATTTGACATTTATGCCAAGGTCATAGACCCAGCCAAAATCCTTATATTGCCTCAGAAATATTTGGATGAGTATGACACTTTTGATAATTTGGGAAGTACCAAGAGCAAAGGGCCGGGAGGGGCAAGAAACTTTGCCTGGGAACACTCCATCAGCCTTGGTGCTCACAGGCATTGGGTCATGGATGACAACATAGAAAACTTTTGCAGGCTTAACAGAAACAAAATGGTTAGATGCCATACTGGTTCTATTTTTAGATGTGCAGAGGACTTTGTGGATAGATACACCAATGTTTATATTTCAGGGTTTAACTATGATTTTTTTGTTCAAGCTAAACTTTTACACCCTCCATTTGTTATGAACACCAGGATTTATTCCTGCCTGCTCATCCAGAATGACATACCCTATAGATGGAGAGGTAGATACAATGAAGATACAGATTTAAGCCTAAGAGTCTTAAAAGATGGCTTTTGTACCATTCAATTCAATGCTTTTCTACAGCAAAAAGCTACAACTCAGACCCTAAAAGGAGGCAATACAGATGCTTTCTATGCCAAAGAGGGTACTTTGCCTAAGAGCCAAATGCTTGTGGATATGCACCCAGATGTGTCTAAAGTGGTTTGGAGATTCAATAGGCATCATCATGAAGTGAATTATAGAAAGTTCAAAGCAAACCAGTTGATTAGAAAAGAAGGATTATTAGTAAAACCTGGCATTAATAACTATGGGATGAAATTAATATGAGTGAATTTAAAACTATTTGGCAACCAGTACCATCTTGGGACAATATGGTAAAAGATAGNTTAACCNCAAAATTCCCTGTAGCAGAAAGGTTGCCAAAATCAACCAGAAAGCCAAAGGAGCTATCTAAATGCGAAAAGCTAGGTGTATGTAGCCCATCAGACAAAACTTGCTCAAAATGCCCAAATAAGAAAGCTATTAAAGTGTCTAAAAGTCTGCCTTTGGTTAACCATTTTCCTAGAATTTACAATAATTTAGGATCAAAATATTCAAATGAGATGAGGAAATGGATTTTAGAAAATGTTTGACTGGGATGCTGAATATAAAAAAATAGTCAATTTCTATGCTGAATTAGCTTTAAGAGATGGATGGATTGAATATGTTAGATATTCAGTTAANCAAAAACAAGAAACAGAACCCTTGCTCAAAAATTTAGCAAAAGATGTGGCTCAAAAAATTAAGGATTTAAAAGATGAGAACAGCAAGTAGGATTGATAATAATCAAAAAGCCATTGTGGAGGCTCTCAGAGCTGTTGGTGCTACTGTGTACCATCTCAAAGAACCTTGTGATCTTTTAGTTGGGTATCATGGTCAAACTTTGCTTATGGAGATTAAAAATCTAAAAAATTCTTATGGCAAAAAAGGATTTAATGCAAATCAAAAGCATTTTGCTGAAAATTGGAAAGGAGGAGCTTTTTGCCTTGTTGATAGTATTGAATCTGCCCTCAGAATGTTAAACATAATGGTTGATTAATATGCAATACAAACTTATCAATCCTCAACAAGGTTCAGCCCTAATGAAAAATCTTTGGGAAAAAATGAAAATAGCATTGGAATCAGGAAAAACCCTAATATTAAATGTGGAGGAGGAACATAGAACCCATGACCAAAATGCAAAATTTCATGCAATTATTTCTGATATAGCAAAACAGGCAGAACATTATGGGGCTAAATGGGATGTGGAAAGTTGGAAAANATTTTTAATAGACCAATTTGCCACAGAAACAGGCATACATGCTTCCAAAATAGCTCCATCCTTAGATGGGNATAGGTTAGTGCAATTAGGTCTCCAGAGTCGCAAATTCAGCAAAGAACAAGCAAGCCAATTTGTTGAATGGTTAGAGGCTTGGTGTGCTGAAAAAGGAATTGAGCTTGAAAGCACATCCTAAAAGGCAATATGTTAGAAGTGCCAAACTTTTAAACAATATTAGATTTTTACATTGTCATGCTTGTGGGGCTGATGACCAGACAATAGTTGGTGCTCACTCTAACTCACAGGCTCATGGAAAAGGGAAAGGGATAAAGTCTGATGACAATATGGTTGCCGCACTCTGCTGGGACTGCCACCATACCCTAGACCAAGGACACTATTTAAGCAAAGAGGAAAAAGAAAAGTTCTGGATGGATGCCCATTTAAGGACTGTGTTTAGCTTAATAAAGGCTGAACTGTGGCCGCCCACTGTGCCCCTTCCCCAAACCTACCTAGACTTCCAAAATAAACTGAATTAACTCTTTTCTGGATGAGCCTTTTCCATAGGCAGATGCTCATGTTTTTTAAGTTTATCTTCTAACCTATGCAACTCATGCTCAGTTTTCTTTTCATGTTCTCTAACCACCACATAATGTGATTTGGGTGATTCATAGGTTTTACCTGTAATTTTAAAGTTTTTCATGCTATTGTTTTCCCTTCTTTAAGTTCTGCTAATGATAGTCCACCAGTGTATTGAAAATGTGCCATTTCTTTAAAGTGAATCCACTTNCCTGCCCACTCCAGACCAGACTGCTCACCAAGTTCACCTATTGTTGTCCAAACTGGGTGTGANCCATCCCAATCAGGCTTACCATTAACCAAAGGACAAACATCAATAGCACACCTATAGTTATGGAAAGACTCACCCCCTTTAGCATTTGTAACAATTCTTCCCTCTGTTGTTCTACCTTGAGCATATAAAGCATCCTGACTTTCATTATCCCTATATGTAGATGTAACCAACAAGTCAATCCCAGAATGTTGGCAAGCCTTAATAAAATCTTCAACTTTTGTTTTGACTTCTGGTAAAAGTTCATCTAAATTCCTTGAATTAATCATTTTTGCTCCAATGGTGAGGATTTATGTAACATTGCATCTTTGGCTTGTGACCCTGCACTAGAGCCAAAATAGAAACTCATAATAGCAGTCCAAGCTGTGCCAAGACTACCTAGCATAAGTAGTAATGCATCTGATGTTTTGAATGTTTCCATCATTAAGCCAACTAATATTCCAAAAAATCCAAGAGTAACAATAATAGCTANAGNTGGAGGAATAATAGAATGAGTATTTTGCTGAAGATCACGAGCTGATTTTCTGTCTTGAACTGCTAATTGTTCAAAATCTAAATTCAATTCCTGAGCTTTAGCCTTGAGAGCAATTTCAGCTTGTTGGACACTTGCAATTTGGTCAGCAGTGAGTTTGCCATCATCAAGCATCTTTTTAGCATCATCTTGAGAAATGCCAAGAACTTTAGATACTGCCTCATAAGCAAGCCCCCCCAGTGGGCCGCCCAGTGCAGTAACAATAGTAGGTGCAATAGTTTTTAACCAATCCATATTAACTCCTAGTTACAGTATCTTGGTGAATACCCTGTTTCCTGAAAAATTTTATAACACTCATATTCTTTGCTATTGGGTTTAAATTTTTTCATAAACTCAATATGCCATTGTTCTTCTACTTTATTGTTTTGATAATCTGAATGGATGTAATACATCAGTCCAGCAACTGTGATGAAAACCACCATGATTGCAATACATATTGCAATTCTAATATTCCATTTTTCTCTTTTTGTTGACTTTCTGTAAGCCTCTTGTTCATCCTTTTTTTTTGAGCCTGTTCATATTTGGCTTTGTCTTTTTCTAGCCTAGCTCTTTCCTCTTGAAAATCTGTCCACAAAGCACCTAACTCTGGAGGAGCTTGGTAAGTTAAAAGTTGCCTTAAATCGTATTCAGCTTGCTGAAGTTGTTTTTTCTTGATTACATTCTCAAGAGCTTGGGCTTTTATGCTTTTTCCTTTTGGAGGATTTTTTTCCTTTTCTTTTATTTCTTTGTGAGCTTTTTCTTGATGGTCAAAAAAATTGCCTACACCTTCACTTAATTCAGCATAAATACCAAATACTTCTTTTCCAACATTTTTAGCATCTTTATAGATTGCCACCCCTTGCTTTATGGCACTCACAGCAGAGATGGCAAGCATGAAAGGCATGTTATTTCAAAGTAACATAATGAGAAACAAAACCAACAAAGCTAGATAGTCCTGAAACAACCATCATGCCTACCCAAAACCCACCCCTAGACTTATCAGCCATAGAAACAAGTTTTTCAATAGAACATTCAAGTTTGTCTATTTTTTTCTCCATAGAATCAAACTTTTTCTCATAATCTTCTACTTTTTGCCAAAGTACTCCATACTTGACAAGGTCAATTGGTGATTCTGTGCTCATGGGTTTAATAAGTCTTTAATTGGTATAAATCTGCTTTGAGCATTTTCAAAGGCTTGTTTTTCTGTTGTGGCTTGAGCCTCAGCAGTCTTTTTAGCAGTTCTTTTCTCAAGATAATGGCTTGTCACAAGTGCAGGCAATCCCATCCCATGACCAGCAGTAAGAAGTTCAGCACCTACTGGGAGTCCTTTGTTAACTGCAAACTCACCTATTTTTTGACCAAGTTTCTTTTCTATGTTTATGGTCTGAGCCGCTGCACCTGGATACCCAGTATCAGTCTTGAATATATGCCTGGCATTATGATAATCTCTTATGTTCTCCATTTCTTGTGGAGAAAATAACCTACCCATAACTTCTTTGTTTGCATTTAGAAACTTAGTTAATTGGGTAGGAGTTTTATCAGCCATTTGATTTAAAAAATGTGCCTTTACTTCACCTAATGCTTTTTGAGCTTCAGGTTGCAATTCATCAGGCATACTTTTTAGAGTATCAATTACATGAGTAAATTGATCCACAGGCATATTGGTGATGTTCTGAGGTATCTTTTCTACATCAACTTTTCTGTTTATGTCCTTGGGGCCGTTAGCCTCCAAAATGTTTGATATACCCTTTGGATTATCTAATGTGTTTTTCCTAAGTTCAACCAATGCCCTAGCATCTTTATACAAAGGTGAATTTGAATCCATATTAGCCAAAACATCATCATCTACAGCACCCTTTAATGCTTTGTGTAATTGATTAGCTTTTGGATCATAATTTTGATTTAACCATTTCCTAAACAATTCTGAATGGTAAGCATCAGTAGGTAATAAATTACCATCTTTATCCATCATTCCTAATTGCTCAAGTTTAATTTTTGATGTTTTTGCTAGTCTTTCAGCAGGGTCAGAAATTTCACTCAAAGTCCTATCATTTAAAGTTTCATTTATTTTGTTTGCTATAACAGGAATAGATTTTCCTTGCTCATCTCTAGCTTTATAAATGTCTTCTGTTTTCTTGTCAAAATAGTCTTCAAGACCTTTTAATGGTTCAAGAATAGTATTGCCTCTTTTATAAACAGCAGACTCATCAAGCCCTTCTGTTCCACCAGTATCTTTAACTAATTTTGATTGATACGCATTAAGCCTATTTTGCTCATCAGCAAATCTTTCAGAAAGATAATTACCAAGAGCAGTATCAGTTTTGGATGTTTGAAAGTTTGTAGACCTTTCTTTTCCTTTACCTTCAATAGCAGACAAATCAGCTTGGTGATCTTCTCCCATAACTTTTTGGGCAGTTTTAGCTCTAGCATATTGCTCATCTAATGGCAAACCAGATTCACCATAATGAACCTCTTTAAAGTCTGCATCTGGTGTTGTAGGCTTGGCAGTTCCCAAATCTTGTGCAACTGTAGGAGCATTACCTTCTTGTACAACTTGCTCAGTAGGTTGAACTTGCTCAGGATTAGCTTTTTTCTGTTGAAAATCTTGTTCAAGTTGTTGCAAATTTTGTGTGATTTCAGGAATTTGTTTTTGTTCTAATTGTTTTTGNAGTTCAATTTTTACTTTAGGAACTTTCTGACCTAAAGCACTAGATATTAATTTAGCCTCCTCAACAACAGGNTTTGCTATTGCTTTAACAACAGGTTTTAATTTTGACCCAACTTCTGGAATAGCAAAACTTGTTGTATTAAGCATGTTTCTAACATCTTCAACAGGCAAGCCAGTTTTTTGAGAAATAAAATCTGCCCCTTTATTTCCATATTCACCAATTACTTGTGTAATTTTGTTAGTTAATTCTTGCTTATAAGCTGGGTCTTCTGTAACACCAAAAAACTTACCAACTGGTTTTTCAATAAAACCACTTACATTTGTACCTATNTTTTCAGCTTCTTGAGGAGTTGTAAAAGGTCTAACAATAGCTTGTGTTGCACCTCCAACAAAACNAGGAATAGGAGAATAAGCNACATCAGCAAGTGATGCTAAACCTTTNCCTACATCACCCAAAAATCCTGTAACTCTACCNCTTGGCTCTGGAGGAGGAGGTTCAGCATAAGCATCTAAAACAGCNTTATGCAAATCAAGTGGATGNTATATTTCTGGGCTAGAACTGGTTTGAGTAACAGCATCAGCCATTGGTTGTGTAGGATTGAAAGTTGACATATTGCTTTTCTTTGGAGCAATAATGTCTGTTGGCTTTTTCTTGCCATAGACTTCATCAACTGCATTATTTAACTCATCTAAACTTAGAATAGCCATTATTGACCACCAGTTACAAGTGAATAAATTTTGTTGTATCTTGTGATTAAGTCAGCATAGCCCTTGGACTCTGGGCCGCCCACTTTATCCACAATTTGCTTAATCTCTGTTTTGTCCTTATTCTTGATAGCATCATAATACTTTAATGCATCAATATCAGCAACTGAAGACCATTTTTCAGTGTAATCTCTGCCTGCTAAGGGATTATTTCCTGCCTTTTTAATGGCATTATTCATCCCTAACCCATACAAATCTATTCCAGTAACTAATGCTCTATTAGTTCTAGCTGTGGCTTTAATTGCATCATTAGTCCAATTTGTAGTTCCAATTTGGTCTTGTGCAATTGATCTTCCTTGGTCTGTGCCTAGACCAGCTTGTTGTGCAAGATTCCCAGTCTGCAAAGCCATGAAATGACCAAGTTGTTGAAGATTAGATGCCTCATCAGCTTTCCAAGGAATCCCTGCATAACCACCACCCAATTTTGCAATTTGTTGTGCTCCAACACCAGTAATAGACTTATCAGCCAAATCAATAATTTGGTTATAGTTATAGGTGCTTTGAGCAACAGTTTGCCTTTGTGCAATAGTATCAAGTTGCCTTTTTCTTTCTAAAGCAACTGTTTCTTGTGTCTCAAAAGGAGCTAACCTAGATGGTGCATTAGTTGGAGGCTGATTTACTGTAGGTTGAGCACCACCTTGTTGCATATTTCCTTTTTGTGCTCCACTAGGCTGAGTAATTTGTTGTGGGTTAACTCCAGCAGGAATGGTAACTTCACCAATAATATTACCTTGAGCATCTCTAACATAAGCAGTTGGATTGTTATTTGTGTCAACTCTGCCTGTAGCCTCATATCTTTGACCATAACCTAATGGTGCTGGAGTTACATTTAACCCACCACCAATTTTAGTGCCAGGTGTTGTTTCAGCAATATTAGGATTGCCAGTAGCAACTGGTTGAACTGTTCCACCCAAAGATTGAAAGCCAACAGCAGGAAATTTAGATTGAAATTGCTCAGATGTTGTACCTGAACTTTTGGCAACTCTATTCCTTAATTCCTCATATCTGTTGTAATCTTTTGTAGCTACTGCATCTTCTAATTGACCTAAAAGATTAGATGGATGATTTGGTAAGCCAACTGCATAAGCACTTTTTCTAATAATATCCAAAGACCTTGATAATGCTTTTTGGTTTACTTCACCAGTTTTATCTACATAATCATCAATTGGAGGTAAAGCATTTATCATTTTCNTAGAATANTCTTCACCAGAAACAAGATAATTTTGTTTTGCTTGTTGTGATCCAGTTTTAGCAGTTTCTAATTCTGCTTGAGCTTTTTCAACAGCTAGTGGATTAATTTGCTGTGCTTGCTCAATAGCCAGTTGAGCTTGTTTTATTTGTAAAGGATTTAATTGTTGGGATTGTTGATATTGTTGGATGCCATTGGCGGCATTCACCATCTGTGCAATTGAAGTACCTTGCACAGGAGTTGTTTGAACAGGAGTTGGTGTTGCTATTGGAAAAGATTGGATACCCATTTTATTCCTTATTGACTAAAATATTGTTGTAGTCCACCAGGCTGTGCAATCATTGCTTGAGTAGGATTTGAATATGATGTTGCACCTCCAGCATTAGCTGGGTTCAACAAAGATGCCAAAGTTAAATTAGAGCCTACACTATTAAGACCACTAGCAATGGCACTGGCACTGCCCACTTGACCAGCCGCCTGTGCATTAGCCGCCCCAACACCCAAGTTAGATATGTTTGTAGCATTTCCAGTAGATAGGTTNGAAAGATTAGCCAAACTCTGTTGNCCNATTCCAGCAATATTAGCTAATTTGTTGTAAATATTAGATTGTTGTGTTTGATAATTATTAAATGCATTTTGATATGCATTACTTGCATAATCTTCAGCAAA
>JGI24890J29729_1000788_pt1 | contig 17216 bp, 15 predicted proteins | sample FreactcultureFD7_FD_29729 | JGI IMG/M metagenome (IMG submission 29729)
TATATGTGTTTATTTTAGGGGATAAATTACAATGCCATGAAACGATCACGTAAAATCGGTTTGATTATTTTAGGAATCCTGGTCCTCATTCAATTTATCAGACCATCGAAGAATATTTCCCCGCAGGTCATTACGGAAAATGATATTTCTAAAACGTACACGATCCGTGAGGATGTTCATCAGATCTTTATAAAAAAATGTTATGACTGCCACAGTAACAACACGGTTTATCCTTGGTACTTGAATGTTCAGCCCATAGGCTGGTGGATGGCCTATCACATTCGTGAAGGGAAAGAAGAATTGAATTTTTCCGAGTTTAAGACCTATTCTGCCAAACGCGTAGCACATAAACTGGATGAAATTTCAGATGCGGTGACAGAAGGCTGGATGCCGCTAAACACCTATTTATGGATGCATGCCAATGCAAAAATCCAACCGGAAGAAGCCGACGCGATAAATGCGTGGATCAAGACCCTGCCGGTAGACTTGAAAAAAGGCGAACAACATGAGCACGACTAAAATAAATCTTCTGGCAATCTCCGGCAGCCTTCGTACGAATTCGTCAAACACTACTATCCTAAAAACCATGGCTCAAATGGCCCCTGAGAATGTGCGTATTGAAATATTCGACGGACTGGCAAAACTTCCTCATTTCGATCCAGATAATACTGAAGGACAGGCAGAGGTGGCTCGTTTCCGAAACCTTCTGAAGCAATCGGATGGAATTATAATTTGTACACCTGAATATGCTTTTGGCATACCGGGTGTATTAAAGAATGCATTGGATTGGTCCGTTTCCTCAGGTGAATTCAATGAGAAGCCGGTCTGTGCTATCAGTGCTTCTCCGTTGCCCTCCGGCGGTGATAAAGCTCTCGCCTCACTTTTACTGACATTTACTGCGTTGGGCACAATAACAACTCAAAATCTGACGCTGAGTATTGCCGGTAGTAAAAAGAAGATAAATGAACAAGGTGAGGTAACAGATCTTCAGACTAAAAAAGAACTGAACTCAGTTCTTGATAATCTGTTAACAACGATCTATCAATATCAGAAAGCCAGAACAGCATAATCAGATAAAACGCTTATCGACCAGTTCCATGAACTCGTGGAATTCTTCGCTCTCCTGATCCCAGTCACCGTAGTTCTCCTCCAGGTAGTTCATAGCGCCTCGTATGTTTTCGAAACGGTCCAGATCATCGATTGCTTTGCTGAACAATTCGAAGTCGCCATGAAACAGAACTTTGGTAAACATGAACTTCTGGTTGATCGTAAGGCTGTCTTTAATTTTACTGATTCGTTGAAAATTCCCGCCGACGGCAGGACGCGATGTACTGTTCAGTTTGTCGTTGATAGAGATCTTTTGAGTTGTTTGTTGCTGTACAACATTTGCCTTAGGCTGGTTGACACGTTGTGGTTCGGACTGTTTTGTAGCAGCGGCTTCGACAACTTCTTTTGCAGGCACTTCGTCTGAAGTTCTAACAACGTAAAATTTGTTCGGATCAAGCGGTATAACGGCGGAAAACTTTTCAATGTAACTTTCGATATCCTCAGGTGTAAAATTTACTTCTTCGAGGATTTGGTCCAGAACGGCAAAGGCTTCGTTGCCGGGGATGTCTTTAATATTCTTTTCATCCAAACGCTGCATAAGTCTTTCCAGCGGAGCCTTGTTCACCTTCAGATATTTTATTTCCTCCCGGAAAGACGAAACTTCAAGCTTATTATTCTTCCCGGAGATAATCATTGAAAAGAAATCGTACGGATCGAATACAACCAGCAGGGTTTGACTCACGGCTTTCTTCAAAAGCGGATTAAAGTGAGCCTGATCAATGGAAATATGCTGCGATAAAATACCCATGAAGGTTTCCATCGCTTCCCTGACCTCGGCGTTCTCATAATCAAAATATGAACTCTTTAATTTTCTTGTCTCTTCCTTCCAGGATTTGAAAAGCTCGCGGATGATAAAAAGATTTACTTGCTGGATATTGCAGAGTGATAAAATCTCTTTTCCTGTTATCTTGTCCTTTGAACCAAAAAACCCCTTCAATACTTTTTCGGCATAGGCATCACCATATAATGAGATGGCTTCCAGACTGATCTTTTCATCCATAGTATTTTTGAGCTCAAATTAATGTCTAAAGTTAATAGATATTGCTTTATGTGTGTATGACTCCCGTTTTATTGGCACAAAAAAACTATCAGATGCTTTTCAATGGCCCTAAAATACCCATCGTGACCGTATTGTTAGTTGTATGATTTGACTGTGGGCCTTGTAGGGAGTATTTTGCAGAATGTTTATCGAACCACATCTCGGCGGAAGACAGGAAAACGAACGTACAGGCTGGATCGAAGTGATCTGCGGATGCATGTTTTCAGGTAAGACAGAGGAGCTTATCAGAAGGCTCAACCGCGCCATCATAGCGCGGCAAAAAGTGGAGATCTTTAAGCCTGTAATAGATAAACGGTACGACCATGGCAAAATCGTTTCTCACAATGAAAATGCCATCCGCTCCACCCCTGTGGATTTTGCCAGCGACATTCTTCTTCTTGCAGGCAATTGTGATGTCGTGGGCATTGATGAAGCGCAATTTTTTGATGAAGCTATCGTAGAGGTTTGTAATACATTAGCCAATACTGGCAAGCGCGTTATTGTGGCAGGTCTGGATATGGATTTTGAAGGTAAGCCGTTTGGCCAAATGCCTAATTTGTTGGCGGTAGCTGAATTTGTTACAAAAGTGCATGCAATCTGTTCCCGGACAGGTGAGCTTGCATCGTTCTCTTTTCGATTGGCCGATAATGATGAACAGGTAATGCTGGGTGAGAAAGGTGAGTATGAAGCGAGGAGTCGAAAAGAATTTATGGAAGGAATGAAAAAAAGGAATCACAGCAGATGAGGTTAGGGACGGATTTTCGGTGCACACGTTGGGCGTGTTTCAACGATAGCAATACAGCAGGATTAAAAACAACATCATGTTTGTGTTTGATTTGTTTCTTCATCTTCTCATCTCTTCAGATGGTTGCCCAATCTGACATTCCGGTTGGAACATGGCGCATGCATCTCTCCTATAATACAATCAACTCCGTTGCTCTTGGCGACAATAAAATTTTCGGTGCAACAGAAAACAGTATTATGGTTTTAGACAAGGACGATAATAGCGTAAGCAGCTATTCGAAGCTAAACGGCCTTAACGGAGCCAGCATCACCTTCCTATGCACCGATCCGCAAGGCAAACAATTACTGGTGTCTTACGAAGACGGCAACCTGGATATTATCGAGGGAAACAACGTGACAAATTTCGACAGGTTGAAAAATTCAACCATTATAACCGGATCAAAAAAAATCAATCGTATTGATATACAATCCGGTTTTGCTTATCTCTCTACAGATTATGGTGTCGTCGTTTTTGATCTGGCTCGCCTGGAGGTAAAAGAAACGTGGCGCGATCTTGATGTAAATGGAGGTACCATAAAAATTTATCAAAGCGCATTTTTGGGAGACAGTATTTTCCTCGCCTCGGAGAAAGGTGTTCTGGCCGGCAAGCTGAAGGATAACTTGCTTGATTATCATAATTGGAAACGGTACAATACGGGAGTGTTTAACGGAGCCATTCAATCACTAACAACCTTTAAAGGGAAAATTTATGCAGCTGTTAATAATGCCGGAATTTATCGCCTTGAAACCGGAACCTGGGTGAAGGAAAGTTTTTTGCAAGGAAAGATATTTAGTTCTATGAGTGCGTCGGCGGCGGATATGCTCATCACCGAAAATGCAAATCTCTGGAGACTCGATCAATCCAACGTATTGACACAAATTGAAGATGCCATGATCGTAGAACCCGTGTTTGCCCTTGAAGATGCCGATGGAAAGATCTGGATCGGCGATGCCAGGAATGGATTGGTTTCAGATGCAAATGGAAGTTTCTCAAACTATCTTCCCAATGGCCCCTTGAATTCTACCTCACAAAGATTGAATTATACGAATGGCGTTATTTATAATTTGCCCGGTGGCTACTCCAGTTCTTTTTTAGCCACAGGCAACACTGGAGGATTCGACTCTTTTACAAACGGATTGTGGACAAATCAGAAATCCGCTATGAAAGATTTGACAGATCTTACCTTTATTAGTAATACCGGAAAATATTATGTTTCATCTTTTGGCTATGGAATTGAAGAGCGGAATGCAACTGCAAGCGTCCAGGTTCTGGATGAGAGTAACAGTCCGTTAGTCAACATCAATCCACCCGGAAGGTTCGTGAATATTACCTCGCTCGAAACATCATCGGATGGTTTGTGGGTTGCCAATTACGGTGCCTCCAAATCACTTCATCTTTTGAAGAGCGACAATACGTGGGAATCGTTTTCATTTCCGATCACCGCCACCCGTTATCCAACGGATCTCGCGGTTGATATGAATGGCTACGTTTGGATGGTTTTGAATCCTGCACAAGGAGGAGGCCTTTTTGTGTTCGATAAGAATAAGAATCAAACCATCTATTTTACAGATCAGCCCGGAGCCGGAGGCTTACCGAATATCGCTGTACGCTCCATTGCCATGGATCGCGACGGTTACATATGGATTGGAACCGATGCCGGAGTAGCGTATTTCATTGATACGTTTGACGTTTTTTCGGCTGGCGAAGATGTTATAAAACCGATTTACCAGAATAGGTATTTGCTGCAAAGCGAGAAGATCACGGCCATTGCAGTGGATGGTGGAAACCGGAAGTGGATGGGCACGGAAAGAGGCGTGTGGTTGTTCAATCCCACAGGAGAAAAATTAGTATACAATTTTACTACGGATAATAGTCCCTTGTTATCAAATGTGATTCATGATGTTAAGATCAACGCAGAAACAGGCGAAGTCTTTTTTGCTACCGATAAAGGGATTGTTTCATTCAGAAGTGATGCCACGGCAAGCACTGGATCTTTTCAGACAACTAAGATTTTCCCTAACCCGGTACCCTCTAATTTCAGTGGCGTGGTGGCCGTCAGCGGCCTGGCAACGGATGCATTTATTAAAATAACCGATATCAGCGGCAAGCTTATCTGGCAGACGCAGGCTAATGGCGGAACTGCCAGTTGGAATGTACGAGACTATAACGGCAACAGAGCTTCTACCGGTGTATATTTGGTTTTTGCTACATCACAAGACGGTAGCGAAAATATTGTCGGGAAGATTGCTGTAGTTGACTGAATGATCTTTACCAGCGCCGTACGGGACTAAATGCTTTACAAAACACGTGGAATAGTTTTTCGATTTACCAGGTATGGTGAGACGTCCATCATCGTAAACATTTTTACGGAACTCTTCGGACTGCAAAGTTATATTGTTAACGGAGTCAGAAGTAAATCATCCAGGAATAAAATGGCGCTCTATCAACCCCTGACGTTTCTGGATCTGGTGGTATATCATCGCGACCATGTTAAGATCAATCGGATCAAGGAAATAAAATGCCTCCAACCTTTTCAATCGCTGATGATCGATATAAAAAAATCGGCCATCGCTATGTTTATTACCGAGATCATTAATAAAACGGTACGTGAGGAAAGTCACTCGCAAGAGATGTTTGACTTTATATTTCGCGCGATAACAACACTCGACGCACTTCGTCGTGACTATGAGAGTTATCACCTGATCTTTTTAGTAAAGCTCAGCCGCTTATTGGGATTTGGAGTCTCCTCCGTCAATGAGGTAATTGGCGGACGAGCAACGAACGAAGAGACCGAAAGACTGTTGCCTCATCTTATCAACGGAGACTATACGGTATCAATTGACATGACGAATGGACAGCGGAGAATTTTACTTGAACTTCTTCTGGGTTTCTATACCGATCACATCGAAAATCTTGGGGAAATAAGATCTGTAAAGGTACTGCAAGAGGTTATGAATTAGTTATAGGTTATTTCCGGCCTCCGTAAAAAATGGAAATAAAAAGGGTTGGATAAATAGCGTAATTCTTAGCCGTGGGAACCATTACAATAGTCTGTGTATAGGCATCTAACAAAAAGCCCGCTTCAAAACCCGTGACCTGGCTTTTTATCGTACCCAATTCAAAATTCAAGGCAGCCTTAAAGTTTGCACCAGGAACAATCTTAGAATCGGCCAATCCCTGAAATAGCCTGCCTGTACCATCTATCTGGTCTGCATTTACTTTTTGGGGATCGTATTGCATATAAAGCGGAGTGTCAATGCTATTGCCGCCGTTCACCTGAACATAATAAGGCGCTACAATACCAAGTGTTGGACCAACTGCAAAAACAGCCTTGATTTCTACTCCCTGTTGTGGGGCTTTTTTAAACAGAATGAGATCGCGCCCATATTGGAAGCGAAATGCATAGAGGTAGTTACTTTTGCCATAGATGAATAAATTTCCCTGACTGGATGTTCTTCTGACTTCCTGAGGATTCTTTACATTCATGATCTCCAATCCAAAAGTCTCTAGCACATTATCGTTTAGTTTTCTGGCCTTTTTGAAGAAGAAGCCCCCAATCAAACCTCCCGAAGTATTCTTATTAATACCCCAGGTAAATTCTGACTGATATTCATAGCTATCCTGTGTTTGAGCGTTAACGCTTAAACCCGGTAAACAGAAGAAAATAAGTATGGAAAACTTTTTTAAACCCTGCATCCGCATCAGAAACTTTCAGATAAATTTAAGCTTTAAAATCATAACGTAAAAACCAAATACAAGTTATTCATATGGTACCCATTATTGCCCACTATAAAGGAGGATTACGAACCGAAGCTAAGCATGTAAAGTCCGGTAATATTATCATTACGGATGCCCCTACAGATAACAATGGACGCGGAGAAGCATTCAGCCCGACAGACCTGGTATGTGCAGCCCTGAGCAGTTGTATGATGACGATCATGGGAATTCTGGCGGAACGTGAAGCAATAGACCTTACGGGATTAAAATCAGAGGTTGTAAAAATAATGGCATCAAATCCGCGGAAGATAGCCGAAATTCAGATCGCCTTTACGCACGATGACCTGGTGGCAACCGATGTTCAAAAAGAGAAATTGAGACGCGCCGCGTTGACGTGCCCTGTTGCGTTAAGTCTCAGCGAATCGGTTAAGCAAACTATAACCTTTAATTTTTAGATGTCAGGACGATGTTGCGGATTGTATCATAACTAATATCAAAATGTGAGCAGTCATAAACGGTCTTTCCATTCCTGACAACCAGTATTTGAGGTGATTCATGCTCCACACCGAATTGCGAGACGATCTGATTAGAAATTTCCCGATATGAAATAAGGTCGAGAAAGTAAGGCGTAACATGCCGCATTTCTTCTTCTTTCCAGTTCCTTTCCAGGCGATCCAATGCCGTGCGGCTTACATTGCAACGCGTGCTATGCTTGAAGATAAGAATAGTTTTGTCGGTTGATTCGTTTTTGATAAGATCCAGCTGGCTTGCGTTCTCCAATTTTGTCCATTTCATACTGATGTTGTTCCGTTTTTCACTAGAAAACTGTAGAAGAATGAGTTTAGTTCGTTATTAAACAAAACCATTAGTCGCTCCACAGTCCCTGCTCGCCCTTGTCATACCGTGGTTTTCTTTCTTTTTCCTTTAGATTATCAGGCTGAGTTTCGTTTTTGCGGAACGTCTTGGCCCACCATAATTTGATATTGGTAATAAGGCTGCGTTCGCTGGCTACATTGTTCTTTTCGATCTTTACGAATTGGGCATCGGGATGGAGCTCTCTGTTTTTCTGAGAGAATAATTTGTTGAGATCGATTTTTTTCATTCTGATATTGCCCTGATAGTCAGTAGCGCGTGCAAAAGCTTTTCCCGGCTCCCGCACGTTCAGGGCATCTTTCGCACTACTGGAATTGTGAATATAATTGTATTGCTTCACCTTGACCTGAAGATTGCCAACTGCCTTGGTGGCATCTGTTGGCGATAATTTTTTCAAGGCCTCATCCGCAGAATTTTTATTGTCGATATACTTTCTCCGCTTCACTTTTATTTGAAGGCCCTTTACCAGATAAGCAGTCTCGTCGGGATGTTTCTTTTTAATGGCATCCTCTGATGTATTCTTGTTTCGGATGTAGTTTCTTCTGAAGAACGGGAGTTTGATAAAGCCCGTAAACTCTTCACCCTGATCATTAAATCCCGGAGTCACTTCGAAACGTTTGGTATCGCCTTGCCATTCACTGGATCTTAAAGACTGCAGTGAGGGGTCTTTTTTCATGAGGGGTTTCTCTTTGTTGTTCCATAACTTACCGCTAACGCTGCCACCACCTTTTAAAGGTTTGTGCGCCCTGATAAAGCCCGTAAACTCTTCTCCCTGGTCGTTAAATCCAGGACTTAGTTGAAATCTTTTTATGTTTCCAGGAAATCCTCCCGCCCTCGCAGCATTGGAATTTTGATTTCGAACGGGTATTGGAGAAAGATTATTATTCCACACTCTTCCGCTTACACTTCCTCCTCCTTTAAGGGGTCTTTGCGTTTTAATATTACCTTGAAACGCTCCGATACGGTCGGCTCCAATTCCAGGTGCCCTTCCTTGTAAGGCCTGCCCTTGATTATTCCATAGCCTTCCACTCACACTTCCCCCTCCTTTAAGAGGTTTGTGCGTTTTGATATTTCCCTGAAAAGTTCCAACCCGGTCGGCTCCAATTCCAGGAGCTCTCCCCTGTACAGCCTGTCCCTGATTATTCCATAATTTTCCGCTCCTGCTACCACCACCCTTGAGTGGTCTGTGTCCTTTTAAATTGCCTTGAAAAGTTCCAACCCGGTCGGCTCCAATTCCGGGAGCTCTTCCTTGAACGGCCTGCCCTTGATTGTTCCATAAATTTCCACTCCGGCTGCCACCACCCTTGAGTGGTCTGTGCCCTTTTAAGTTGCCTTGAAACGTTCCAACCCGATCGGCTCCAATTCCAGGAGCTCTTCCTTGAAGAGCCTGTCCCTGATTGTTCCAGAGTCCTCCACTTCTGCTGCCCCCTCCCTTAAGAGGCTTACGCCCTTTTATGTTTCCGCGAAAACCACCAATACCATTTGCGCCAATTCCGGGCGTGCGGCCAGGCAAGGGAACCAACCCTGCTCTTTTTTCGCCAGGCTGTGAAGCAGAACGATAGCCGTTTCCTGGCATGCGTCCCTTGTATACGCTATCGCCTTTTTTAGCCTTGACTTTTCTACGCAAAAAAATGGTGTGGCCTGTTACTTCCATGACCGGCTTACTGGTATAATTTCTTCCGCGGATTTTTCTTCCTGCCACATCGCCCGACCATGCACGACCGGGTCGTGAGGCAGAAACATATTTTCCAGTAGCTGGACCTCTGTAGGGTCTATCACCTACGCGCCTGCGCTTTAAGCCGGCAGGGAGAGTAGGCTTGATAACACCTGGTGTGGGTGTTTGATAATTTTTAGTACGTAAAGGCCTTCCGGCTATATCCGTGGTAACCGCCACTTCTCCTTTTTTCCTGACATTCCAAAAACCGGCATTGGCATTGATGGTTCGATGCCGGATGAAGGAACTCGACGCTGAACGTGGAATTATTTTTCGCTTTCTTCCGGGTGGTCTGTCTCCCGGAGCGCTTTGCATTCTGCTAAGACCCAATAATACCGAACTGTTCGAGACTGCACGTTGCGTATTTTTTGGTTTGCGCGATGAATTACTCACATAGCGTCCCGATTGTGGATATACATTGCGGCTTTTGTTTGCCGGACTTTTTACGGCTTTTCTGGAGTACGTCGACGTACCGATTCGTGGTACGTTTTTGTTAGGATTTCTTACAGGCTTTCTGGAATACGCGGTGGTACCCTGATGCCGCCGCGCATTGTCGGATGGTTTCCGTTGATGATTATTTACCCAAAAACTTTTTTGCGAATAAACATTTTTACCGGATGAAGGCTTTCTTGATTTACTGATCGAACGGGCAGCCTTAGCCAGGGAAAAACGGTTGGGAGACACCCTTCTGTTAAAGGTGTTTTTAGGACTGCTTCTTTTTCTTTTCTGATTTGCAAAACGACTTTTACGGGGACCACTCACCTCGGCACGATCACCTTTTGTATTCTGTGCGATGGCCGGCGTTGAAAAGAGCGCAACAAACACAATAAGGCTCAGCAACGTGAAAGCCCTGCTCAGAAAACCAGCGTTATTGTGTCGGGTATAGTTCAAAAAATAGTAATGAAAACAGGCTAAGATAAGTAAAATTTATGAAGCCCGGATCAATGATTCTTTTAGTAACCGATACGGCATCTTTTTCAAAACGCCAGGAGTTGTTCAATCGTGTTTTTCAACCTGCTTTTCGGAAGGAAATTTCGTTCTAATGTCGGTGCAAAAGGGATTGCCGTATCCAGGCTGGCTACCCGCATAACCGGGGCATCCAGGTCTGAAAAGCAATTTTCAGACACCCATGCCGAGATCTCGGCGCCAATGCCGCCAGTAAAGGTATCTTCATGGAGGATCAATACACGGTTCGTCTTTTTTACGGTTTCTGAAACAGCCTCTTTGTCCCATGGAAGCAACGTACGCAGATCCAGAATATCGGCCTTTATATGTTCCAGTGAAGCAACGACTTCAACGGCCCAGTGAACACCCATTCCATAGGTTATAATCGATAGATCATTTCCCTCTTTTACAAGTTTTGCTTTGCCGATTTCGATCGTATAATAATCATCCGGAATAAATCCTTTAATGGAGCGATACAAAACTTTATGTTCGAAATACAAATATGGATTCGGGTCTTCCAGCGCCGCACACAGAAGTCCTTTTGCATCATACGGATTAGAGGGGTACACAATTTTCAATCCGGGTGTATGAAAGAACCAGGCTTCATTCGACTGGCTATGAAAAGGTCCGGCGGCAGTACCAGCGCCTGTTGGCATGCGTACAACAACATCGGCGCATTGACCCCAGCGCCAGTGAGTCTTTGCCAGATTATTAACGATTTGATTAAAGCCTTCGGTCACGAAATCGGCAAACTGCATTTCGACCATGACCTTCATGTTTTTTATGGATAAACCAAGGCCGGCACCAATAATGGCAGACTCGCATATCGGTGTATTGCGAACACGATCTTTCCCGAATGTTTCAACAAAACCTTCTGTAATTTTAAACACACCCCCGTATTCAGCAATGTCCTGCCCCATCAAAATCAGGTTATCGAAACGTTCCATACTTTGGTGAAGACCTGCGCTGATGGCATCAATAAATCTTTTTTCTGATTTTTGATCAGATGATGGTGTAACGATGTCTTGATGAAATGGAGCATGCACATCGGTTAACTCCAGTGCGGTGTCGGCTTCCGGAAATGTTTCATCGAACGCCGCCTCCAGCGCATCGTCAATTTCCTTCTTGATTTTTTTACGCAGCTCATCCATGTAATTTTGAGTGATAATATGTTGCGCTACCAAATATTTTTCAAAATTCTCGATCGGATCTTTCTTGCTCCATTCATCCAATAATTCCCCTGGAACATATTTGGTACCCGAAGCCTCTTCGTGTCCGCGCATGCGGAATGTTACGCACTCTACTAATACGGGCCGCGGATTCTCACGGAGATCATCTGCTAACGTTTTTATAGCACGATAAACTTCAAGAATGTTATTTCCGTCGATGCTAATGCCTTCTATTCCGTACCCGATGCCTTTGTCTGCAAAACTTTTACAGCGAAACTGCTCGTTGCTCGGCGTCGACAATCCGTAGCCATTATTCTCTACGATAAAGATTACGGGTAAATCCCAAACAGCAGCAACGTTGACCGCCTCATGAAAATCGCCTTCGCTCGTGCCGCCGTCACCGTTAAAAACAACCGTTACTTTTTTTTCTTTTCTGAGCTTGCACGCCAGCGCGATCCCATCGGCTACACCATTCTGCGGGCCAAGGTGTGAGATCATGCCTATGATGTGATGCTCATTCGATCCAAAATGAAAAGAACGGTCACGCCCTTTTGTATATCCCATGGGTGTCCCCTGCCATTGTGCGAAGAGTCTTTCAAAAGGCATTTTGCGTGATGTGAATACACCGAGATTCCGGTGCATGGGTAAAATGTATTCATCTTCCTCCAGCGCCAGTGTTACGCCAACCGATATCGCTTCCTGTCCGATACCGCTGAACCATTTGCTGATCCTGTTCTGACGAAGAAGGATCAGCATTTTCTCTTCAATCAACCGCGGCCGGAGAAGTCCTTCGTAGAGTTCTTTGAGGATATCGTCAGTGTATTGTTTTCGATCAAAATCCATAACCTTCAATCGTTCGATGGATGTGTCGATTTTTGATAGCTCCCTTATACAAGTTGTTTTTCTTTCACCAGATCCATATCCGGTCTGGACTCATCTGTCAGTACTACCTTGTTTCTTTCTTTCCGTAATACACGGGAATAAAGTGACACTTTTTTATCAAACAGAAACCGGAAGAATAATTTTGTCCAGGAAGTGTGTGACAAAAGAGAATCGTAATATGACGGCGCTTGTTTCTTCAATTGAGGAAGTTTGTTCCAGGGGATGGAAGGAAAATCATGATGCTCATTGTGAAAGCCCACATTGAAAGCAACCGTATTAAGCGGGCCGTAATAACTATAGGTTTCCTGATTTTCATCCAGGGTTAAATAATGTTCCTGTATCCAGCGGGCGCCCAAGGGATGCAATCCTACGGAGAAAAAGAAACTGGACAATAAAAAGAAGAATGCCTTGGGTCCCCAAAATACCCATATTGCAATATCAAAAGCGAGTTGTATAACAATGTTGGTTACGATCCATCCATCAACCGGTTTTATTTCTTTCAGACGAAACGTGCGGATGGTTTGGAAAACCGGGAACAACAAAAGCCACAGCGCTTTTCCAAAAAAAGAATTGTTGATGAGTTTGGCTTCCCAATAATCCGGTAGGTCGCCGTCCAGTTCGTGCACGCCTTGAAAAGCATGATGTTTGATATGGTACCGGATGAACGAAATGGCGCTCGGCAATGTGTGTGGAAGATTGGCGATGATGGCGGCGACATAATTCCAGGACCTTTTTTTAAATAATAAGTGATGCGAACATTCGTGAATCATCACAAACAGTGCATGATTGGCAAAGGCACCTACCAGGTACGCGACCAGAAAAACAATCCACCAGCTTTTCAGGCTTACCCAATACGCCAGCGCGATCATACCTCCGGATAATCCTACAATGGCAATAATCGTGTACGGATTTTTGCTGATAAGATGCCGCACTTCCGGATGTTCCGAAAGAATTTGCCTGGTACGTGCACGGTGTGGTTCCGCTACCTCTGAATATCTGAATTGATTTGCTGACATAATCTTTAAGGTACTGATAGTATATAACTCCTAACTGATAATTTTTGCAATTAATTGGGAACATTTCCCAATGTTATTTTTTTAGAACAATGTAAATGCAATAATAATCCAAAAAGTCGGACTATTTTTGAGGCTTATGATTCAGTTCAATCAATTCACCTTGTCGAACGGTTTGCGCGTGATCGTTCACGAAGACCCTACGGTACAAATTGCTGTTTTAAACATTCTATACGATGTTGGCTCCCGCGATGAACACGAAGATAAAACAGGCTTTGCCCATCTTTTCGAACATTTGATGTTTGGTGGCTCCGTTAACATTCCGAGTTATGATGAGCCACTTCAGACCGTGGGAGGCGAGAACAACGCCTTTACAAACACCGACATTACCAATTATTATTTGACCGTGCCGGCGGCCAATATCGAAACGGGTTTTTGGCTGGAAAGCGATCGTATGCTAAGCTTATCATTCGATCCGCAGGTGCTGGAAGTACAACGCAAAGTAGTGATCGAAGAATTCAAACAGCGGTATTTGAATCAGCCCTATGGCGATGTGTGGCTGAAACTGCGCCCGCTGGCGTATAAAGTGCACCCTTACAAATGGGCAACGATCGGAAAGGAAATCAGCCATATTGAAAACGCTACGATGGATGACGTTCGGAATTTCTTTTTCAATCACTATGTACCGAACAATGCGATCCTGGTAGTGGCGGGAAACGTTACGACCGATCAGGTCAAAAAATTATCCGAAAAATGGTTTGGGCCGATTCCTGCCGGTAAAAAAATTGAACGGAAGCTAAAAGCAGAGCCTCCCCAACAGCAGAAACACACGATGCAGGTGGAAGCAAATGTTCCGGCGAATGCCTTGTATAAAAGCTATCATATGCCGGGCCGGTTTCACCAAGATTATTACAGCATAGAATTGCTCAGTGATATTCTTAGCCGCGGTCAGTCGAGCAGGTTATATCAAAAAATGGTGAAGGAAAAAGAGATCTTTACATCCATTTCTTCTTTCACCATGGGAACCATCGACCCGGGATTGCTGGTGGTAAGCGGAAGAGTAAGGGATGGAATAACGTTAGAAGACGCAGAAAAAGAATTGGACGCTATCCTGCAGCAGGTTATGGATGAAGACTTACACGAATCGGAGCTGGAGAAAGTAAAAAATCAAGCTTACTCCACGCTGGAGTTCGATCAGGTTGAAGTGATGAACCGCGCCATGAATCTTGCCTTCGGAGCGCTTTCAGGCGACGCGAATTTTGTTAACGAGGAAGAGGCTAAAATAAAAGAAGTTACACAGGCGGATGTAAAACGTGTGGCAAAGGAAATTTTTCGGGAAAATAATTCAAGTGTTTTGTACTATCGTTCGAAGGCGAATGTCTAGATAAACTATTTGTACATGAAAATCAGAGTAGGCATGGGATTCGATGTTCATCAACTGGAGTCTGGAAAAGATTTTTGGCTGGGAGGCATCAAACTGGAAGCTGAGAAAGGCGCTGTCGGGCATTCGGATGCCGACGTTCTCATTCATGCCATTTGTGATGCCTTGCTTGGTGCGGCAAACCTTCGTGACATCGGGTTTCATTTCTCCAATAAAGATCCGCGCTGGAAAGGAAAGGACAGCAAATATTTTCTGAAAGAAGTCACGAATATGCTCCTTGAAAAAGGGTGGAGCATCGGGAATGTTGATTGTACGCTTTGTCTTGAAGCACCCAAAATAAATCCGCACATCCCCGATATGAAAAAGGCGCTGGCTCCCTTGATGAATATTTCGGATGAGGATATTTCGATCAAGGCGACTACCAACGAAACACTTGGGTATGTTGGCCGGGAAGAAGGCGTGAACGCTTATGCTGTTGCATTGATATCAAAAAATTAATGGCGGCCATAGAGATCATCAAGACTTCCGATGGATCCGATTCTTTATTGAATACTACACTGAATGAGACGTATCACTCTATTCATGGTGCGATACAAGAATCTCAGCATGTTTTCATAAAAGCCGGACTGGATTTTGTGATCAGACGATCAACATTCCATTCCATCAACATCCTTGAGGTCGGATTCGGCACAGGTCTTAACGCATTGCTGACATTAAAACACGTTACCGGATTACAAAATCAAATTCACTATACTACCCTGGAAGCATTTCCATTGCAGGGCGATACCTGGCCGGTCCTGAACTATGGACAAAAGCTAGACGCCGAAGAACATTATAAAAAACTTCACACCTGCCCATGGGAAAATTGGAATAAAGTAACGTCGAATTTTAATTTCCGAAAAATTCACAACACACTTCAAAATGTAAAATTATCAGATCACTACGATCTCATTTATTTCGATGCGTTTGCTCCCAACAAGCAACCTGAAATGTGGGAATATCCAATGTTGAAAAAAATTATCGATAATATGAATGGCGAGGGTGTATTTGTAACCTATTGTGCCAAGGGGCAATTGAAAAGAGATCTAAAGGCGCTCAATTTTGACGTGGAAACATTAGAAGGCCCTCCAGGAAAAAAGGAGATGGTCAGAGCGTTGAAAAATCGCTAGATAAAACGCTGATTTCTTGATCAAAAAACAATCGATTTCGCTTTAATTTAAATTTTTCAAAAATAGGTTATCTGCAATCGTTGACATTTTAGAGATTTTAAAATTTTACAAACATTAATGAAAAGGTTATAAAATTCTGTCAAACGCAGAATTTACCTCAACAATCTTCGGTAAGTTTAAGTACCTTCAAAGTTCGTTTGGGCTGAAAGCGCCTATTTTACTAGAACATTAAACGATAAAAAGAAAAGATGCAAAAGGGTTTGTACACTCCAGAACTCGAACATGATTCGTGCGGTATTGGGTTCATTGCTAATATCAACGGTAGTAAAAACAATCAGGTTTTGCGTGATGCGCTCTCGATGTTGGAGAATATGGAGCATCGCGGCGGCCGTGGCAGCAGTCCCAAAACCGGTGATGGCGCCGGCGTACTCATTCAGATTCCTCACGATTTCTTTGTGGAGGAGAGCTCCCGTCTCGGGTTTGCGCTTCCCGCTGCAGGAAGTTATGGTGTCGGAATGGTCTTTTTTCCGCGTGATAAAAAAGTATTGAATGCATGCCGGGAGGTATTGAAGAAAGCAATTAAGGCGCTTGGCTTTGATGTGATCGGTTTCCGGGTAGTGCCGGTAGACCATAGCGTACCGGGTCCGGGAGCGGCAGAAGTTGAACCCGTTATTGAACAGGTTTTTGTGAAGCCACTGGATGCGGCTATCGCCGGAGATGTGTTGGAACGCAAGCTTTTTATACTACGCAATTTTGCGTCTCATAACATTGCCAGAGAGATAAAAGGAAGTAATGAATTTTATATTACCAGCTTTTCCTCACGCACGATTGTCTATAAAGGACAGCTACGCACAGAGCAGGTGAGGCAATACTTTGACGATCTGCAGGATGAACGGATCACGACGGCCATCGCGCTTGTACATTCGCGTTTTTCTACCAATACGTTCCCGAACTGGAAACTCGCGCAACCGTTCCGTTACATCGCGCACAATGGTGAGATCAACACCATCCGTGGTAATGTCAATAAAATGAAGTCTAAAGAAGCATTGTTCAAATCTTCGCTCTTTACTGAGGAAGAAATGCAAATGCTTTTGCCGATAACAAACCCACAATTATCAGACTCTGCGAACCTGGATGCACTGGTAGAAATGTTAGTTTTAGCAGGCAGACCCATTTCTCATGTAATGATGATGCTGGTTCCGGAAGCCTGGCAGGATAATAAATTAATGGATCCACACCGCAAGGCATTCTATAAGTATCATGCGTCGATGATGGAGCCTTGGGATGGTCCGGCCGCATTGGTATTTACAGATGGCAGTCGCATTGGCGCCACACTCGATAGAAACGGCCTTCGTCCCCTACGCTATTATATAACACGTTCCGGGAGAGTCATTGCATCTTCGGAAGCAGGCGCTCTTCCAGT
>JGI24890J29729_1000789_pt1 | contig 17183 bp, 19 predicted proteins | sample FreactcultureFD7_FD_29729 | JGI IMG/M metagenome (IMG submission 29729)
CCCGCCACCACGGCAAACCCGCGCCCCTGCTCGCCGGCGCGCGCCGCCTCGATGGCGGCGTTCAGTGCCAGCAGATTGGTGCGGGCGGCGATCTCGCTGATGACTTCGGTGATGCCGTGGATGCGGCGCGACTTTTCCTGCAACTGCGCCATCATCGACGAGGCCGACAAGGCATCCGTGCGGGCCTGCCCGATCTGCTGCAGGCCGCGATCCACTTCCGAGCGGCCGCTGACACTCTCGGTACGCACCTCCGCCGCAATGGCCGAGGCGCGCTCGGCATTGGCGGCAATCTGTTCAGTGGTAGCGGCGTTCTGCTCGGCACTGGCCGCGATGCGGTCGGCGGCGACGACGTCCTTGCTGATCTTGGTCTTGATGGTATCGACAAAGAAGGAGGTCTCCGCCGCCCCGATCATGATGTGATCGATCTCGCCGCTGATCTTGTCGACCAGTTGTCCTTCTCCGGGCTGTGCGCGCCGCTGCGCCAGGGCAAACCCGGCCAGCCCCAGCACCACGGCCACACCGCTGCAACCGGGCGCGCTCAGCCATTGCGCGGCACCGGCTGCATGCAGGCCCAGGGCCCCTGCCCCGCCCAGCACCAGCCCCGCCACCCAGGGCAATCCGCCAGTCCATGCCCGGGCGAATGCGCCGGCTCCCTTGTTCTTCCCCATCCTTGTCTCCTCGCGGATTTTCCGCTTTTCTTCACCTGATCCACTACAGGTTTGAGGGCGGACGAAACACGCCGCATCGTCCAGAGGCTATAGCGGCCAGCTTACGCGTAACTGAATGAACAAAGCTTCATATAGCCATATTGCCACAGCACAAGAGCCACGATGTCCCTGTGCCAAAGCCAATTGCACTTTCCTGGCCATTGACGCTATAATCCCCCACTTAAATAGGATAAGGGGGTATGGTATATGGCCCATCTCACACAACAGACGGATGCCCTGCTCAAGCGCGTGCGCCGCATCGGCGGCCAGGTGCAGGCACTGGAACGCGCACTGGAGGCCGAAGCCGACTGTGCCAAGACCTTGCATCTGGCGGCAGCCATCCGTGGCGCCGTGCATGGCCTGATGGACGAGCTGATCGAGGCGCATGCGCGGGAACACGTGGCCGCCCCCGGCCTGAACGATGAACAACGCCAACAGGGACTGGAAGAAGTCCTGGAGGCAATTCGGCGCTATGCCAAATGAAGTCCAAGGAGTCGCCATGAACAGTCCCGCCACTTACCGCCACGAGCACATGTATCTGGGTGCCAACCATGACCGCAACACCCGCCGCACGCTATGGGTGGTGGCCTTGACCGCCGTGATGATGGTGGCCGAGATCGCCGCCGGCTACTTCACGGGTTCCATGGCCCTGCTGGCCGACGGTTTCCACATGGCGACCCACACCGGCGCGCTGGCCATTGCTGCCGGCGCTTACGTGTTTGCACGCCGCCACGCGCATGATGGCCGTTTCAGCTTCGGCACCGGCAAGGTCGGCGACCTGGCCGGTTTTGCATCGGCGCTGGTGCTGGCGGTGATTGCCATCGGCATCGGCGGCGAATCGGTGTGGCGGCTGGCCAGTCCGAGCACGGTGGATTTTGGCGAGGCGATCCCGATTGCCATCGTCGGACTGATCGTCAACATCGCCAGCGCCTTGCTGCTCATGGAGGGACATCATGGACACGACCATGGCCACGGCCACGGTCATGCACATGCACATGCGCATCACGGGCATGAGGCGCACGGGCATGGACACCACAAGCACCATGACCATCACGGCCATCACCATGACGGCCACGACAACAATCTGCGCTCTGCCTACCTGCACGTGGTGGCCGACGCCCTCACCTCGGTACTGGCCATTGCCGCCCTGCTGGCCGGCCTCTACCTGGGCTGGACCTGGCTGGATCCGCTGATGGGCGTGGTGGGTGCGGTGGTGATTGCGCGCTGGTCGTGGAGCCTGCTGCAGAGCAGTGCTGCGGTGCTGCTGGATGTGACCGATGCACAGGTCGCGGCACGCATCGAGCAGGCGCTGGCGGACGAAGCGGTGCACATTGAGGACCTGCACGTCTGGCGCATCGGTCCTGCGGCGCGCGCGGCGATCGTCAGCGTGTCCGGCGGCCAGTCCGTCACCGAAGCACGCTTGCGGGAAAAACTGGCGGCGGTGAGCGAGCTGCGCCATCTGACGCTGGAACTGCATCAGGCCGGATGAGTGAGCGGCAGGCTGGCGTGAAACGATGAACAAAAAAGACAGCGGCCGAGGCCGCTGTCTTTACATCTGCCGGGTGCGGCGTGCTGGCTCAGCGCCAGCCGCGATGCCAGCCGTAGTGCGGGTGATGCCAGCCCCAGCCATAGTAGGAGTGATATTCCCAGACCCAGCCCGGACCGGGCGAAGCATAGGTGGGCTGCACGTACACCACCCCCGGCGGCGCAACGTAGGCCGGCTGGGCCACATAGGCCGGGCGTACCGTGGGCGGGGTCACCACGCAGCCGCTCAGGCCGAAGGCCGCGGCCAGTGCCGGGATCAATAGTAGGGATTTCATGGTCTTGCTCCTGATCTTGTTTGGCGGAATGTGACGGCGTGAGCAGACGCCGTTGACCACGATGGTGGTGAACAGATAACGAGCCAAATCAGAAGCAGGCGGACCTGAAATTGTGTGTTTATGTAACCTGCCGGGAGGCGGGATGTGTTTCTGCACGCCACCATCTTTCCGCGAGACGCCGCGACCTGGCGCGCAAAGGAGTTTCCACGAACCGCTGGACCAGGGCGGAAATGACCAGCACGATCGCGATCAGCAGCCCCCACGCAATGATCACTTCCACGACCGACAGCTGCGGCGTGCTTCGTTCGCCGATCATGGCTTCCGGTTTTTTCAGCACCACCCGCATGACCTGGCTCAGTACCCAGATCACTGCCACGTGCGACATGTAAACAGAGTAGGAGACTGCACCCAGCCAGGTCAGCACTTTGAGGTTGAGCAGGCGATTCAGGTAGCCATCCTTGACGGCGACCACGCTGGCGATGAGCAAGGCGCTGAGCAGATAGATCACCGCGTCGTATCGCTCCGACGTCTTCCAGTGAAGAAACGCGACGATGGTGGCAAAGAGGATCAGGGAAAGCGCTCGCGGGAAAGCCAGCGGCAACCGTTGAACGGTAAAGGCTGTCAGGCAGCCGATGAAGAAACCCGCCAGACACTTCAGCAGATCACCAAACCCGAACGTGGCGTTGGTCACCAGCATCAGCAAGGAAGCCATGGCAAGCAGGGAAAACAGCAGGTTCTTGATCCGTGGCAGGCACAGCACGATCGCGCCGAAGATCAGATAGGTATAGAACTCCACGCTGATGGACCAGGCTGGCGTATTGAAACTGGTGGGATGACCAGACGGCCCGATGGCCTGGACCAGGAAGATCTGCTGCACCAGGGCCGTCACACTGTTTTCGCGGAACGGCTGGGAGTTGGGACTGACGATCCCCAGCCTGGCCTGGCCGACGTACTTGGCGACCTCGAACAGCACATAGACCAGCAGGAAGAGCAGATGCACCGGATACAGCCGCCCGAAGCGCAGGAACTGGAAGCGCATCAGATCCTGCGCGCTGTCGATCCTGGCGGCATAGGCGTTGTAGATCACGAAGCCCGACAGCACGAAAAACAGGTGAACCATCAGGTAGCCGCTGCGGACGATGCCGATGTCAAACAGCGGGTTCCAGTTGGGGATGTGGTAGAACACCACCAATAAAGCGGCCATGCCGCGGATGCTTTCCAGCTCTTCGATCTTTGCCTGCCCCTGATACAGCGTATGGACTGCCTTGTTCATGACTCCCCCCGGGGTGAAGTCCAGCTTGCACCCGTGCGTGCAGGCTGGAATTACGTGTATGAACTTCTCTGGCCAACGTTGTACTACGGTGTTCAGACTGCTTTGCTCATCCCCCCGATATCCCTGCCGCCAGCCGGACAAGCGCTGTCGGAAACGGATACATGAAGCATTTTGCAGATCTTGTGCCGAAGCCTCCGGCTTGTTTTATGGTCCCCTCTCTGGTCCGACTGATTCACTGCTTCTCACTGCATTTCCACCTGGCCCGGATGCATGTCGTCGCGCGCTTGCGGACATGGCATCCAGTCCGGCATGCTCACTGCCCTCTACGCAAATGCTCCGCCATCCGCAAGGCCATCGCCACGATGCTCAGGGTCGGATTGGCATGCCCGTTGGTCGGGAATACCGAGGAACTGAGCACCAGCAGGTTGTCCACTCCATGCAGGCGGCAATCGGTATCGACCACGCTGTCACGCACCGACGTTCCCATGCGCGTGCTGCCGATGTGATGCCCGCCCACGGGTAAGGCGCGTGTCACCTGCTCCCTGAGCTCACCCGGATCAAAGTCCAGGCGGCAGTGCCGGGTCTTGGCCAGCAGCGACTGCATGGTCGTGAAGGATTGGATACCGGACTCGATATCCTGCGCGGTCAGCCGCCATTGGACATCCACCCGCCGCATGCCGTAGCGGTCGGTCGCATCGAGCAGGCGGATGCAATTGCCGGCATCGCCCACCTGCTCGCTGTTGAATTCCAGCGGATAGGTGCCGTTGCGGTTGGGGATCAGCGTGTAAGGCAGCTTGCGCTTGGCCAGCTTGCGCTTGACCACCATGTCGTAGGCAAAGCCGAACACCGAACCCGCATCGAACATCACGTTGCGCAGATGCGCCAGCCGACGTGGATCAGCGGCTGCGCTCTGGCTGCCGTGATTGAGAATGTCCTGATGTTCGGAAGGCAGAACCGACTTGGCGAGATAAATCGCCGACAGCACGCCACTGCCATGGCCCGGATCGCCATAGGAAGGAAAATGCAGCCGCAAGGTCGAATTGAGCAAACCTAGCTGGTTTTGCCATTGCGGCGTGAACTGCAGCTTGCGGCGCGCATAGACGCCATCCTGCGTCTTCTGGAAACTGAAGCGCGGCTTCTCGCCGGTGAGACGCATCTCGCCGAAGATCAGATCGAAGTGGCAGGCGTAATAACGTCCCAGACTGCCATCGAAGCGCTGCCAGGCAGGCAGCTCCTCGCGCGTACACAACAGCAGGCGGGTCGCCTCGATGGCTCCGCCCGCCAGCACGAACTGTCCGGCCCGCACCGGAACCTGCTGCTGGCCATCGTGCAGCACGATGGACTCGATGTGCGAACCGTCGGCGCTGGCCACCAGTCGCGTGCAGCGGGCACGCAGTACCACGGTCACCCGATCGGAGGCTTTCAGTTCCTCGGCGAACTTCGCCGCAAAATCGGTTGGCAGACTGTAGCGCTCGATGTATTCGGTGAGGGCCTCCTGCAGCTGGGGCAGCTCGGAAAACATCGGACCATTGCCCCCCGCCAGGCTGGCCGGCGTAAAGTCAGCCGCGCCCGCATCACAGTACTGCATCGCTTCCGGAAGATAGCGTGCGTATTCTTCATAGGAAATCGGCCAGCCGCTGAGCGGCACGTGCGGGCGCGCCGCAAAGTCCGCCGGATCCAGCGGCACACAGCGGCCACCCCACAAATGCGTGGTGCCGCCAAAACGCTGACGGCGGTATTCGGTGGTCGCCGGGTGTGGCGCAGCGGCGCTGCCCTGGTAGGCGTCGTCGTCGACCTGCTCTTCACGCCAGTCGCCGCCATCGACCAGCAACACCCGCTGGCCCTGGCGCGACAAGGCCACCGCCAGGCTGAGGCCACCGGGGCCGCTGCCGACCACACAGACCGGGTAATCCTGCAGGCTTGCGCTGTCGCAATCGGAGAGATATCGGATCAAGCTGGTTCTCCCTTCAGGCCTGCGGGCGACCGTGCGCGGCAAACAGCTGTTCCAGCTTGCCCACCTCGGTACCCAGATGATGCTTCTGGCGGACTGCCTGGGCACCGTGCTGTCCCATCGCTTGCAGTTGCTCAACCGATGCCGAGGTCACCTCATCGATGGCCGTGACCAGCGCATCGACCGAGCCGGGTGCCACCACCCAGCCATTGACGCCATCTTCAACCAGTTCGGGAATACCGGCGATGCGCGTACTGATGACCGGGCGCGACAAGGCCAGCGCCTCCATCACCACCACCGGCAGGCCTTCGGCAAAACTGGGCAAGACCAGCGCCCGGCTGCGCTCGATTTCGGCACGCACTTCGGCACTGCTCTTCCAGCCAAGAATGCGGATCACATTGGCCAGCGGACCGCCCGCCATGGCTTTCTCGATGAAGGGCCGCAGCGGGCCGTCCCCGACCAGCACCAGTTCGCAGGGCTTGCCGGCCTTGACGTGCCGGGTGACCGCTTCAATCAGCAGCGGCACGCCCTTCTCTGCACACAGGCGGCCGACGAAGACCAGGCGTGGCACTTCCGGAATCGGCAAGGCCGGTGCATCCTCAAACGCGGGGCCGACACCACAGCGCACCACATTCAGACGCGGCCAGGCTTCCACCTCGGAAAACAGCATGCACTGGCTCTTGCAGAAATGCGTGATGGTGGCCGTGAAGGCCGAGCGCTGCACCTTCTCGCCCAGCGCCCAGGCCACCGGATGAAAGAAGATGCCCGGTCCGTGCACCGTCATGCTGTAGGGAATCCCCGAGAGCATGGAGGCATACATCGCCACCGTGGCCGAATTCTCGGCGATGTGATTGTGCAGGATCTCGATCTTCTGCTCGCGCAGTCGCCGTGCCAGGTAGCAGGCTTCGATCAGGTACAGCACGTGCAGCAAGGCCGGACGCAGGCCGGCTGCGCGCGTGCGGCGGGCCAGCTTCAATACCTCCAGCACGCGGCCGGGCGATTGCAGCAAGGTCGACAGGGCTACACCGAGCAGACGCGGCAGACCGTTTTCCAGAATGTAGTCGGTGCTGGCCTGCTCGCTCTTGACGTCGGCACTCACGGCGGCGTCACCGGCTTCACGGCGGATCGAGAAGGTATGCACCTCATGACCGCGGCGGCGCAGTTCCAGAACTTCGTTGCGGATGAAAGTGTCGCTGGCGCGCGCGTAGATGCTGGTCAGGTAGGCTATTCTCATTTTTCAGTGTTGCAGGCAGGTTGAGGGGGCATCAGGGGACGCAAACGAGCGTTGCATGCATGGATCATCCGGGCGCCCGTGCGGTTCCAATTCCTTCATTTCGCGCCCATTGCGCCGACTCCGCCAACCCTTGGGCGTAGGGACGCGGGGCAAATCCGAGGACGGAGCGCGCACGCTGGCCATCAAGGCGCAACTGCTGCTGCCACAAGCGCAGGAAGGACGGCGACAGCGCCACCGGCAGGCCCCGGCCGGACTTTCCCGCCGCGCGCGCGAGCCGCTGCAGCACACGAATGAAGAGCGTACCGAGCCTGGCATCGAGCTTGAGGCGAAGCGGCGAGATCCGGGGGGCTGCTCCCGCACCCAGGGCCAGGGCCAGGTCGACGAAATAACGGTTCCAGCGCGGACTGTCATCGCCGGTGAGGTTGAAGACGGGCGCCGGCACCGGGCTTGCATCAGGAGACGGGGACGCGTATTGCAGCGACAGCAGCACGGCCGCGCAGACGTCATCGACGTGGACCAGATTGGACCAGCCCTCGCCGCTCTCCCCCAGATCACCCAGCCTGCCGGCGGCCACCAGACGGGCCATCTGCTCCACCCACATGTCGCTGCCGGGCCCGTACACGCAGCCAGGGCGCAACATGACCAACGGATGCCCCGCCGCTGCATAAACCTTCATATGTTCTTCGGCCTCGCATTTGGCCTGGGCGTACCAGCTGGCAGCAGGGTCCAGCGGGCTGTCTTCATTCAGACACCCTTCCTGATTGCCATAGACCGCCATGGAACTCATGTGCACGATGCGCGGGCGAGAGGTCTGCAAGGCGGCCTCGACCAGCAACTGTGCGCCACGGCCAATGGCATCGCCGTGGCCGGCCACGCAATTGACGACGGCGTCGATATCGCCCAGCGCCTGGCGCAGGCTGGCGGCATCGAGGGTATCAACCTGGCGAAACACAAGACCATCGGTACGCGCGGCGGGCGCGCGACGCCCCGCCAATACCGGCGTGGCCCAGCCACTGTCACGCAGGCGCGTGACCAGCCGCTGTCCGATGAATCCCGTTGCTCCGAGCACTAGCACTTTCACATGGGCTCCCGTTGACTTTTTCAAATGAATGAGGGGTTGTTGCGTTGTCGTGGCCTGCATAGTCGGCGCATGCTGGCCATCCTGGTGCTGCAGGTTTGCGCCCGCCCCAATGACGCCGAGGCGCGCGGTGGAGGCCATGACGCTTGTTCTTGATTCTTTCCGCCAGCCATGATGCGGCCATGGGCCGCTACCGGCCTGCAGCCCTTCGCATGAGACGCACCACCGGACAAGGTTTTTTGCGCCGCATCATTTTGAGTTGCCAATATTACACGGCTGACAATCTGTGAGCAATATTGGACACGAGGCAAACTGATGTACCGCATGCGGCCAGCCTTCAGCACTCAAGCTCCGCGGGATGCAGAAATTTATATTGCAACGCAGCATTTAAAATTCCTCGCATCAATATTTCCATAAGTCCATACGCATAAAGACTTTCCGCTTGACAATGCGATTGACAAAAGCCCTGAATTCGAGAGTTTTTATTGCAGACGCACAAATCGAATGTTAGAGTTTCGACATCTTCTGATCGGTGCAGTGGCAATGCGAACAGAAGGCGCTTGATGAAGGACCTGGCAGGTCCCGCGAGGGGTCGGCCGCCGTATCCGACGACCCGGGGGGGCAGATGGAGAAAACACAAGCGGGCGCGAGAGCGCTCAAATATGCAGGTTTGGCCACCTTGCTTGGGCTGGCATGCCTGACGATGCTGGTCCTGGGCATCCAATCGGCCCTGAGCCAGAACCAGCTGTTCAACCTGGCGGTGAAGATCAAGCGCCATTTCGTGCCGCCGCAGACCTTGTCCTTCGGCTATACCCACACCCAGAGCAATGCGCTGGACCAATTGGTCAGCGACTCCTCCAAAGTACCCGTCCCTGCGCCTGTTCTCACTGACAGGAGCATGGTCGCATTCGCCTTTGGCCAGAGCAATTCGGCCAACAGCATCGGCGAGCGCCAGCAGGCTGCTACCGGCAAGGTGTTCAACTATTTCGAAGGCCGCTTTTACAAGGCCGCCGATCCGCTGCTGGGCGCGACTGGCAGAGGCGGCAGCCTGTGGACCACCCTGGCCAACAAGCTCATCAGCCAGGAGATGGCCGACCAGGTCGTCCTGATGTCAGCGGGGGTCGGCGGCAGTTCGGTGGCACAGTGGCGCAAAGGCGGCAACCTCAACGGCATGCTGGAAGCGCGGCTGCAGGACGCGCAGAAACAGGGGCTGAACGTGACCCACTTTTTCTGGCATCAGGGCGAGATTGACAACAACAATGCCTATCGGGACTACGAGGCAGGACTCACCGAGATTATCCAGCTGACCCAGCGCTACTTCCCGAATGCCCGTTTCTTCGTGGCGCAGGCATCGGCATTCTGCCCGCTACCCTCCTCGCGCGAGATCCTGGACAGCCAGCGCGCGGTGACACGGCTCAAGAATGTGTACCTGGGCCCCAATACGGACCTCATCGGGCCGGAAGACAGGTCGGATGGCTGCCACCTGTCGGGCCGCGGGGCGGAGAAGGTGGCATCAGAATGGGTTGAGCTGATTCGTCATCCGCAGAAGGCAGTGGGAAGTGTGGCGCAAAGCTGAAGCGCCAGCGATAGATTGGATTTTCGAAGAAAGCAGAAAAAGGCGCTGAGAATCTCGTGATTCCCAGCGCCTTTTTTCTGAGCCAGAACCGGCTGCTACGCCTGTGAGGCGTTGATCTTGGTCTTTTTGGACGAGATTTTCGTCAGCCACCTGCCGAGTGCATTGCGCACGGGTTCATCGTAGAAGTGGTGAAGCAACCAGGCGAGCAGTATCAGGAAGACGAGGATGATCACGCCACCCAGCGGCGCATAGGACTCCACACCTCGTCCTGTCACCGAAGGGAAAAGATGCCTGATGTTCTCAGCCAAGGGACTATGGATGATGTAGACCGGATAAGAAACCACCCCCAGGAACTCGCACAGCAAAGCCAGCAAGCCTGTGGGCTGGAAACGCATCCCTACATAGACCAGTGCCGGAAAGCCGATGGCCACGGCCAAAGCATCATAGACCGGCAGCATGCCGCGGGGGAACGTCGCACATAGCAACAGCGCCACTCCTACGAGACTCAGGAAGGCATTGCGATTGCTGAACATGATGCCGCCTGCTCTGGTTGCATACCAGCGATACAAGACCACACCGGCTGCAAAAGAGAATCCGACGCGCAGGAAGCTCACGTAATAAGTGTTTCTCATGAACCCGGCGTCAAAGCCGTGAGCGGGCGAGATGACGGCAAACGCCGCCAGACAGAGCATGCAAACAGCCATGATGGAGAGCAGGACACGATTGCTGAGGCAACGAATTTTCCAAGCGTAGAGCAAATTGACGATCAGCTCGGCGGAGAGGGACCAAGCCGGCTCGTTGAGCGGAAAAAGTACCTTGTTGAATAAGGAAGGAAGGAGCAAGAAGCTGCATATGGCGGTGGCAGAAACAAACGCCTTGTGCGAAGCGGCCCAATCGGAAGCGGCAATCAGCCCTATGCAAATTCCGAGGAAGTAAAGCGGATACAGCCGCAGCAAACGAATCCTCAAGAACGCCCCGAGCCGCATCCCGTTCAGGAGTCTGGATTCATAAGAGCGACACAGGACAACGCCGCTCAACAAAAAGAAAAGATCTACAGCCAGATAGCTGGAAAAAAACGGGTTATTTCCGAAGAAAGGGGTTGTGTGTCGCAAGACAACCAGAATGGCAGCTATCCCCCTGAAACCGTCCAGCGTCAGGAAATGGTCCTTTTTGTTCATACGCTGCCCTTAAGTTGAGGATTAACTTTTCAACAAATTGAGGACAGACGATGAGCTCTTATAGTTGCAGTGAAACTTATGAAAATTGGAAGGGAACCGAGGCGCTGACGAGCGCCCTCGGGTGAAAGATGCTGCCAACAGATATTTGACTGGCCAATTTTTGCCGCACAAAGCAAAACGGCAGTGATATTAGAAAACTAATATCACTGCCGTTGTTCATGCAGCTTTCGCCGCAACTGCTTGATTCTATTGGTCGGGACGGTGTGATTCGAACACACGACCCCTTGCACCCCATGCAGGTGACATCATCAATGCAACCCACGCCAGTACTGGATTAGCACTTTTCACCTCTAATATACAGTAGTCAATTATATTCTTCGCAGAGCAGATCCTGCGCGTTTGGCGGAATCTATATTAGAGGTATTTTCCATCGCGCGGCTCGATCAGCGAGGGCCGTGTCAAAAAGGCGACTCCGACCGAACTTTCCAGAAAGCAACCCGCCATGTACTGCCAGTACGAAGTTGGTGGACCGTCGATCCCTCCAAGGCGCTCAATTCGGTAGATCACTATGCCTCGCTCGTCCAGCCACAAAATTTCGGGATTCGGCAGGCACATTAACCTGGCCGGAAATACCGAAGGTGCGCGCCCAATTCCTCATTGAAACTCACAATTTCAGTGGTAGGGTGAAATTCGGCACGATCATGGACTCGGGAAATCTTCAACTCTCCTATCGTAGCAGGTAATTTTCGTCTATCTGAGACGGATAGGTTCACACCGCGATTCTTCAGGCAACGTACTGTCACCAATACTCCACGTCCCGACAGAAGGCATATCTGCGCGCCGTGCCCCGGCTCTGCGGGTTGAGGAGCATCCAAATCGTCGGCCTTTAGATGAGGCTCCCTCTGTTCCTGCGAGAGACTCACGACATTCCCAGATACTGTGCATATATACAGCACATAGACCTTATACCAAGCGGCCAACGTCGTCGGGCGATACGGCCGAGGTATACGATATGATTGGCAAAAAATTAATCTCGGTGCTTTACCATAACTTGCATTCCTCCCTAAAGTTGTTGCAAATTATGCCGTTGACCCACATACCTAAGCCGGTATAATGTATAAGTTACGAATCGAAAAAGACGCTCAAGACGATATTAAAAACCTTATCGCTGAAGGCGGTAAGGCTCGTGCGGACGCTTTTAAGATCGTTGCTTTTCTTGAAGAGCTCAAAGGCAATCGCCTTTGGCTAAACGAATTGCTGACGCGAAAATTCGAGCACGAGCGCTTTGACGTTGACAGGTTTTTGGAATATTGGAACCAAGGCTTGGATATATGGCGACTAAAGGTTTTCGAATTTGTCAGCGCCCGGAATAGATCTTACCCGCTTCCCCTGCGGGTTATTTATTGCTACGACCAGCAGTCGTTAGCTTTTCGTGTTTTAGCCGTGTGCAAACGCGATTTTGACTATCAGCCAGATCATGAACAAACAAAGCGCATTTGTAGTCTTTACGACTCTCTCGGGCTGCCTAAGCATGTCACCCGCGGGTCTCGCGGCACCCGCCACTAACGCGATTGGGCAGGCACGGGTGTCGATGGAAGCGCATGCCTCCATCGAGGACGACTCGCTCGACATTGATGACTTTATCAGTCAGCTGAGTAAGGAGGACGGAGTTGAGGAGGAACTTGCCGAGTCGCGCCGCTGGTTGGCTGGAGCGATCGAAAAGGACGAATCGGCGCTAAAAAAGTTACGCCTTAACGCCGGGCTATCTCAAAAGCGCTTGGCGGAATTGGTTGGATTGAGGCAACCAAACATCTCTGAAATTGAGTCCGGACAGCGGACGCCTTCTGTTCCAACAATTCTTCGTTTAAAAGAAGTTCTTGGCGTTTCGGGGGACGATCTTTTGAAAGCGCTGGTCTCGCTGAATCCGGAGCAGTATGAATAACCGTCAAATTTATGTGATTTACTGCGATGATATCCGTGTTGAAATGGGTAACAAGCAGTCGCTAATGGGCGTCTACAACACGGAGCTCGTGGTACCCAACCTGCCGACCTCGCTCCCTAAGCTTGCTATATGCGTTCGCATCTTTACACCCGCAGATCAGCCTTTTAAAGAAATCTTTATCAAGGCGATGCTCGATGACCAGGTGCTAGGTGAGGCCCCAGCAGATCCGTCGCTGTTGAAAGAGATGAAAATGAGCCCTGCTTTCGACGAAGACGGCAAATCCGTATGTTATGGGGAGATAAGCATAATTATGGCATTCGCTCCCTTCGTCATTCCGCACGAGTGTCGCCTGAAAATCCACGTGACTATAGACGGAGAACTTTTCAAGGGTCCGCCACTGTTACTTAGAACACCCCTTGAGAACGAATCGGTTAGCTTCGCTCCTGTATAAATCTCCAAAGGCCTCTGATCACGGAGGCCTTTTTTATTGCAAATTGATTTTCAATACCATCCAGCATTTCCACGCGGATGAATTTCTATGGTCTCCGACAGATAGCCTACTGAACCCATCGCCCCCTACAAGTCAGAGCCGATATTTTGCGTTTATAAGTTAGAGCAAATAAAAATCCCCGAGCCTCCACGTGGGAAGCTCGGGGTAAAGCCAGTTTTCGCTGGCGGGGATATGCCGGCCAAGAATGAGATGCCGGCGGCCGGACTATAGCACTTTAGGGGTGATGTATCCTTGCCGCTTGCCAATACCCATCAATTCTTCTTGCTTGGCGTCCACCCACACAGTCTTTGCCCTGTCATGTTGTGCGCCAGGATCTGGTCAGCGGTGGGGTCGGTCAGCTTGTCGGACTTGCTGACGTAGATTGGACGCGCCCACTTGCAGCCGTTGTCCACGATCACAGGTGACTCAGTCACGGCTCCAGCTGTCCCGCAGCTTTGCAGCAGAACTGCCAGGGGGAGCAGCAGAAATGGTGTTTTCAACATCAGTTCTCTCCTGTACGGAATTGGCACCAGATTGCGCAGCGGCGGCCTCGCGCTCCGCAGTTTTTTGCTTGGTCTCGGCAACTTCTTGCGCAGCTTCTGCTTTGGTAGTCTTGGCCTGCTGGCGCATGAACAGGCCGGCGATTAGTCCGGCCACACCAACCAACCAGGGCCAGACCTTGAGTAAGAGCGCGATCACAGGCCACCCCCATAGGTGGTACCGCTGGAGGAAAATCTGGCGGTCAGCACCTGGCGACGAGGCTTGATGCCCTCGGCGGCCAGGCCAATGTGCACCCAAGTGCCCTCCTGGATCAGCTGATCGAACTCCACACCCAGTGAATCCAGTCGCTGGCAGATCGCCAGCGGGGTGCCGAAACCTGGGCAGATGAAATCGGCGGCCAGACCCTGCATGTGCGCGCTTGTCTTGGATCCACCCACAGCGGCATTCAGGGCTGGCGAACGATAGCCAGACGAGACGAGAATCGGCTTGCTACCCAGAAGCACGCGCACACGCTCAAGAAGCTGCGCGGTACGCGTCAAGTTCTTGATGATGGCCGGCGACGGGGTGTTGTCGATACCCTTGCGCGCTGCGGTCTCGCTGATGGTCATCTCCGCCAGCGAGAAATGATCAGTGAGCTTGTCCATCGTCAACCTCCTTCTCGCCCTGCTCGGGCTGCTTGAGATACGCGGCACCGCAAATGCAGACTAGGATGACGCCCGCCACTGCCTGCGCAACCCAGATGGGCAAGGTACTGCCGAGGCCCGCCCCAGTCAGCGCGGCCCATCCGGCCATGACGGCGGCACCCACCTTGGCCAAGCGCACGCTCCAGCGGCGGTGAATGACGCCCTTGTCGTCTACCAGTTGAATTTTCATTTCATCCACCTCTTAATTTCCGGCCGAGTGCCGGTACTGTTTTGAATCATCATGTCGCGGATCTTGTCGAGCTTTTCATTCGCCAAGCGCCATTGCTCTTTGTTATCTGCCCTATCCTGCTGTTGGGACTGCTCAATGCGTGTCGCGCGCGCATCACCTTCGATCTTGTTGTTCCGAACCTCGATCTTCAGTTCGCGCACCTCGCCTACCAGTTGAAACCATCCAACGATCACCGCGATCGCAGCTCCGATCAGCGCCGCACAAAGAGTCTGCACATTGATCGTTGTGTCAAAAATGCCCCGAGAGCGCGGCACCTGCTCGATGTCATTCGACATTTATTCCCCTGAAAAGAAAATGCCCGCATCGAGGCGGGCATGATCTGGCGCAGCTGGTCTATCGTGAGGTCCATGGGACACGTCCTTTCAATCGGTCGCGCGCGGCGACGCACAGCCAGGGCAGCGCATACCGCCCGGCGAATCCTGCGTTCAGCACTACATAGGCAAGCTCTGGAGCCAACATCTGTCCGAACATGGGGCCCAGAAGGATGGCGCTCTCGCCGGTGGCCACCAGCGAGATAAAGAGGCGGTCGAAATGATGCTCAGCATCCGCCGTCATCTTGTTGAGAGCGCACACCGCGCGCGCGAGCACCAGCGCGGCAGCAAGCAGGTTGATGATCATGAGGTAGTGGTTCATAGGGGCGCTCCTGGTTGTGGATTACCCCCTCCAAATCTGTTGTGCAGCTGGCGCAGCACGAGCGGCACCAGTGTCTGCGACGAGACCCCAAAACTGAAAGCACAGAAAAGTCGCATCTTGTCAGGGATGCTTGAGGTCCAGCCAAACATGCTGGACTGGGCAGCCCAGGCCACAGCCACCGGGCCACCATAGGCGGCCACAAGCGCGCTGGTGATCAGCGTGATGACCATACGCAGTAATGGCGTCTGTCGGCTAAACGACAGGGCCACGAAGCCTCCGAAAATCCCGGCCAGCAGAAGGTCGTATTCAAGGCCGAGAATACTTCCGGTCAGCGTGACCGTGCCCACAGCGACGGCGTACCCCGTCGCCGCGCTGGTTGTTGGTTCTGGCATTCAATTCCCCAAAAGATGAAGAAACCCGCTCTTGGCGGTCAATTTTACAAAGTGATATTTATCGTAAAATTCAGTCAATTTAAAAAACTAATAATTAATCATGAATTATTTCAGCAAGGCCACGGGGGCTGTAGCGCCAAATGAAAGCAGCAAAGGAACCCTCGAAGTCATGCGGGCACACCAGATGCGATACAGATCTGATATTGATGGGCTGCGTGCAATCGCGGTCCTTCTGGTGGTGAGCTTCCATGCCTTTCCGGCCGCCATCAAGGGTGGATTTGTCGGGGTCGATATCTTCTTCGTGATCTCGGGTTTTCTCATCACATCCATCCTGCTCAACGCGCAGCACCTTGACCTGAAAGACTTCTACCGCCGCCGCATCCTGAGAATCTTTCCCGCCTTGTCGGTAGTGCTGGGGGTGTGCCTGGTCGGAGGCTGGGCCTTGCTGCTTTCCGGGGAGTTCAAGCAGCTCGGCAAGCACGTAGTGGCCGGATCGGCGTTCTTCGCCAACCTGGCCTTCTGGAGTGAAGCCGGGTATTTCGACGCCGCAGCGGACACCAAACCGCTCCTGCATCTATGGTCGCTGGGGGTGGAAGAGCAGTTCTACATTGCCTGGCCGCTCCTGCTGTTCGGTGCGCGCAAGCTGCGTTTGAAACCGGCCGTCCTGATTGCCGTGTTGTTCTGCGCCTCGTTTGCCATCAATCTGCACCTGGCATCGGTCAATGTGACGGCGGACTTCTACTCGCCACTGTCGCGGGCATGGCAGTTGCTGTCGGGCGCGGCCATTGCAGTCTGGTTCCAGTGCCGGCGGACATCAGCGACGTCCGCGATGTCCGCCCTCGTGAGCGAGACCGCGGCTGCAGCAGGGCTGCTGGCGATTCTGCTGTCCGTGCTGCTGTTCGACGCCCACACCGTCTTCCCCGGGTTGGCCGCATTGCTGCCGACCCTGGGGGCCGCCGCCATCATCGCCAGCGCACCAGGCACCCGCGCGGCCGATCTCTTGTCCAGTCAGCCGCTGGTCTGGATGGGCAAGATCAGCTACCCGCTCTACCTGTGGCATTGGCCGCTACTGTCTTTCGCACATATCCTCTACGGCACCAGTCCGCCGCCCGCCACCGCCGCCGTACTGATGGCCTGCGCGACGATACTGGCCGCACTCACGGTGCAATTCATCGAAAAGCCGGTGCGACACAGCACCGGCAAGCTGGCACCGCGCTCACTGATGGCGGCAATGGCCGTGATCTGTGCATCGGGGGGAGCCGTCTATCTGGCCGACGGTGTGCCGTCGCGTCACCCCGAGTTCGAGAAAATCAGCAAAGCGGCTGGAGATTGGGCGCATCCGGGAACCATGCAACGCATCACAGAAAAAGAAAAATGAACCGCCCCGAGATTCGCGGAGGCTATTTGGTTTAAGTTATGCCGACACCGCAGTATTGCTGGCGAACCGGCTGTAGTAGTTTGCCTCAGCTTCTGCC
>JGI24890J29729_1000790_pt1 | contig 17158 bp, 24 predicted proteins | sample FreactcultureFD7_FD_29729 | JGI IMG/M metagenome (IMG submission 29729)
CAGCTAAACAGATTGAACGATGCATTATCAGAAATAATGTGGGGTGATCCTAAAAAAACAGATAAAGAGTACGAGAATCTAGAAGAATTTTTAAAAGATATAGCATAAAAAAGGAAAAAAATGAAAAAAATGATTTTATGCATGTTGGCATTAGCGTCAACTGTTTTTTGTACAGAAAAAATGTATATAAATGAAGAAGATATAACAATGAAAATGAATGAAATTTTTATTGAAACAGGTCACAATCATCTTATGAAAGTTAAAAACATTCACACAAACAAAAAGGGGATATACGTTTTAGAAAATGAAGTGGAATGCAATGAGAAGGGTTGGGTCAAGCATTGGAAGTGTCCATATTGCCATAATATTTATCCAGAAGGCCAGTCTTGCAACAACTCAGCTTGCCCTTCAAGGTATTAAATGATTAAAAACTTTGTTAGATGGATAAGACTAAAGTTTGTTGCTTCAGGTGAAGCTGGTGAAATTTTAGTAAGCAAAGGTAACAAATGGGAATGGATAGATGCTAATCACCCAAGAAACAACTCGGGCGTGATAATAAACAACACACGTCCATTTTAAAAAAAAACGGAGAAGTAATATGAAAAAGATGATGATGCTATTAGCTATTTTGTGCGCTTATACATGCGTACACGCAAACAAGCATNAATGCTGCGTTACAATGAGCCCGGACGGGGAAACATACACTGTTGATAAATCTGGCTGTGTGGCTCCGTAGTATGATTTAGAACATATGGAGGATATGAACGATATGGTCGTAGATATGGTGTAGATCATATTGTTGACATCAACGAAATGGTCGTAGATATACCTAGCGCTATGTGTCTAAAAAAGATAGATAGCGCTAACTTGATGTGTTTAATTAGTTGACATATACGGTTTTTATGTTGATTTTTCTACTTTTTTTCAACAGATTCAGGCGTTAAATCTACATCTATACCAGTCTCTACCTTAATCACTTCTTCTACGGCTTCTTCAATTACATTATCATCCTTTAAACCTAATCTGTGATTGATATAATGGCAGCTACAGCACAACATACATGTGAAAATCAGTATTGTTAACCACATATTTACCTCCTGTTTTTTTGTAATGTTAACATAATTTATTGAAATTTTACTTGTGTAGGTGTATATATTATTTTAAAAAACATATAGTCGCATGGCAAGACCTGAAAAAGAAATAAACTGGGAATATGTACATAAATTAATTGAGGCTGGTTGTAATGGTATAGAAATAGCAGCTAAATTAAGAATCCAAAGTCAAACATTTTATGGTAGATTCGAAAGACATCATAAAAAGAGTTTCCAGAATTATCACACTGATATAGCAGAGGGTGGCAAGGGAGATATTAAAGCTATGTTACATGCAAAAGCCATGAACAATGGTGCTCCGGGTAATATTACAGCTCTCATATTTTTAGCTAGATGCAGGTTAGGTATGAAAGAGCCAGAAATAGCAGCCCTTACAGCACCTCTACAAGACACAATCAATTTACAACATGAAAACATGATGTTGAAATATGAAAATGAAAAATTAAAAGAAACAATCTTACAAGGCACTCAAAATGATAGATAAGGAAAAATTCTTGCACTACTTGAATACAATAATACGTGAAACCAAATTCACAAGTGACACTAAACATAAAGAAAGATGGGACGGCAACTCTATTTCATTTCATAGATGTGGGTGGGACAAAGACACTTATCTAAAAATTACCATTAATTTTGAAGAAAAGGTTAAAAACGATGATTGATAAAGAAAAATTTTTAGAGATATTGAAGACCGTGATTAAAGAAATCAGTGAAGACGAAAGTCCATTTAAAGATCTCTGGGTAAACGATTCTTTGAGATTTGCTAGATTTGATACTATAAATAATGATTCATTTAAAACATACATATCTATAGAAAAAATATAAGATGCCAACAAGCGCGAAGCAGGATAAATCATTCTGTGAAGCTACTCACAGGTTCAACATTTGGGTTGGGGCTGTAAGGTCAGGAAAAACTTTCTCTAGTATTGAACGATTTATATTTGATTTAAAAAATGGGCCTCCCGGTGATGCCATGATTATTGGCGTTAACCGTTCAACTATTCACAGAAACGTACTTACCCATTTATATAAACGACTCGGATTCCCTTGCCCTTCTCCCATGTGTAATAAGACACAACTTTATGGGCGTGATGTGTATTTTGTAGGTGCTCCTGATGTGTCAGCGGTAACTACTATTCAAGGAAGCACTCTCGCTTTGGCTTACGTCGATGAAGCGGTGTGTGTACCTGAAGCTTTTTGGAAGATGCTAGAGACGCGTTTAAGTGTACCAGGGGCTAAGTTATTGGCTACAGCGAATCCGGGCGCTCCAAGTCATTGGTTGAAGAAGCAATATATAGATAAGGCAGATATACATGATTTAATTCATTGGGACTTTCATTTAGATGATAACCCTGTGTTAGATGAAGCTTATAAAAATGCCATAAAGTCTTCATTTACGGGTGTTTGGAGAAAACGCTTTATAGAAGGGTTGTGGTGTCAAGCCACAGGTGCTATATATCCTGATTTTGATAACGATAATATCTATACCCATCCACAGTCTAATCCAAATTATTATTTGGTAGGTATAGATTACGGGACTACAAATGCCACGGCAGCGGTTCTTGGAGCCGTTTCTCCTCATTCATGGCCACAATTAAGAATAGAGGCAGAATATTATTATGATTCAGCCATTACAGGTAGACCAAAAACAGATGCAGAACTTGTTAAAGATATTAAAGAGTTTGTGGGATATAAGAATGTGCAAGCCATTTATGTTGACCCAGCAGCAGCAAGCTTTAAAATAGCCCTTAGACAAGCTGATTTACCCGTAATAGATGCTAACAATGATGTGTTATTAGGTATAAAAACGTGCAATAAGTTTATAGCTGGTAAAAATATAGTAGTCCAAGCGGCATGTAAGAATTTGATAGAGCAGTTGCAGAGTTATGCGTGGTGTCCAAAGGCAAGTGAGAGAGGTGAGGATAAACCTATCAAACATCAAGACCATTGCAACGACGCATTAAGATATAGTCTAACACCATTTATGAAGACGGGAGAGTTTAGTAACCCAGATGATTATATGTCTTATGATCAACTTAGGAGACATGTGTTTCAAGATAATGATATGTATTCACAATTTAATAGTCAAATTCAAGTTTTCTGATATTTGTTTAATGAAATCAATGTTGATGATATAATTCTAACATTGGATACATTAAGGTATATAAATGGAATATCAAACACATTTTGGACGTAAATTTTATTTAGATAAAGATAAAGGATATTGGATTTCATGTGATTATTCTAAAGAAAACCCCAGAATAAGAGCTCATAGGTGGGTTTGGATAAATTATCATGGTAAAATACCAAAAGGATATCATGTACACCATAAAAATGAAGATAAATCAGATAACCGAATAGAAAATTTGGAATTAATTGAAAGATCTAGGCATTTGTCACATCATATGCAAGACACAGAAAGGAAAAAGAAATCAGCAGAGCATTGCGAAAAAATACGTCCACTTACTAAAGAATGGCATAGAAGTGAAGAAGGTAGAGCTTGGCATAGACTACATGCTTTAAAAAATAATTTCGGCAATGGTGAGTTATTTGATTACATTTGCCAACAATGCTCTAAGCTTTATAAATCAAAATTAAAAGGAAAAGACCAAACTAGATTCTGCTCTAACAACTGTAAATCACAATGGAGAAGAAATGCTAAACTTGATTACATTGATAAAGTGTGTCCTGTATGTAAAGAAACATATAACACTAATAGATATTCCAGATCTCAAACATGCAGTAGGAAGTGTGGTAGATTATTAATTAAATTGGACAGCCAGCAGGCCAGAGAGTAGAAGATAAAATAAAATGGGATAAAGAATTTTTAGAAGAATATGGTTATACTTTACAATTTAACAGTCAGATACAGGGGTTTTGATGGAAAGATATCAAAAAATTATTTTTATGTCTAAAGATAAAGAAGAAGAGTATAATAATTTAGATGATAAACACAAAAAATTTATAGATGATTTAATGGACTCTCATTTGGATAAAATTGAAAATGATATTTTAAAAGAACTCATGGAAAAACACAAACTTATTTAAATAAATAATATACCCAAATAACCGCCTATGTGATATAAAAATATTTACTTCACACAGGCATCTTAATGGGCTCATATGAATCCGGAAATTACAACACATCCATGAGTGGCTTTGTCGACCCATCAGACAGAGACAACAAGAATGTTAAACAAATGATGGATACATTCTACGTACAAAATTATCCGATCAATTCTACATATTGGTTACGTGGAGCAATTGCAAAGCGTTTTAAAGTAGGTGACCAGCAACTACAGTCACAGTTCTATGGTAGTAACTACCAGAATGCACAGAAATTCTTCTTTAACTTGATTCGCCGTCACGTTAATATGATATGTGGGTTTCAGCGTAAAAACCGGAAATCCACTATCACTATGCCTGTTGGAGAACAAGATGATCCTGTTGCTGATGACTATAATAAGGTTTTTCGTTGGTGTGATGATAGAGATGGCTTTCAAGAATACCTATCACAAGCTTTTGAAGGAGCAGTTGATACTGGAGAAACTTTATTGCATCTTTATCCAGATTATACTTACGATCCTATTTCTGGTGATTTATTCACGGATTCTGTCTCTTACAACAACTACCTAATTGATTCCTACACACGCAAGCAAGACTTATCAGATTGTAATGGAATATGGCGTAGACGGTGGGTATCTAAAGAGATGGCTAAAACGCTTATTCCAGGGTATGCAAAAGAAATTGATAAGATGAAGACAGGGGGCATGAAAGATGGCCGCTTTCCTCTTCAAGCAGAGCTACAGAATGTAGCTATCAGTAACTTATTTACGTATGACGAATTCTATTACCGCACCTCACGACCAGGAAAGATTATCTTAGACCCCATGACAGGTGAGGCTACGGAATGGAATGAGGATGAGACTGAAGATGATGATATGCTTGATCAAGTGATGAGGCAGCAACCATGGTTAAAGGTACATAAGGTAGAGATACCCACAGTTAATCTGGTAATTAATTTAGGTGGACAAACAGTATATCACGGTAAAAATTTATTAGGTATTGATGATTACCCATTTGTGCCTTGTCAAACATATGTAGATCAAGATGTGGTGTCATATGCTTGGCGTAAGCAAGGGGTAGTCTCTGGACTAGTCGATGCGCAATGGCTTTATAACATGCGAAAAGTTATCGAATTACAGCTTCTACAGTCATCTCTTAACGCGGGTTGGATATATCCAGTTGATGTTGTAACAGATACAAAAGCATTTAGACAGACAAGTGGTGGTGATGGTTTCTTAATTCCATTAAAGGCTGGTCACTTACCAAATGAGATACAAAGGATAGAACCGGTGTCTATTCCTCAATCGTTACTTGAATTATCAAACAGTTTGGCAGAAGATATAACAAAAATATCAGGTGTTAATGAAGAACTTTTGGGCTCCGCAACGGATGACAAATCTGGAATACTCTCAATGCTTAGGCAAGGGGCAGGGCTTACAACATTGCAAACTATATTTGATAAGCTGGACTACTCCCAAAGATTATATGGAAAAATCAGGCTTCAGGCGATTCGCAAGAACTTCAGTAAAGGTAAAATCCGCAACATAATTGGTCATGACGCTGATCCGCGCTTCTTTACTTCTCATGCCCAAAAATATGCCGTGGCGGTGGAAGAGGGTAACTATTCCACTACGCAACGTCAGACAGAACTCCAGCAACTCCTACACTTTAAAGAACTCGGAATGGCTATCGCAGATAAGTCTATTATCAGGGCTGCTTTCATTACCAATAAACGACAAGTTATTCAAGATATGGAAGAGCAGCAACAAGGTCAAATGCAACAAGCGCAACAGCAAGCACAACAACAAGAAAAAATGGATAACGCCAAAATAATGGACTTGTTTGCTAAATCAAAATTGAATATGGCTAAGATAGCAGAGTCACAGGCTAAGGTTGATGATTTAGAAGCAGGGGCAGAACGTAAGAATATGGAAAGCGACCTTGATCTTGTTAGGATGATGGTTGAGCTAGAAGATCTTCAATTCAATCAATTTAGGTCTTCTTTCGAACATGCCCAAGCTATTAAACAAGCTAATAGACTGGATAGAGAAGAAGAAATGTTAAATAAAACACCGGCTATGGTCGGATAGGAGCAAATATGAAAGAGCATAAAGGTCATCATGGCCATAAAAAACATGGTCATCATCCACATGATAAACACCATGCAATGTCACAATTCAGCGAAGGACACTGGGAACATAAACCAGGTGAACCAATGATGGATAGTGGTAAATACACATCAGGTGAAATGAGCAACCCAGAACATTTGAAACATAATGTATCTGCATTAAACATGTATGCTAAAAAGCATCAAGCAAAACATTAATGGTTAGGCAGTCGGTTAATTTTTATAACCGTCTGCTTTTTTTTATAGGATATATATGAAAAAATCACATCATGCACCTGATTATAATAAAAACAAAACAGCAGACGTTATCAAACATGGTAGCGGTAGGGCTGTACCTAATGAGCAATGGGAAATTAACATGAATCTAACACCCGATGGTGCACCCACACCAAAAGACGCATTTAACCCAATGGGTCCACGTAAAAGGCCATGTACACATGTTAAAACTAACGAGTGTGACCATTGAAAAAGAAGCCCATTGCAGCTAGCGTACTAGCTAAGAAAGCTAAACAAGATAACACCAAGTATCTAGCCCGTGAAGTGGGTGAAGCTATTTGCCATGATATAGATAAGCAGTTGCGTGAGTGCATAGAGAAACACAAGAACATCATCATGGAAGATGAGTTCTGTATTGTTCGTGTCATTGCTACAGACAATCTTATACACGGTTTAAAACGAATAAAATATTACGCTTGGCCATACCTACCTTCTCCACGTCCAAATCAAGCTGTATTCCTCTACAATAAGCCACTGGACAAAATAACTAAACGTCTATGGGTATTACCAAACGCATTTACAATGGCCGAATTATGTGAGAAACCTGTAGTTCCTAAAGAATATGAAACAATGCAAGCTTGGAGCATAGCTTTTTACAATGGTACATTTTGGGATTACATTAGACACGATCAACAAATAGATATGTTATCAGAGAGAGAATATATTTCAAAGCATCGAGAAGAACTCATCAAGGCGGGATGTAAGGTACCTAATACGAGAAGCGCCGAGGCCTTTGACTTTGGTAAAATCCATATCAAAGAGGTCGTAGACACGCAAGCAGCCATGGTCGAGTAATGCTTTTTCAATAACGGGAGGAAGGCAAAGAATAGTGATGGGTGCATCCGCAGACATATATGCTATTGTTTTTTTGTATTCAGATAACTTTAGTAAAAGCTCTTCTTTTATTTGTTGCATCTTTAGATCATGTTCTAATTTCATTTCTAAATTATCAGACATAAGGAGTCTCCATGAATAGTACACCTGAAAATATACCAGAAACAGAAGTAATTCAAGAAAAAGTTGACACAAATACGGATCAACAAAAAAGTGACACAGATTTGTCGCAACAAGATAATTCTACAGAAAACCCAAACTGGAAAGCTTATCGTGAACAAATGAAGAAAACCAGAGAGGAGAAGCGGTTAGCTGAGAAGAGAGCGGAGGAAAAAGAGGCAGAAGCAGCGGCATTAAGAGCTGCAATGGAAGCAGCTTTTAGTAAGCAACAGAATCAAAATACTCAAGCATATTATCAAAATGATTATCAAGAAGAAACCGAAGAACAAAGAATAGAGAAAAAGGTAGCTCAAGCATTAGCGGCTCGTGAAGCAGCAGCAGAAAAAGCAAAGATAGAGAGGGAACAGAGAGAATATCCACAAAGATTACAACAAACCTATCCGGATTTTGATAAGGTGGTAACAGATGAAAACTTTGATTATCTAGAATACCATTACCCTGAAGTCATTAGACCATTAAAGAGATTAGGAGAAGGATTTGATACATGGTCAGATGTCTACCATGCTATTAAGAAATTTGTTCCAAACTCAACTACAGCAAAAAAAGAAGCTCAAAGAGCTGAAATTAATCAAAATAAACCAAAATCTATATCAAGTGCCAACATGACACCAAGCGGTGAAAGTGTAAGTAGTGCTAGATTAACGGCTGAAAAAAGAGCAGAAAATTGGCAGAGGATGCAGAAATCATTACGGGGGTTAAGTTAATGGAAATTAAAGATAAAGAAAATATGATTAAAATAATGAATGAATTACACAAGGCTATGAGATTATTGACTTGTGGTGAGAAAAATGAATGTTTACATACATTAAGTTTTACTTATTATTCTTTAGCAAGCATCATAAGTTATATGGAATAAAATGTGAACACTCGGAGCCTTTGGCGAGGCTTGCCGAGTGTTTGATACGTTGATGCATCCTTCTATGTCTTCAGTATAATAAAAAAAATAAATTACATCAATTGATATTAAATAATTAACTTGCTACATTCATTACAGCTGGATCTTAGGATATCGCTAGTCCTCGGCTGTATCTACGCCTCGCCCGCGTAAGACTGATTTTTGAGTTCGTCACTCAAGAAACACCTTACCATGCGAGGCTTCAATGGCTACTGGTATTACCAATATTAACAATATGGCTCCAGAGTTGCCCGTTCAGGCAGCTGAAGACTTATTGTCAACACCTATGTTCAATCTTATTCACTCCCTTGGGGTGGATTTACACCATGCCGAATCCTATGTCGGTAAAACAACCCGTATGAGCCGTTTCGAGCGTCTCTCCACAGATGGAGGTCAGCTTGATGGCTCCGGTATTGATCCAGCTTCTGAAGTGCCAGTTCGTACAGATATTGATGCAACTATGGAAATCTATGCCAAGTCCATCATCACTAACGAACAAGTGGTTCTCTATGAAAATAGCAAAACACTAACCAAATTTACCGCATTACTTGGTCAATGGCTTCGTGAAAAAGAAGATCTATTGATGCGTGACCTATTCGCTTCTAGCGTGTCTTATATTAACGCAACAGGCGGTTTGAATGGTGATCAGCCATCTAACATGTCTCTTAATGATGTAAACAACATTGAGAACATTCTACTTGGCAATGACGCACGCTCAATGCTAACTAACCTTGAAGCTACCCGTGAAATAGGTACTGCTGGCGTTAGAGATGCTTTCATTGCTCTTGCTAATACTAACCTATGCGCTGACCTACAGAAAGTGCAAGGAGTGTTGCTCAAATCAGCTTATCCAACACAGGAAGGTCTGCGTCCTGAAGAGTATTGCTCTATCAGCCGATTCCGTTTCTTTGTTTCCTCTAAAGGAGCCAAGATTCCTGGTATCTCTATGAAAGGTAACACCGTTTACACAGTCCCAATGTACGGTCTAGAAGCAGCTGCCAAAATTGAGCAAAACAACTACACGGCTGTTATTGGTTACCGTCCCCCTTGGGTGGTCTCTTCTGTTGCACAGAATAGCCAATTGTATGCGAAATTCGCCATCGCTCGCGCGATTACTAACCAAAACTGGATTAGCGGTCTTAACGTGACCACTTATCTACCTTCATAATTAGGAGGCTAGTATGGCTTTTACTTTAATTACTGGCGGATCTTTTACATCAACTGGTGCTAGCGTCAAGATACCACTACCTTCTTCTGCTGATTATTTCAAAACATGGAATATCACACAGATGGGGTTAACTGGTACTGTATGTGTGGCAGGTGAATGGTTCGGGCCTAAGTTTGGTGTTGGTGCATCCGCAGCTAATGACGGTTTACGTTGGAGAAAAGCGGGATCAAGCGCAATCTTGATTGATAAATTCTCTACATCCGTTGCTTCTGATGGTTTCACCTATGTTACTTCAACTCCTGTTGTTGAAGCACAGGCAGCTAATGCTATTACAGCAATTACTAATGCTAACCCAGCCGTTGTATCTCAGACTAACACTTATTCAAATGGTGATATTCTACAGCTCTACAACACAACTGGAATGCTACAGATTGCAGGTATGCGTTTCCAAATATCTTCTGCTTCTGGTTCTGGGTATACACTACTTGGTCTACCAGCTACAGTAAGTAACGGTTTTGCAGCAGCTGCAACAGCTGGTTATACACGTCGTATATCTAAATACGCTGCCGTTGATCCAGAAACTCTATTCATTACTAACATTTCACAAGCAACACAAGCTGTTATTTCAACATCCGTTGACCCATCCGCTTACTATGTTGTGGGTATGAAGATTCACTTCTCTGTGCCTTATTCTTTTGGAATGTATCAAATGAACCAGCTTACAGGAACAATTGTTGCTGTTAATGCTGTATCAGCTACCTCAAATATTGGTGCTTATAACGTGACTGTAGACATTGATTCAAGTGCATTTAGTGCGTTTGCTTTTCCTGCCTCTACATCATCACCAACAGCTCCATTGTTTGCTACTTTTGCGCCAGCTGGAGCTTATACAAGCTTTGATCCTGTGGCATTGGTAACTACTGGATATAATTTCCAATATCAGCCTTTTCATACTGGTCAGTTTGTTCCATATATGTCACTTGGGGGTGGAGCCGCTTCTCCTGCGGGAGCAGCTAGCGACATAATTAACTGGAGCGCGTATAAATTTGAAAATTAGAGAATTAAATAGTTCTCAATTTTAACAAATAGGGGGAGAAATCCCCCTCTTTTAAAGGAATAAATGGCCAATCAATACCTAACAGGTGTGATACAGATACCGAGCATGTTACTCATTACGGGTATAACACGTTCTTATCCTATGGTAATCACGTTTTCCGTTCCGCCTACTGGCTCTAATACATATGTTGTAAACCAGCTAGTACGTTTAACAGTTCCATACACGTGGGGTATGTCACAAGCTAATGGGTTAATAGGGCGTATATTGTCGATGGTTTCAAACACCATGTCACTAGATATTGATTCCAACTATTTCGATGCTTTTGTCGATGGCTCATCTTCAAAAGAAACACCAGCAAGCTTAGCTCCAGCTGGATCACAAAACTTAGAGATAAATAATACATCGCGGCAGGTTCCTTTCCAGTCGTTAAATAACATAGGAAACTAATATGCAATTAACATTAGCAACAGCATCAGGCGAGATGCACGGACTCATTAACACACTTACCAATAGCGTTCCATTTGATGAATTTAAAAACATGAAACCAGAACACAAAAAAGCTATGCAAGCTGAAAAAAAAGAAGATGACCGTTTAGTAAAGGCAGAATATTTAAATTCAAGAGGGAGACATGAAAGACTTACTAAACCGTATTGTAAATATGCTGGTGACCCTATTCAAATTTGGCATTTCATTCCGGGCAAGGTTTATGAAGTACCACTTGGACTTGTGAAAGAGGTTAATGATAAAAATAAAATTATGAAAAAAAGAAGTGGGTTAGTGAGTATTGACGGTAATCCTGTAACAAAAAATGAAGCACCTTTAGACAAAGATGAAGATGGTGAATGGATTCACAGATTTTCAGCGGTAGGTTTTAACTAAGAGGTATAAAATGGTTGCTGTCCCTCAAGCTACGTCGACTTACACATTTATAGAGAAGAAAGTGAGACGCTTAACAGCGTCCGCTAGTGAGTCTGCTCTATCAAGTGCCGATATCGCTGACGCAGTCAATCGTTTCTACTCTCAGGACTTCCCTTATGCTATTAAAATAGACCAGCAACGGTCTGTGTACAAGTTTTTGACTATTCCTAATGTCGATAGATACCCTGTAGATGTTAATGGATATCAAGGTTTTAGAGCCCCTGTGTACTTTGAGGGTATACCGGGGAACTTCTTTAAGAATAGGGATCAGTTATATAACTTATACCCACGTTATCCTACCCAGTTTCAACCTGTAGGGGGAGATGGTGTCACCACTTCATTCACTTTTACTCTTTTCGGTAATAATGTTAACCCCTTTCCTCAGCCTAATTTTGGTATACTCAGCACCCAACTTGTGATTGGAGGTGTTGATATTAATGGCAACCCTATTCGTATTATTGACGATGGCGGAGCTGTTGTTAATGGTTATGGTATAGGGAGCAATACCACTACAGGTAGGTTGTTATTCTTACAACAAAACACCGTGGGAAACAATGTATATCTAGATAACACAAATACTCAACAACCAGCCATCCCTCAGCTGTCACCTCTCGGCGGACAAAACAATGCCAATTCAACCCCACCACCACCCCCATCTAATTATACAGCCTATCCGCCCTCACCATTAACTAATCAGTATTGCGGAACTGTTAATTACGTCACCACTTCCATTACCGTTAATTTTCCAGTAGCTCCGGCAGCTGGAACTATGATCAATGTGTGGGCAGCTACATATCAAGTAGGAAGGCCATATAACGTCTTATTTTGGAATAACGAGCTAACCATAAGGCCAGTCCCCGATAATGTGTATTTGGTGGAATTAGAGGCATTCCAGACGCCTGCTCAATTCATGGATCAAAATGATAACCCGATACTTAACCAGTGGGCCCAGTATATAGCTTTCGGGGTTTCGGCCGAGATACTCAGAGAAAGACAAGATATGGAGGGTTTAGCAAATGTAATGGAAGGCTTCATGCGACAGGAAGCATTAGTCCTAGAAAGACAGTCTATCGAGGAGATTGGACAACCTAACATTACTCTATTTAACACTACTCAAACAGGATACGGAGTTGGCGGATCACTTGGAATAGGAGCAGGGTTTTAATGGTAAAAGGATATCAGCCGCTCAAAATCACAGGTTATCATGAAGGCTTGATACAAGAGCGCGAGAACTTCTTGCTTCCAAATGACGCTTATCCCGTTTTACAAAATGCGTATGTTTGGCGTGAGCGTATATTAAGAAAAAAAGGGTATCAACTATTAGGTAGATTACAAAGAAATATAGGAACTACAGACGCAGGCGGCAACTTAACAGTTACTATATCACCTCACCCAATTCAACCAGGAATAGCTTCATTTGTAATTGGAACCGATATTTTTCAAGATCTAGGCGGAAGTAGTCCTGTTGCTCTTTTAACTAATAGCATGGGATCTGCAACATTAAATCGATCAACAGGTGTTTTAACTATAACAGGATCACAACCATTAACAGCCGTTCAGTATTTCCCTGGTTTACCTGTAATGGGTATACGAATAAGAGAATTAGATAATAGTGCTAACGATCAAACTGTGTTTTTTGATCAAGATTATGCATATATATTTAATGCTGGAACTAATCAATTTCAGGAATTTATAACGGGCACCACATGGAATGCACATAGTGGAGATGTAACAGCTACAGATTTCTTTTGGTCAACCAACTACTGGGTAAGTGATGTCATAAACTTTCCTGTTGGATTTACAACCCCTAAAAAGTTATTTTGGGTAACTAACAACACGGGTGCTTTTGGTGGACAAGCTGATCCACCAAGAATTACAGATGGTACTCAGTGGATAAACTTCTTTCCTTCTACATGGAGTCAAATAGATGCTACTAACTTCCTAACCAATTGGCTTGCCATGCTTCCTTTCAGGGGAAGAATGGTAACTTTTAACACATGGGAAGGGCCAACAGCAGCAGGATCACTTAATTACTCCAATAGAATACGATGGGCAACTATTGGAAATCCATTTATTCCCTATTCAGCTGGTCCACCAGCTAAGGGATCATGGAGAGATGATATAAGGGGACAAGGGGGTTTTCTTGATATTCCAACGAGTGAAGACATTGTTTCTGTTGGTTTTGTACGGGATAATCTTGTTATTTACTGCGAGCGTTCTACTTGGCAGTTGCGCTATACTGGCCGCTCTATTAGCCCTTTTCAAATTGAAAAAGTTAATAGTGAATTGGGTACAGAGGGAACTTTTTCCTCTGTTCAGTTTGATACTTCTTTAGTTGGAATAGGTGACAAAGGGATTGTAGAGTGCGATAGTTATCAATCTACACGTATTGATATAAAAATACCTGACTTTGTTTATAAATTTAACTCTCTAAATAATGGTGTTGCACGCGTACAAGGTATAAGGGACTTTATTAATCGATTAGCTTTCTGGACTGTTCCTTTAGTGTCTTCATATGACGGTGATGTACCATCTAGTTCATGGATATTTCCAAATATTCGTTTGCTTTACAACTATGAAAATGATTCATGGGCAACATTTAATGATTCTTTAACAGCCCTAGGAAATTATCAAGTCCAATCAAGCCGTACATGGTTAAACACTCCCGAACCATGGATTAATTGCCCATTTAGTTGGACTGATCAACCACAAGCAGATCCTCTTATTGTTGGTGGAAATCAACAAGGTTTTATAGAACAATTAGATGAGCTTGTCACTAATGATGTAAGCCTGTTTATTTCTAACTTAGCTCAAGGCTCTACAGTCACAGTCACCTCACCTAATCACAACATGCAAAGTGGATTTGTGATAGGAATAAGTAGCATTCCAACAGGTTCCCCGTTTTCAAGTTTGAATGGTGGGATATTTGGTATTTTTGTTTTGGATGCTAACAACTTTGAGATATTTTCTTATATTTCAAATATGGATGCCTTCAACTTTCCTGTAACAGGCTCTCCTAGTGGAACATATACAGGTGGTGGATTAATTAATATAAGAGAAAATTTCTCTGTTAAAAGTAAGAAACTTAACTTCCTTGAAGAAGGACAAAATATTCAGATGGGTTACTTAGATATCTTAATGGAAGCAAATAATGGAGCTATATCATTAAATGTATATCTAGATTATGACGACAGTACAGTTTCTAATATATATCCACAAAATGATGTAAACGATAACCCAGCAACAAATTCACCAGATACTTTCTTTAATTCTGTAATACCGACCTCACAATCAACTTTGAGTGGAATTAAAGGAACAAAATTCTGGCAACGCGTTTATTGTGCTACACGAGCTAACTTCTTAACTCTTGAATATACCTTTTCAAAAGCTCAGATGGCAGGAACAGAACAAACAAAAGGCGTTCAAATAGATGCCCAAGTCCTATGGCTTAGACAAGCCGGTAGGATGACAATTTAATATAGGAGAAAGTTATTGATTGTATTGGGTAACTTTTACATAATAGGTAAGCCACAAGGAGGCTTATCATGGAAAAATGTAGAAGATGTTTAGAAATTAAAGAATTGGTTTATGGTAAAAATTTCTGTAGAGAATGTAGAAATTTTAAGATAAGAGAAAGAGAAAAAAGAAAGAATAGGAAAAAATGTCCTATGTGTGGAACAGAACATAACAATTACAAAACAAAAGAATGCAGCACAAAATGCAAATTGTTAAATAGTGTTGAGGTTGTGAATGGTTGTTGGGAATGGAAAAGTAAAGTGGGTGCAAACGGATATGGATTTTTACATGGAGTGAATGAAGAAAATAAAAGAGATATGTTAGCTCATAGAAAAAGTTTTGAGTTTTTTGTTGGAGAAATACCGAAAGGAAAATGTGTTTGTCATAAATGTGATAATAAAAAGTGTGTTAATCCTGAGCATCTATGGATAGGAACGCAGAAAGATAACATACAAGATGCATTACACAAAGGAAGAATGAAAAAAACTACTGGATATAAACACACAGAAGAAACAAGAAGTAAATTTAAATTAAGAAGACGTCCTGGTAAAAAAGGCGAAAAACATCATATGAGTAAGTTAACTGAAAAAGATGTTTTAGAAATAAGAAAATTAATGAAAACCAAAACAAGAAGGACAGAGATTGCAGAAAAATTTGGAATAAGTGTTTGTTATTTACATGATTTAAATAATAAAACAACTTGGCCACATTTGATGTAAGTCCTTAAGGATGAGTGACTAATATGGTGTATCAGCCCAACGTGCCGACTGGTTCGGTGCCCTTAAACGTAGATTACTTAAATATACAAGGTAACTTTCAGCAATTAGACACATCTTTTGGTGTGGATCACGTTCCGTTTTCTACTACATTGCAAAACGGAAAGCATACCGTTGTCCACTTACTGAATCAAGTTGGGATACCAGCAGACGACACAGCATCAGGACAGATCTTTTCATATCCAGGGGTGTATCCGTCAGGAGGAGATCATCAACTCTTTTATAAATCGCCTAATACAATGGGTGTTGTTGGGGAACAGATAACTGGTAATCAAGCTTCCGCTAATGGTTTTGGTTACTTCTCTGGATTGTTACTTCAATGGGGAATTGCTAATAATCCAGGAAAAGGAACACAAGGGACAGTTACATTTAATGCAGCCAATGTTGATTTTCCAACAAGTTGTTTTGTTGTTACAACAAATATCGTAGGAAATACACCCGATGCAGGAGCTATATCTGTTTACAATGTTACAAATACGAGCTTTAATTTTAAGTGTAACTTTTCTGTTCTAACAGCGTTGCAATTTTATTGGATGGCAATAGGAAAATAAGTTATGAATGTTTTTGTTCATATAAAACCATACATTAAGCATAATAGATCTAAAAAGGAGATCTATATGGAAGATGCTGATTTTGAAAAATATAAATTTATGAAAAAAGTTGAAAAAGAAGAAAAATGCTGGATATTCAAAGGGGGATTAAATGCAAAAAAACCAAAAGGATACGGCGTAGCTTATTATAAGGGTAATAGAATATTAGCTCATAGACTTTCTTATCAACTATATATTGGGGATATTCCAAATGGAATGTATGTATTACACAATTGTCCTAATGGAGACAATAGAGCATGTGTAAATCCAGATCATTTATGGTTAGGAACATACAAAGATAATTCTATAGATGCTATGAAAAAAGGGCGATTAACTAAAGTTTGGGGAAGAAAAAAAACGCAAGAAGAAATTGACAAAATTCAAAAAAACAGAAAAATACCAAATCAAAAAGGCGAAAGACACAACAGGGCGAAATTAAAAGAATTTCAAGTATTAGAAATAAGAGAAAAATTAAGCAATAAGGTGAAATATAAAGAAATTTCAAAAGAATACGGAATCGATATTTGTTCCATTTCGGATATTAAATTCAAAAGAACTTGGAGGCACATTTAATGGATAGTCAAGAGTTTGAAAGTTACGTACCGTTATATGATGCAATACCAGAGAAGTGGGAAGATGCT